>Ga0326727_10001605_pt1 | contig 82256 bp, 66 predicted proteins | sample MB2enrmetagenome_FD_207643 | JGI IMG/M metagenome (GOLD analysis project Ga0326727, IMG submission 207643) | Lab enriched peat soil microbial communities from McLean, Ithaca, NY, United States - MB29MY | ecosystem: Environmental > Terrestrial > Soil > Wetlands > Peat | place: USA: New York... | reverse complement strand
CGCTGGCGCGACGCGACGGCTACGGGCCGCTGATTCCGTGGGCTGAAGCCACACGGCTACCTTCAAATCACCGCTTCGCGGTGCCGCAAGATGTCCAAACTCCAGACCGGGGGTCGCAGCTCCGCTACGACCCCCGGCTACCATCTGGCAGCCCTCCGGGTTGCGAAAAGCGGCCCAGACCCGCTTGGTATCGGTCAGGCCACAGGTTGGGGTCGAATCACCTTGGGCCCCCGAAGATCCGTGTAAGGAGCAGCACACCATACCGACTCTCGCGGCCCAAGGCAACCCGGACACTCCTGGCCCTGGCCCCTGGCCCCTCGCATTTTTGCCCTTGACAACCCCGCCGTATATATGGACACTTGTTCAGTATGAAGGAACTGACGAAAAAGCAGCGGCAGGTGCTGGGGTTTATCCAGGATCGCCAGGATGCGGCGGGCCTGGTTCCCACTTACCGCGAGATTGCCGCCCACTTCGGCTTCAACAGTCCGAACGCGGCGCTGGCGCACATCAAGGCCCTGCGCGACAAGGGATTTGTAAGAAACCAACCGGGGCGCGCGCGGACTTTTCAGGTGCTCAATCCCAACGCGCCGGGGCGCCGCCCGCGGCCGCGCGTCCTGTCCGTGCCGATTTATGGTTCCATTCCCGCCGGACTTCCCATCGATGCCGCCCAGGAGGACGAGGGGTGCGTGCTGATCGATGTGGAAACCCTCGGCATCAAACCGACCGCCCGCACGTTCGGCCTGAGAGTGCAGGGCGATTCCATGATCGGCAAAAATATCGTGAGCGGCGACATTGCCATTATCGAGCACGGCCTGGCGCCGCATCCCGGCGATGTCGTGGCGGCGCTCATTGACGGCCAGGTTACGCTCAAAACGTTTCTCGTGCAGCGGGGCAAACCGTACCTGCGCGCGGAAAATCCCCGCTATCCGAACCTGGTTCCCCAGGAAGAATTGCAGGTCCAGGGCGTGATGGTTGCGTTGGTGCGCAAACGGAAGTGAGCGGCAAAGCCATGGCCGGGCCTGGACAACGGGCAATCGTGCATCTGGATGCGGATGCCTTTTTCGCCTCGGTGGAGCAGGCGGCCGATGCGCGCTTGCGCGGCAAGCCCGTCGCTGTGGGCGGCGAAAAGCGCGGCATCATCGCCTCCGCCTCCTACGAGGCGCGGCGGTTCGGAATTTACACCCCGATGCCCAGCGCCCTGGCCCGGCGGCTTTGTCCCAAGCTGGTGCTCCTGCCGGGCGACTTCGACAAGTACGAACTTTTCTCGAGGCTGATGTTTTCCTATGCCTACGATTTCACGCCGGACGTGGAGATCGGCTCGATTGACGAGGGATATTTCGACCTGAGCGGCGCGCCCCGGCCGGCGTTGAGCATTGCCGAGACGATTCGCCAGGCCATTCGCCAGTCGCTCCGGCTCTCGGTCAGCGAAGGCATTGCGACCAACAAGCTGGTCAGCCAGATCGCTTCCAAGCTCAACAAACCGGCGGCCTTCCAATTCGTGCCGCGCGGGGGCGAGACGGAATTCCTGGCGCCGCTGCCCAATCACTGGCTGCCGGGAGTCGGCCCCCGGACGGCGGTCCGGTTGAACGCCGCCGGGCTTGCGCGCATCGGCCAGATTGCCTGCACGCCGCCGGACCTGCTGGGGTTGCTCGTCGGAAAGCTGGCGCCGCAGTTGCGGCGCTTTGCCTCGGGCATGGATGAGCGCCCGGTAGTCCCCGCCCGCGCCCCGGTTCAATCCTACAGCGAGCAGGAAACGTTCCCGGCGGACACCACCGACCAGGAGTTCCTGGAAGCCACATTGCAGCGGATGGCCGACCAGCTCATGGCCAAAGTGCGCGCGGACGCCAAAAGCATCCGCACCCTCACGGTCAAGGTGCGCTACAACGACATGGACGAGGAGCAGGCAAGCGAGAGCCTGGCTGAGCCGACGGACCTGGAAACGGAAATCTATTCCCGGGTGCTTCTGCTCCTGCGCAAGGCCTGGAAACGCCGTGTGAGCCTCCGGTTGGTCTCGCTCAAGCTGGCCAATGTCTATGAGGGCCGTTTCCGGAGCGGCCTGGCCCTGGACGCCGCCGCCCGGCAGCACGATGCCCAGCAGCGCCTTGCCGGCGCCGTGGACTATCTGCGCCAAAAATACGGCCGCGACACCCTCCTCCGGGGCCATGATTTCGTCTTGCAAACCAAGAGGCTTGCGTCGCCGCCTTTGTCGGTTCCTTTGTCGGTTGCTGGCGACAGGTCCAATCTCCAGGGAGCGCGGAGCGTGCCCGATCCACGCTCTCCACGCTCCACGCCCTCTCCCTGCATCCCCCTTAACGTCCACAGTTATTACTCGTTCCTGGATTCCACGCTCTCGATTGAGGCCATAGTGGCTTTGGCCAAACGGCATGGCCTGCCGGCGATTGCGCTGACCGACCGGAACAACCTGCACGGGGCGGCGGAGTTTGCCCAGGCAGCCGCCGAGGCGGGCATTAAACCGATTATCGGCACAGAACTCGCCCGGCAAGGCCGGCGCCTCTGCCTCTACGTCGAGAACCAGGCCGGCTATCATAATCTCTGCCGCATTTTAAGCAGGACGCCAACGCAGGAGGGAACTCCTCCCTCCATTTTCAATTCCCCCGAGGAGACCGCCGGTCTGCTGGCCGTAAGCCCCTTTGCCGAGCTGGCCCAATTCTTCCCCGGGCGATTCTATTTGGAAGCCGCCACTCCCGAGGTCCTCGACGGGAGGGGCGGGGCGCTGCCCTGTGTGGCCTCGTTGCCCATCCATTACGAGCAACCCTCCGACCGCTGGAAGTACGACGTAGTGCAAAGCATCCGCACTCTGACCCTGCTCCGGCAGGGGCACCCTCAAAAGCGCCTGGGGGGCGAATATCATTTCCGGTCCGCCGCCGAACTACAGCGGCTTTTTGCCGCTCGCCCGGAGTGCCTCGAGCATAGCCGCGAGATTGCCGAGCGTTGCGCATTCGCCTTCCGGCTTGGCAAACCGCAATTCCCCAATTACGCCCCGGCGGACGGCTCCGTGCCGGCCGCCTTTCTGCGCCGGCTGGTGTTGGAAGGGCTGCAGCGGCGCTACCCCAAAGAGCACGCCCGCCTCAAAGCGCAACTCGAGGAGGAGTTGGCCATCATTACCGAAGTCGGTTACGAGGAATATTTTCTGGTGATGTGGGACATCCTGCAGGAATGCCGCCGCCGCCGCATCCCCTGGCTCACTCGCGGCAGCGCCGCCGATTCCCTTGCCTGCTATTGTCTGGGCATCAGCGAGGTCTGCCCCATCCGCTTCGATCTCTACTTCCGGCGTTTTCTCAACCGGGAGCGCATGGCCCTCCACAAGCTGCCGGACATCGATGTTGATTTTCCACACGACCGCAAAGACGACGTGCTCGATTTGATCTTCGATAAATATGGGCCGGCGCGCACGGCTGTCGTTGGCGGCTTTTCCACGTTCCAATCGCGCAGCGCCTTTGCCGAAACGGCCAAAGTGCTGGGTGTCTCGGAATTCCAGGTCCGCCGCATTACCGAACGGCTGCCGCAATTCTCGCGCGCATCCGACCTGGCCGAAGCGGTCGCCGGCGCGCCCGAATGCCGCGATTTGCCGCTGGACCAGGAGCCCTGGGCCGGCGCGCTGGAGATGGCGCGATTCCTCGACGGTTTTCCCCGCTATCGCAAGATGCACCCCTGCGGATTGGTGCTCTCACGCCAGCCAATGCTCGAGCTCACCCCCTGTTTCGTCTCCGCCAAAGGCTATCCCACCACACACTTTGATATGGACTCCGTCGAAGCCGTGGGCCTGGTCAAAATGGACATCCTCGCCCAGGGCGGCTTGGCTGTCATGCGCGATGTGATAGCCGAAGTTCACAGTCCACAGTTCCCGGTCCGTCCTGCGCCCTCCGAGGGGATTGGGCCCGCCCCGTGGGACGACCCGCAGGTCTGGGAGATGATTGCCGGCGGCAACGCCCGCGCCGTGCATCACATCGAAAGTCCGGCCATGATCTCCCTCTGCAAAATGTGCGATGTGCGCGACATTGACACGCTCATCGCCATCGTCTCTGTGATTCGCCCCGGCGCCGCCAACGAGAGCAAGAAGATGGAATTTGCGCGCCGTTACCTGGGCCTGAGCCCGGTGCGCTATCCGCATCCTTGCCTGGAGCCGTGCCTGCGCAGCACTTACGGCCTGGTGGTCTATGAAGAGCACATCCTCCAGATATGCGAGGTCTTCGCCGGCCTGCCGCCTGGGCGGGCCGACCTCCTCCGGCGCGCCCTGGGCAAGGAGAAGAGCGGCCTTATCGCGCAACTCCAGGCCGAATTTACCGAGTGCGCGCGGCGGCGCGGCCGCACCGAGGCCGAGATTGCCGAAGTCTGGACCCTGGTCGCCGGTTTTCGGGGGTATGCCTTTTGCAAGGCGCACAGCACCGCTTACGGCGTGGAGGCCTATCAATCCGCCTGGCTCAAGCGGTATTACCCGGCCCAGTTCATGGCCGCCGTGCTCAGCAACGGCAAGGGCTTCTATCATCCCCTGGTCTATGTGCTGGAATGTCATCGATTGGGCATTTCTCTGCTGCCGCCGTGGGTCAACGACCCCGGACCGCAATTCACTGTGCGCGAGGGCAAAATCCGCGTGCCGCTCCTGCGCGTCAAAGGACTGACCCAACGCACCGCTCAAGCCATCCTGCGCGAGCGCGGCCATGGCGAGTTTTCTTCGCTGCCCGATTTCTTTCTTCGCCTCCAACCCCTTGCGGAAGAAATGGAGGCGCTTATCCGGGTGGGGGCCTTCGATGCCTTCGGCCAAAGCCGCACCACCCAATACTGGCAATTCAAGTCACTCTGTGCCGGCCGCCAGGCCGTGGCCCCGGCTTCCCTTCAAGGCCTGGGCTGGCTTTTTCCGCCAGGCAACCTCGACCATTTGCCTTCCGTCCCCCTGGCGGAGCCCGCCCGCTTGCAGCGGCTGCGCTGGGAGGAAGAGCTGTTGGGATTCCCGGCCAGCGGCCATCCGCTGGAACTGTTCCCTGACATTGCCTGGGACACCTATTGCCCCGTCCGGCGGCTCGGCGAGCACCTGGGCCAGCAGGTCCTCACCTGCGGCCTGGTCATCGAGCAGCGCCTCTTCCATCAAACCACCGGCGAACCCATGAAGTTCCTGACCCTGGCCGACTGGACCGGCGTGGTCGAGACCGAACTCTTCGCCCGCGCTTACCGGGCCTGCGGCCTGGCCACGATCCGCTATCGGGTCCTGGAAATCTCCGCCATAGTGGAGCCGTTCGAGAGTGGAGGCGGCTATACGCTGCGCGTGTTGCGGGCGGGCAAACCGAGGAAGAAGTCCAAATCAACTCCCGAATCAATTCCCCGGTTGGCATTCCCATGCCTTTTGAGCTAGAATCATCGGTAATATGAAGATTACTGAAGCCTTGGTGACAGAACACGCCATCTTCCTGGGTGTGTTCGAGCAAATCCAACGCGCCCTGCCCGGTTGCGCCACCCTCTCCGAACTGAGGACGATGGCGGGCATTGTCGAAGGATTGCTCCGGCCGCACGGCGAGACCGAATCCAACCTCGCCTATACCGCCCTGGACCAGGCCCTGGCCGATCGGGGCCTGCTGGACCGATTGTACCAGGACCACAATGAGATCGACGCCCGCTTGCAGAGTGTGAGCCGGGCCCGCACCTGCGCCCAGGCGCGGCAATTGATCCAGGCGTCCCTGCGCGCCGCGCGCGACCATTTCCTCTATGAAGAGCGCCATGTCTTCCCGTTGCTCGAACAATGGCTGCACGGGGAATCGCTGTCCGCGCTGGGCCGGGCCTGGCTCGAGAACCGGACCCAAGCGCAGCCCTCGGCCGCGTGAAGGCTTGAGCAATTCGATGAGTTCAGGTTTTCCGGAGGCAGGTTCCAAATGGCAGACACGACGGCCAAATTCCGCCAGCTCGATGCGGGTGAAATCATCGAGACGGTCAAGGCGCTGCGCAAGCGCATCGAAGAGCGGTTCCCCGGCTCCGGGCTTGGCAAGGTCGTGGGCGAGTTGCAGGAAGTGGCCGAGGAAACCATTGAGCGGACGCGTTGGATTCAAAAGCCGCACCTGTTCCTGCGCGCCGCCGCCCTGTTGCTGAGCCTGGCCATCATTGCCATGCTCCTGGGCTTGCTCGCCAGCATCCATCACTTCCGACTCGACGAGTTTACCAATTCAGTTCAAGCCCTGGATGCCAGCATCAGCTCCGTCGTGTTCATCGGCGCAGCCGTTCTCTTCCTGCTGAGCTGGGAGGCCCGAATCAAACGCCGGCGCGCCCTCAACGCCATTCACGAACTTCGGGCCCTGGCGCACATCATCGATATGCACCAGTTGACCAAGGACCCGGAGACCTACTTCGGCTACGGACGCAGCCTGGGCCTGCCCAACAAACGCGACATGACCCCCTTCGAGTTGAATCGTTACCTGGACTATTGCAGCGACGGCCTGGCCATGATCAGCAAGATCGCCGCCCTCTATGTCCAGAGCTTCCAGGACCCGGTCGTGCTCGATGCCGTGGATGACGTGGAAGACCTCACGGCCGGCTTTTCACGCAAAATCTGGCAAAAAATCACGATCCTCGATAACCTGAGCCGCTCGCTCTACCACGCGGCGGCCGAAGGGGTCAAGAGCCTCGAGACAGTGCAGCGCGACCTGAGGCAGGAAGACTAAGGCCCTGGTTTTCCCCAAAGGGGCGCGGGTCCTGAAGGGTTGAGGATTATCGAGAATTGAGAATTGAAAACTGGCCGAGGGTAATTAATATCCGGCACAACTTATGAAACAGCTCAATGTCGGACTCATCGGTTGCGGCTTCATGGGCCGCACTCACTCGAACGCCTACCGCAAGGTCAACAGCTTTTTCGACCTGGATTATCAACCCGTCCTCAAGGCTGTGTGCGACATCGAGGAGGCCCGGGCCAAGGCATTCGCGGCGAAATGGGGCTACCAATCGCACGAAACGGATTGGCGCAAGCTCATCGCGCGCAAAGATATTGACCTGGTGGACATCCCGGCCCCGAACGACCTGCACAAGGACATCGCCATCGCCGCAGCCAGGGCCGGCAAGATGATCCTGTGCGAAAAACCGCTGGCGCGGACCGGGCCGGAGGCCCTGGAGATGGTCGAGGCGGTTGAAAAGGCCGGCGTGCCCAACCTGGTGTCTTTCAATTACCGCCGCATCCCCGCCGTCACTCTGGCCAAGCAACTCATCGAGGAGGGCCGGCTTGGCCGCATCTTCCACTACCGCGCCAAGTTCCTGCAAGATTGGACGATGTCCAAAGACCTGCCCCAGGGCGGTCCGGCCCTCTGGCGCCTGGATGTCAAAGTCGCCGGCAGCGGCGTCACCGGCGACCTGCTGGCGCATTGCATCGACACCGCCCTCTGGCTCAATGGCAGCATCGAGACGGTCAACGCGATGACCGAGACGTTCATCAAGGAGCGCAAGCACAACCTCACGGGCAAGGTCGAGAAAGTGGGCATCGATGACGCCTGCGCTTTCCTGGCGCGGTTCCAGAACGGCTCCCTGGCCACGTTCGAGTCCACCCGCTACGCCCGGGGCCACAAGGCGCTCTATACCTTCGAGATCAACGGCGAGCGCGCCTCCATTGCCTGGGACCTCCACGACCTGCACCGCCTCCAATACTTCGACCACCGGGACGAAGGCCGTCTGCGCGGCTGGCGCAGTATCCATGTCACCGACGGCGACCATCCCTACATGGGCCACTGGTGGGTGCCCGGCCTGCAAATCGGCTATGAGCACAGTTTTGTCCACCAGATCGCCGATTTCCTCGATGGCCTCGCCAAAGCCAAACCCGCCCGCCCCACCTTCCGCGACGCCCTGGAAACGCAATATGTCTGTGATGCCGTCCTGAAGTCCGCCAAGACCGGCCGGTGGGAAAAGGTCAAGGATGCGAAATTGCGGGATTAGAATTAGACGTTGCCGGGCGTCCATGTCCCTCTTGCCGCCCAAGCCAGATCACTCCCCCGGCCCGGTTCACAGGCAGACCGCTTTCAGAGATGCCCGCAATGCAGGGGCTCCCCCTCATTGGGCCTTCCATTGAGCCGGGGCGACCCGGTCAAAATAGACCTGGTAGTGCCGCGCGCCGTGCATCGCAAAAAAGGGCTCCAGTGCAAGCCCGCCCGCCGTGCCCGGAGCGCGGAACGCCTCCGCCGAACCGGCGAAGGTGTTCGGCCCGCCGGCGGGTTTCAGCGCCTTCAACACCTCTTCGCGCTCCGCAACGACGACGGAAAACGGCTTGCCCGGGTCCACTTGGGCGCAGAGGACGATCGGGCCGTAGAGGAACGCAAACCGGTCCGGGTTGTCGGCAAAACCTTCCGTGCGGAGGCTGAAGGGCATCTCCACGCTAACGGTGTCCCCGCTTTTCCAGGCGCGCTTGACCGCAAACCAGGAGCCCGGTCTGCCGGCGGCATTCAGCGGGGCGCCGTTCACGGACACGGTGAATCCACTCCTGGCCCACGAGGGCCAGCGCAGTCTCAGCTCCATCTCCACCGGCCTCTGGCAGGTGAACGTGAGCCGGGTGGCGCCTGTCTTCGGGAACTCGGTTGCCTGGCGGACCCGGACCCCGCGCTCCTTCCAGTCGAGCTCGGAGGCGATGAAGAGATTGACGTAAAGCGCCGAGTCGCCGGCGTGGAAATAGATCGAGTCGCCATATTTCGCATGGTTCTCGACGCCCGTGCCGGTGCAGCACCAGAACGAGTTCTCGCGTTCGCAGTAGGTCTTCCGCGAACCGGTGCGCAACGGCACGTAGTAGCAGGTCATGCCGTCCTCGGGATTTTGGGAGGCGAGGATGTGGTTGTAAAGAGCGCGCTCGTAGTAATCGGCGTAGTCGGCCTGCGGATTCCAGCAGAAGAGGTGGCGCGTGAGCTTGAGCATGTTGTAGGTGTTGCAGGTCTCGGTCGTCTTCGGGCCCAAAGCGGCGGACAACTTTTCCTTGGGCGAAAAGTGTTCGTCATCGCTGTTCCCGCCGATCACGTAGGACCGCTCGTGTACGACGGTATTCCAGAAAAAGGCCGCGGCGGCGCGCAGGGACTCGTCGCCCGTCAGTTCATACTGGCGGGAAATGCCGATGAATTTGGGGAACTGCGTGTTGGCGTGCAGCCCCGTGAGCTTGTCCCGCCCCTCCATGGCCGGGCCGAGGACAGCCTGGTGGTTGAATCGCTTGGAAATCGCCAGGTACTTCTCCTCGCCGGTCAGCGCGCAGAGGTTGGCCAGGCATTCGTTCATGCCGCCGTGCTCGTTTCCCAGCATCGCCTGCATCTGGGCGTCAGTGAGGCGGGCGTTTCTCGCGATGGCCCAATCTCCAAACCTTCTTGCCGCCTCTATTGCCCGTTCATCGCCGCACAGCGCGTACATGTCGAGCAGGCCCGCGAAGATTTTGTGCAGCGTGTAGTACGGCGCCCAGACGGGCCGCTGCTTCTCGACGCGGTCGATAAACTCCTCCGGATACGCGCTGAGGTAGCCGCTGGGGAACTTCGCCTGGCAGGCCTCGAGGCCCGCCACGACCGCCTCGCCTTTCTGCTTGACGCGCTCGTCGCCGGTGCCGGCATACATCAGCGCGCAGGCCGAGAGATAGTGGCCGACAAAGTGCCCGCGCACTTCGCACTTTGGCTCCTCCCAACCGCCGTAAGGCTTGGCGGGCGATGGCAAGCCCGCGTTGACCCGGAACGAGTGGAGCAGCCGCTCCGGGTCCAGCGACAGCAAATACTCCCGGTCGAGGTCCTGCGCGTGCTTGAACGGCCCGTCGAGCAGGCGCACCTCACTCAGCGGGAACGGCTGTGCCTGAAGGGCAATTCTGTCCCTTGTCTCGAGGGTGAAATCGCCCGCCGAGGCGCGCAGGCTGAGACATTGGGCAAGGCCCAGGACCAATGCGGCCCGGCCTGTGAGGCGGCTTAGCCCGCCTCCGTCACGTGCCAATTGTAGCGCGGGCTTCCGAGCCTGCTGTATCGTATGCATAATACGGGATGGAAAGCTCACTCCGCCGGTTTGGCGAATTTCGAGTCGTCGACCTCCACGTTGTGTTTCACGCTCAGGAACTTGATCGTGAACTCAAGTCCCTGGCCGCCGCTGGAGGTCTTCAGTTTCATAGCGCAGGGGAGTTTCAGGCCGTCAAAGACTTTGTAATCCCCAGGGAACAGGTTGGCATTGATGACCCCCTGGGGGCCTTCGTATTCGGATTCGATCCGGACCAACAGGACGGTCTTGGCGCTGAACCAGAACCTCTCTTTGCTCGTGGCCGAGGGCCTTGACTCCAGCACCCAGGCATCCTCGTCACCCACCTTCTCCATCCCTTTGTACGCCAGGTCCGGGTAGAGGCTTTTGAGCTTCAACTCCGGATTGAATTGCGCTTCACGCCTGACCTTCGCAAGCTCGTCGCCAGTCTTGACCCGCACGCCCTCCATGGCGCTTTTCGCCCAGGCCACCGTCCCGTCAAAGCCCTCATCGACAGCGCCGAGTCCCCCCAATTCAATGTGGGACCGCTGCCGGTCGGGCGCTTTGGCGTAGATCTCTCCCTCGCCGTTGCCGATGCTTTCGGATTCGATCCTGACCTGGATGAGGCGCGAATGGACTTTCTGCATCGCCTCCTTGCCGCCGACGGCCTCGAGGTGCCTGGCCAGGATGGAATCGACGGTCGGGGCGTCCGCCGCCGCCGCCGGCCGCCCAAGGACCAGGGACGAACCGATTAATGCCGCCGCTATCAAGTGTGCTCGTTTCATGTTCATCGTTGGAATCTGCATTTCACGCCGTGGCTTAAAGCTGCCGGCGGCCGGCCGGGATTGTCCGTCCGGCCGCGCCACTGGTTTGCCTGCACCCTTTCTACACCTTTCCGCGCCAAGCGCCATTACAAAACCTCCAGGGCAGTGTAACGCCAGGGCGAGTTCAACCGACAGCAGGACCCAGGGGCGCCGCTCGCCCCGGGGCAAGGCCTGATTCCAACGTGGCGCTTTGCATTTCAGCCGGCCGGGTCTATGCTGGCCGCACCGTGATCCTAAAATGAAGACACCCATCCTTCGCGCAACGTCGACGAATCGCCGGGCCGCAAAACCCAAACTCCTGTCGGCATCCGTGGGCCTGGTGACCGGTGGCACCAAGGGTATCGGGGCCGCCACGGCTATCGCCTTGGCGGAAGAGGGCGCCGATGTAGCCATCGTTGGACGGCGGCTGGACGGCGAGGCCAAAGAGACACGCCGGCGCATCGAGGCCCTTGGCCGCAGATGCTTGCTCATCCTCGCCGATGTCGGTATCGGCCTCGAGGCCGCGCGGTGCGTCCAGGAGACGGCCAGGGAGCTTGGCCCGGTCGATGTGCTGGTTCACGCGGCCGGCGGGCCGGTCAATGGCGGGCTGTTGGACCTGGCGCCCGAGGCCTGGCGCTCCGCCTTTGATGTGCACGTGCACGCCATTTTCCACCTCTGCCGGGCGGCCATTCCCGCCATGAAACAGAAGAAGCGCGGCGCTATCATCCTGATCTCATCGGCCGCCGGGATTCGCGGGATTAAGACCAACGTGGCTTACCAAGCCGTCAAAGGCGCGTTGCCGCAACTGGCCCGGGCCCTGGCTTACGAGTTTGCGGACCATAACATCCGCGTCAACTGCGTCGCCCCCGGCGTCATTCGCACCGCCTTTCACGCCGCGATGCCGGCGCAGGTGAAACAAAACAACCTCGACAACCGAATCCCGCTGCATCGCGAAGGCACTGCCGAGCAAGTCGCCAGCCTCATCCGCGAATTGGTGACCAACGATTACATCACCGGTGAAACCGTCTCCGTGGATGGCGGATTGACCATGCGGATTTGCTAATGGCCGGGTCACAACTGAACGCCGAGACGGGGCCGGATCGTTTGCGCTGGGTGATGGTGGGTCTGATCTTCCTGGCCACGGTCATCAATTACCTATGCCGCCAGGCCTACTCCGTCTCGGCCACGACCCTCCAACACGTCTTTTCCCTCTCCAATGAAGACTATGGCCTGCTCACCTCGGGCTTTTTCTTCGCTTACACCCTTGGCAATGGCGTTTCCGGGCCGATCATCGATCGGCTGGGCGCCAAGCGCGGTTACCTCCTCTGCATGTTCCTGTGGAGTTCCGCCGTCGGGTTGATCGGCGCCGCCCAAAACGTCTGGATGCTGGCCGGGTTCCTGATGCTGCTGGGGCTGGGCGAGGCCGGCAACTGGCCCGCCGCCGTGAAGGTCGTTAGTGAATGGTTCCCTCCGCGTGAGCGCGCGCTCGCTTCGGGGATTTTCAACAGCGGCGCAGGCATCGGGGCCTTGGTCGGCCCGACCGCCGTGGGTTTGCTGCTGATTCACTTTGGCTGGCGTCCTGCGTTCGTCATCGTCGGGCTCATTGGCTACGTGTGGCTGATCGGCTTTGCCGCGGTTTACCGCACCCCGGCCACCGTCGCCGCCGAGGTGACGGCGCGTCCGCCGCCCCCCTGGCGCCTGGTCAAAACGCGCTTCCTGTTGTTTTTTGCGTTGGCGAAGATGTTCATGGACCCGGTCTGGTATTTCTACGTCTTTTGGCTGCCCAAATTTCTGACCGACGTTCACCATTTCAATCTCAAACAGATTGTCTGGCTGGCGCCGGTTCCCTTCATCGTTGCGGACATCGGGAACCTGGCGGGCGGGGGCTTCACGCAACTCCTGATTTCGCGCGGCATTCCCATTCCGTACGCCCGCAAGGCCGGCGCCGCCGTCTTTGGGCTGCTCATGGTCTCGGCCATCCCGGCCATCATCGCTCGTGACCCTTACGCGTCGATTGCGTTGGTTTCCATCGCCATGTTCGGCTATACGGGCTGCCTGGCAAACACCCTGGCTTTTCCAGCCGAGGTGTTCCCGAAAAACTCGCTTGGCTCGATTTGGGGCCTGGCCAGCATGGGCTCCGGTTTGGGCGGCATGCTTTTCCAATGGCTCTCCGGCCGGATGGTGGACCGGTTCGGCTATTACCCGGTCTTTATTGGGTATGGCATCATGCCGTTGATCGCGGTGGCCATTATGTTATTCCTCATGGGTCCGTTGCGCCCGAACCCGAACTTTCAAACTCTGTCTGAAACGTCCGTCTGAAACGTCTATCTGAAATATGAAAACACCGATTCCTGTGCGGCTCCTTCGCGCCTGTCTTGCCGTCTGCCTTCCGGGCATGGCGCTCCCGGCAACCTCCGCCGCCGATCTCGATTGGATTCGAACGGCGCGGGTGTTCCTGATCGACGCCTATCAGCCGCCTTTTGCGCCGAAACTCGAGTACGACGCCGAAGCGCTGGCGCGGACGATGGTGGAAATGCACGCCAACACGGTGCGCATCTCGACCATGGGAAAGTACGCGACGATTCAAGGGGTCCGGTTCTCCACTTATGCCGATCTGGGCGCCAGGGACGTGCTGGCGGAGACGATAGCCGCCTGCAAACCGCGCGGCATCCGCACCGTCGCCTACATCTCGACCGGACATAAACTGGCCTGGTCGATGGTGACCAGGGATTACCCGGAATACGCGCAACGCGTGCGTCCCGGCGGCGGACCAAACCGGGAGCACATGTATGTCGGCGAGGATCACGGGACTGTGTGCTGGAACACCCCCTATCGGAAGGCCTACCTGGACCTCGTGGAGCACGTGGCGCGGGACTATGCGGTGGACGCCCTCTATTTCGACACCTGGCGCCCGTTCTACTTCTGGCCGGGACTCAAGGTCTGCTATTGCGATGGATGCCGGAACGGTTTTCAGCGGGCCTCCGGCAAGGCCCTCCCCTGGCACGAGCGGGAGGGGGATTACACCCGGCAAGACCGCGAGGTCATCGCTGAGTACCACCAATGGTACCATGAGCAACTGATGAGCGTCCTCGGCGAGGTCCGGCGGATTGTAAAGGCCCACAAAGATATTCCGCTGATTTACAACGTGAACAATGCGGACAATATGGCCAGTGAGGACCCGCGCATTCTCAAGGCGATGGACGCCTTTCTCTACGAGCGCGGCCACTCGCTCCTGGAGCGCGCCGAAGGCGTCAGCCTGGCCCGCGCGGCGGGATTGGGCGTTTGGCCCTACGTGGGGGTTTACAACAACTGGCCCCGGGTCATCCCCAACGGGCTGGACTATCAACAGGAGATCTTCGCCACCGCGGCCTTTGGGGGCGCTCCCATTATTGCCCAGCCGTACGCTTACGTGACGCAGCCGGAAAACCGGCGTTGGGTCAGCTTCCCGTTCTCCGTCCTCAAGGACCATGAGCGGGAACTCCAGGGGGCTGAGAATGTGCCCTTCGTGGCTGTGGTGCAAGCGACTCGGAACCCGCCCGGGCACGCGCAACCCGGGTGGTTTTGGAGCGCGGACGTCCGGTCGTCCACGCTCGGCGCATTCGCCGCCTGTCTCTACGGTCATGTTCAGGTCTGCTCCCTTTCCCCGGTGACGCTGGATGACCCCGAGAAATTGGCCCGCTATCGGGTCCTTTATCTGGCGGACATTCCCCAGCTCACGTCCCGACGCCGGGAGAACCTCCAGCGGTTTGTCGAGAACGGCGGCGGACTGCTGGCCGGCTATGGGACGTCCCTCTACGGCGCGGCGGGCGAGCGTCTGGAACGATTCGAACTGGAATCTCTGTTGCGAGTTCGCCCGGCGCATCCTCAGGGGGAGCTCGAGGAAACCCTCAAGAGCTACCGGTGCATGCTCGGCGGACCCAACGACCTGTATCTCACCCCGCACGCCGTCACCGAGGGCCCGCTGGTCCCACTGGGGTATTTCGAACCGGTCGAGGCGCTGGACGGCGGGTCCACGATGATGGATATCGTCACTGGCGATGGACGGCGTCCGATCCTGCCGGGGGTCGTCACCTCCACCCACGGCCAGGGCCGCGTGGTTTACCTGGCGTCGTCCCTGGAGAGCCTCTACAGCGAGACCAAGCAGCCGGTCTTGGGCAATTGTTTGCGAAGCCTGGTCGCCTACGCCGCCGCCACGCCCCCGCCTTACCAGGTTACCGCCCCGAGTTCGCTGATTGCCAACTTGACCCAGAACGGAAACCGCCGCGTGCTCCACTTGCTGAACTGGACCACGGAGCCGGACAACGAGAGCGGATACTTGCCTCCCATCGAGAATGTTTGCGTGCGTTTGAGGATACCCGAGGGCAAGCAGGCACGCCGGCTCGCGGGCTTCCCCGGAACGTCGTTCCGACACAAGCAATCCGGGCAGGAACTGGAATTGCGCTTCCCTCGCATCGATGCCTACGAGGGGGTCAGCTTTGAATTGCAGTGAGGCCCATCCGATCACGACCGGCTCAGCCTGTCCTCCAAGCGGACGACGGTCCGGTTCGACGCGGAGACCGGAAAGCGTCTTAATAGGACAGGCGCCGAAGTCCAGGGACACGGTCGAAAGCGTCGTCCAAACTAATAAGAGGTTCCCGGTAATACCGGCAAAATCCGGCAATCCAGTTATCGTTTTCCCCCAGACGGTCCCCTGTGCGGATAAGCTCTCTGTCGACGTCCGCAGCCGCCTCGGCAATGCCTCGGTGCAGGGGGTAAACTTTCCAGTTCTCGAAGTGCGACCAGGCCTCCGCCGAGCTGGAGAAAACAACGGCGATCTCGGCCATCGAAATAATGGTCGTCCGGACTGCCTCACGCCGATGGTGGGCAAGAAAGGTCCGGGCCGATCCACTCTTCCCGGCCCGGTCTTCGTGGAGCAGGTGGACCAGAAAAGTAGTGTCCGCGATCATTTGCGCCCGCCGGAGCGCCGACCGCGCCCCTTAAGGACCTTCTCGAGCAGTCCCGGGTCGATGTTCGGAGGTGGAAGCTGCTTGTGGGCGTCCAAGATTTCCCCGCAGGTTTCCAGGGGTTTGTGAATGTTCCTTAGAATGACCCTGGTGAAGGAGTCCTGTGGCCCAATCTTCAAGGAAGACAAAAGCTTGTAGGCATTATCGTCAATGGTAATCGTCTTGCCCATGCCCGAACCATACACGAGCAGCAGGCCGGGGTCAACGGTCGTGCGGCGAGCGCCGGACCAGCACGAGATGGCGGGCGGGATTGTGGGGCAGGGGTTCGATCAAACGTTCAGGGTCTTGAGATACGCGACGCTCCGCTGCGTCAATTCCCAAGTTTGCTCGACAAAGTAATTCTTGACCCCGCCAACCTTCGCCGCGGTGAAGGTCTTGACCCAATCGATGGAGCCTTGACCGAGAGCGACCTGCGGGAACCGCTCCCGGCGCCGCCTGGAGGGCGCGCCCGCCTGCGACGGAGCCTGGGCCGGGGCGTTCATGTCCACGTCCTGCAGATGCATCGAGATGAAGCGCCCGGGGTGCTTCAGGAAGTAATCGGCGGCGACGAAACCGGCGGTGATGGTCGACATCTGGAACTGAAACTTGACCAGCTTCGGGTCGAGCAAGTCGAGCAGCAGGTCGTAGGTCCGCTTGCCCTCGACCATCGAGAGCTCGAAGCCCTCGTTGTGCAGGCCCTGCTGGATGCCGGCCTTAGCTGCCACGGCGGCGATCCGGTTGTATTCGTCGGCCGCCCTTTTCACTTGGTCGAGCGTCGGGTGGTCCCCCCCGTTGCCGTCGCCCAGGCTTGCGGTCATCATCTGCGTCATGCCGATTTCCTTCGCCCAGGCGATGCTCTGGTCCTGGCTCTTCCGCAGTTCGCCCATGGTGAAGTGGGAACTCTCGGCCTTCAGGCCATGATCGGCCAAAATCCTGCTCACCTCTTTCGCGTCCGAGAGCGACGAAAACTCTGCGCCGTAACCGAGCGGCGAACACAGCTCGAGCCGGGACACGCCGATGCCGGCCACCATCTTGGCGAAGGCCGGAAAATCCTTGAGCCTCGAGCGCAGGGGCCAGACCTGGCTGCCAATGGGCAGGCCCAGCGGATTTGCCGCCAGCTTAGCCGTGCTGGCGGCCAGCAACCCGGCCGCGCCGGAACCGATCGCCACTCTCTTCATGAATTCCCGTCTGGATATTGCAGTCATAAGCATTTTGCCTTTCTTACATTTCCCAGCCGGGACGATATTCCCGGGTCAGGAGCTTGTTCGCCTCGGGGAGGTTCGTGATCTTCTGGCCGGCGGAATCCCAGAGGAGTCTCCGGCCGCCGAGCCTCAGCGAGATGGAGGCCAGGTTTACGGCATCGCAGATCGGGCGTGCCAGCACGAAATCGCCGTAGCTGGCCGGGCCTCCTTTGAAGGCCGCGACCCAGGCGGCCTCGCGCCCTGAGGAACCGCCGCCCCGGCGGCCGCGCGCGCCGGGCTGCCGTGAAGCAGGCTCGGGCAAGTGGTTCGCCGCTCGATAGGAGCGCATGCTCGCCTCGGGAACCAACTGCGGATTCTCGGCATGGAAGCCGCCCAGGATCTTCCCCTTGTCGCCGACGAACATCATGCCTTCCTCAGCCAGCTCCTTGTTTTCCGCCATGAGTTCCTCGGGCACGGCCGGCTTAATGCCACCGTCATACCAGAGGATGTCCAGGCCCCCGCGCTCGCCCTTGGGCGCGAATCTCATGCGAATCGTGCAGGCGGCAGGGAAGGAGTAGTCGTTCTTGATCCGCAGGCAGACGTGGTCCGAAACCGCGCAGACGTGGCTGGGTGTCGATTCGACGCTGACCGGTGATTCCAGGTCGAGGAGCTGAAAAATCGGCCAGAGGCTGTAATGTCCCATGTCGGCGATGGAGCCGCCGCCGAACTCATACCAGCCGCGGAAATTGGTGTGAGTGTAGTTGGGGTGATACGGGCGATCCAGCGACGGGCCGAGCCAGAGGGTCCAGTCGAAACCCGCCGGGACAGGAGGCGTCTCGGCCGGGAGGGTCGCGAACTGGGGCCACATCGGCCGCATCGACCAGTTGTGGATCTCCCGAAGCGTTCCGATGGCGCCGTTCCTGACCATGTCCAGGGCCTGTTTCTGAGTGGCGCCTTCACTGGCCGGCAGGAAGTGCGTCGCTATCTTCTTCGCGCGGGCAGTCTCGATGACGGCCCTGGCCTCGAGCAGCCGATTCGCCAGGGGTTTGTGCACGATCACGTTCTTTCCCTTTTTCAGGGCCGCCAGGGCTATGGTCGCGTGTGTGTGATCCGGGGTCATCACCTTTACCGCGGTCACATCCTCCTCCTTCTCCAGCAACTCACGGAAGTCCGCGTAAGTGGCGCATCCCTTGAATTGCTCCGTCCCGCGGCGCTTCGCGTAGAAAGTTTCCACGACCTCCTTGCCGACATCGCGGCCGCCGGGCACGCCGGTGAAGCCTTCCCTCCAGGCCGGGTTCTGAAGAAGCTGCCTGATTTCGTTCCGGATATCATTCTTGCTCCACTCCAGGTAATTGGCCCCGTCCTTTTCGACGTCGCATACCGCGACGACTTGGACGTCCGGGCTGGCCAGGATTGCCCCGATTTCCCGGATCGCCTGGGTCCCGAAGCCGATGCAAGCCAGGGTAATCTTCTCGCTGGGCGCGACAAATCCCGGCCCGCCCAGCACGTGCCGCGGCACGAGGGCGAAGGCGCCGGCCACCGCGCCGCCAGTCAGCATGAACTGGCGCCGCGAAAGACCGCGCGAAGGAGTTGGATTGCGGGTTGCCTTTGAATTTGCGGGCGGGGAGTCTTTGCCGTTCATAAGAAAGTTCATGGATTGAATATGATCGCTTGCGCGGAGTATGACCGATCCGGATGACCGTCGTCAACCTCCACTTCGAGCGAATCGATGTCTCTTCAAACCGTCGCCCGGCTGGCGGTCGTCCCGCCGGCGCTCCGAGGTAATCCTTTACGCGCCCCGTCCAGTCTGGTATGCAAGCAGCGTTGCTATGAGCGTCCCGCCCGCCGTAATGCGTTGGTTGTCGCGAACCTCTCGAATCTGCCGCTGGGAGAGCGGGCAAGGGCGTTGGCCAAAGTCAAGGCGTCCTCTTGGAAGAGGTGGCAGAAGCAGGTCGAAGAGGACCCGCACCCTCTCCTTTTCAGGCGCCAGAACATGAAACCGATCTTAGCTTCCTTGCTCTTGCTCCTCTGCGCCTCCGTGAGCGGGCGCGCACAGGCGTCGCCCCCGCGGGCCGCGGCGCCGGCGGCATTCCCTCTGCGGGTAAGCCGGAACGGGCGGCATCTGGCGGACGCCGGCGGCAGACCGTTCCTGGTGATCGGGGATGCGGCGTGGTCCTTGATCGCCCAATTGCGCCAGGAGTCCATCGCCCGCTATTTGGAGGATCGCCGGAGGCGCGGATTCAACTCCATCCTCGTCAACCTCATCGAGCACAAGTTTGCCTCGAAAGCTCCGGCGAACATTGACGGCGTCGCGCCGTTCCTCAAGCCGGGAGATTTCGCGCAGCCCAACCCGGCCTACTTTGACTACGCGCACCAGGCCGTCGCGGCGGCGGGCCGTCGCGGGTTCGCTGTCTGGCTGTGTCCGGCGTATCTCGGCTGGGGCGGCGGCGACGAGGGGTTCTTCAAGGAGGTGAAGGCGGCGGGACCGGCAGCGCTGCGGAGTTACGGACGGTTGGTCGGGCAGCGGTTCAAGGACCTGCCAAACATCGTCTGGGTGCTCGGCGGCGACTATGCGCTGCCGGAGGCTGAACGCTGGGTAGCCAACGAGCTGGCCCAGGGCCTGCGCGAGGGCGGCGCAACGCAGCTCATGACCGCGCATGGCGGCCAGACCTCCGCGCTCGACACCTTCGGCGACCAACCCTGGCTGGCGGTGGATACGGTGTACCGTTACCAGCCCGACCTTTGGCGGCCGCTGCTGGCGGCATACGACCGGAAACCGGCGCGGCCATTCGTGCTCATCGAGACGGTTTATGAAAGCGAGCACGACTCGAAGCCGGAGCAAATCCGCCGGCAGGCCTGGTGGGCGATGCTGTGCGGCGCCTGTGGCCAGTTCTTCGGCAATAATCCGATGTGGCACTTCGACGGGCCGACGCTCTTCCCGCACACGAATACCTGGGAGCAGGCGCTCGACAGCACGGGCGCGCGCGATGTCGCCCGGCTGGGGAAGTTCCTCGCCCCGCGTCCCTGGGAGCAGCTTGTCCCCGACACGGAAGGCAAGCTCGTCACCGCCGGCGCGGGGGACGGCGCCGCGCGCATCATCGCCGCCCGCGCCCCGAACGGAGGCCTCGCGGTGCTCTACATCCCCGCAGGCGGCACGGGGCCGCGCGATCTCACGTTGAACCTCACGGGCTTTCCCGGTCCAGTGACGGCGCAATGGTTCAATCCCGCCAGTGACGTCTCTCCTCACCCGCCGGGCATGGCTCTTTCGAATCGAGGCCAACCAACGCTCCGGACCCCCGGAGATAACGGCACGGGCGCCAATGACTGGTTGCTCGTGCTGGAATCTCAGTCCAGGCCATGAAAACCCGCCGCCTTTTCCTGTGCGCGGGCCCCGTTGGCCGGTTCGTCATAGGAGATCAAGCACGGCTTACTGCGCCTTCACGTCGTAGCAGAGCAGCACATCCTGGTCGCGCAAGTAAAGTTTGCCGTTGGCAATGACCGGGTGAGTCCAGGCCGGTTGCCGGGTGCGGTCGGGCTGATCGAAGCGGCCACGCTCGATGTACTGCTTCGGGCTGGGTTCAATCAGGAGCATGGCGCCCTTCTCGGTGCGGTAGTAGAGACGTCCATCCGCCAGGGCCAGTGAGCCTTTCGGCGCCCGGTGGCCGGCGTCGTCGCGCTCGTCCCACAGGACGTTGCCGGTCTTGAAGTCGAGACAGATCAGGTAGCCGCCCTCGTTGCCGCCGTTAGCGCCATACAGGGAGCCGTCCAAGAGAATCATGCCGCCGTGGTGATTCTGCATCTTCCTGGAAAACCAGACTTCCTCGGCCTTAACGCCGCCGTTCGCGTCTTTGCTGAGTTTGACCACACCGCCGCCCGCATCGTAGGCCGAGGCGGCTAACACTTGGCCGTCGTAGTATAGCGGCGTGGAACAGTTAATCTTGTGGCTATTGGCGGGCCGATCATAACGCCAGAGGACCTTCCCGTCGGACGCCGCGACGCCAATGAGCGCCGTTGCGGTGAACTGCGCGTACTGGCGCTGCCCTTGGAAATCGAAGACGATCGCGGAGGCGTAGGCCGCTCCTGACTTGCTGAAAGCGCCCTGGCCGCCGGAATCACCTCCAGGGCTGCCGGGCAACCGGCTCTTCCAGACCGTCTTGCCGGTCATTTTATCGAGCGCCGCCAGCGTCGCGTCCTCGCCGCCAGGGGTGCAGATGACCTTGTCGCCGTCAACGAGGGGCGATTCGCGGTAACTCCAGGTCGGCAGGCTCCCGCCAAAATCCTTCTGCAGGCTGCGTTGCCAAAGGACCTTCCCGTCCTGGACCTGCAGGCAAGCTACATCGCCGGCCAAGCCCTCGACATAGAGCCGTTCGCCATCGACGCTCGGCGTGCACCCAGGCCCCTCCTTCCCTTGCGGCCATGACTGCCTGAGAGCCGGCCCAAGGCGCGTGGCCCAAAGTTCCTTGCCATCCGGCTCGGACAGGGCCCATACGACTTCGTCGTCGCCCCGGTTGCTCATGCCGAAGATGCGGCCCGCGGCAATGGAGGGACCGCTGTAGCCGCCGCCGAGCCCGTTGACCTTCCAGGCGAGCGGCGGGCCATCCTTGGGCCATTCCTTGAGCAGGCCGGTTTCCTTGGAGACGGCGTTCCGGCCGGGGCCCTGCCACTGCGGCCAATCCTCAGCGGAGGCGGCAGACGACAGGATTGCCCATGAGAGGAGGCTAATCAGGATTTCCGTATTCATAGAGCTTTATTTGTTATGTTGTTCATCGCTGTTGCGTCTGCGCTGGGTCTGGCGGCAGATCGATCTTCAGCCCCTTCTTCAGTTTCCCACGGAACTCCTCGTTCTTCCGTTGATAGATCAGGCGCTGGTCCGGCGTCAACACCCGCTCAATCCGGCGCCAGGAAGCAACCAGGTTCGTTCCCGAAACACGGATTGCCTGGCCGAATGCTTGCCCAAATTGTTCCCCGGTCTCCTGCTCGATCCTCCGGACCTTTGGCTCCTGCTCCGGAGTCAGCTTGAGCTCCTTTTGGAGAAACCCCATCGTCATAGAAGTCCAATTCTCCACCGTAAAGCCGCGCTCCAAAGCGTGCTTGAAATGCACGAAGCTCAACACCGACCCAGTCACGACGCCTGCGACAAAGAGCAGCACAACCGCGAGGATGACTTTCCAATCTCTTAGGATCTTCATCGGGGGAGATTACTGGCAAGGAAGCTTAATGCGGTAGAGAACTCCTGCGTGGGCGGAGGCGCAGACCGCTGGCTGACCAGCACAAGTCCGCCGCAAACAATCAATGCGAGCGCAGCCCAACTCAGGCCCCATGCGGCGCGTTGCAGTTCCTGAAACAACGTCGAGGCCCGGGCCGGCCTTCTGGAAGCCAAAACACGCCCGGGAAAACCGTACGGCGCCTCTTCCGGCTTGGAGGGCGAGGCCTGACGAGCCCATTTGAGCAAACGCTTTAGCGCGGGGTCCAGCTCATTCATAAGCGCCCTTCCTTTCGCAGTTTCCCAAACTGCTTATTCAACTTGCGTCGCGCCCGGAACGCCCGAACCCGGATCACGGTGGAGGACCAACCGGTCGCCTGCCGGACTTCATCGACGGAACGCTCCTCCATTTCCAACATGCGAATCAAAAGGCGATCCTCGGGGCTTAGAGCCTCAAGCAGCTTCTCGACGAGTTCGCGCGCGCCCATCAGGCGGGAGGGGTCGGGGTCCTGCGCGGCGGCGGTTGTCACCGCGTCAAGCGCTGCGGCTTGCTCTTCGGAAAGGTCTGCCATTCGCCATTCCGGGCGGGCTTTTTGAGCGCGGATGGCGTTCAAACAGTGATTCACGGCAATGCGCGAAACCCAGTGCGCCAAAGGCACCTCGCCTTGAAACTGGTCCAGTTTCTCGAACATTTTCGCAAAGACATCCTGTGCCAGGTCTTCCTCGTCGGCCCGACGCGGCAGATTGCCCCGCACAATTCGGATCACCGTCGGATACAGGTATTCCACCAACGAGCGGGCGGCGTCCTGGTCCTGCTTGCGCACTCGCGTCAGGCAATTTACGACGTCCAGGTCCAAGTCGTCTTTCTGATTATGACCCGCAAGCCGCTCACGCCGTTACGCAAAAACTGTGCCGGCCCTCATTTCGATCCCTTTCGCCCTGAAACCGGCGCGCTGTCCGGGGGCAAGACCTTCCGCTCAGCGACCGGTCATTTGCTCCAGTCTTTCCGGGTAGCGAGCCCCTTGCACGGTGACCGTCCGCGTCATAGCGCGCCAGGTTGGCAGGCCTTGAGGCCGCGTTGGGCCGCCAGGCGGACCAGCTCGGGAGGATTGTTCTTGAGCAACCGTTGGTATGTGCCTTTGGCTTCCCGCGCGTGGCCCGCAGCCAGCAACTTCTCGGCACAGGACATCGAGGCGTCGGCAAACACGGCGGCCAGGGCGGGGCGGGGCCTGGCGGAAGCCAGGGCCTTGTCCGCCCCCGCCGAGGCGATGTCACCTAGCGCAAGGGCGGCGGCCCGAGCCACGGCGTCGTCGGGGTCCTGCAGCAGCCGCCGCAGCAAGGCTACTGACCTGGAGGCGGAAGCGGCCTGATCGCGGACGCCGAGGGAAGAGATGACGCCGATCTTGAGATTGCCGCTGAGCTTGGAGAGTTGGCGTTGCAGGGCCTGAGCGGCCTGGGGCTCGGGGATGCGCTCCAGGGCGTAGCGGGCCATGTGCGAGAGTTCCGCCTCGGCCAGCAGCGCCTCCAGCGCCGGCACCGACGCCGCCGTGCCGATCGTGCGCAACTGCCGGCAGACGTAATCCTTGGCGTCGCGGGGCGCCTGGCCTTGCAGCACCGCCAGCAGCCGGGACTCGAGGTCCTTGCGGGCGGCAGGGTCGTTGTGCGTCTTGACGACTGCCTGGTCAATGGGGGCGAGCACTTTGGGGTCCATGCCCCAGTCGTAGGTTTTCAGAGCTTCAAAAGCCTCGTCTAACATAAGCATCGGTCCTTTCTTGTTCGTTCGTTTCGCGGCCGCGCCGAGGCGGGTTTACAATTGCCAGGGCTGGCGCCGGGCCCGGTCGATGAAGCGATTGGCTTCCGTGTCGCCCGGGAAGGTCAATTTGGCGGCATCCCACTTGAGCGAGCGCTCCAGGCGATAAGCGATCGTGCCGAGGTGGCAGAGGCTCATGGTGTTGACGGCGAACCCAATGTCGCGGAACGGCTTTTCGCGGGTCCGGACACAATAGAGGAAGTCGCCGATGATGCCGCCTTTGCCTTTGTAGCCGGGGACGGGCTTGGGAGGGCGGGTTTCGTTTTCGTTGCTGTCCACCTCCATATTGGCCTTGCCCGGTTTGCAATGGGTGAGCCGGATGCCGTTGGGATAGACGAATTCGAGGTAAGCGGGCTTGTCCGCCTCCGGGGCGTTATAGACAATCTCCTGCGGCTGAAATTCGCGGACGTCCACCGCGAAAGTCGCCCCGCCGAAATGGTGGGCGCCCCAGTCGGTGATGTCGCCGCCCGAGTAGTCCCAGTAGGCCCGCCAGGCGTTTTCGCGCGTGTTGAAGTCGCCGGCGCAGCGTTTGGCGTTGTAAGGCGCCCACGGCGCCGGGCCCAGCCACATCTCCCAGTCAAACCCCTCCGGCACCGGCTCCGGGGGGAGATTGCAGGCGTGGGAGAGATTGCTGGTTTGGACATTGATCGACAACACCCGGCCGAGCTTTCCGCCCCAGCACATGTTGACCGTGCCGCGGTAATCCTCGAGCACGCGCTGGCTTCCCCCGGAGAAGACCCGGCCGTAGCGCCGCGCATATTCGACCATCAGCGGGCCTTCGCGCAAGGTCAACGTCTCCGGCTTCTGGCAGAACACGTCCTTGCCGTGCCGGCAGGCCTCTGTCGCGATGATCGTGTGCCAATGGTCCGGCGTGGCCACATGCACCGCGTCGATGTCGTCGCGGGCCAGCAACTGGCGGAAATCATTGTAGGCGGCGCAATCCTTGCTCTTGTAACGCTCGTCCACTTCGCGCTTGGCCCCATCGCGGACGTTCTTGCGGACATCGCACACCGCCACGTACTGGACATCCGAGCTGCCCAGGAAACCCCCGAAGTCTCCGTGCCCCTGGTTGCCGAGGCCGATCCCGCCCACGACGATGCGCTCGCTCGGCGCGACGGCGCCGGCCCGGCCCAAGGCAGTGGCGGGGATAAAAGTGGGCAGGGCCACGGCGGCCGAGGCCAGCCCGACCGCTTTGATGAATTGACGCCGCGTGGTTTGCTGCGCGGCCGGAGGTGTTCTTTTCGCGTCCATAAGCAGGCGATTTGTTCTTCTTCGTGCGGTTGCGCACGTGTTGCTTGTGAGCATAATCACAGGACCGCGCCGGACACAAAGAGAATCTTCGCCTGTTTTTGAGACCGGGGCGCCGCGAACAACCGGCGCGAATCCAGCAATCGTTCCTGATGCGTAACTACTTTGTGTATAGAGACTTACGATTGGAGCGAAAACCGTTCTTGCCAAGTACGCTTGAACGTTTATAATCCGGGTCCGCATGAAACGACCCGCGCGCCTACCCTCCCCGGACCGGCGCGGTTCGACCATGATCGGCGAGATCATCCTCATCGCGCCCATGGAAGCAATTGCTTACGGTTGAACCCCAAGCCCGTTATGTTCATTGTCGAATCCTATCCTGTGGCCGTTGTGATGTGTTTCATCACCATGCTCTGTTGGGGTTCCTGGGCCAACACCCAGAAGCTCGCCAGCAAGGAATGGCGCTTTCAGCTTTATTATTGGGACTACGCGATAGGCGTGTTCCTGCTGGCCCTGCTCCTGGCCTTCACTTTGGGCAGCAACGGCGCCGGCGGGCGGGGTTTTCTGGCGGACCTCCGGCAAGCGGACGGCCAATGGCTGGGGAGCGCATTTCTGGGCGGAGTGATCTTCAATTTGTCGAACATCCTGCTGGTGGCGGCGATTGACATTGCGGGTCTGGCGGTGGCGTTTCCGGTGGGCGTGGGGCTCGCGTTGGTGCTCGGAGTGATCACGACCTACCTTTCGACCCGAGTGGGCAACGCGCCCATGCTGGCCCTTGGGGTGGGCGCCGTCATGGTGGCCATCCTGCTCGATGCGCTGGCCTATAAGCGGCTGGCCAGCGGCGGCCAGAAGACTCCGGTTAAGGGCATTATCATCTCGGTTGCGGCAGGTCTGCTGATGGGTTTCTTCTACAAGTACGTCGCCCAGTCGATGGGCCAAATCGATGCCGGCACCAAAGCGCTGGAGGGCGGCAAATTGAGTCCCTACACGGCGGTGGTGTTGTTCAGCGCCGGGCTGTTGGTCTCCAACTTCCTGTGGAACAGCATCATGATGGTCAAACCCTTCACCGGACCGGCGGTGCCCTTTGGCGACTATTTTGCCAAAGGCAATCCCCGCCTTCACCTGGTCGGCATCCTGGGCGGCATGATCTGGAATCTGGGCATGTCCTTTAGCATCATCGCCAGCACCAAGGCCGGCGCGCCTCTTTCTTATGGCCTGGGCCAAGGCGCCACCATGATCGGCGCCTTGTGGGGGGTGTTTATCTGGAAAGAGTTCAAAGGCGCCCCCAAGGGCACGAACGCCCTGTTGGCGGCGATGTTCCTGTTTTATCTGATCGGCCTGGCGGTGTTGATCTTGTCCAAGCTCAACTCCTGAAGCCGACACCTCAATCTATGGCAAAACCCCGGACCCTCGTCGTCGGCAGTTCCAATACGGACATGATCATCAAGATGGACCGCATCCCTCGTCCGGGCGAGACTATCCTTGGAGGCGAGTTCGTCACGGCGGCCGGGGGCAAGGGGGCCAACCAGGCGGTCGCCGCCGCCCGCGCGGGCGGCGACGTCACGTTCGTGGCCCGGGTTGGCCAGGACATTTTCGGGGACAAAGCTCTCGCAGGGTTTATCCGGGAGGGCATCCATGTTGAACACGTGCAGCGCGACCCAGCCGCGCCGTCAGGCGTGGCGCTCATCTTCGTGGCCAAAGACGGCGAGAACAGCATCGCCGTCGCCGGCGGCGCCAACCTCCGGCTTTCCCAGGTCGACGTAAAGCAAGCGGCGCCGGCGATTGCGGCGGCCAGCACGGTTCTAATGCAACTGGAAACACCGCTGGAGACCGTCCGGGCCGCCGCCCAGATTGCGGCCAGGACGGGGGTGGCGGTCATACTGAATCCGGCCCCGGCCCGGGTGTTGCCCGACGAACTCCTCAAGCTCGTTTCCGTTCTTACGCCCAACGAGACCGAGGCGGAGTTGCTCGCCGGCATCGCGGTTACCGACGAGGCCATGGCTGCATTGGCCGCCGAGAAGCTTCGCGCTCGAGGCGTGGAGACTGTGATTCTCACCCTGGGCGCCCGTGGCGCATTCGTGGCTACGGCCTCGATTCGCCAGCTTGTTCCCGGCTTCCCAGTCGAGGCCGTGGACACGACTGCCGCCGGGGACGTCTTCAACGGGGCGCTGGCGGTGGCGTTGGGCGAGGGCAAACCTTTGCTCGAGGCCGTCCGGTTTGCCAACGCCGCCGCAGCAATTTCCGTCACGCGGCTCGGAGCCCAACCTTCGGCCCCAAGTCGAAAGGAAATCGAGTCGCTGCTGGCTATGGAGACCCCTGTATAAAAACAAATGAAAACCAAAGAGAACAAGCACACTGCGGTTGGCTTTACATTGATCGAACTGCTGGTGGTGGTCGCCATCATCGCGATCCTGGCGGCGATGCTTCTCCCCGCATTGTCAAAGTCCAAGGAACGGGCAAGGCGTGTCGGGTGTAAAAGCAACTTGCACCAAATCGGCGTCGCCATGAGCATTTACGCGCTCGACAACCGGGACCTTCTGCCGGCAGTCATTGGGACGAGCAACTGGCCGTGGGACATGCCGGACACGACGGTTACGAATCTAATCAAGACAGGCATGGAGCGGCACGTGCTCTACTGCCCCTCGGCCGCACTCCAGGATAATGAAACGCTATGGACCGAGTGGGCCCTGAACGACCACTACTTCGTCCTGGGTTACACCTTCTGGATGAAGGGCGTGGGCGGAGTCGACCCCAAATACGCCCAGACACGATTGTCGGTCGGCCTGAACACCAATGTTGCGCAGGCAGTCCTGGTGGCTGATGCGACCATCTCGGATAACGCCAAGACCCGCGCGGATGGCTCATATGCAGGCGGCGGCACATTCACCCAGGTTTGGGGCGGTTGGGTCAACGCGCACCGCACCAGCCATCTCGCCACTGGGGCGTCTCCATTGGGGGGCGACGTCGCCAGCACGCAGTTGCCGGCGGGCGGCAACATCCTGTATCTCGATGGCCATATCCAGTGGCAGAGCTGGCCCTTGATGAGAATCAGGGTCGAATCGGGATTCGAACCCCAATTCTGGTGGTGACCGGCCCCGGCGCACCCGGGAAAACTCCATGAAAACTCCCCTGCTAGCGGTGATAGCCCTCGCGCTTCTGGCCGCAGGCTGCAGCCGGAAAAAGACCGAATCAATGGCCCCTGAGCCTGCCGCCCAACCCCCGGCTGCGGCGAGTCAAGGCGATGCGGGTGCTCCGGTTGAAGGAGCCGCGCCCGCACCCTCGAAGGACGGGCTGAAAAGCCTTTGCTCAGACCCGAATCTCTACATCCGTAACATCGCCAAGCATGCGCTCTCATCATGGGAGGCAAAGGACTACAGCGCAGCCGCTACCGGGATGCGAAAGATAATGAATCTCTGCCGATCGGCGGACCAGCAGAATGCGGCCTTGTCCAGCCTGGCCCAGCTCAAGCTTGAAATTGAAAAGGCGGCGGCAAGCGGAAACGCAAACGCCAAAGAAGCCGCCGCCCAATTGGCGCGGGGCGCCCCGGGGACCTAGTAAGGCGGGCCCCTGCCGGCCCCTGCATGGGGAACGGCCGCCTTTCCGGCGCGAGGCAAGTTCTGGAGGGCGCCAATTACGCTAAGGGGTATGGCCGCATTCGAAATGGGCTCAAGGCTCTTGCCTGCCCCGCCATAAACCGGAGTTCCATATTCCGGGGCCAGTCCTGCAAAGAGGCGATCCAGTTCCCTCCGGTCCCCTTCGGCCAGGAAATACGCGTAGTGGAGTTGCCCCCAGATTCCGTCCCCCTTGGCTTTGGTGAGGCAGTGCATCTGTTCCACGTTCTTGCCCAGCCACAGGCGGTAGGTGGCGAGCTTAACCACGGCCTTGTCTCGGCTCAGGAAGTTCTCCAGGAACGAGTTTAAGCCGCCGCCGATCGTCGTAACACTGGCCTTGCCGCCATTGGGGTTTTGGATGGTGGCGCTATGAATCCACTGCTGCTTCTCCCGGTCATAGACATAGTACCTGGTGTCGGTGGTGTCGGGCTGGCTGCCCGCCTGTTTCTGCACGAAGAACTGGAAGGTCTCGTTGGTCTTCCAGCGCCAGAGCATGTGTGTGTGGCCGCCTTCGCCCTCGCCGCCGAAGCGATTGAAGATCGTGCGCGGATCGGCCTCGGTGGTCGTCGGGTGAAGCTGGGGTGAGGTGTCCCAGATCGAGAAGATCGTGCGCCGTTCGCGGATGCCATTGTGCTGGATGCCACAATAACCGCCAGCCGGTTCCCCCGGATGCCAGTTGGCGCCGCAGTAGTAGATGCCCGGAGCGGTCGCCAGTACGGTGATCTCGCCATACAGGCAGGTGGCGTCATGCTGGCCCTCCAGGTTCCACCACAGATGCTGCGCCATCAGGTTCGGGCAAAGGACTGCCAGGTTTACCAGGATTAAAGTCAGGTGTTTCAAGTTCATCGGTTTTTAGATCCTGGCGACCGCCCTCAAGGCGAGCCGCCCTTGGCTGCGCCCGGAGGGTTACGGAGCAGCCACACCTCGGCCAAGCGAGGTTGCTCGCGCCACGGGAGCTGCTTCGACTCGGGTGGGCATCCCCAGGTGAGCACCAGCCTGCCCTCCGTGAGGCAGTGCTGCGGCACCGGGAACTCCCTGAGTTCGCCGGTCTTTCTTCCATCCAGGGTGGGCTTCACGCGCTCTCCGTTGATGGTTAACCACACCGGGCCGTAACCGGTCGCGCGCACGACGTAAACGGCGCGGGGATCCAGACCGTCATACTCCATGCTGGGAGGCCACATGGTGATCTGCCAAGTGAGACGCGCGCGGCTCTTGCCTTCGTTCCACCACCAATAAGTCAATTGCGAGGGGTCGGTTTCTTCTTCCCTGGCGGAATCATCGATGCGTCCGACCACGTGCGGCGATTTCGACAGATTCCCCACGTTGTCGTAGAAGTTCCCAGGACCTGGATTCTCCCAGGTCGCCAGCGCTGCCAGGCGCCGGCATTTCTCCTCTTCCGATCCCAGCGCGCGCACTTTGGCGAACTCGTCTTGCAGCCACCAGCGGTTGTTCAAAGGCAAGTCCACAAAGTCCAGGACGGCTCCCCGTTCCTCTCCGCTGGCGTGGTATTTCTCGACACTGGTTTGCAGCCCGATCGAGGCAAAGAGTTGGGCGCACCGTAGCTCGATGCGGCGGCGGAGTTCGGGCGCCACAGGCTGGTCGGTGGCGCGATCCAGGATTGCCGCGGCCTCGCGCATGACCGTCTCGGCCCCTCGCTCGCCGGCTTGCGCCAGCACGGAGTTGGCTTCGCCCTCGAGACGGCTCTCGTTGATGAGGCGCCGGCGGACGTAGGCATCGTAATCGGCCCGCAACAGACACATCTGCCACCGCCAGTTGCCCTCGAGCTGCGGTTCGAGATCGGCAAGCCGACGCCACATCAGCAGGGTTCCCTCCACGGCGCCGTGATTGGCCAGCGGTCCGCGCCAATTATTCTCCAGGGCCAGGATGCCATCGGCGGCGGCCGCCGCCGTCCCGGGGGCGAAGTAAACGCGGGCATAGTCCACGAGGATATCCCGCACCTCCGCATCCGGGTCCCAGGATAGCGCGCTCCAGATGGTCTTGTTCACGTCGTCGTGCACGCCGTCCGAATAGGAAATGAACCCGTCGCTCAGCGGGGCAAATCGATGGTGGACCCGCGCGAACTCGGCCGGGCGGGGATTGATCGCCTCGCGTCCCAGGGTGAGCGCATAGGCCTGGTCCCAGGCGGGAACCTCGAATTGTGAGAGCTTGTTGTGGGTAATATCCGGGTAGAGCCGCAGCTTGTAGGCGGGCGGCAATCCCTTTCGCGTGGAAGCTGCCGGCGGGCTGGAGGGCCCGACTACCAGGCCGGCAAGCCAATCGGGTCGTTTCTGCTCGAGGTACTGGCGGATGAAGTCTATCTGCTCCTTGTTGAACCATTGCAAAGAGAGCCAAATCCGCGCTTGTGGATGGACGGGTTGGAGGCGTTTCCAGATTTCCTCCAGGAAGGGAAGCACCAGTTCGGGAGGATTCTTGCCGGGGTCCCCTCCGGGAAAGAAAAAGCCGGTAAAGACCTTGCAGTCTTTAAAGAACTGCTCGCAACGCTTCAAAAAGCTCGCCTGGAGCGCGCCGTCCGCAAGGTCAAAGTCAGCCGGCACCCAGGCCCAGTAGTCCAAGCCATAGCGGCTGCAAATGTCGCTCAAGGCCCGATTCATCTCCCGCCGGGGCACCTTCATCAGAGGCCCCTGGCGGTCGTCCTGAAAGGGTATGCCCTCGATGCTGTTGACCCCGAAAAAGGTCAGTTCGCGGATGTACTGCTCGAATTGCGCCGTATCCCAGGCATCGTAAGAATTGGCCTGCGGACGGTAGCCGAGCTGATGGCCTCGAATCGGGTAGGCCGGCGCGGTGGCGATGTCCAGCGACGCCGGCAAGCCGGCCTTGCCGGGACCCCAATCCAGGCGCCTCAAGAGTTGGCCCACGCCGAACAAGGCGCCGCGCGGGTCGGCCCCGAGGACCCACACCGTGTGTTCATTCTCCGCCCACAACCGGTACCCTTCGGGCTTGGTTTCGGACAACCCCACGCCAGTCCGCCGTGGCGCCGCGTGTCCCCATTCCGGCACGCTGCCGCGGGAAGTGACCGCGATGGTCACCTTCCCCGCCGGCCATACCGTCGAGCAGGGCAGATGCAGGCCCGTTCGCTTGCCGATTTCGTCGCTGAGGACCGCCGCGGCAGTTCTCTCGGCGTTTGGCAGGTCGCCCGGGCGCGTCACAATGACGGCTTCACGCAAGTCAATCTCTCCTGCGATGGCGCCTTGACCTGGCGAAGCGAACACGCCGAACCCCGCCGCCAGGCTGCAGACCAATGCTGGGCGCCAACCGATCTTTTTCATCTTCATCAGGGCTTGATCGCCACGACCCTCCCATTCCATTTATCCGGGCGGTCACCGAAAGCGCTATACATTTGGACATCCCGGGAAGACTTCAAGTCCTTCCCATCCCTGCTCCGGAGGACCAGCATCGTGGGTTGGGTGAACTTCACGGCCCCGTAGCCTCGGGCATGGAAGGCGAGCAACGTCGGACTTTCGATCAGGAAACCGTATTGAGGCAGCACGGCGTTTTTCAAGACCAGGTCGGCTGAGTCGTAGTTGACACTGATGTCGACATTCTCGCCAAAGCGCGTGCACTCGGCCTTGCGGTTGGCGCTCAAGAAGCGGTGGTCCGTCATGGGCATAAGCGCGGTCAGCCGGTTCAGAGGACTCAACACCTCGTAGGTGTTCTTGATGAAGCCGTCGGTCAAGCCCATTCCCGCTTTGTGCGCGAATACCAGCCGGGCTTCGGCGCCCGCCTGCGGCCTGAAGTCGCCGTCCGGCCCGGCCCAATACCGATGATTCCCAAAATTGTACACCGGCATCTCCGCATAGAGGATATGGTCCAGAATGTAGTCGGGGTTGTCCGGGCGAGGCCGGTCACTTTGGTGGGCGTAGATCGCAATGGCATCGCCATAGACCAGCTCGAAGAGCGGGATGATGATGTCCGTGTCGTTGCGCTGCTGGAAGTGCGTCCGATGGGACATCAGCCCCTCGAAATAGTCGGCGTGCGCCACACCCCATTCGCGCCCTTCTTCGCTGCCGAACAGGCCAAACTGGCCCCGCAGGTAATCGCAAAGCTGTTGTTTGGCCCGCAGGTCCTCGGCGGGCGTTGTGGGGTGGTTCGGGTCGAAGCACTCGTAGAGACCGGCAGCGAAGATTGTGTCCGAGAAATAAAGCGTCGGGGCAAAGAGCGCCTTTACCTGCGGGATGTTCTGGGGCCGGCTGGCGAGTTCAACGGCTTTGCGCGAGCAGATGAGCCAACATGGGCCGCCGGCCCAGACCCCGCCTTTGCGCAGGGAGCCGTCCCGGTTTTTGATGATAAACTCCTCGTTCCAGGAGGGGGCATCCCGGTACATGTCCTGGTAGTTGTCGTGGAGCCCGAAGAGCCAGCCCAGGGCCTTGACCCGCCGGCTGCACGCGGCCAGGCCGTCGTTGCCGCCGATTTCGGGCGCCGCCGGCAGGATGTCCGGGTGCCGGTTATCATAGCCGCCGTTGATCCAGCCGTTGAGGACCAGCATCGCGCGGTCGATGCCCAAGTCGCGATTCAAGTGCTCGGCCAGGTCGGCACACTCATCGAAGGTGAAGTTCAGTTGCGCGCCCCACTTGTCCTGCTTGTGCCAGGGCGTATTTGGGGCCAGTCGCATATAGGCGAAGGGCTTGAAATCTGCTGCGCCGAACAGCTCCGCTACCCGGGGATTCTCGCGCATTTTCTCGCTCAACGTCTTCAGCAAGCCCCGCTCGCGTGCTACGGCCCGGTAGGCCTTGGCAATTTCGACGTAACCGCCGCGGCCCAAAGGCTGCAGGCAGACCGACTGCCCTCGCTCCCGCATGGCCAGCCCCATTCGAAGCTGGGGTGTCGGTTGCAGACTGTAATCCACCTGGACCTCAGTGTAGGGGTCCGTCCAGGTGACCAAGAGCGCCGAGCCCTCTTTGACCGCCCCGAACATCGCCATCGAGCAACTATCCCGGAAACGGCGGCTATAGGGCTTGTCGCCTTCGGCGCGCAATTGGATCCCCATCCGGTGGGGGGCAGCGTAATAGCTGTTTCCCCCACGGCCAACCGGGAGGGTCTTGCTGAGCAGGCGCAGGTCTTTCACCTCCTGCTCGGGGACGACGGAGTATTCCAGCCTCGGCGGGTCGGCCAGCAGGTTGAGTGAGAACTCCCCAACGCCCTCCCGCCGGTATTGCACGGTGCTCTTGTCCCGATGCGTCAACTGGAGCGGGGGCAACGCGGCTGTGCCGCCGTTCTTGAGCAGCGCCTCCGGTGGACCGAGTTCCCAACTCACCCCGGTCTGTCTATCGAGGAGAGTTATGGCCCCGCTCGAAAGGTCCACTTCAGCACGCAGAGCTCGGTTTTCGAGCTGGGCGTTGGTTGGTTGCGCCAGAGCGGACGTGGCGAGAGCGAGGACTGCAAACGCTCTCAAAGAGGCCCGAGGTGATTTGGTGGCGAGCGGCCGATGGGCAGAAATGGGTTTCTTCACAGCGAACTGGAGCTTAATCGGGCTAGGGCCCGGCGAGCAAGAACGACCTTGGTGTGGTACGTCCGACGCGGAGCAGTCTATGATTGGCCTTTTCGGAGCGCTCGCGCCGTCGAGTCGGGCTTGACGTGGTTTACAGCGTAAACGATATTGCCGCCATGGCAACCGTAGTCCAATCCTGCCGCCTTGAGAAAGACGCGGCGGAGTTAATATCCAGGCAGGCGAAGCGGCGCCAGTTGGAAGTGTCCACCTTGAGCAGTCTCTACCTGAAGGAGAAGGCCCTCGAGGAGGAGTTCCTCGGCATTGGCTTCCGCGATTCGGCTGGTGGCCGGGAGGCCTACGTGCTGGGCCAGCGCGTGGCGGTGTGGGAGGTCCTGGACGTTTATCGGGAAGCGAAGACGATTGGCAGGACAGCCGATCATTTTGGCTGGCCGGATTACCTGGTGAAGTGCGCGCTGGCCTATGCCAAGGGATTCCCGAACGCGATCGCCGAACAACGCCGGGCGGAGGCGGGCGAGTGATTCGGCTTTTGGCTGACAGCAACCTGTCCCGCCGGTTTGTGGCAGCGTGCTTGCGGCTCCGGCGCGATTTTCCAATCGCCCACCTTGCTGATTGGATGGACGGCAAACATCGGATGTCCAAAGACCCCGTGTTGCTGGCAGCACTGCGCGAACCGGGGCTGGTCCTGGTGAGCTTTGATCGGCGTACCCTGGCGATGCACGCCGGCCAATTGACACGGGGAAGCACCGGGCATGCCGGAGCGATTCTGTTTCGCCGGAGCGTTTCGCAGATGGACTACGGCAAGCAATCCCGCCTGCTGGTCGAGTTCTGGCGGGAGGCAGCCGATTGGGACTGGGCGGACCGCATCGAGTATCTTCCGAGGCAATGAACGCCAAGGAAACCAAGAACTAAAGCGAGGGCTGTGTTCCTGATACCGAGATTGCTCCGTCCTGATTAAGCCGAGTCCCAGGTCCGCAGGCCGCTACCGGAGCGCCTTTCGGAGGTACGGCTCCAACCCCAGGGCATTGAAGTAGAAGCCGAGGGAGTTGCAATGCACTCCATCGACCAGGCCCGCGGCCTGGTCCCGGTCGAGCATCTTGAGCCCATCAACAAACCAGATCTTGCGATCGCCGGCTTTGCGCCGCTGCTCAACGAACTCTCGGGCCGTGCGGCGTTTGGCGGATTGCTCGCGGGCCACCTCGCCTCCGCTCGCCTCGGCCGAGAAATAGAACGGGCTCGTTACCAGGATGGGCAGCCGAGGCCACTTCTTGCGCAGGATGTCCACAAAGACCGGGAGCGCCGCCGCGTATTGGGCCGCCGAGGGGTTGCCCCAGAAATCCAGGACGATGCAGGAAGGGTCCAGCTCGCAAATCGCCTCGGCCAGGGCCGGTTCGCCCAGCCCATTGCCGCTAAAACCGAGGTTCACGAAGTCCGCGTTGAGCTTGCGCTCGAGCAGCGCCTGGCAGGAACCGCCCGGGTTGGAGGCGCACCCGCCTTGAGTGATGCTCGACCCATAATACACCACCGGCTTGGCAATGGCATAAGGCCGAGCCGGTTCCAGGTGTGCGTCGGCATCCAGGCTCACCTCCTGAATCGTCACGGCCTTGTAGAGCGGCAGATACAAGGTGATGTCGCGCAGCTTGCGCTCGGAGCCCACTTGCCATTCCTTGGCCATTTTGCCGGCCGCATCCGGCCAGGCGCTGCCGACATACTCGCTGTCCACGTACAGGTCAACACCGTTCTCTCCCACGCTGGCCATGTGGTGCATGTTCGAGAAGCGGGGATTCGCGGCGACCAGTCCGATAGTCGTGGAATCGGTTCGGAAGCGGAGCCTGCCTCCGCTGGGGTCCTGTGCCAGGTCCCAGACCGGCGGCCGGAATCGGTCCTTTAACCGCAAAGGCAGGCGGCGCAGCGTGGGTTTGTCCTCGCTGAACCAAGGCAGTCCGCACACCTCCAGGCGCGCGTCCGGAAAGGCAATGCGCTGGCGCGCCGCCACGGACTCGGCACTGGCGAGCCCGGAGACCATGGCGACCAACGCCAGGGGCAGCACTTTGAGCAAGGAAAGAAAGACCGTCTGTTTGGGCAGATTCATGAAGGCAGTCTGCGCCAGCCGCGCAGGTGAGCGCAAGACTTCACAGGTCGATCTCCGCCGTGGAGACCGGACCGGCTATCCCAAACTGGTTCACGGTTTTCAACTCCAGCGCTGTGAAACCGTGGCGTTGGGCCTCGTCAAGCATCCCGGGGTATGCGCGAATCGAGTTGGCTCCCGCTGCCGTGGCTTCGATCGTTTCGGTCCCGCGGGCGTCGATTCCCGTAGCGGCTCCGAGCGGGTCCGCATTGCCGGCCACAGCGGAAATCAGGAAGAGAAGGAGGGTCCACTTTCGCATCATCCGTCTGTTTGACGCGCGGCAGCGATCATGGCCATCAGATTCTCCCTGGGCGCGGCTACGGGCACTTCGCAGCCGGAGCCCAGGATAAAACCGCCGCCCCCGCCCGCGTCGGCCATCGCCTGCTGCGCCGCCCGCTGGACTGTTTCAGGCGTTCCTCGCCACAAGACTTCGACCGGATCGAGGTTGCCCATCAGGCAGACGCGATGACCGACCCGCTCTACGGCGACCTTCAGGCTGACTTTGTGGTCCAGTTCGAGTATATGCGCTCCGGTCTCTGCCATCAGGTGCAGCACCGGGGTCATGTTGCCGCAGATATGCAGCACCGTGGCTGCGCCGCAGCGTTCCGCCAATGGATTGAGCGTTTCAAAAAAACGCCGTTCGCACGGCCAAGCCCACTTGCGATATGTGGCGGGAGAAACCACGTCCAGCGAGGCGAGCGAATCGCCGGCTTGCGCCAGATGCGCCCCGGCCTGCAAACACGCCTTCGCAAACGCTATCAGCGCCTCGGTACTCAAATCCAGCAGGTGTTTGAGCGCCTGTTCGCCCGGCCCGCCCGGGTCGCGCTCGGCCAGCGCCAGCTCGACCAGGAACCGCTCGGTGCCCAGGATATGCGAGGCGAGGGAAAATGGACCCGTGCCCGGGGCACGCACCGCCACCTGGCCGCGAGTCATCTCACTCAACCGCTGGATCGCCTCCAGGTAAACCGGCATCCGCCCGTCCCGGGTCGGGTCCGGCAGCCGAACCCGCCCAACCTCCGCCAATGCCTCGATCGCCGGCGCTTTGAAGGTCGGAGTCGCATCCTCGTAATGTTCCACCTTCACACCAAATCCCTCGGCGATGTAGTAGTTGTCCGATTGCGCCACGACGGCATCCTGGCCGTAGGTCTCCCAGGCCCGATATTGGGCCTCAGCCATGAGTCGGCCCGACCGGCAGTATTGTCCAATCGGTACTCCCGCGACGCGCGCGCCGTGATTGCCCAGGTAGGGCGCCACGGGGGTCCGGTCCACCCTTTGGCAATGGGCCGCGCACCGAATCCGTTCCGGGGAATTCATTCGACAAGGACCACGCTGGCAGCAACGCGTTTCATTGGGCTTGGGCTTGGGTATTGAAAGGGGGTGTGGCGCCGGAATGCACGGCCTGAAGCCGCCGATGCGTGGCGCGCATCCCTTCAATCAGCTCGGCGTAGGGCCGATCCGTGACATCGACCAGGCCGATATTGTAGTTCTCCCCGTCCATTCGGCCCGTGCAGGGCTGGTCCGCCCATTGGAACCAACTGCTGCCGATGAACGCCGGAAAAGCTGCGGCCTGCTCGACGTAAAAGCGGTACGCGGCGCCGCGTTCCGCCTGGTCTCGCGCCTGCACCAGGCCCGCGGCCAGACCGCGTCCGGGCACCCCAAAGTGGAACTCCCCGACAAGGATGGGCCGTCCAGTAGCCGCGTAGATTTCCTCCAGGGTCTTCACGGAAACCTGAGTGGCATAGACATTCAGGCTATAGACGTCAAACGCCTTGCAGGCGCGCAACATTTCGGCTGGAGGCACGCCCCCGCCGAAGCGCAGCCCCAGGATGAGATGATTCGGATCGTGGCGGCGAATGGCGGCGATGGTCACCTCGACGAACCGGTTAAAGGCGCGATAGATGAACTGCTTTCGCCTCTCCGGCGTATCTCCTTCGGCCAGGAACGCCTTGGCCTCTCGCTGAATGGGACAGGCCTTACCTTCGAGGACCATGTCCATGACCAGCGATTCGCGGCCGGGCCAAGGCGGTTCGTTGGCGATGAAGTAGCCCAGCAGCCAGGGGTCATCCTTGTGCGGCGCGCATTGAGAGGCGGCGTCCCGGTCCGCCGTCTTCTCGAACTGGTCCGAATACACATCGGGCAGGCCCAAGTAGCCTTCCCGCATGCCCCAGCCGCCGAGGTTCACCTGATAAGCCTTCTTATGTGCCGCCCAAAGCCCGGGATCGCTCCAGTTGCCGATGGTATTCAGGCCCCAGGAGTCGAGCCGAGCCAGGTCCAGGTCCACCCACTTCGTCGGTGCGTTGGTTCCATGCCGACGCTCCAGGTTCCAGGCGTAAAAACCGGGTGGAGAGCGCCGGCCGGCGCTTAATCTCAAATCCCGCGGCGGCAGGGCGGTGAAATAGTCCTCGCGCCCTTGAATCCGGGCCTCCCCGCCGCCGGCGCCGATGCCCGTGCAACTGGTCGAGAAAAACAGGTGCCCATCCGGGTCCACAAACCACCAGCGGCCGTCCACTTGCTCGACCCGGAAGAAGCCGGCGGCCTTGGCTTTGGTATTGAGATAGCCGCCGTAAGCGCACCAGCCGAACCCCCCCGGATGCAATGCCCTCTCCTCCGTGCTCCACTCTTGCTTAAGTTGCTCGAGGTTCCTCGCCTTTCCCGGCCAGTCCACCGGCATCCATTGGCCAAACTCATCCACCACCGGCTTGGGGTCCAGGATGTCGGAGCCGGGGTCCTCTTTGGCGAGGCGGACCGAGCGGATTTCGAGGGTGGGCCTGCCCAGCGGTTGTTGCATGCTGACGCCGATCGCGGTGACCGCACTGAGAGGGCCGTAGGCGCCGCCGGTGCCGATCCAAAAGGAATTGCGCGGCACCTTGCCCACCGAGGCCAGGTCGAAACCGGAGCGGTTGGGACGCCGGAAATACTGCAGCGGCACGCTGGCCCGAATCCATACGTTGGGCAGCGGCTGCATCGGGCGGCGCTGCGCGCGCTCGCCGCTGAAAAGCTCCAGGGAAAAGCGCTGCGGCGAGGAGGACTTCAACTCGAGCGCCAGATAGTCATAAGCCTCCCAATCAGAAGGCAGGTCGGGGTTGAGTTCTTGCAGGCGCCACTTGTGCTCGGAATTTGCGCCCTCGAAAACCACGCGCTGGAGCGGCAGCGTGTCGGCGGCGATGAGTATTGCCGCTGGCGCCAGGAAACATGAGGCAAAGGACGGAACGATCTTCATAGTAATTTGGGTCGGCTTAATTGTCGGGGACAAGGCTCTTCCACCAAGTGGGAGCCGGTTGCCATCCGGGGTTGAGAAACGCGGCGTGGGTCCTTTCGAGCTGGAGTTGGAGAGCCTGGGCCTCGTATGAAAAGGACGTTGGGCAACCGCTGGCTTCCCATGGCGTAAATGCTGCCAAACAGATACAGGCCAGAGCTGAGCGAGCTGAGTAGAGCAAGCGGTTTCATCCCATGTGCATTTGCTGGTCAGGACGACGGCAACCATAATAGCTGACCGGCTCCATTGGATTCCAGCCAAAACCGTTCTGACCCAGTAGCCTTCTCCCCAGGCCGCGGCCATGTATTCCGACGGGTAGCGGTTCTTCTCGTACCCCTTGCCGCAACCGAAGAGGAAGTGGAAGAGCAGGGCCTGGATGAGGGCCGCCACCGAGAAATCGTAAATCTCCTCCTTTCTGTGCTAATCCAGGATCGGTGTCCGATTATTTTCGCAATGGGTGTCCGAAATCATCGGAATGCGCCGCCGGAAGCGAGACCGGGAGAAAATCCGAATCGCAATGCGCCTGCGGCGCAAGACGACGATGACCCTGGGGTGGACCGCGCAGGCGTTGCGCATGGGAACCAAGACACATCTGTCTCATCTGCTGCACTGGCAAGGAAAGGAGAACAAAAAGAACCAGCATGCGAGTTAACAAAACTAAGACCCCGTTCCGACCCCGTTCCGACCCCGTTCCCGACCCCGTTCGACCACGGTCCGTGAGATTCTGGACTGGAGGGCGAGGGGCGCGGAAGCTGCGTGCTTTCGAGCGACTGCGTGCTAACGGTTGCTCAACTCCTCCCGCAAGAGGTCCCTTTTCTCTGGCGAAATCCAGCCGCGATTGGAGAGGTGATGCGCGAGTGCGTCAGCGCTCACGTCGAGTCTCTTGGCGGCCTTGAGGAGGTCCTGGAAAGAGGGTCTGGATGGCGAGGCGCCAGCCTCGCCGAGTGCCCTTTCCACAAGGGCATCGGGCATTAGCAGCATGGCGGCAAAAGCCTTGGCGCGTTTCTCAAGCTCTATGGGAGCCCAAGGGCCGGAGATAAGGGCGAGCTCCGCGCCGGCCCCGCGGTCGTAGAGGAGATGGCACAGCTCGTGGGCCAAAGAAAAACGGCGCCCGGAGGGGAACTGGTTTCGCTGGTTATGGGGGTTGAGGAGAATCAGGGGGCTGCGCTCGCGGCGAGCGATGGCTACGCCGCCGATCTCCTCATCCTCCATGGTGAAATCGTCCACGCTTACGCCAAAGGCTGCAAGATGGCTTTCGACATCTACCGGCTGCCCCGGGTTGTCAAGGTGGTTGGCCTTCGCCCACTCCTGCGCGAGTTGGTAACCTTCTTGCCAGGGAAGAGCACATCGAGGATTCGGAGGCTGGAGTCGGGCATGAGCAGCCAGCTTGTCTTCCGTGGGCGGGCTGAGCGAGTGGCTGACCAAGCGGGCGGCCAAGTTGAAAACATCCGTGTCGCTCAGTGTCGGCGCCGCCGCTCCGAACATAAGCGCTCCCTCGCAACTGCCCTGCACCACCAAAGCGTTCTGGTTGCCGCCGCCGAACAGATGCGCCAAGGCGGCACTGGCATCCCCAAACTGCGCGATGAGAGCCTTCCGAAGCGAAAGCCACCGCTTCATCCACTCATTGGTATCGTGGCCCAGGCCCGCTAGGATAGCGAGCCGGCGCGGTTGGCGCCGGGGGGCGGCCAGGTCGCCGAGCTTTTTCTCCAACAAGACGAGTCTCTTGCTCTCAGGGAGGCTCCGCCGCAATGCCCCAACAGCCCCCGCGAGGACGTTCTGGACCGCTTCGGCAACGAGGTGGACAGGCAAGCGCGCGGCCCCGGTGCTTTCCACGAATCGGAATCCAGCCGGCGCCCCTGGTGGCGGTCTGTCGCCCCAGGAAATCTCAACGCCGCTCCAGAAGCGCCGGATGATGACTTCCGGGAACAATCCTCCTTCGCGGCACGTCGTGATCGAGTGGCGGCCGGACCATTCGGCATTTACAGCGGCGGTTTGAAAGTCCCACTCGCCCCCGTGCTCCAGCGCCAAAGGGGAGTTCGTTTCGGCCAACGATTGCCAGGCGAACTGGGCTGCATTCCGGACAGGAGGCCGTTGTTCGTGGAATAGATAGTCCCAATGCTCCACCAGCCACTCGATGAATGGAAGGAGATGCCAGTAAACGGCTTGGCTTTCTTCAGTGCCCACGGCGTGGCGGCACAGGTTGCGGCCGTCCACCCACAATTGAAAGCTCCCCCACGAAAGCGCGTCTTCTTCAGATGCGACAAAGGCGGGGTCAACAGGCGGCTCAAAGGCCAACTGGAAGAAGAACTTCTCCCGGTCGCCCGTCCCGTATGTGCCATAGTGTTGCATTATCAAAATCCCTCCCAAAAATGGCCTATTTGACGGGTTGAGACAAGGCCCTTCTCTTGAAAGGCCTTTTGGACCTCGAAGGGTGCAACGCGAAAGGGGTCGCGTGGCCGGCCCTTGTCTGCTCCCCGGGCTGGGGGGATGAAGCCGGGAATTTGGGGGCGGTGCTGGCGGCCGCGTGGCTGTTCTGATTCGGCGGAGGTCAGGAATCCTTGCCCCAGTGGGCTACCTTTTGGCGGAGTTGGGCGACCACTTCGTCCTGGTCGTCTTCGGGGTAGGCAACGTAAAGGCGGTAGGTTCGAAAGACGTAATCCCCGATCACATGGAACATACTGTGAGGCACGTCCACGATGTCGGTAGGCTCCTTTGCCTCTTCGGGCCAAAAGACTTTTATCATTTCTTCGGCCCCCTCTTCCTTCATCTTCAGCGCCTCTGCGGCGGCGACGTTCGGGCCGCGTGCCTCGAAACCGATGCTCGGGAGCTCGCAGATCAGGAATTGCCCTGCGGGTACTCCAGAGGAGGCGGCCAACGATTGAAGGCCTTGTTTGCAGTCGCGGAGGAACAGGGCGCCCTGGCCATACTTTTCGTCCTTTTTTGAGAATGCGCGGATTTCTTTGAGCAGCCTCGGCGGGCGCCTGCTGGTGATGCTCCTGGCGAGGGACTTAATAACGGCGTCTGTGTGAGTGGATGCCTGGATGAAGATTTGGTCGAGGTATGCGTCGGTAAATGTCGGAAGTTGCTTCGAGGTGACAAGGCCCAGGATGTCCTTCCTTTTGGTTGGCAGCTTGTAAAGACCCTTCTTGCGAATCCGGCAGAGCAACTGGCGAGCGGCCTCCTCGAGTCCGTAGGTCGTCTTGTGCTGGCAGACAACTCGGAAGACAAATGAGCGGGCGAGTAAGAGGTGTTCTGCGGCTGCGAGGGCTTTGTGCTCGATGCCGAGCATCCCGCTGCGGCTCATCCGGACCTGGTTGAGCAGGTAGTTGATGTCAATGTTCCCGTAAGGAACCCCTGCGGCTCGGCTGTCGCGGATCAGGTAGTCCATGCGATCCATGTCGAGGCTGCTGTGGATGAGCTTGCTCAACTGCTGGTCGGCGATTTTGGTGCGGCTGAACAAGTGGCCAACTTCGCTGGCGAGTTCTTGGCTGCCGATTGCGCCCAGCAGGTCGGGCTGTTTGGAAACGATTTCGCGCCCGAGTTCTTCGTGGTCCGGGTAGGCGCTTTCGCTCTGGTGGAGGTCAACCTTCTCGCCAACGGCACCGGCCTTGAGACTTTCCTCGGTGAGGACAACCCTGTCCACATTCTCCATCAGGTGTGAATAGGGATAGTGGCCGATGTCATGGAGGAGGGCCGCGAGCAGCAGTTTTGGCTTGGCCGCTTGTTTGATCTTCACGCGGTTCAGAATGCGCTCCATGATTGCGCGCACTCCGACGCTGTGAGCGAAACGGGTGTGGGTGGCGTTTGGGTACACCAAATGCCCCATTTGGAGCTGCTTTAGGCTGCGGAGCCTCTGGAAAGACGCGGTGTCAACTATTCGCCACTCTTGCGTTGTTAGGCGAATGTCACCGTGGACGTTGTCAACAACGAGCTTGGGCTTTTGGGAGGAAACCGTGGGTGGTAAGCTCGCCGATGGCATTTCTGATTTCCTCCAGGCTAAAGAGCTTGCCGGCCTTCCGCAGGGTCTGCTCAATGCCCTGAGGGTGGTCAGCTTTGCCCTGGTTGTATGCTATCACAAAATGCACGGAGGCGACGAGTTCCAACTGTTTCGTGGCTTCCTGCTTCGGAATTGAGGCCAGGAATGACCTTATCTTGGCCAGCTTTTTGGTGGACTTTTCGTCGAGGGACCAACCCTGCGCGGTGAGGTCGGCGAGCCCGCCTGGGGTTGAAAGGATTTGGAACGCATCGGCGGTGAGCTCGCGGCTGTACGGGCCGCGCAGATACCACCGGAATGGATAACCCAGGTTGACGCCAGCCTTCTGGCAAAGGTAAACGGTCTTCTGCAGGGCCAGGCGCCGGTCGAACGTACGCAGGTCGAGGGTTTGACCGAGTTGGTCAAGAACGAGTTTCAGTCCAATTTGCTGGCGATTCATTCGTTCAAGAGATTCTGCGCCTGAATCTCGATTCTGTAAACTATAAAAACACATGACGCATGACGTCGGTGCAAAGATTTTCGGCGAGCCGTTTTGTGAGTGAGAAACTTCTGAGGACAGCTCGCCGGCAGCCTGCGGGGCTCGGCTCGCGGTTTCACCTTGGTTCTTATTGGTGCCATAGATTTGCCAAGAGATTTGCCAAGGGGCTGCTTTTCTTGGCAAATTGTTGCCGCCCCTTGCACTCGGTTGCTCTGGATGGGGATTGAGTGAATGTGCAAAAGAGGCTGTGTTTACAGGGCTTTTTGCATGTTTCCTGGAAAAGAAGGTGGTGGGTTGGCTGGGACTCGAACCCAGGACCAACGGCTTAAAAGGCCGCTGCTCTACCGACTGAGCTACCAACCCGGACATCGGCTGCACCGAGTGCAAAGGCACTCCGGGCCCGTTTCTTCGCTGGCGGCGTTCGGTTTTCCTGCTCCCTGCACAACTCAGCGCCAACAACAGAAAGGGTACAGGCATTGGCCCGCAAAGGCAAGCACCGTTCCACAGGGCGAGATTAGGGTCAGGAGCAGGCTTGTGGTCCGCGCCCGGCCAGGAACCCGTTTTTGCTGAGGTCTGCGGCTACTGGCTCCGCCTCGGCCCGGTATAGAAGTAGAACCAAAAAGTGTTGCCGAAATTGCGCTCCACGGCCGGGCGGTCTTCGGGGTTTTTACGGGCGCGGTCGAAGGCTTCGGCAAACTCGGCGAAACGCTGGACGGTTTCGGGACGAATCCGGCGTCCATGGAGGTCGAGCGGGGTCCCCTTGAGCCGCTGGTAAATGAGGAGGGCCTCCTCGACGTGCCGGGGAATAGCTGTGTAGCCGAAATCATCCAAGCGCCCGAGTTGCCTGACCAGGCCGTCCAGGTCGCGGGTCAGGAGGTACTGCGCCAGCAAATACTCGAAGGCCATCTGGTTTCGCGGATTGGCGTCGAGCAGTTGTTTGAAAAAAGCCTCCTCCGGCACATAGTTGTGAGGCAGGTCCGTAGTCACCATCCGGGAGCGGATGAGGGCCAGGGCTTTGTCGTCGGACAAACGAGGGTCGTTGTCGAGGCCGCGAAGGCAGGCAGAGGCCCAGGCCCGTTGAAAGGGCGCCTGGGCCAGGAGGTTCAGGAAGACGCGGGCCGCCTGGGGGCGGTCTTCGAGAATGTTGATTTGGGCCAGCAAGCGGAGGAGGTCCGGGCGGTTGCCTTCCCGTTCCAGGGCCTCATGGGCCAAGTGCTCGGCCTCGTTGACCTGTCCCAGCTCCAATAAGGTCTCGCATTGCGGGCGGAGGGCCCCCAATCGGGGCGTCACCCCCGGGAGCAGTTCCCAGGCGATCTGATTGGTATAACTAAAGAGGTCCTGCGAAAGACGGCCGGCATGGTAGAGGGCAAGCCGGAGGTACACCTCGGAGGAGAGGTCCAAGGCCCGCAGCGGTGCGGCCACGGCCAGCACTTTGTCGAATTCCTTCCGGCCGGCGTAGTATTCGATTCGCTCGAAGGCCCTGTGCGGGCCGCTGTGGCCAAACCACACCGCTGCCCAACCGGCCAGGAAAAAACCGGCCCTGAGCGCCCGCTTTGCGGCCGGACGGTCCAGTTGCCGGCCAAGGGGGATCGGGGCTGGCGCCTTGTGGCGGGCGCCGGCGGTCTCTTTCGAGGCAGGCGCTGGCTTGGGCAGAACCGCCAGCACCAAGGACGTCAGCGGGACGCAGAGGAAGAGCGCGGCAATCAGCCACAACGGGGCTTGTGTTTCCCAGGGGTTCAGAATCCGGGTGGCGGGCGGGCCGGCCAGGCCGATCATCGCCAATGGAGCAGCCACTGCGGGCAGCAGACAGGCCAGTCCCGCCTTCCAGGCCCGGCGCGCCGCGAACTCATACCCGCAGCCCAGCGCCAGGAAGAGCACACACGGCCACAAGCCGGCCACGCAGCCGGCCAGACCGCTCAACAGCCAGCAGGCGGCGGAGCGGAGCCACGCCGATTGCCAGGGCAGGCGCATGTAGCCGATGGCCAACCCGAGCGCCAGGGCCACGCCCAGGCCCGCAGCCAGGGCCTGGCCGTCCTGGAGACCCCATAACCACAACAGCAGGAAAACGGGCGCGAACCCGCCCGTGAGCGGGGCCAACCCGCTGAACCGCGAGAACACCGCCCGGGCCTCCAGGAGGAGAAGGCAACCCAGGGCCACAAAGACAAGCCCGCCCAGCCAGTCGTAGTAATCGAGTTGCGCCAGGAAAGCCGCCCCATACTCGAGGAGCCCGCCCGGATACCCCAGGAACTCCCTGAAGAACGAGCGGCTCAGAAAGAAGGGGACGCCCGAACAGCAATACTGGACGGATGGCTCAAGCCGCAGCCAGACATAGGCATAACTGAGTAGAAAGAACGCGGCTGCGCCTGCGGGAAAGCCCCGCAAAGGCCAGGAAATCGGCTTACCGGCAGCGACAGCCGGTTTTGCGTCGCCCGCGTGCTCGCAGGTCCGCCCGGCGGGCTTGAGGGAGTCGTGAGCGACGTGACTGCCGCCAGACATCGCGGCCTTTGGGGCGGCGCGGTCCGATCGAGTTTTACGCTTCGCCATTCATCACCCGTTTTTCGTTGCCCACCGCCGGGATTTCGGGGGCTTCGGGGGGGCTTCCGGGCGACGAAGCAAAGCAAAGGTCCGCTGGAAAAACAAGGCGAATGTGTTCCAAGGGCGAGTCGAAGCACCTCACTTATTTGAATGATTACGGGCCCGAAACGGCCGCCCAGAAGAGTGAAATGCGCCCAGCGGCTAAAACGGCACTTTGCTTCGGGCGGCGCGGCTGCCTCGGCCTTTTCTGGTCCTGGGGTAGGTGAACGGCTTGGAAGTCCGGGCTTTGGCAGCCGGGGCGGGGGCTGCGCCTTGGAGGGTCCGTTTCAACTCGCGGATTTGGTCGCGCAGCAGGGCGGCCTTCTCGAACTCGAGGTTGTTGGCAGCGCCGAGCATTTCCTCTTCGAGTTCCTTGACGGTCTGGCTGATGTCGAGGTCCACGCCCGATTCGGCCAGGAGGGCATCGGCCTGGCGGGAGAGGGTCTGGCGTGAGGAGAGACTTTCCTCGACGGCGCGGGTGACGCTGCGGGGCGAGATGTGGTGTTCCTGGTTATAGGCCAGTTGCTTGTTGCGGCGGTACTCCGATACGGCCAGAAATTTCCGGATGCTCTCGGTCATGACGTCGGCATAGAGAATGACTTCGCCATTGAGGTGCCGGGCGGCGCGGCCGGCGGTTTGAATGAGGCTGGTTGCGCTGCGCAGGTAGCCTTCCTTGTCCGCGTCGAGGATGGCGACGAGGGAGACTTCGGGCAGGTCGAGTCCTTCCCGGAGCAGGTTGATGCCGACCAGGACATCGAACTCGCCCTTGCGGAGGGCGCGCAGTATTTCCACGCGTTCGATGGCGCCAATCTCGCTGTGGAGGTATTGGACGTTGATGCCGACGTCGCGGAGGTAATCGGTCAATTCCTCGGCGGTGCGTTTGGTGAGGGTGGTGACGAGGATGCGCTGGCGGGCATCGGCCCGTTTCCGGCATTCGTTGATGAGGTCATCGATCTGGCCGGCCAGCGGTTTGACATTCACCTTGGGGTCCACCAGGCCGGTCGGCCGGACGATCTGCTCGATGACGCGGCCTTTGGACCATTGCAGCTCGCGCGGTCCGGGCGTGGCGCTGACGTAGAGGGTCTGGTTTTGCAGACTTTGAAATTCCTGGAAGTTGAGCGGCCGATTATCCAGCGCGCTGGGCAGACGGAATCCGTAGTCCACCAGGACGGTCTTGCGGGAGCGGTCGCCTTCGTACATGCCGCCAATCTGGGGCACGGTGGCGTGGGATTCGTCAATGACCAGGAGGAATTCCTTGGGAAAGAAATCGAAGAGCGTGCATGGGCGGGAGCCGGGGGGCCGGCCGGCGAGGTGGCGGGAGTAGTTTTCGATGCCGGAGCAGAAGCCCATCTCCTCCATCATCTCGAGGTCGTATTCGGTGCGCATTTTGATGCGCTGGGCTTCCAGGAGTTTGCCCTGCTTCTCGAACCAGGCAATGCGCTCCCCCAGTTCCTGGCGGATGGCCAGGAGCGCCGGGCGCAGTTTCCCGGCCGGGGTCACGAATTGCTTGCCCGGATAGATGGTCACGGCCTGCGCCGTCTCGAGCTTGTGGCCGGTCAAGGGGTCGAAGCGCGTGATGCGCTCGATCTCATCCCCAAAGAACTCGACCCGCAGGGCATCCTCGCGGCCGGCGGGGCACAACTCGACGGTGTCGCCCCTGACGCGGAACTGGCCGCGGGTAAACTCGACGTCATTGCGAGCGTATTGCAGGTCCACCAGGCGGCGCAGGAAATGGTCGCGCGTCATCTCCATCCCCGCGCGCAGCGAGATGACCATCGCCTCATAATCCTCCTTGCTGCCGATGCCGTAAATGCAGGAGACGCTGGCGACGACCACGACGTCCCTGCGGGAGAACAACGCGCTCATCGTCGAGAGCCTCAACCGCTCGATTTCGTCGTTGATGCTGGAGTCCTTTTCGATGTAGGTGTCGGTGCGCGGCATGTAGGCCTCCGGCTGGTAGTAATCGAAGTAGCTGACGAAGTACTCGACCGCGCCCTTCGGAAAGAAGCCCTTGAACTCGGCGTAGAGCTGCGCGGCCAGGGTTTTGTTGTGGGAGATGACCAGGGTCGGTTTGTTGACGTTCCGGATGACGTTGGCCACGGTGAAGGTCTTGCCGGAGCCGGTGACCCCAAGGAGCGTTTGGTGTCTGACGCCCGACAAAACCCCTTCCGTCAGCCTGGCAATCGCTTGCGGCTGATCGCCGGCCGGGGCGTATGGCGCGCTTAGTTCAAACATCGCCCCTCATCGTCCGCCCCGATCCGAATGGGATTGCGGGCCTGAGCTTGGCGCTGGCGCCGGCGGAGGCTGAGAGCGCACCGGAGCCGGAGGCGGGGCAGGGGCGGGCGCTGGGGCGGAATAGGCGCGCGGGGGGCTTGAGTAAACTGGGCCGGATTCCAGGCGCGTTCGCTCGGCCGGCGAGCTGAAGCGCGGCACTTCCGCGGGCGCCTGGTAGGTTGGAGACTTGTATTCTCGCTGCGCCGGAGTCTGGTAGTAAGAGCGTGAGTTGTCGCGCTGGGCGAGGGCAGGTTGCCTCTGTGTCTGGGGTGTCCGCGGAGCCAGCCACGCTGGTTGAGTCCGGGAGGTCGGCAGAGCCGGTCTGACCGGGGTGGAGAGGCGAACGTTGCCGAGAGCCTGCTTGCGCTCGGTGGGGTCCAACGGGACCGGGCGAGACTGGCCGAAGGAACGCGAGGCCGGGTTTGCCGGATTCCGGGCGGCCGCCGTGGATGAGGCGGCGCCGGGTGAACGGAGGGCGGCAGTCTCAGGCCGCCGGGAAATGGCGGCGGGGCGGCTTAGCTCCGAGGCGCCGGGACGGAAGACAGTCAGGGCCCTGGCACTGGGGGCCAGGCGCTCTGCGCGCAGGCTGCCGACGGCAGGCGCGCTGACGTCGTGCATGGCCACTGAACGCACTGGGGCATGAGTGGCCGAAGCAACTTGTTCGGCCGAAAGCCCGCGGTTTGAAACCGTGCGGCCCACACCCTGGAAGCGGCTCACCAGAGTGCTTCGCCGATAGATCGATTCCACGCGGTCGCGCCCCACTGCCCACGGGCGCAACTGGCGTTCGCTGAAATGCCCCCACGGAACAAAAGCGAAGCAATCCAGGCCGAGGCCAAAACCGAAGCCGGGACCAACCGCGCTGCCAAAGAACGTCAGCCCGAATCCGGGTCTGTACCAGGCGCCTGGCGGCAGCGGCGCCCACCCGCAATAGCCGCCCGTATAGCGCCAGCACACCCACGAGGGTCCCCAGACGCTATCGGGCGCCCAGCACCAGCCCCAGCGTTGGTGGCGAAACCAACGCCCGTAGTGAAACGGCGCCCAGCCCCACGAATAATCCGAGGCCCAATACCATCCGCAGTCGGTATAGACCCATTGGCCGCCGTCGAAGTAAGGTTGCCAGGAGGGGTTGATGACTGCGGCCGAGGGTTGCCAGCAAAGCCCGGCGCCCTCGACCTGAACCCAGTTGCCGTAAGGCGACAGGGCATCGTAGAAGCCGGGTTCGGCCACGTCCGGCGGCGGCGAGTAATAATAATCCTGGGGCGGCGGATAGGCCGGGGGCGCGGGTTGGGGCGGGGGCGCAAGGTTGGCCGCGGCCGGGGCTGCCGGTTGAGGGACAGCCTGCCAGTCCGGAGGCGGAGGAAGCGGCGCGTTGGAATTGGCCGCCAACTCCTTCAGGGCTTTGTCATGCTCGAGTATCGCGGTCACGACGGCGCTCGGAACGCCAAGGTCTTTCAGGTAGATAATCTCCTCGGCGTTGAGGTTGAATAAGCTGCCGCAATTGGTGGCAAAGGCCAGCAGCACCAACGGCTCGACTCCGGCGTTGGCCAGCTTGATGAGGTCGCCGACCGGACCGTCGGTCCTGACGTTGGCAGGGGCGGGCCTTTCGGCAACCACCGGCACGGCCGGCGCCTCCGCGATGTTTGTGACGAGAGCAGTCCCGGTGGGTGTGGCGGGGGTTGTGGGAGGAAGAGGGGATGCCTGGCGAGCCCAGCAGACGGCCAACGGCGCCATGACCAGGGCCAGCCTCAGGCCCAGGTTCCACAATATCGGATTTTTCATACAGTGCTCCTGGAAGGATAAGCTTTATTCCGTCGCCTGTCATTTCAATTGACTCGATTTGCGCGCGGACTATTCACGGAGGTCTGGACAGCTTGGGCCGCCGGCGTATCATGGCCCCGGTACTTGTTGAAACTACTATGAATGCAAAGAGAATGATTCTGGCCTTGGCACTGATTGGGGCATTGCGCCCGCTGGCGGCCCCTTCGGCGGAAAGCTCGGCGGACCCCTATGCCGGGGAGACTCCCGCCCAGCGGGACGCCCGCATGAGTTGGTGGCGGGAGGCCCGCTTTGGTATGTTCATCCATTGGGGGGTCTATTCCGTCCCGGCCGGCACTTACCACGGCAAAAAGATCGGCAGCATCGGGGAGTGGATCATGTTCAACGCCCAGATCCCCTGCGCCGAATACCAGGGTTTTGCCAGCCTGTTCAACCCGGTCAAGTACGATGCCGAAGAATGGGTCAAGACGGCAAAAGAGGCCGGCATGAAATATATCATCATCACCTCCAAACACCACGACGGGTTTGCCATGTTCGATTCCAAGGCCAGCGATTGGAACATCGTCAAGGCCAGCCCCTTCGGCCGCGACCCGCTCAAGGAATTGGCCGCCGCCTGCCGTCACCAAGGCCTCAAGCTTGGCTTCTACTACTCCCAAGCCCAGGACTGGAACAACGTCGGCGGAGGGGTCTGCGGCCGGCATTGGGACCCTGCCCACGCGGGCAGCATGGACGAATACATCCGCAAGGTCGCCGTGCCCCAGGTGCGCGAGATCCTCAGCAACTACGGCCCTATCTCCGTGCTCTGGTGGGACACCCCGTGCGAGATGAACCCGGAACGCGCGCGCCAGCTTGTTGGCCTGCTCAACCTCCAGCCCGGCATCATCCACAACAACCGCCTGGGCGGAGGCTTCAACGGGGATACCGAGACCCCCGAGCAGTTCGTTCCCCCCACCGGCTACCCGGGCCGTGACTGGGAAACCTGCATGACCATGAACGACACCTGGGGCTACAAGAGCTACGACGACAATTGGAAGAGCGCCGAGACCCTCATCCGCAACCTCGTGGACATCGCCAGCAAAGGGGGCAATTACCTCCTCAACGTCGGCCCCACCTCCGAGGGCCTCATCCCCGCGCCCTCTGTCGAACGCCTCCAACAAATCGGCAAGTGGATGAAAGTGAACGGCCAGGCCATCTACGCCACGACCGCCAGCCCCTTCAAGCGCCTGCCCTGGGGCCGCTCCACCAAAAAGCTCACCCCGCAGGGCGCGACGCTCTATCTCCACGTCTTCACCTGGCCCGCCGACGGCAAGCTCCTGGTGCCGGGCCTGAAGAACTCCGTCGCCTCCGCCTCGCTCCTGGCCGACGGGCGGACACTCGAAACCGCCCCCGGGCCGGAGGGCGTGACGATCCAAGTCCCCGCCCAAGCCCCGGACAAAGTGTCCTCGACAGTCGTCTTGAAGATCCTCGGCGCACCCGAGGTGGAGAACGTGGGATTGACTCAAGCCGCCGAGGGCGCGCTTACCCTGCCGGCGGCCGAGGCCGTCACTCACGGCCAAACCATCCAGTACGAGAGCGGAGAGAACCGCGATTGCATCGGCTACTGGACCAACCCCGAGGAGTGGGTGGAATGGCAGTTCAACGTGGTTCGCCCGGGCAAAGTCAAGCTCACTGCCGAAATTGCCGCGCTGGGCAGCGGCTCTTTCACGGTTTCCCTTGGCGCCCAAACACTCGAAGCCAAGGCGCCCGCCACGGGCGATTACGGCAAATTCCAGGACCTCGAGTTGGGCACGCTCGAACTGACGGGGCCGGCCAAGGCCTCCATTTCCGTTCGCGCCCGGAAAGAGGACTGGCAGCCGCTGAACCTGCGGAAGTTGAGATTGACGCCGGCTAACTGAAATCTCCGGCCTGTTGGGCCGCGCTACAGGCGGCGGCCAGCACGCGATTCCATCGCTTATCGTTGCGGTCAGGCACTAGACCAACCCGTTTGGATGAGCCTCATGTCGCGCTGATTCCCCACGGCGGTCTCCCTCAGTCGAACTGAGGGACCTTCAAAAGTTCCCCGCCTTTGAGGGCGGATTGATGGGCGACAATGCCCGCCACCGTCAGGTTCAGGGCCCAGGCGACGTGGACCAGGGGTCGGCGATCCTCAAGGATGGCGGTCACGAACTCGTTCATCAGGTAGCCGTGCGAGCCGCCATGCCCGCCGGCGGCCACGCCCGGGGGCAGCGGCGGCCGGACGGTGCTTGGCAATCTCGACTCGAGGCCCTCGTACTTGCCGTAAAAGGCGCCTCTCTGGCCGCGGATGCGGCCCATTTCCCCCCCAAAACCGGGCGTGTCCCAACTAACGCCCATGCGCGACATGCCGCCCTCGCTTGTGCGCAAGAGGGCTATCTCGGTGCCAAAGGCATTCCGGTAGCGGTTGTTGGCCGGCTGCAAGTGCTCGACCCGGCTCGGCATGGCCAGGCAACTCACCTCGGTGAAACTGCCGCCCGTCACTCCCACATAGTAGGCATTCGAGTGCGTTGGATACCACTGCGGCGGCAGGCCGACGCGCCAGTCCCGGTAAGAGGCTATCGGCTGTTCCATGTAATGAAAATACTCGCCCTCCGAGTAAAGGAGCTTGCCCAGGCCGCCGGCCCGGTAGATCTCCCGCATGGCGTGGAGGTCTTCGTGGAAACACGAGGTCTCGAACATCATGTATTTGCGCCCGCTGGCCTTGACCGCCTCGTAGAGTTTGTGGGCGTCTTCAAGGGAACCGAAGACCGCCGGCACGGCCGAGGCGACGTGCTTGCCGTGCTTCAAGACCTCGATGCAGTGCCGCGCATGGCTGGGGGCGTCGGTCGCAACGAATACCGCCTCAAGGCTATCGTCTTTGACCAGTTCCTCCAGAGACGGATAAGTCTTGCTGCAACCGCAGGCTCGGGCCAACTCCGCGCAACGCTCGGGAAACAGATCGCTCACCGCCGCCACCTGCACATTCGGGTGGTGTTGGAACCCGAACTCCGCCCCGAACTTGCAGACCCCGTAGCCGGCAATCCCGACGCGCACTTTGCGGTCTGAGACCGGCCGCCAGCCTCTGGAGGCTCTCGGGTCCTCAGGCGCCCTCTCGAATCCCTGGATCGGTTTGTCCTGCGAAAAGGCGGATGGCTCGAATCCGAGGGCCGCGGCCCCCAGTCCAACGCTCTGCATGAACGCGCGCCGTGTGAGCGAGGCGCCCGCTCCCTGGCCGCTTGAAGCAGCGGCGCGCAAACTGGCTGAAGTCATGTCCCGAGCATGGCCCCGGCCAAGGCCGTGTCAAGACTCGACTCTTTCGGGGCTTTTTTCGCTCGGGAATTGCAATGACATTGCCCGGCGATCCTCACGCACGAATCTGCTTGCGCTGCGGGGCGCGGGGGAGCATAAGGGCGGCATGTTTATGCGTCATTTTTTGCGAATCGAGGTAACTGCCATGTTCTTGAGCGCGGCACTGAGCGCGGCGGCGGCGGCGGAGAATCCATTCCTGGGCGGCTGGGCGCTCACGCTGCCCGGTGGGGCCCCGGGCTGGCTGGGGGTCGAGGAAGCCGGCGGGGGCTTCAAGGCCAGCATGCTCTGGGGGTGGGGCAGTGTCGAACCGACCGCATCCGCCAAGGTGGAGGATGGCAAGCTGATCGTGACGCGCACGCGCGACATCCGGCGCCGCGAGGGCGGCAAGCAGGTGAGAAGGACCCTCGTGGAAACCATCACCGCGACGGTGGACGGGGACACCATCCAACTGGCCAGCGTCGCCCCCCGCGAGAACGGCCAGGGCCTGGACACGAGCACCTTCTCGGGCAAACGGGTCCCTCCGATGCCGCCGGCGCCCGACCTGGCCAATGTGAAATTCGGCGAACCGATACAGCTTTTTAACGGCAAGGACCTCCAGGGATGGCGGTTGACCGATCCCGACGCAGCCAACGGCTGGGGCGTGAAGGACGGCCTCCTGGTCAACGTCGTCGCCCAGGAGGAGGGCAAGCCGCACAAGAACTACGGCAACTTGCGCACAGACCGGGAGTTCGAGGACTTCAATATCACCCTCGAGACCCGGGTCCCAAAGAACGGAAACAGCGGAGTCTATTTGCGCGGCATTTACGAGGTCCAGGTGGAGGACAGTTACGGCCGCCGGCCCGACTCGCACAACATGGGCGCCCTCTATAGCCGCATCAAACCGACGGCGACGGCCGAGAAACCCCCCGGCCAGTGGCAGACGATGGATATTACTTTCGTGGACCGGCACGTGACGGTCGTCCTGAACGGCACGCGCATCATCGATAATCAGCCGGTCCTGGGCTGCACCGGCGGCGCATTGTGGTCGGACGTGAGCCGTCCCGGCCCCATCTACCTGCAAGGCGACCACACGGGAATCGAGTACCGCAACCTGGTGCTCCGGCCGGTAGTCAAGTGACGGCCCTCGGGCGCCCTAACCGGTCGCTGAGGGCGGGCGCCTCAACTTTTTCTTTCCTCGCCTGGGACTTCATGGTACTTGTGGCCCATGCAATCGCATCTCATGTTTTGTTGTGCGGCTTCCCTGGCCGCGGTTCTCCTCAACGCCTCCGTCGCGGCGGGCGCTGGCGTCGGCACCGGCACAAGTTTCAAGGGTCCCATTGGACTCCAGCTCTACAGCCTGCGCGAGCAGTTCCCCAAGGACGTGGCCGGCACGCTCGATGAAGTAAAACAGTGGGGCTTTAGATATGCCGAAATTGCCGGCACCTACGGAATGACGGCGGAACAATTCACGGCGCTGTTGGCGGCGCGAGGCATCAAACCGATTGGCGCGCATTTCGACTACGACCGCTACAAGACCGATCCCGAAGGAGTGGCGCGCGAAGCGAAGTCACTCGGACTCCGCTACGCCGGTTGCGCCTGGATACCCCACCAGGGCGACTTCGACGAAAAGACCTGCCGCGAGGCCGCGGCGGTGTTTAACAAGGCCGGCGAGGTTATGGCCAGGCACGGTTTGAAATTCTTTTACCACTGCCACGGTTACGAGTTCCAACCCTACGGCAGCGGCACGCTCTTCGATCTGCTGATGGCCGAGACGGACCCCAAAAAGGTGAGCTACGAGATGGACATTTTCTGGGTGGTGTTCCCCAACCAGGACCCGGTCAAGCTGTTCGAGAAATACGGCAAACGCTGGGAATTGGTCCACTTGAAGGACATGAGGAAGGGCACGCCTCTCGGGGCCCTGACCGGCGGCACCGACGTGCGGAACGACGTCGCCCTGGGCGCGGGGCTCATGGACATGCCGGCCATCCTCAAGGCGGCGAAAAAGGCCGGCGTGAAATACTATTTCATCGAGGACGAGTCGCCTTCCTCCGAACAACAGATACCAGTGAGCCTGCGCTACCTCGAGCAAGTGAGGTTCTAGGGGCAGGCCGGGGGCCCTGGTTCACGCTTTAGGCAATTGGGCGTCCACCGTTTCGCACAGGACGTGGAAGAGCAGTTTTTGGGCTTCCTGGATGCGGGCGGTGGAGTTGCCCGGGACCAGCAGGTCCAGGGTCGCGATGCCCCGGGTGAACCCGCCGTCGCGGCCAAGGAAGCAAAGGCTTTGCAGGCCCCTGCGCCCGGCCTCTTCAAGGGCGCGCGCCACATTGCGGGACTTGCCGGTGGTGGTAAAGGCGATGAGCAGGTCGCCGGGCTGGCCCAAGCCCCAGACCTGGCGAGCGAAGATGTCCTCGGCCTGGTAATCATTGCAGAGGGCGGTCAGGAGTTCGCCGTTGGCCGTGAGCGACAGGGCGGGATAGGGGCGGCGGTCTTCGCAGTAGCGGCAGAGGAATTCGGTGGCCAGATGGGTGGCGTCGGAGGCGCTGCCGCCATTGCCGCAGACCAGCAGCTTGTGGCCCGAGGTGAGGCAGCCCAGCATCATTCGGGCAGCCTGGTTCAAGGGCGCTTCCAAGGGGCCCAGGCCGCGGATGACAGCGACGGATTCTTCAATGGCGCGTTCCAGCAATGTCATGCGGCAATGGTATCGGCCCGCCGCCAAAAGACAATTCAGTCCGGATTGTCCTTGAGCCACTGGTCGACCTTGGCCTGCCAGGCATTCCAGTCAGTGCCGTAGTCCTCTTCCAGGAAGAGATGCAGGATGTCTTTGGCTTCGCCGGCTTTGGGGTTCTGCGGGTCGCGGGCGACCCCGAGGAGGGCGGGCAATTTCACGCTGTTGGGCCGGTTAAGCACGTCGGCCACCAGGACGTCCAGCACCGGTTCGGGCAAGGCGGAATTGGTCAGGTAGCGCCCCAGGGAGGGATAATCCTGGTCGGAGACGAGGTTGGCCAGATGCTGGGCAACCTCGACCTGGCCCGCTTCGGGCAGGCGCGGAAACATCTCGAGCATCTTCCTGGCCTTGTCGGCCTCCGGGACTTCGGAAGCCAGAATCTGGTCAACCCTGTCTTCCCAGTTGGTAATCAGGCCGGAGGCGGGCGAAGGCTCCGGCGCCGCAGGGGCGAGGTCCAGAGGACGTGAGACGTGGAGCCGAGCAGACTCGCGCTCCGGCGAGGGAGCGACGGCCTTGGCGTTTACGGGGTCCGGAGCGGGCAGGGGCGCCTCCGGCGCCCCGGTTTGCGACCTCAAACCGCCGGTGCCCAGCCAACCGAGCAAAACGCCCGCCAACACCACTCCGGCCAGAATTCCTGCAAATTTCAATAATGTCATGAACTTGCTCATCTTTTCACTCGACAATCCATCGGCGGCCGCGCCGGCCGGCCAGGGTCTGCCTTATGAACCCCGCCAGGAGCGAGAAGTTGCGCCACGCTGAGGAAAGCAGTTTAACCGCAAAGAGCGCAAAGAGCGCGGAGAACAAAGACGCAATGCGTCTTTGGGGCGCCTGCGTCTTTCGAGTTCTCTGCGTTCTTTGCGGCCGGCTATGGTTTGCTCTTCCCGGTCTTTGGCGGCTGAGGCTGGCTTTGCTCGTCCCAGTCCTTGAGGGTGGGGTACCTGCGGTAGGTATTGTCCAGAAGGTCCCTGGCGTCGGCAGCGGTGCGGCTGACCTTGGGGCGCATGAAGACCATCAGTTCGTCGTCGATCACCTCCTTGTCTCTTTTCTTGAAGAGCCAGCCCAGACCCGGGATGTCCCCGAGGATCGGGGTCTTGCGCAGGACATCGTTGATTTGCTTCTGGATGATGCCGCCCAGGACCAGGGTCTGGCCGTTTTTGGCGGTGAGGTCGGTGCGGTAGGCGCGCGTGTCGAAGACCGCCCCGCCCAGGATCGTCACGCCGGAGACGGTGGTCGAGGATTCGACATGGATTTGCAGTTCGACATCGCCGTTTGCGTTGATGTGGGGGGTGACCTCCAGGACCACGCCGACCGGCTTGTAGTAATAGGGGGTATATTGGGAGCCGATGCCCGAGAAGGTGCTCGAGGCCTGGACGGGCACCTGCTGGCCGACGAAGAGGCGTCCGGTTTCATTGTCGCGGATATTGATCTGCGGTTCGGCCAGGACCTTGGCGTCGGTAGTCCGGCGCATGAACTGGATGAGAAAATCCATGTTGACGGCGCCGTCCAGGACCCCCGAGCGAAGGGAGGTCAAGCCCTGGGCGACCGAACCGCCGGAAGATCTGAGCGGGGAATTGATCGAGGTCAAGCCGCCGAGCCCTTTCATGTACTCGCCGGTGCCACTGGCGATGATCGAGTTGTCATAATCGTCGCTGGTGAAGACCTGGCTTCCGTTGGGAGACCAGCGGACGCCGAGCTTGTCGAGATAATCGGTGGAGACTTCGACGAGCCTGGCCTCGATGAGGACCTGGTCGGTGGCGGCGTCCAGCTCCTCGATGAGCTTGAGGATCTGGGGAAAGAAATGGACGTTGGCGGAAACCAGGAGCGCATTGCTGCGCGGGTCGGCCACGGCGCGGACGCGGCCGACGAGGTCGCTGACGGGGCGGGTAGTGGTGCGGCTATCGGAGCCGCGCACGTTGTCCGGCTGGCCGCCGATCCAGGGATAGTAGCCTTCTTCCTTGGCCTCCTGCTGGATGTCGAAGCCGGCGAGATAGGAGATGCCTTGCTGGGAAGTTTGCTGCTGCTGGGAGGGCTGGTTGTTGGGCTGGTTTTGTTGTCCCTGCTGGTTGACCGGGCGCAAGGGCGGCGAACCGTTCTTGGCAAAGAGAATGTTGATGCTGTTGCAGACATCGGATGCCTTGGCGAACTTAAGCCCGATGCGGAGCGTGCTTTCGCCCTGTTCGGAGGGCGCGTCCAACTGTTTGATGACATCCTCGACGACCGCGAGTCCTTCCTTGGAGTTGGAGGTGATGATGAGAGAGTTGGAATAGGGCTCGCTGGTGATGCGCACCTTGCCGTAGAGGCGCCCGACGTTGCGGTCGGCCTGCGGCTCCGGCTCCTCATCGAAGATATAGGAATAGTAACTTCGCTGCTGGGTCTTTTTCAGAAACAGCTCGTTGAGGACATCCTCGATGTCCACCGCGCTGGCATATTTGAGGCGGTAGATTCGCGGGGCGAGGCTGTCGTCGGTGATCGGCTCATCCAGCTCGTGGATCATCTTGGCGATGCCGTCCATCTGCGCCGGCGGGGCCTGGATGACCAGCGAGTTTCGCCGGCGGTCGGCCACCACGCTGAGCTTCTTGCGGGAGTTGTCCGACATCGAGGTGCGGATGATATAATAATAGGGGGAGCGGGAACTTTGGTCCTGGTTGAGTTCCTGCAACTGTTTGGCGACGTCTTCGGCATCTGCGTTCTTGAGAACAAAGGAGCGGACGACCTTCTCCTGGGCGTCTTCGGTATCGAGGGAGAGCACAAGTTTCTCGATGGTGTCGAAGTTGGCCTTGCTGGACAGCACAATGAGGGAGTTGGACCGGTCGTTGGCCCCGACTTCGACAATGTCCTTGCGGGTTTTGCCGGCCAGCCTTTGGTAAAGCGGCCCGATCTCCCGGACGAGGTCAACCGCCGTGACATTCTTGAGCGGGATGATTCGCACGCAGACGTCTTCGGGTTTCTCAGAGTCCAGGATTTCAACCAACCGCTCGACTTCAGGCAGCCTGGATTTGGCGGCGGAGACGATGAGCCGGTTGGCCACCCGGTCCGGCCAGATCCGCACCTGCGGCGCGGTGACCTGGCTGCCAATGCCCGGACCCAGGGGAGCGCTTGGGGAAGAAGAGCCGGGGGAAGGACGGCCGCCAGGCATGCCCCCCGGCATGCCTCCCGGCATGCCGCCCGTCATCCCGCCAGCCATGTCGCCGCCAGGAGCGCCGGAGGGGCCCCCGGACGAAGAGGAAGGGCCGCCGCCGCCCAAACCGGCGGAAGGCGCCCGACCGGATGGGGCGGACGCCGAGGCGGACCCGTTGAGGATGAGGCCGATGAGATTGCCCACGTCCTCGGCGTCGGTGTGTTTGAGCGAATAGATTCGGATGACTGTGTCGGAGGCTTCCAGGTCGAACTCCCTGATCAGCTCGCCCAGCAACCGCAAGTTCTCGTTGTAATCGGTGACAATGATCTGCTTGGCAAGGTCATCGCACTCGATGACGCCTTTGTCCGAGAGCACGGCACGGACTTTTTCCTTTAGCTCGGCGGGCTGGATGTGCCGGAGGGTGAAAATCTTGACCAGCCGCTGCCGGCCATCGGGAATCTCTGTGCTGCCGGCCTCCAGGAGTTCCGGATTCATTTTGGGCTCCTGGCCCTCGGGGGTGATGTAGATGGCATTGGTGGATTCGGTGACGCTGAAGCCCTCCATGGCCAGGGCGCGATAGACCAAAGTGATGGCGGCGCGTTTGGAGAGCTTCTTCGAGCTGGTGATCATGAGTTGGCACTGGACCTTGGGGCTCTTGATCACCGTCTTGCCGGTGTTTTGGGCCAGCCATTGCACCACCATGTCCACGTTGGCCCCCATCAGGCTCAACTGGACTTCGTCCGGCGAAGCGCCTTTATCGGCCTCGGTCTTGGCCGGAGCGGCGGCGTTGGTCCCCGCCGAGGCGGGTTCGGACGCCTCGGCCTTGGCGGGAGCGGGAGCATTGGTCCCTGGGGAGCCGGGTTCAGCCGCAGCCAGGGTGGGCGCCGCCGGAGCACCGCCGGGCGTCTTCTGCGCCGAAGAGGCGGCGGCGCCCACAGGCGCATTGGTCCCCGGGGTCGCGACCGGTCCTTTTGCGGTCTCAGGGGGCGCCTCCTTCTTTTCCGGGGTGGATGGTTTATCCTGGGCGGTTCCTCGGGAAAGCAGGCCGCCAGCCAGGAGCAGGGCAGCCAGCCCCAACCCCAGGCATGCCAGAACGCGCCCCGACTTCACAGGCAGATATTGTAATAATTTCATTAGGGACTGTTGGTTTGTTTGGATAAGAGTGATTCGCTGCCAAGACCCGAATGCAGGGTCAATTCTCTCTTTTCTCCGGCCTCCTCGATCAAGGCCCGGTTGATGCCAAGCTTCAGGAGCTTGATTCCTCCCAGCTCCCCGCCCTCCCTGATCAGGCCACTTTGGCCGTCGGGCGCCTGCAAAAACGCATCCATGCCGATGATACCCATGAGCGCCACGGGCTGCGGGTGTATGACGGGGGCCAGGATTTCGCTCTCGATAATCCGGTCCAGACGCGCCTGGACCGCCGGCGGCAGCGGCGGGCCCTGGCCGGGCATCCCTGGAACCGGGCCTGCGTTCCTCATCCCAAGCGCGGTCCCGGGGCGAGCGGCAGGCTCAGTCCTGGCCTTGCCTGTGGAGGGCGGTATGGGCGCATTCATGCCCTGCGCCGGCAGATTGGCGCCATGGGCCACGGTGTTGGCGCCATGGGCCGGGACCTTCTCCTGTGGGGCATTGGTTCCTGGATTGGCCGGTTTGGCGGCTGCGGCCTCACGCGAGACGTTGGTCCCAGGTTTGCCGGCCGGCTGCGATGGGGGAGCACTGGAGTCCTTGTCTGCCGGCTGGATGTTTGTGGAGGCAGGCAGAGAGGGCAAGGCGGGGATGGTGGCGGCTGCCAGCGGATTGCTTCGCTGAATGGCGTGAACCACCTGCCAGAGCACCAGCGCGCCGACGCCGGCACAGAGAATCTTGAACACCACTTCGCTGCGTTCAAACATGGATGGCCTCCTTCCACTGATCGAAATCCAGGATAGTGATGGTCAGGTTCAGCTTGAGCACGCCCGGCGGGCCGCCCGGCTGGCCCGGCATACCGGGCATGCCGCCAGGCATGCCAGCGGGCTGGCCCGGCATACCGCGGACGCCACCGGCCATGCCAGCGGGCGTGCCGCCGGGCCTCCCGGGAGGGCCCTGCATTCCAGGCCCGCCCGGCTGGCCCGCCCTATCCGCAGCCGAGCCGACCTGGAGCGACTCGATGACAAGGGGAAAGCCCAGGCTCTGAGTCTGGTGCAGGAATTTCAGCAGGGAAGGCAATGGACCCATGGCCTCGAGTTGCAGTGAGGCCAACTCCCGGTTGGCCGGCCGTCCCGGCAATTCCCGCACCGGTCCGACCATGACGCCGAGGCCCATGGCTGCTTTCTGGATGGCCGCGCTGGCCTGGGCAACCACCACAGGGCGCGAGAGCTTGAGCGGGTCCATCTTGAAGTCTTCCATCAGCTTTTGCGTCAACTGGCACTTGGTCTGGTAACGCCTGATTTCCTGGCTCAATATCTCGGCCTCCTTGACCAGGGCCTGGTATTCGGAACGCTTTTTGCCGAAAAACTTCCCACCCTGGAGGAACCCGAACACGGCGAGGTAAATGGCAAGAGCCGCCGCGCCAAGGCGGAGGGTGCGTTTCTCATGGGGAGTCAATGTGCGCATAGGCTAGCGGGGGGAAGGGGGGATTCCTTTGGCCTTCGGATTCCCATCAGGTCTCCTTGACCTGGACCTGGGCCGCTTGTCTCGGGAGGCGGGCACAGTGGGCGGCTGGCGCGGGTTGGACGGCGCTTCTTTGCCGGTCGTCTTTGGTTTGTCGGCTTGGCTGGCCGCCAAGGCGCCGGCCAGCCCCTCGCGCCCTCCGGCCGAACTCCATTGGGCGCTCATTCGCAACGTCAGCTTCTGCCGGTCCGGGGTCGGGGACTGTTCCTCGACCACGACATTGGTGAAGCAGCCGGCGTCCAGGAGCTTGGAGCGGTAATCGGCCAATTGCTGGGAATCCTTGATGGAGCCGCGCACGGAAAGCTCCCCGCGGCGGTTCATGGAGAGCATGTCAAAGCGCGTCCCCGGGGGGGCGGCCTTGGCCATGATGAACAGGACCTCGAGATAGGCGGGCTGGCCTTGCTTGAGGTAGCGAAGGAACTCCAGTTCGCGGTCCACCTTGCCGAGCTTGCCCTTTTCCTGCTTCATGGCAGCCAGTTTGCCGGCCAGACGGGACTTAAGAATGAGGGCCTCGGCGTAAGGCGCGGCTAAAGCGGCCAGGGCCAGGGCCACCGCCAGGGCCGCCCACCTCAAAGGGGCCGGCCGCACCACCCGAGCGCCTCCATCGGCGGTTTTGGTCTCCAACACCAGTGACGGCCAAGCGCGGTCGCGCTCGATGGCTTGCCTCAGGCCGAGCACGGCGGCCGAGCGGCCCTCTCCCTGGGCGAGCTTCACGGCCTCGCACTCCGCGCCGTTGCCCAGGGCCGCGGCCAATCGGGAGGCGACGTCCGCAGGCCAGGCATTGGCGCCGGTGATATAGACCTTTCTTACCGCCAGGGCCATTCCGGTCGCGGCTTTCGCCGGGGCTTGGGCCAAGTCCTGGCCGCCCCACGGCAAAACCCGCACTGAGGTAGGAAGACCGTCCTCGAAGATGGCCAACTCGGAAGACCGTTGGCCCAGGTCCAGCACCGCGTAAGGGGCCGGCGCCTGCGGACAGACGTAGCTCCGGGCCAGGGCCGCCAGGGTGAAGACCGGGTTGGCCCCGCAGGCGGCGAAAATGTCGAGGTAGTCCTCGAGCGCCTTGCGTTTGACGGCAGCCACGAGGAATTCCTGTTTGTCATTGGGACCGCCGGAGGCGGGTTGGGCCTGGCCAAGCCTGCAGTAACCCCAGGCCAGTTCGTCAGGCGGCAACGGGAATTCGCTCTCAATTTGCAGCGAGAGCAGCCGCCGCAACTCCTCCGGGGTCGAGGCTGGCAGAGTCAGCCGCCGCAATGAAACCCCCCTGGCCCCGAGGGCGCAAACCACGCGCACCCGGGGCTGCCAGGGCCGCTTCTTCAAAAAGGCCTGCAATCGCTGCGAGACCCGTTCCCGGCATGCCTCCGTCAGCCGGCCGTCGGGCTGGCGCTCCAGGGGCAGCTCAAGCCCGGCCTCGCCCCGGAGCGCCTTGAGGGAATCCTGACCAATCTCGACGTAGTAACAGGACAAACTCAACAAGTCGAAGCCATTCATAGATCGTCCTCCCGATAGGAAACCGTGGTCAGAGAGTGCAGCCCGACATGCACAATCTCCTGGATGCGCTGCCGGGCGCCGGTGGAAGTGACTTTGCCTTCGCTTAGGATGCGGAAGGTCTCCGAGCGGGCAGTGACGCGCGGACAGACCTGCCTGAAGAGGTCCGGGGTCATCCCCGGCACCCTCAGCAACCAGGCAACATTGGAGAAAAAGCCATTGGATTGCCGGAAGGAAATAATCGCCTGGGCCAGTTGACGGTTGAGGCCCGGCAGGCAGGCCAGCACCTCGAGGCTGGCCGTGTTGATGTTAACGACCCCCGCAAGGTCCGCCCCTGCTTCCACCGTCACGTCGTCGCCGATGTCCATCAATAGACTGTCGCTGACGACCTTTGGCCCGGAGAAATTGGCAGTCTGCGGATTGCCCGGAGCCTGGCCCTGGGCCGCATTGCCCGGCCCACCCGCCGGATTGTTGTCCTGGGCGGCCGCCACGTCCAGCAGGTCGGCGATGCTCGAGAAACGGTTCTGGGCGCGCCAGGCAACAATCGCCTTGGCAATATCCGAGGTTATCCCACTGACTCCGGTCAAGGCGGCCTCGTCGGCGGTCTGGATGTTGACCCGATCATAGCCGGCGGCATTGACGTTGTTGACGGAAGAATCGACCGTGAGCAGCGCGGCCCAGCCGGTGTCCAGAACATCCTCGACCACCGCATCGGTTCCGCCCTCCTCGAAGGATTGGATTAGCCCGTTCTGCTGGGAATCCCGGCCCAGCAGCAGTTCCGGGGACACGCCCCGGACCATGAGCAGCTCCCGGATGGTCTGCAGCGGGCCATTCCGCGGCAAGTATGGCGGGCGGAGCGAGAGATAATAATCGGCCTTGGCGCCGCCTGGGGCGACCTCATTGCCCGAGCTGCGCCAATCCACGATGGCGGCGGTGATATCCGGGGTCATGCCATCAAGCTTGGCGAGTTCCTCATTTGAAGCTCCATTGACGTTGAGCCGGCTTTCTTCGTCGCTAACTCCGAAGAGGATAGCGCCGCCTTCGTCGGGACGCCCGCGTCGGAACACGCGGAACAGGCCGCGGCCGAATTGAACGTCCCGGAACTGGTCGGCCGCATCATAGAGCGCGCCATTGTGGTTGAGAGCGTTGCGGCTGCGCTCGCGGGCATCCCGGTAGAGCAAGGCCTTGGCCTTCTCGATGCCCGCGACCGCAAGATAGTGCGCCTGGATCTTGTCGCCGTAATTCTTGACTACGACCAGGTCCATGCGCGTGGTGTGCAGGACACCGACGACCACCAACGACAACAGGGCCAGGCACCACAGCAGGCCGACCAGAATCGAGCCGCGCGTGACAGCTCCGTTGGGAGCGGCGTGTTCCCTCGAGAATCTCCACCTTAGCAGCCTCATCGGTTGCCTCCTTGAGGGTTGGGGGTTGAAGTCCCGGCGGCGGAATCCCCGCCGCCGGAGGCGCTGCTGGAGGAACTCGCTTGCGCGGCGGCAGCCAGGTTCACTCGCGCGACGGTCTGGAAGACCAGCGGGGGCTCCTCGGCGCCGGCCCCGGTCCCGGGCCCACGGGGAATGCTGCCGGTCGAATTGGCGTCCAGCCACAGCGTAATGCGCACCGCCTCCGGCAACCCGTAGAGGTTGCCGTGGTAGCGCAAGGAGCTTTGGGCCTTGCCTTGGCCCTCGACCTCCCCCCAACTCTCATACCATTCGTAGCCGTCGGAATACTCCAGCCTGAGGCCCGCAACCCCCTCGGCCAGGTCCTCGCGGATTCCGCCCGAGAGCGGGTCCGGCGCGATGGTGGGATTGCGGCGCCGCCAGAGGCTGAACCTGCCCGTCTGCGGGTCCTTGTCGAGGAAAAAGCTGACCGCGCAGAAGTCCCCTTCGCGGGGACGGCGCGGGGTGTAGTTATGCGTCGCGAAATCCAGGCTGTCGGCTTCCACCTCCCCCGCCATGCGATGCACGCCCAGGAACTCGGCCTCCTTGGATAGCGGGCAGGCGCAGCGGAGATCGGCGCTCATCTGGTCCAGCACCACCCGGGCGGTTTGAATGACATCGAGCCGAGGCTCGATCAACCTCTGGCTTGAAATGGCCCCGCGCAGACACAGGTATGCGCTCACCAGGATCAGCCCCATGAGCGAGGAGCTGATGACCAGCTCAACCAGGGTGAACCCGGAGGCGGCCCGTGGGCGGTTAGACCCCGCATCCGGACCCGAGGGTCGAGGGACGAGGGTCGAGGGAGGCAGGCGCGGAGGTATTTCACTCATTTGCGTCACCGCTCCTGGCCGCAATCCTGAGCCTAATCCGTTCATTGCAGGCCTCTCTTCCTGCGCGCGGCGGGGGACCTCTGGTTTGCCGGCCCCTCCGTGGCGAGGGAGTCCGGCGCTTCGAAGAGCAGGGTTTGCAACTGGTAGATCGGCTTCCTTGTTTTCGCATGCTCGACCGTCACCGTTACGTCGTGCAGTCCGTCCAGGCCGGCGGGGTTGATCGTCAGCCTCCAGTGGTAAAGGGAAAGACCGGGGCCGCATTCTCCCTCCGTCTCCGCGCCGTCGGCGAGCCCGCCCTCGGCGCGGAGGGTTTCGAGTTGGCCGGCTGCAATCAAGGCGGCAGTGGATTGCAGCTCGGATTCCTTGTGCGAGTCCAGGGCCGTAGTGAGCCCCTGTGTCAGGCCGGCCAGGGCGACTCCCAGTATCAGGATGGCGCAGAGGACTTCCACCAACGAGAATGCGGAGAACGGCGAAGTTTTCATTCGCGCCCCAAATCGATGATCTTCACTCGGGCAGTCACCGGGCTTACCCGCAGGCACAGGCGGAAGCCGTCCCGGTCGCGCAAGAGCACCTCGGCCGCCTGGGCAGTGCCATCCGCGTAGAACTCAATATCCAGGCTCAGCCCGGGGGCGGACGCGCCTGTCCCGGCCTCTGGCCCCGGCCCTGATTCCCACGGTTCTGACGGCGGGTCGGACGGCTTGCGGACCTCGATGGCTATCCGGCCATCCAGTGCGCCCATCCCGTCCGGCGCCTCTTTGGCCGGAATGAACTCACCCCGGCTGCCGCCCTGGCGAAGGCGCCTTTCAACAAAGTAGCGGCCGGAGTCGGGCTGGAGCCGCACACGGTGCGTCTGGCCCAGGCTGATGGCGCGGCTGGAAGCCAGGCTGAAAACGCCCACCAGGTCCCGGCTCGTCGAGCGCAACAGGGCATCGCCGTAGGTGCCCTTCATTTCGGGAATAATCATGGCGCTCAGGATCCCAATCAGCGCAATCACCACCATCAGCTCGAGCAGCGTGAATCCGGAAGACCCTCGGCCTCGGCCCTTCGGACTTCGGATTTCGGATTTGGCGATCAGCACTCGATCCTCCGGGTGGTTCAAAGCTTTGGCGAGGGGCCATGCCGCGTGCGCTTAATCGCTCCAGTTCCCGATGTCCGCCCCTTGTCCTTCGCCGCCGTCCACTCCGTCAGCGCCTCGGGACCAGAGATCGAAACTGGCCGGGTGACGGACCCCCGGTATGCGGTACTGATACGGGTTGCCCCAGGGGTCGCGGCGGAGTTCTCGAATATAAGGGCCGCGCCATTTTTTGTCGTCCCCCATGGGCGGTTCGACCAGCACCTTCAATCCTTCGTCCATCGTCGGGTAACGGTCCATGTGGACATAGAACCGTTCCAGGGCGGATTCCAGCTCGGCGACGTGGGCCTTGGCCGCGCTGACCCTGGCATCGTGGGTGGTGCCGATAAACTGCGGGATAAGGGTTGCGGCCAGAACGCCCAGGATGACCACCACCACCATGATCTCGATGAGGGTGAACCCCGCCCGGTCTCTGTTGAATGTGCATGTTTTCATCTCGACTGCCTTCTCTTGGTTTTCAGTGAATGGCGCGGCTCATTTTGAAAATGGGCAGCAGCAAGGCCAGCACCATGAATCCCACCAGGGCCCCAACGACCAGGATCAACGCCGGCGCCAGCAGCGAGATCAAGGTCTTGGTCCGCGCCCGCATGTGGCGCTCTTCGATCTCGGCCACCCGCAGCAGCATTTCGTCAAGCTTGCCGCTCTCCTCGCCAACATCGACCATCTGGACGGCGGTTTTGGGAAACAGACCGAGCTTGCGCAACGGCGTGGCCAGGGAATCTCCCCCGCGCGTCTCCTCAGCCACCTGGGCGATCTGGCGCGCCAGGACCCGGTTGCCAATCGTATTCTCGACGATCTTGAGGGCCGGCAACAGGGAAACGCCGCTCCGGGCCAGCGTGCCGAGCGTGCGCGCGAAGCGGCTCAAGGCCGCCGCCCGGCACACCGGCCCCAACAACGGCAGCCGCAGCTTGATGCCGTCCCATACCTCCGCCCCTTTTGGCGAACGAACGTACCAGCGCAGCCCGGCAACGGCCCCGCCCAGTCCCATCAGCAGCCAAGGCCAGTGCCGGTGGAGCACGCTGCTGACCCTCAAGAGAATGATGGTCGGCAACGGCAGAATCTGGAGCATCTCCTGGAGCATGCTGAAGAGGCGCGGCAACACCACCGTGAGGAGGATGGTGACCGTAAAAAGCCCAAAACCGAGCACGAACGCCGGGTAAGCTATCGCGGCCACCACCTCGCCGCGCACCTCGTCCTCATGCTCAAGCAGGTCCGCCAGGTCCGTCATCACCTTGGGCAGCGCCCCCGCCTCCTCTCCCACCCGCACCATGCTCACATAGAGCTTGTTGAAGGACCGCGGCTGCTCGTCCAGGGCGGCGGAGAGAGACGAACCCCGGCGCACGGAATCGGCCAGCTTCAAAACGAGCTGCCGCAGGGCCGGGTTCTCTTCCTCCTCACCCAGCCCGCTGAGGGCCTGCGGGATCGGTATCGAGGCCCCGAGCAGGGCGCTCATCTCCCGGGTGAAGGCCGTAATCTCCCTCCGCTTGACCCGCCCGCGCAACGCCGGGCCGGCGCTCGGATGCGCCCCAAGCGGCAACGCCAAGGCCCCGCCCGCGCCGTCCCCGTCCCCGGCCTCGAGGCGCGACGGGAACAGCCCTCGCTTGCCCAGGAGTTGGAGGGCCGCTTTGCGGTCCTCGGCCTCGATCACCCCCTCGGCCGGGGCGCCGGATGTCTCGATGGCCTGGTAGCGGAAGGAGGTCATTCCAGCAAGTCTCCGGAGGAGACCCTGAGAATCTCCTCGAGCGAGGTAATCCCGGCGACGGCCTTGCGGATGGCGTCCTGGTGCATCGTGAGCATGCCCCGCTGGGCGGTGGCCTTGAGTTCGGCGTTCGACCGCTTCTCGAGAATCAATTCCTTCATCTCCGTGTCGATGGCCAACAGCTCGAAAATCCCAATCCGTCCCCGGTAGCCGGTGTTGCGGCATTCCTCGCAGCCGCGCCCTGCATAAAAGGTCCCTTCGACCCGGGCGCCCCCCAGGGACTCCAATCGCTCGCGGATGGCGGGCTGCACCGGGGCGGGGGTTTTGCACTGGGCGCAGATTCGCCTGACGAGGCGCTGGGCCAGGACACCCTCGAGCGAGGACGAAATCAGGAAGGCCTCCACCCCCATGTCCAACAGCCGCGTCACCGCCCCGGTCGAATCGTTGGTATGGAGGGTGCTGAAAACCTGGTGCCCTGTCAGAGCGGCGCGAATCGCTATCTCCGCCGTCTCCGAATCCCGGATCTCGCCCACCATGATCATGTCCGGGTCCTGGCGCAGGATGGAACGCAGCCCGTTGGCGAAGGTGAAGTTTCGCGTGGGCCGGACCGGGATTTGCGCCACGCCCGGCAACTCGTACTCGACGGGGTCCTCGATCGTGACGATCTTCTTCTCCGGCGTATAAACGGTCTTGAGGATGGAATAGAGCGTAGTGGTCTTGCCGCTGCCGGTCGGTCCGGTGGCCAGGAACAGGCCGTGGGGCTTCTGGACGAGGCCGTAGAGGAGGGCGGTGCGCTCCTCATCCAGGCCAAGCTCTTGCGCGGTCAAGAACTTCGCGTTTTTCTCCAGCAATCGCAAGACCATGGCCTCGCCATAGATCGTCGGCAAGGTGCCGACGCGGATGTCCACCCGCACCCCGCGGTGGTTGATCTGGATATGGCCGTCCTGGGGCAGGTAGCGTTCGGCAATATTCATGTCCGCCATGATCTTGATGCGGGAAATCAAGGCTGCGTGGAGTTGCTTGGAGGGCGGGGGGTTCTCTTGCAGCAATCCATCGATGCGGTAGCGCAACTGCATCGTGTCCTCGAACGGGACGATGTGGATGTCGCTCGCCCGGTCCCGGATGGCCTCGGAAATGATCAGGTTGACCAGGTTGATGACCGTGGGCTCGTTGGCCATCACCTCGATGTCGTGCAGGTTCTTGCCCTCGGCGGCGGCGGCCCCTTCCGGGTTGAGGTCCTCGATCATCTTCTCGACCGTCATCTGGTAGCACTGGGCCAGCTTCTCGAGGATCTCCCCTGCCGGGACCTCCGTCTCCCCCACCTCCAACCCCGTCAGCAACCGTATGTCCTCGATCACCTGCCGGTTGCCCGGTTCCGCCGTGGCTATCTCAATCGTCCCGTCCCGCAAGGCCAGCGGCAGAATCCGGCGCTGCTTGACAAAATCAGCCGGCAAGGCCCGGACCGCCTCGGCCGGAATCTCCACTTGCGCCAGAGTCTGCCGCCGGGCGCCCTGCCTAGGCCCTGAACGACCGCCGTTCAAGTCCACGGCGGCTGGGTCGAGTTGGCCTTCCGAGTCGACTTTGCTCATATCTCTTTTGATTGAACCGGACGACAAAGAGCTCCCCACGCTCCGTAGCATCGAGGGATTTGACAACGCAATCCCCGAAAAGTTGCGGAAAAAATCGCCCGTCGCCATGCCTGCGCATCTTTCCGGCCCGAGTCTGAATTGTCGGTGCGACGGAGTTGTTACCATTTTGTAAAAAAAGACCATGAAAGCCATTGGCAATGGCCGCTAAACTGCTTGTTCATCCGGCCTTTTCTGCCAGTTGATGTGACCCCAAAAGTCGTGGCTGATCCCGTTCCGAAACCAACGTGAGGCAAACCCAGGCCCTGCTGTCCAATGCTCAGGCGGACCCGGGCCGGCAGACAAACTCGGTCCCGGGGCGCGTCATGATATAAAGCGATGCCAGCGCGGGTCGAACTTGAGCGGTTGTACGAGGACCATGCGCAGGCCCTGTTCTCATTCCTGGCCAACCTGACGCGCAACGAGGCCGACACACGCGATCTCCTCCAGGCATTATTCGTCAAGCTGGCCCAGCGTCCCGGCCTGTTCGAGGGGGCGCGCGAGGAACGCGCGTTGCTGCTGCGCCTGGCGCGCAACCTGGCCATAGACCTGTTCCGGCGGCGCGGCGCAGCCCGGCGGCATTCGGACGCACTGGCGCGCCAGGTCCAAGCCGCCCCGCTCTTTGCGCCGGCCTCGGAGCCGGACGAACAGGCCTTCCGCAAAGCCCTCGAGGCCGCACTGGACGAGCTTCCCACCGAGCAGCGGGAGGTGGTCCATCTCAAGCTTTGGGAGGGACTGACCTTCGAGCAGATTGCCGGGCTCGTGGATATTCCCCCGAACACAGCCGCCAGCCGCTATCGCTACGGGTTAGACAAATTGCGCCGGCGGCTGCGTCCTCTCTATGACGAAATCAGATGAAACCGGATGATTTGGAAAGGCAGATTGGGCGCCAGCCCTTGAGGGAGATTCCGCCCGGTTGGCGCGAGCCGATTCTCAAGGCCGCCCGCCAGGCGGCTCTCCGGTCCTGTCCCGCGCGGCCAGACCGCCTGGCGCCCTGGCGGCGCGCCGTCCTGGCGCTCCTGGACCGCAGGCCCTCGGCTTTGCTATGGCCGTCGCCCACGGCCTGGGCGGCGCTGGCGGCGGCCTGGATTGGCATCCTGGCCGCGCAACTGGCAATGCGGGAGCCGGCCCCGGCTGCCCCTGCCCGGGAGGCGAGCGTTTCCGCCCGCGCACTGCTGCTCGCGCGGCTGGAACAGCAGCGGCTGCTGGCCCGATGGAGCGAGCCGTTCGAGTCCCCGGCGCTCGCCCCGACCAAGCCGGCGCCGCCCAAACCGCGCAGCGAGGCGAGGCGCCGGATCGGTTTTGCATGAACCTATTATGAAAACCACCAAATTACTGCTGGTTGGCAAGGCGGACGGCAAGCGCGTCGTCGCCTGGCCCGCTCTCCTTTATCGCATAGTAACGCACGGCCTCGGGGCGATCGCTCTGTTTGTCACGGGTTATGCCCTGTGGTTCGGGCTGGCAGGGCCGAGGGACACTGGGATCCTGTCACTGTGGGCCGCCGAATTCTCTGTGGGTTCGCTCGAGGGCAGACTGCTGGCCTTCATCGGTGTCGTGCTCCTGTTGACGGTGGTGGCGCCGCTCGTTGGGTCGCGGTTTGTGGCGCTGGGGCGTTTGCCCGAGGCGGCCAGCCTGCCCAAGCCCTCACGCACGGGACGGCTGGCGTTGTTCGGCCTGGCTTGCCTGGCCACAGTGACAGCGCTGTTTTACACGGAGGAAGACTGGCGCGGCAGGCACGCCTGGGAGCACTACAAGGGACATCTCGAGGCGCAAGGCGAGAAGCTGACCGTCGCAGCCTTCGTGCCGCCGCCGGCGCCGGACGCCGAGAATTTCGCCATGACCCCCTTTTTGGCGCCGCTTTTTGAGTTCAAACCTCATGGAGACTATCCCTATCAACCACGCGACCAGCAGGCCGTGGAGCGCACCGAGAAGTTCGCCCTGCGCTTTGACGCCGCCAGCGACGCCAGATGCCAGCCGAAGCTGCAGCCGCCGGGCGGAGCGGCGCTCCATTCCTGGGCCCAGCGGCCGCAACTCCGGGCGTGGTACGCGGCGTATCTGCAAGGCACAAACTTCAGCCTGCCGCCCGAGGCGGCCCGGGCCTTCACCAACTCGACCGTGCCGGAGGCTGCCGCCGCCGTCCTGGCCGCCCTGGCCGAGTACGACCCGGTGCTGGACGAGCTCCGGGCGGCCTGCCGGCGTCCTCATGCCCGGTTCAATATCCCGTACGAGGACGAGTACCCTTGGGGGCTTCCGCTGCGGCACCTGGGGCCGATCCGGCAGGCCTGCTCCATCCTCGAACTGCGCGCCGAGGCAAGGCTGGCCCTGGGCCAGACCGATGCCGCCTTCCAGGACGTCCAGTTGATGCTCGACCTGGCCGGCGCCATTGGCGACGAGCCGCTCATCATGTCCGGCCTTGTTCGAACCCGGGCGTTGTGCGGCGTCTGCCAGGCGCTGGCCCAGGGCCTGGACGGCCGTCAGTGGTCTGACGCCCAACTTCGCGCCCTCCAGGAGCGGCTGCTGCGCACGGACCTTTGCGCGGAGGCCCGGCGCGTGCTCGAGGCCGAGCGCGTCTTTCTGGGGGTGGTGCTTATCGATAGCCTGCGCCGCGCCCCGGAACGCTATAACCTCCTGACTTACGTGTGCGACTTCTCCTGGCGCGAGCCTCGAGACCAGAACCTCCTGGTGCTTGCCGGGCTCGCCCCCAGGGGTTGGTCCTACCTCGAGCAGCTCGACTGTAATCGCGTGTTCCAGGATTATGTCCTGCCCACCATCGAGGCGGCCAGGCGCCGAATCAGTCCCGCCGCCGCCAAGCGTCTCGCCAGCCTGGTCCAGACCGACGGGGTCCATCCCGAGGCCCGCTGGTTGCTCCGCCACGAACTCTTCCGGCACGGGGCGACCCTGAGAGACATCTGGCGCTTCCCGCAGCGCGTTGCTTTTACGCAGGCCGGCCTGGACTGCGCAGCCGTGGCCTGCGCCCTCGAGCGCTACCGGCTTGCCCACGGGGAGCTCCCCGGCTCGCTCGGCGCGCTCGAACCGCAGTTCATCGAGCGGCTTCGACCGGACGTTATCAACGGCCAGCCGCTCAAATACCGCCGAATCGACGACCGACGGTTCGTCCTCTACTCGGTCGGCTGGAACGAAACCGACGATGGCGGCAGGATGGGATTCTCGCCCAGCGGCCGCTACGTCCGGGAGGAAGAGGGGGACTGGGTGTGGGGCAATCCGGAGACAGCGCAAGCAGCATTGAAATCCGGGGGTTAGGGCCTGTGCCGAGAGCACACCCGCCGCCAGGAGCATTTCGTCCCAACCTTTGTCGGCGCCTTGATCGCCTCGGCCATATCTTCGACAAAGGTTGCGACAGAGGTTCCGACGAAGGCCAGGGGCGCCCTTTTAAACTTACGGGGTGGGAGATTCCACCACGACACGATAGAATTGTTGCGTGTTAGTGACGGCCCCTGAAAAAGAGGCGGTTAAACTGGCGGTGGTAACGGGGTCCCCCAAATTGAGCCAGTCCGCCGCGCCCAAATCAGTGGAGCGTTGAACCTGGTAGGTCTGCCCGGGAATCGAGGACCAGGTGAAGCTGAACGAGCTGCCTTGGACGCGGGGAGTGAGAAGTTCCACGGCAAGGGGAACATAAGCCCTGACGCCGCTGACAAACATGGAGTAGGGAATGTTCTTTCCGTGAGTCTGGGCGCTGAGGATGAGATAGAAATGCTGTTTCGCCGCGACCGCCGGCACATAGGGCGCGGCTGCGTACATCTGCAGTTCGCCGTCAACCCACCACGCCACCCTCCGAGCCAGCGGGTCATAGCTTCCCCCAAAAGTGTGTTTCCGGCTGCGGTCAAGGGCCACGGGCGAGAGGTTGTTAGGATTGGAAATGCTCCTAAAATCCGGCCAGATCCCGGTCCAACTATGGACAGTCCCGAGAAGACCGGGGCCCCAGCCGCCTTCATCCACATCCAATTCCATCCAGCGCTCGAAGCCGGGCGGGTCCCCGGGGTAAGAATCCTGCATTTGGGCATTGTGCTCGACCGGCATCAACCAGACCGCAGGCCAGTGGTCTTGATTGGTGTCGGAAAGCCGCACGTCGAATTCAACATAGAACCCGTTGCTGCCCGAGAGCACAGGCAGCGCTCCGGCCGAGAAATCGCGCGGGGTGCTGACAAGGTCGCCGCCGAGACTGAGCGCGAGAACGTTGCTGACGGTTGAATAGTCGGCAGGAGGCGGCGGCGTCTCCCACCATTGGCCATTGAACCATTTGTAGTCGCCGCTGCTGCCGGGGGCGATGTCAGCCGCGGTCGGGTGCTCGTTGATGACGCAAAGCGTGTAGGTTAACGCCGCGGCCCCAGGCGGAACGCCTTGGGCCGCGCCATTTAACCCGGCGCAGACTGCCAGGAAGAACAGGAGCCCGGGCCTCGTTTCATTCACCGCCGCCATTGAGGTCCTTCAGACAAGGGGCCAAACTATAACTTCTGGCTGACATGGGGTCAAACTGTAACTTTTCGCCGGCGCTCGCCGGGCCCAGGACAGAATTCTTCGGCGGTGGCGGGGGCAAGCGGTAGGGGGCGTGGAGCGTGGGGAGCGTCGGAGCGTGAGAGCGCGAGGCACAGCCACCATACCGCGCCTCCCAGGAGGGCCAGCAACGCCAGGAATAGAAGGAGCTTAAGGAGGAATTTGGTGAGCTTGACTGCCAGGGCCAGGAGCACAATGGCGGCCAGGACGACCAGCACCACTGCGGCGATGCCGAGCGGCCCCTGAAGTTGCCTGAGCAAATCGTCCATTGGATGACAAGGCTACTTGAAACTGACGCGGTAGGCCTGGTAGCGCGCGATGACGGCCTTCAGATAGGCCCGGGTCGCTGGGAAACCGATCTGCTCGACAAAGGCGGCGCTGTTGGTCGCGCCGCCGCCATAATTCCACTTCAGGACATTGCCGCGCCCGGCGTTGTAATCGGCCAGGGCGTAGGGCAGGGGGTCATCGGTCTGGGCGTAGCGCGCGAGCAGCTTTCTCAAATACCATGCGCCGGCCAGCGTGTTGGTGCATGGGTCCAAACAGTGCTCGTGCTCGAAGGTCGAGAGGCCCTCGGCATCGGCCCATTCCTGCGCCGCCGTTCCCCGAAGCTGCATCAAGCCGATCTCCTGAGCGCGCCCGCGCGCGCGCGGGCGGAACCGGCTCTCTCGCCAAACCACGGCCTTGACCAGGGCCGGTTGGAGGCCATACCGCCGGGCTGCGGCGCGAATCGGCCCGTCCTGGCTGCGCTCCAACCACCACTGCCACCCCCAATGCGCCCCTGCCCCTCCGGCCAGGAGCAGCAAAAACAGCAGAGTCGCTCGGCGCCATTTCACCTGGTCCTTCTACCCCACTTTCCCGAGCGCGTCGAGCCTCGGGCCTCCTGATCCCGCCCAATGGAAGGAGGGAGAGGCACACGGACAACCGGTGCAAAGGCGGGCCTGTTCAAACGGGGCGGGGTGCAATAGAGTCTGATGTGACATGGGATCGGATGCCGAAGCGGATTTAATTGCCCGGTGTCGCCGGGGCGAGGCTGCTGCCTGGGACGAATTATTCGAGAGGCACTACGCAGCGGCGGGGCGGTTCATTTTCCAGGTCGGGCACGATTTTTCGCGCGAGGACGTCGAGGAGGTCTGCCAGGAGGCGTTTCTATCGGTGGTGCGGAACCTGGATTCGTTCCATGGGCAAAGCCGGTTTGAGACCTGGCTGTTTCGCATTGCGGCGAACAAGGCGCGCGATTTTCGGGAGCGCCGGCAGGCCGCCAAACGGGGCGGCGGCCAATTGACGCTCTCGATGGAGGCCGAAGACCCGGAGACGGGGCTGGCGCTGGACCCGCCGGCCAACACGCCGGCGCCGGACCTGAGCTTGCTCAACGCCGAACAGGGGGCGCTGGTGCGCCAGGCCCTCGAACAGGTCGGCCAGCCGTGCCGGGAGCTGATCGAGCTGCGTTATTTTGCCGAACTGAGCTATGACGAAATCAGCGGCGCCCTCAAGCTCAATCCCAAGACGGTCAGTTCCCGCTTGAGCAAATGCCTGGACCGGCTGGAGGTTGTCGCGCGAAAGGTCTTTTCGGCAGAAAAGCCGGCCGTCTTTCCGTCTAACCTATAGCGAACATTGCAATGGAAGCCGAACGTCCAATCGAAAAGCTCTTGCGTTCTTACGCCGGGAAACGCCGCCAAGAGGCAGGGGCGCCGCTGGAATTGCGCCCGGAGGTCCGGCGCCGGCTCCAGGACGAGGTGGCGCGGCGCTTCGGCGAGAAAGGAGAAAAGGAAGGCGCCGTGCCGGCCTTTTGGCTGCGGTGGGCGTCGTTGCGGCCGCGTCTGGCGTGGGGGTTGGCAGCCCTGGCCTTGCTGGGCGTCGCCGTGGCGCTCCTCGAGCCGGGCGTGAATCGTTCCAAGACCCCCCGAATGTTACTGGCAGACAAAGGCCTGAAGGTCCCGCCGGCGACGCAGGCGCAGGCCCAGGAGCCGGCGCAAGAGGCCAAGCCAAGGGACGGCGCGCAGGGTCCTGCATCGGTGTCCGCTCCCGTTCCAGGCGAGGCGCTTGCCGGGCAGTTCGATCATTCCGCCGGCGCTGCGGCGGCCAGCAGCCCCGGAAACACGCCATTTGCTGTTCCGGCTGCGCCTCAAGGCAGCAGTGCTCTGGGCAGAGCCGTTGCGGCGGCGCCGGCCCCGGCTGGCGCTGAAGCGGATCGGCTCAAGAATAATCAAGTCGAGAGCGCTGCTTTCGCGCGCTACCGCCCCGCTCCCGGTTCGAGTGCCAGGTCTTTTGGCAATGCAGGAAGGGGGCCTGCGGGAGTGTCCGGAAGTCTTGAGAAGGAAGTGGTGAAGGACATTCCGTTTGTCCAGAGGTTCGTCCGTGTGGTCCCCAAGGCCCTGGCCTTGCGGGCCTCCGGCAGGGTGTCGGACAGGGCCGCGCCCTCGGACCCGGTCCTGGCCTCCTTTCAAGTCGAGCAATCGGGCCGGCGGTTCGTGGTCACCGACAGCGATGGCTCGGTCTATACGGGTTACCTGCAGTTGACCAACTTCTTTGAGGTCATCGGGACCAACCGCAGCCTCAAACAAAAGGTCGTTTTTAGCGGCAATCTCATCAAGCTCACCGATTCGCCCGAGGCGCCCGGTACGCGCATCTCGGGCAAGGCAGTGGTGGGTGAGCGCCGGGAAACCCAGATGGAGGCGGTGCTGCGAAAGCCGTGAGGGTCAGGGGCCGCCTCGCTCAGGACCAGCCGTCATTTCCCATGGGCTTTGGCGGCGACTTTGAGGCGGAGGGCGTTCAACCGGATGAAGCCTGTGGCATCGTCCTGGTTGTAGGCGCCGGTCGGGTCGGCTTCCATGGTGGCGATAGCGGGGTTGTAAAGGCTGACGGGGGATTTGCGGCCGGCGGCCATGATGTTGCCCTTGTAGAGCTTGAGGCGGACGGTGCCGCTGACGTTTTTCTGGCTTTCGGTCACCAGGGCCTGCAAGGCCAGGCGCTCGGGGGAGAACCAATAGCCATAATAGACCAGCTCCGCGTAGCGGGGGATGAGGGAGTCGCGCAGGTGCATGACCTCGCGGTCCAGGGTGAGGGTCTCCATCTGGCGATGGGCGAAATGGAGGATGGCGCCGCCGGGCGTCTCATAGACGCCCCGGGATTTCATGCCCACGTAGCGGTTCTCGACCATATCAACGCGGCCGATGCCGTGTTTGCCGCCAAGCCGGTTGAGGGTCTTCATCACGCCCAGGGGATTGAGCGGCTTGCCGCCGAGGGCGACGCAGTTGCCTTTTTCAAAATCCAGCGTGACATACTCGGGCTTGTCAGGGGCGTCCTCGGGGGCGACGCTGAGCTTGAACATCCCCTTGTTGTTGGGGGCGAAGGCGTCCATCCACGGGTCTTCGAGGATGCCGGCCTCGAACGAGATATGGAGAAGGTTGCGGTCCATCGAGTAGGGCTTTTTGGCTGAGGCCTGGACGGGGATTCTCTTTTCGGCGCAGTAGGCAATCATCTCGGCCCGGCCCGGGAACTGCTCCCGGAACCGGGCATCGCGCCAGGGTGCGATGACTTGGAGGTCGGGGGCCAGGGCGGCGGCGGTCAACTCGAAGCGGACCTGGTCGTTGCCTTTGCCGGTGGCCCCGTGGGCCAGGGCCCCGGCCTTATGGCGGCGGGCGATTTCGATCATGCCCTTGGCGATGAGGGGGCGGGCGATGCTGGTGCCCAGCAGATATTGGCCCTCGTAAATGGCGGCTGCTTGGAGCATCGGAAAGATGAAATCGCGCGCGAATTCCTCCTGCAAATCAACGATGTGACAGCTTGAGGCCCCGGTCTTCCTGGCCTTGGCCTCGAGGCCCTTGAGTTCCTCTTCCTGCCCAATGTTGGCGCAGAAGGCGATCAACTCCGCGTCATACTTCTCCTTGAGCCAAGAGAGGATGACCGAGGTATCGAGGCCGCCCGAGTAAGCTAGGACAATCTTCATGGCGGGAAATTAAGGGCCAGGCCGGCAAAAACGCAAAGAAATAAAAGCCGCCCCTCAGGCGTCGCCGGCGGTTTTGAAGTCATCGGCGCTCTCGGTCGAGCGGATGGAGGAGGGTTGCGGAGTGGGGGCGGCCTTGCCTTCAAGCCTGGCGATGCGCCGGCGCAGTCGTGAGATGTCGCGGCTCATTCGGAGGAGAACGGCTGCCAGGATGAGGAAACAGCCGGGCAGGAAGGCGCAGAGCAGGGCTTGGGGCCAATTATGCTCTTGGTGAGCCGAGCTTAGAAAGGCCGGAAAGACGATGATGGCGCAGAGAATCGCGGGCGCCGTGAAGACGATCAATTTCATAAGGAGTCGGCAAAGCCGCCGGCCGGCTGACATCCGGCAGACCCGGGCCGGCCGCGGTGAGCCGGAAGGGAGCATGAAGCCCTGAAGCCCAAAGACAAGCGTAAAATGGCCGCGGCCTCAATTTCGCTATGGACGGGCAGGGTCCGCCAGGACAGTCTATGGCGCCGGTCGGCAGGTTTCCGGCAATTCGCGAGACATTGTATGTCCGTTCCCAAGAATTCAAATGAGCCTTGCGCGGCAGACCCCGTCCAGGAGGCGGCGATGCGGGAGAGCAGCGAGGTCCTGGAACGGTTGGGCACGTCGCCGGCGGGACTGACGGAGGAGGAAGCGGCGGAGCGGCTCGAGCGGTTCGGTCCGAATGAGGTGGCCGCCGAGAAGCAGCAGGGGTGGCTGCAACGCCTCTACGTGGCGGGGCGCAACCCGCTGGTGATCCTGCTGACGGTGCTGGCGAGCGTGTCATTTGCCACGCAGGATTTTCGGGCCGGGACGGTGATGCTGCTCATGGTCGGGTTGGGGGTGTCTCTGCGGTTTGTGCAGGAGACGCGGGCGGACACGGCGGTGGTCAAACTCAAGGCCATGATTCGAGTGACGGCGACCGTGGTGCGCAACGGGCAGCCCAGGGAGGTCCCGCTGCGGGCACTGGCGCCCGGGGATATCGTGAAGCTGTCGGCGGGGGACATGATACCCGGGGATGTCCGGCTGATTTCGGCCAAGGACCTGTTCATCATCCAGGCGACACTCACGGGCGAATCGATGCCGGTGGAGAAGACCGACGCGCGGGACGCGCGGGAGAAGGTCTCGGTGACAGAACGGACGAACATCTGTTTCCTGGGCACCAGCGTGGAGAGCGGGTCGGCGACGGCGGTGATCGTAGCCACAGGCGGGCGGACCTATTTCGGGAAGATGGCCCGGACCCTGTCGAGCCGGCAGGTGGAGACGGCCTTCGACCGTGGGGTCAAGAAGTTCACCTGGCTGATGATCCGGTTCATACTGGTGATGGTGCCGCTGGTCTTCCTGATCAACGGGCTGACCAAGCATGACTGGCGCGAGGCGTTTTTCTTTTCGCTGGCCGTTGCGGTGGGGTTGACGCCGGAAATGCTGCCGATGATCGTCTCGGTCTGCCTGTCCAAAGGGGCGATGGCCATGTCGCGCAAGCAGGTCATCGTCAAGCGCCTCAACTCGATCCAGAACTTCGGGGCCATGGACGTGTTGTGCATGGACAAGACCGGAACGCTGACGATGGACCACGTGATCCTCGAGATTTATTGCGACGTGTTCAAAAACCAAAGCCAGGAGGTGCTTCAGGACGCCTATTTGATCAGCCACTTCCAAACCGGGCTCAAGAATGTGCTCGACCGGGCCGTGCTGCACCACGAGGAGCTGCATGGGCAGTTGTCATTGGACCAGTACGCGAAGGTGGACGAGATCCCGTTTGATTTTGTGCGGCGCATGATGTCGGTGGCGGTCCAGGGGCCGGACGGGCAGCGGCAATTGCTGACCAAGGGGGCGCCCGAGGCGGTGTTCAGCCGATGCACGAGCTTCGAGAGCCAGGGTGAGACCTTCCCAATGGAGCCGATCCTGGTCGGCAACCTGATCGAGCAGGTCAACGATTTGAGCGAGGATGGATTTCGGGTGCTGGCGGTCGCGACCCGGAAGCTCGATAGCCGGCCGGCATATTCAAAGGCCGACGAGTGCGACCTGGTGTTGACCGGCTACCTGGCATTCCTGGACCCGCCCAAGGACACGGCGGGCAAGGCGATTAAGGCCCTGCGCCAGCACGGAGTGGGGGTCAGGGTGCTGACGGGCGACAACGACCTGGTGAGCCGGAAGGTGTGCCGCGAGGTGGGCATCAACGCCGAGAAGCTCCTCCTGGGCAGCCAGGTCGAAGCCATGGCCGACCCGCAACTGGAGGAGGCGGTGGAGGCGACGGAGGTGTTTGCGCGGCTCTCGCCCGCGCACAAGCAGCGGATTGTGCAGGCCTTGCAGCGCAAGGGGCACGTGGTGGGGTTCATGGGCGACGGCATCAACGACGCCCCGGCCCTGCGCGCGGCAGACGTGGGCATCTCGGTGGATAACGCGGTGGACATCGCCAAGGAATCGGCCGATGTCATTCTGCTGGAGAAGAGCCTGATGGTGCTCGAGGAGGGGGTGCTGGAAGGGCGCAAGGTCTTCGTCAACATCCTGAAGTACATCCGCATGGGGGCGAGCTCGAATTTTGGCAACATGTTCAGCGTGATCGGGGCCAGCGCCTGGCTGCCCTATGTGCCCATGGCCCCCATCCAGGTGCTCACGAACAACCTGCTCTATGACTTTTCCCAGGTCCCCATCCCCACCGACAACGTCGGCCCGGAGCAGATTGCCAGACCGCGTCCGTGGCACATAGGGGAGATCGCGCGGTTCATCGTGTTCATCGGCCCGATCAGCTCCATCTTCGACTACACCACTTATGCGGTCATGTGGTTTGTCTTCAAGTGCAGCCAGTTGCAGTTGGCGCCTCCGGCGGAGCTGGCCGCCCGCTTCACCAAGCCCGGCGCCGACCTGTCGTATGCGGCGGCGCTGTTCCACACCGGCTGGTTCGTCGAGTCGTTAATGACGCAAACGCTCATCATCCACGTGATTCGGACGAACCTGATCCCCTTTGTCCAGTCGCGGGCCAGTTGGCAACTGACGTTGACCACGGTGCTCATTATGGCCTTCGGGGCCTTCCTGCCCTATTCGCCGCTGGCGCCGGCGCTGGGGTTCGTGCCG
>Ga0326727_10001604_pt1 | contig 82306 bp, 78 predicted proteins | sample MB2enrmetagenome_FD_207643 | JGI IMG/M metagenome (GOLD analysis project Ga0326727, IMG submission 207643) | Lab enriched peat soil microbial communities from McLean, Ithaca, NY, United States - MB29MY | ecosystem: Environmental > Terrestrial > Soil > Wetlands > Peat | place: USA: New York... | reverse complement strand
TTCCAGCCGCAAGCCGTCTCCTTCGGGGCGGCTTGCGGGGGTCTGGGGCCGGGTGCTCTATTCTTATCGCAGTCTTATCGCGCAAGGATGGGAAACCTTGCAGATCATTTCCAGCATCCTGCTACCCTGAAGTCGGATTGGCCCTCTCGGATGGGCCGGTTTGTTCTGTCAACTATCCTCCCGGTTTATACCCACCAAGCCCCCCCACCCCCCCCTAGCCCTGTGGAGGCCATCTTTCGGCCCCGGCATCGCTTGTAACTTTCACGAAATCAATTGTTTGAAATTATTACCTATTGATCGATCAGTAAACTAAAACCTGAAATTTTGCCCATTTTTTAGCCCGAAATGACGCCGTTTTGGCCCGAAAAAGCCACTGTTTTCTCTGAAAAACAAGCGGCCGGGTGCCCCATCCTTTTCGTAGTCTTATCGCGGAAAGGATGGGATACCACGACCCCCAACCGTCCCGTTCCTCATTCGACTCAAGAACTCGGTCACAGGCAACTGGCTCTTCGGCTATGACACGCTCAACCGGCGTAATGGGGATTTTTGCACCGGCGCTGACACCGGAAGAAATTCAATATGTAAGAATCCTATGCTGGTCGGGGCGGAGGGATTCGAACCCCCGACCCTCTGCTCCCAAAGCAGATGCGCTACCAGGCTGCGCTACGCCCCGACACTCTTCGATTGTAACGCGAATAGGTTTCCCTTTGGACTTGAAGCGCCGAGGCTCAGTGACTGATGAGCCAAGCCAGAAACCAGACAACCAGCGCGATGGGAATGGCGAAGACCAACGCAAGACCCGCGACCAGCAACAGCAGAAAGACCCAATCCCGCCAAGTGTGCCGGCGAGGCTCGTCCAAGTGGCGGCAGAGCAGGCGATAGTTGCGGCGGTTGGCCTTCCAGACGATGTCGAAGAAATCTCCGAAGAGGGGAACCGAGCCCACCAACACACCGATGCCGAGATTGACAGCCATGCGCGCCAGCGTCACGCAGGGGACGCCGCGAATCCAGGCGGCCAGCGGAATCACCAGCGAAAGAAGCCCGGCCAGAACGTCACCTAGGCCCGGAACCAGCCCGATAATCCCATCCAGGCCGAAGCGGATGCTGGTGCCGGGAAGGACACATGCCTCATCCAGCAGAATCTCCAGGCCGTGCAAGGTACGGTCGCGGAACAACCAGGCGCCGCGATTCCAGCGGTCAGCCGACGGAGGAACAACTGGCGCCGGGAAGTTGGCCTGGATGGGATTTGGGCTGCGAATGGGTGGTCTCCCTCGGAGCGTCTGGGACCGGATAATCTGATTCGATGTTACAATCAAGAGGATACATGGCGGCAGTAGTTCAGTGGCAGAACGCCTGACTGTGGCTCAGGATGTCGTGGGTTCGATCCCCACCCGCCGCCCCAATTCTTCACGGACCGCACAGGCCACAAGCCCTTGTTCCCGAGTTCCCGTGACCCAAAGAATCCAAACATCTTCAGTGGTCGACGATTCCGCCCCCGCACTGCCGGGGTGGTTCACTCCGTTTGAGCCGTGCCGCGGCCTGATCGGCGGCCATTTGCAGACGATTGTCGGGAATTTTCTCCCCCGGCCGGCTTTCCGGCTGACGACGCTCTCCGAGACGGTGGAGGTGGACCCAGCCGATGGCAGCCGTGTGCTGTGCCATTGCCACTGGCAGGCCGAAGCGGACCGGGCCAAACGGCTGACGCTGGTGCTGGTTCACGGCCTGGAGGGTTCGTCGAACTCCCACTACATTCAGGGCATCGCTGCCCGCGCCTGGGATGCCGGCCTGAACGCGGTGCGCATGAACATGCGCACCTGCGGCGGCTCGGAGACGCTGACGCCCACGCTCTATCACTCCGGACTCTCCGGAGATGTTGGTGTTGTAGTGCGCCATTATGCAGAGCGGTTCGGCCTGGAACGAGTGGCGCTGGTGGGCTACTCGATGGGCGGCAACCTGGTGCTGAAGCTGGCCGGGGAGTGGGGCAACCGGCCTCCCTTGAGCGCCGTGGCAGCGGTCTGCCCGGCCATCGATCTGGCGCCCGGCGCCGACGCCTTGCACGAGCCGGCCAATCGCCTCTACGAGTGGAACTTTCTGCGCAACCTGATGGCGCGTTACGCCCGCAAGGCGGAGCTCTTCCCCCACATCTATGCGAGCAGGAAGTCTATCGGACCGGTGCGCTCCATCCGCCAGTTCGACAACAAGATCGTGGCCCGGTACTGGGGCTTTCGCGACGCTGACGACTACTATGACCGTGCCGCCAGCGCTCGCGTGGTAGACAAGATCGCGGTTCCCACGCTGATTTTGAACGCCCAGGATGACCCCTTCATTCGCCTTCTGCCGGAAACCCGCTCGAAGCTCCTCGCCAACCCGCACATCACCTTTGCAGAGACCCGTCACGGCGGCCACTGCGCCTATCTTTCCCGTGATGCCGGCAACGAGATTCACTGGGCGGAGGCAACGGTGCTGCGGTTCCTGCTGGCGGCGACCGCTGAATCCAATGGAAGCTGACTGGGAGTTCCAAGTGGGCGGCGATGCGCCAGCGATCGAAGCGCACTGGACGGGTTTTGTCGATCTGCAACGCGCCCCGGAACGAGCTTGGCAGTTGCCTGAGACAGGTCAACTGCCGGCATTGGCCGACACGCTGGCAAGACTGAATACCGCCGGTTCTCCGGTCTGGACCTCAAAATGCGACGTCTGGCCGCATCTCGAAGCAGGTGAGTTCGACCCCGGCGAGTTGGATGCGTCGCCGGATTGCGCTACACACGCCATGGGCTGTTACATCGACCTCCTGCCCAGAAGCGACCGGCAATGGGCGCTGCCGGAGATGGTAGCCGCTGAATGCAAACAGGTGTGCAACCTTCTGCACGCTGTTCCTCTGCGTTGCTGCCGCGCCGATCTGGTTATCCGCCGCGCTTTCGTCACTCCAGACCTCATGGGTCTCGGAATCACAGCCTACCTGACATCGTGCGGCGAGTCGAACGGAGAGGCCGAAGGGAAACTTCAGGCTGCGCTGGCGGCATTTACAGATGCGTTCCGCGGCCACTCGACGTTATAGCAACACCACAATAGGTGTACCCAGGGCCATAGTTCTTAAGTGTCGATTTCCTCAAGAAATCAACACCGGCTATCGGGCGATTCTGCGCATGGAAATCGTGGTTTTGCTCTAGAATGAGAACTACGCGGGCGAGTAGCTCAATTGGATAGAGCACCGGCCTTCTAAGCCGGGGGTTGTGGGTTCAAGCCCCGCCTCGCCCACCATGTGTCTGGCAATCTTCTGAATTTTCAAGGAGATTGTCAAGTGTCTACCCTTGGAAGTTCTTTTAGAGCACCGGCTGAAATGCCCAAAAAGGGCCTTTTGTCCGTGTTTGCGGCGGTTCTGACTTGGCTCCTCTGGCCAGTGATCGGATGCCGTCACCCTCACACAACCCTGCCTTTCAACGATCAGCAAACCTGCCTGGATTGCGGATCGACCCGCCCGTACCACTTCCACACCGATTTTGAGCACGCTGACGCCGGTATTTTCATCGGTAAATGGCGGAAGCCTGTCCGCCCCCAGTCCGCCCACCAAGTGGCCGCGAACTCCGTTGCCCTGTCTCTCAAGGCGGTGCGATAGTGGCCGGCCAAGCGTGCATCACCATCAAGGTTGACATTGGCGAGGCTGCCCGCCGGGTGCTCATTTCGCACTACCGGCAACGCAAGGCGGAGCTTGATGAAATCTCCGCTGCCGTCTCCAAGGCCCAGTGGGCGCTCGATGAATTTATGCGCCAATGCGGGTTGCCGGATGAAGTCAAGCTCGTTCCGGCAAGCCAAGAACCGGCGGTGCAGGGATGAAACTTGGACACAGCCGCTCAACCCTTGGCGCGAATCCCCTGCACGGTAACCTGTTCAATCCCAACGAGACGCCGCAACTCTTCTGTGACGCACCGGCACAGGACGGGCAACGCCTCATCTCACAGCAAGCCCAGGTTGAGGCCGTCATGGCCGATGGCTTCTGGCGCACCCTTCCCAACATCTGCACCGAACTCCGCCGCCGTCACCCTGGCAGCAAGCACGGGGAGGCGTCTATCAGCGCGCGCTTGCGGGATATGCGCCGGCGCGGATGGACGGTTGAGCGCGAACGCACGCGGCCAGGCAGCGGCCTCTATCAGTACCGCGCCGTCAAGATGGAGGCCGTCTCATGCTGATGGTCTCCGAAGCAACGCGCGTGATGCGCACCCAAGACACATTCATCCGCACTTTCACCGGAAAGAAATTCTGGCCGCTCGATCCGACGCCGGAAGAGGTGGACATTGAAGACATTGCCCACGCACTCTCTCTTGTCTGCCGGTTCACGGGCCACACTTACTGCTTTTACAGCGTGGCCGATCACAGCTTGCGCGTGAGCAAGCTGGCAGAGCAGTTGACGATGGCAGAGCATGGCGCGCTCTCACTCCGCGTGAAGGCGGCCCGCGAGATGGCTCTTTGGGGTCTGTTGCACGATGCCTCAGAGGCTTATCTCTGCGATGTACCCAGCCCGCTCAAGCGCGCGCCTGGCCTGGGGCAGCTCTACAAGGGCTTCGAGCGCAACCTCATGGAAGTTATCAAAGAGCGGTTCGACCTATCGCCCCACGAGCCCGCTGTGGTGAAGCACGCCGATTGCATCTTGCTCAACACCGAAATGCGCGACTTGATGGATGTTCCACCCGCCGATTTGGAGCAATGGCAATGCGGTAGCGAACAGTTGCCGGAGACGATCTATCCGCTCGATCCGCAACACGCCCAGGTGGAATTCATCCGCCGATTCCACTACCTCACAATGGCGTGCAAAGTAGAGCGCATCGCTCAACAGATCAGCTAGAAAAGGCGGCGACATGGACACCTGCGTTGAGTTGAAAACATGCGAGGCTTGCGGCTCTATCTTCACGCGCCCTAGCACTCAGACAAACCCTTACTGCGCGCGTTGCACGGAAATGCTGAAAGACTTCCCGACGCCGGAGAGCCGCAAGCGCCGTGGCCGCCCCGCTACCAAACACCTCAAGCGCAACATCGCTCTCGAAGGAATCACGATCCGCATGGAGGTGGACGCGTGAAGCACACATTCACCGATACGCCCAAGCCAACGCTCACGCGGCCCGAACGGAAGAAAGCCAAGCCCGTGCAAGAACCGGAAGAGATTGAGTTGTATTTCCTCCGCGCCCATGCGCACGGCCTGTTGCGGCGCTACCTATACGCCTCAATGCAACCTTGCCGCGTAGGTTCCACGTTGCGTGACCCGGTGGGCCGTGGATGGGTTTCAAGCCGGCCAATCATGTGCTTTGAAGATGCCGCGATTTTCGTTCACGACATGGAGAAGTGCATCAAGGCTTTGCCCTCACTCGATAGGGACATCCTCAACCGTGTGGTGATTCAGGAGTACACGCAAACCGAGGCGGCCGTGTTGCTTGGCATGGCCGCACGCACGATGTCTTACAAGTTCGCGGCGGCCATGGACCGCCTCACCGCAAAGCTGATCGAGGCGGAACTACTCATCCTGCCCGAGTAACTCAACTCACCCTCAACCCTGTAAGTCACGAAGGAGCACCATGGCAACAGCAGTAAGCCCCGAGTTAGCGGCGAAGAAAGCGGCGGAGACGCCGGAAGCCGCGCCGATGAAAGCGGCCATCACACTGAGCAACCTGAAACACGCTCTCAAGATTGTGGGCATGGCCATTGAGCGCACGGCTACCATTCCGATTCTGCAATGCGTCCGCATGGAGCAAATCACAGACGGCCTGGCGCTCGAAGCAACCAACCTTGACGTGTATGTGCGCGCGGTTGTGAAAGAGTTGGGCGGACCCGAAAAGCCGGTTGTGATTCCGGCGGAGAAGTTCACTGCATGGACCAAGCTCCTGGCCGGTGAGGATGTGAAGATCAGCGCAACAGACCGCCGCGCCACGATGCAATGCGGACGTTCCCGCGCGGTGCTCCCCGTGATGTCGGCGGCAAGCTGGCCCAGCAACGAAGTGTACGGGATGAAGGCCGAAGGCATCACGCTGACCCAGGGTGACTTTGCACGCGCACTGCGCTTTGTCATGATCGCTGTGAGCCAGGAGGAATCGCGCTACACGCTCAACGGCGTGCTACTCCAGGGCGACGGTGAGCGGTTGCGGCTTGTGGCCACGGACGGCCACCGCCTGATGGCCTACACGCTGCCATGCACTGAGAAAATCACCCTGCTACTGCCCAGCCGGTTCATCAAGGCCCTGTTGCCACTGCTCAACGATGAAGACGGCGGAGTCGATCTGTGCTTTAGCGACCGGATGATTCTCTCCAGCATTGACGCGGACATGCGGGTCTATGTGGCGTCAACCAAACTTACCGGACAGTTTCCCAATTGGGAAGCGGTGATGCCCAGCGGCAAGCGCACGGAAATCACCGTCAACGCCAAAGAGATGCTGGCCAGCCTTGAGCGGTGCGGGCTGCTCAGCGATGAACGCTCCGGGTGCGTGAGGCTCACGTTTGATGAGCAGATCACGATTGAGGCGTCCAGTTCGCAGAGCGGCGAAGCAACGGAGACGGTGGACTGCAAAGGGCGGCCGAACGAGAAGCTGTACATAGGCGTCAACGGCGCGTATCTGACCGATCTGGTCAAGCGGCTCGACGGCGAAATCACCATCTCTCTCCCGGACACGAATCAATCGCCACTGCTCATCAAAGCAGACCCGCATGAAGGCGAAACGCTGGGCTACGTTGTGATGCCCATGAGGGTGTGAAGATGCCCTGGGCGAAAGGTAACTACAAGGGCCGTGCGGTGACTGTACCGGCGGCCCACGGCACGGCAACGCGTTACCGGACGGGTTGCCGGTGCGAGGGATGCCGGAGAGCATACGCGGCCGTACAGCGCGACCGCCGCGCCCGCGTGAAACGCAACGAATGCGATTGGACAGTGAGCGCGGATATGGCACGGGAACACTTGATTGAGTTACGCGAGGCTGGCGTGGGCAAGCGCGCGGTGATGGACTGCACGGGCATCTCGGACGTTGTGCTCATGGAGATACGCAACGGCAAGCGCCAGCGCATTCGCCAGAGCACGGAAGAGAAGATTATGCGCGTTACCGAGGATGCCCGATCCGGCGGCGCGCTGGTAAGTGGCAAGCCCTCTACCCGGCTGATTGATGAGCTGATCGGACACGGCTACACGATGGCGCAGTTGGCCACGCACATGGGCTATACAGACAAGCGTCTCCAGTTCTACGGGCACAAGTACGTGACCGCAACGAACGCGATGCGGATAGAGAAAATGCACAAGGTTTTGATGCGCGAAAAGCCGGAGAGCGAGACGCGCGTGGATCGCATGATGAGGCTGGCGGAGCATCGTACGCGCCTTATTGCGTGGCAGAAAAGAAAGGCAGCCTAATGGCACTCAGGGCCGTACCGGATCACCCTAAATTCGCAGACCTGAAAGCCAGGCTAGGACGCCCCAAGTACGTGGCGCTTGGATGCCTTGAGGCTATCTGGCATTTCACCGGCCGGTTCACGCCGCAAGGGAACATTGGCAAGTACACCGATCAGGCCATCGAGGCGTGGGTCGAGTGGGATGGTGAGCCGGGCGCGCTGATTGCCGGGTTGATCGGCGCGGGATGGCTCGATGCCGATCCGGTTCACCGGCTGCTTGTGCATGACTGGGCACAGCACGCGGACAAGGCTACAAAGAACGCTCTTGGCCGTGCTCACGTTGGATTCTGTACGGACCCTGTACGTACTCCGAGTGTACAGAGTACGGACGAAAAGCCCGAATCGGGTACGGTGTCCCGCCTACCGGAGCCAGTACCAGTTCCTGTACCAGTACCAGAGCCAGAGACAAAAGCAAAAGCAAAGGCCGCTCCGCCAAAGGCTCCGCTGTTTGTGTTGCCGGATTGGATTTCCTGTGAAGTTTGGAAGGACTTCGAGGAGATGCGCCGCAAGATCAAGGCACCGCTCACCGACCGCGCCCGCATAAACCTTGTGGCCGAACTCATCCGGATCGAAGCAACGGGCCAACACGCGGAAGACGTGCTCAACCAAAGCATCACGAACAGTTGGCGCGGAGTATTCCCAATCAAGACAGACGGGGGCAGCAATGGACGTGGAGGCGGCAGTTACGGCAATCGTGGCCAGGCAAGAACCAACGGCAATCTCGAAGCCGCTCGATCCGCAGCGGAGGCTATCGCTGGTCAAGGTCATGACTGGGTTGGCGGAGGCCCGGCAAGCATCCGTGAGCGCGGAGACGTTGAAGCTGTACAGCGCTCATCTCTGTGACTTCGATCCCGGCGACGTGCGGGATGTTGTGCGCACGTTGGCCATGCGCAAACGCGCTGAGGGTGAGACAGCTTTCCCCGCCCTGGGCGATCTGGTAGAGCCGTTGGAACGGAAGCGGGAACGCCGGCGGGAAGAGAACAAGCGGGCCGGCCAAAGGCAAGCGGAGATTGCGGAGTTTTGGCGCATGGTTCCCGGATGGATGGAAATCACCGGCCAAAGTGAAGCGGAAATTTTAGAGCGTTGGCCCAGCTTCAAGGGCACGAAATCGAGGGTGTGATGGCAGAGCAATCCCAGTTAGATGTGAGCAGATGGCAAGCGGCAACGCGCGGGTTTCAGTACACTCCGGCGCTCTGGTTTTTCTATCGCATGATCGAGGTCGCGTTCTTGGATGCGCGCACGATCTACCCGGCCAGTGCGCCTGGGCAGAGGACGGAAGCCGCGCCGTGTGCGCCGCCGCCGCTGTTGAGCGGGATGGCCGTGCCCATGGTTGTTTCCGACGACGAACCGTTGCCGGCATCGGCGCTGAAGTATCCCGGCCGGCCCACGGATGAGGCGTTGCTTGCGCGCGATTGGATTGCACGGTCTGAGGCCGCGCCTACGTGGGTGTATGCGTTCGGAGCATCGCATGAGTTCTTGAGCTTTCCGGAGTGCTGCCAGATGTTGGGGCTCGATCCGGATGTGGAGAGAGCGGCCTTGCTGGAAGTAATTGACAAGGCTGTGGACAGTGACAATGACGAAGCCTGGGCGCGCTTGGATGAGCTGAGCACGCGTGAGCCTCAAGACGACGTGGAGCCGCTGTTCGATGCTCCTCGGGTTGTGCCGGCGCTGGATCAACTGGCGCTGTTCGCGTAAGGGAGAACGATGAAGGTCACGAGAGAAGAACTAGCAAAACGCGCAGCGAATTTGGTTCACGCCGCATACAGCGCCGGCTGGGCCGGTGGAATCAGGCGCATGGAAGGCGAGGTGTTGAAGCCGAAGACAACGCCGTCCAGCTTGCTTGACAGGTTTGTTGAGGTGTACGGCGAAGTGCCGTTGCGAGGATCGATGATCGGACCCGGTGTGAAACTGTGGCGCGATTACTACGAGTGGACCGGCGAACACATGATTCTCACTGATGAAGGATGGGAGCCGGGCGAAGTCAAACAGAGCTACGTGGATATGGCCGAGGCGGAAGGCTTGCCGCTGTCTTCATTCATACAAGACGAAGTGAACGCGCCGAAAGAGGACAGCAATGGGTGAAGTGAAAGAGAGGCCGATTCTATTCAGCGGTCCGATGGTCCGCGCATTCCTTGAGGATCGCAAGACGAACACGCGGCGCGTAATCAACTTTGACACGGTAGGCAACAGAGAACAAAGCCGCAATTGCTTCGGACCTGACGGATACGACACGGTGGGTGAGAAGAGCATCATTCGTGTTCCTTGGACGGCTGAAAGTTTGAAGCATCTTCTTGTCTGCCCATTCGGAGAAGTGGGCGACCGGCTGTGGGTGAAAGAAACATACTTCGCGTGGCGCTGCAAAACCTACACGTCAGAGGGAATGACCGAAGGCCCCGAACAGTGCGTGTATGCCGCAGACGGCGGAACGTTGCTCAATGGTGCGAAATGGCGGCCGTCGATTTTCATGTTCCGCAGGTTTTCTCGCATCACGCTTGAGATTACCAATGTGCGGGTGCAACGGTTGCAGGAAATCACAGAGGAAGATGCACAGGCCGAGGGCGCTCTATTCCATGACGGCGGCGGCATCGGTCACAGCGGATGGAGGCATGACATAAACCACGGCTTTGTATATGCAAATGCCCGCACTTCATTTGCCAAACTTTGGGATTCCCTCAACGCGAAACGCGGATTTGGATGGGACAAAAACCCGTGGCTGTGGGCGCTGAGCTTGCGCCGCGTGAAAGAGGGTGAGTGATGGGCGAAGTTACGAAAATTGCGTGGTGCGATCACACGTTCAATCCATGGATCGGCTGCACGCGCGTATCGCCGGGCTGCCAGCACTGCTACGCGGAGACGCAAAACGAGCGGTGGAATTGGAACGGCGGAGGATGGGGGCCGGGCACAACGCGCCATGTTACGGCCGATGCGAACTGGGCGAAGTTGAGGCAATGGGATCGCAAGGCACAGCGCGATGGAGTGAGACGCCGTGTATTCGTGGCTTCACTCGCGGATGTGTTTGATGTTGAAGCACCATACGGAGCGCGTGAGCGTTTGTGGTCTGAGATTGAAGCGTGTCTCCATCTTGAGTTTCTGTTACTCACGAAGCGCCCACAAAACTGGATTGCAATGCTTCCATTGCAGTGGTTGGATAACTGGCCGCCGCATGTGCGCTTGGGATTCACGGCGGAGGATCGGGAGCGGTGGGAAGATCGCGCAAAGATTGCGCTCGATTTTCGGCTGACAGTGAGAGGGTGCTTGCCGTTCTTTGTGAGTTGTGAGCCTCTGATTGGCGCAATCGATCTTCAGTTAGTTCAACTGCCCGGCCCCAACCAACTTGCACAACATGACTGTGCTGTTGATTTGACAACCGCGCGCATCAATGAACGCCCATTTATCGGACAGGTAATCGTGGGCGGTGAGAGCGGCGCAGATGCGAGGCCGATGCAAGCCGATTGGGCGCGTAGCTTGAGGGATCAATGCACCCATGCCGGCGTGCCGTTCTTTTTCAAGCAATGGGGCGAATGGATGCCAACCACCGATCCTAGCATTGCCAAGGCGCGCGGAATCCCACTTGAGCGGTGCATGAGCTACGTCGGCAAGAAAGCGGCCGGTAACCTACTTGATGGCCGTGAGTGGCTGGAGTTCCCGAAGTGACACAGACAAATAATCTCGCCGCTGTTACGTTACCGGAGGAATGATGAAAAAGTCGTTAGCTCAGAAGATCGTAGATGCAATCCTAGAGGACCAAAACGACCGGCGCGGATTCCGGCACAACTGGGAAGCCATTGATGAGGACGTTCAAGTCGAGTGCATCGATTCGTGGGTAAAGATCACGCAAAAGAAGCTCGATGCTGAGAAGCGCAGCGAGTAACGTCGCGAACGCAGGATTACCAAGAGAGGCCCGGATCCGGCTGGGCTTTCTCTTTTGGGCGTGGTGATCCCGGTTGGGCTCGAACCAACAACCCTCAGCTTAGAAGGCTGATGCTCTATCCATTGAGCTACGGGACCGCCGTTTTCAGTCTACCCGAACCGTGACTTGCCTTAATTCGGGAATTTTCTCACTCTGAAAGTGGACAGCTTTAGAAAACAAACACTTTCTTGCTAGGTTTTCGGGTTTGGTTACAGGTTTGGTTACAGGACATGAGAAATAGCCTTTCAGTTGCCAAGATTCGCGGATTGGAGCCTCAAGCGAAACGCTTTGAGGTTTCAGACGGCCGCGGCTTGGCTCTGGAGGTTAGCCCGAGCGGTTTAATGGCGTGGCGTTGGCGCTATATGCTCCGTGGACGGCCCTCAAAGATCAACCTGGGCCGATTCCCTCACTTGAGCCTTGCGGACGCACGACAGCGCCGCGACGTGCTTTTGGCGGCTGTTCGTGAAGGCCGATCCCCGGCAGAACAGCGCCGCGCGGAGCAACAGTCTCAAGGCATGACGTTTGAACGGTTTGCGGAGCTGTGGTTGACACGGCAAGTGAGCCGCAAGCGTGAGGATTTGAAGCCGATCCGGCGCTATTTGAACCGCGATATTTACCCGGTGATCGGCAAAAAACCATTGGCAAGCGTTGAAAAGAAAGACTTTCGGGAAATCATCGAGCGCAAGATGGACGCCGAACACCCGCAAGCCGCGTTGGCTCTGCGCAACATCTTCAAACGGATCTGGGATTACGCGGTTGAGTGTGAAATCACAGACAAAAGCGCCGATGTGATGATTCCAAAGGCGAAATACGTTGCTGAGAAGTCAGAACGGAGTCGGGCGCTCAAAGAGGCGGAGATTCGGTTGTTTCTGCGCGCCCTTGAAACAGCCCGGCTCAAACCGCAGTTGAAAGACGCTTTGCTCTTGATTTTGTTGACATTAGTCCGCAAAAGCGAGTTGCGGCTTGCGCGTTGGGTGGAGTTCGATCTTGAGCGCGCAGAGTGGGCGTTGCCGGAAGAGCACAGCAAAATGGATACCGCGCTTGTGATCCCGTTGAGCCGGCAAGCGGTTGAGGCGTTGCGCCGGCAACGGGAACGCTATCCATCGGCAACGGTTGTGTTCCCCATGCACGGCGCGTTGCACACGCCATTTGCGCCCAGCACATTGAATCGGGCGCTCAAGCGTATCCCTGTGAAGATTGAACACTTTACGGTTCACGATCTACGCAGAACAGCGGCAACCAACCTGGCCGAGAAAGAGTTCAACGAGGCTTGGATTGAGAAGGCGTTGAACCACAACAAGAAAGGCGTGGCCGGCATCTACAACCGCGCACAGTATGCAGCTCAACGCAGTGCGATGTTGCAGCAATGGGCTGATTACTTGGACACACTGAAAGGCTAAATGATGGCTTACGAATACGTGAAGCGGTATTACAACGTGCCAGCAGAACCTGGGACACGGGTCACCCTCAACGAACCTGGATGCAAAGCCAAAGACGGTGTGATTGTGCGTAAGTCTTGTTATGACAGTCATGTGCATGTGCGCTTCGATGGAACAAAGTTCGATGTGCCATGCCATCCGCAAGGATTGATCTACCATCCCCGCGTGCCCGGACCACCCCAACCACCCCGGACGAATGAGCACGCGGTTGCATAATTGGCGCGGTTTCGAGCCACACAGGTAACACAGAGATAGAGGGCGGTTGCGGGATGGGACGGCTTGAGGGCCGGTGCGCTGTGAGGCTTTGCCTGTATATCCAGATTCCCGAAAGGGCCAACCGCCAACTCTATTGGAGGATCACAAGCGTAACCCATTGACAGCGTAGCAGTTGTGAGCACACACGGAGATGGTCTATCAGTGAGGCAAGCCTCGCGGGTCCTTCCCCGTATGGCTCATCTGAGGGTGACGCATGGCCCCACGTGTGCCCTAGCGCCAGGGATTTTTAACCTCATTTCCGTTTCCGTGCCTATGCCTAAGCCTGAAAACCCGCGCAATTACTCCGCCTTGCCCGTTTCGGACGTTGCGGAGCTGCTTGGAGTCACTGACCGGCAAGTCCGCAACTGGATCAAAGACAAAGGCTTACAGTCCAAGAGCGATCCGCGCGGCCTGATGCTGGACTGGCCCACCACGCTCCGGTGGTACGTGGCCTATCAGGCGGACAAAAACGGCGGAAACGGCGGAAATCGCCGCCCGAATCCCGGCCAGGATGGTTCCGAATTGCCTTCCGAGACGCTGGAAGAGGCGATTTTGCGAAAAACCATGGCCGAAGCGGACCTGAAAGAGCTTCAACTTGCCCGCGAACAAGGTCAGATTGTCGCCATTACCGATCTGGAGCGCGTTCTTGCCAACTCCAACCGCTCCATTCAAACCCAAGTCCTCGCCCTGCCCGCCGGCCTCGCTCCCCAGCTCATCGGCATGGATGATCGTCAGAAGATTTTCAACCTGATCGACCGGAGTTGCCGTTCGCTGCTCAGCAACCTGGCCAACATCGATGCCATCCGCCAGGCCCGCGCCCAGGAGCCGGAATCGGAAGAGGAATGATCCGGCCCCGCCAGCCCTACCAAACCAGCCCCGAGGGTATGGCCGCCACGGGCCGCGCTTTCAACAAGGCGCACAAGATGTTTTTGCCGCCCGCGCCCCTCACCCTCTCCCAATGGGCGGATGAGTACGCCCACATTCCCAAGGAAAACTCAGCGGCTCCCGGAAAGTTCCACACCTCCACGCTGGAGTATCAGCGCGGCATCATGGACGCCATCACCGATCAGGACACCGAGACGGTTGTCTTGATGCTGGCCGCGCAGTCCGGAAAAACGCAGTGCGCCAACCTCAACCCCATCGGCTACTACAGCCATTGGGAGCCGTCGCCGATCCTGTGCGTACAGCCCACCCTGGCCGAGGCGGAGAAGTTCTCCAAAAACCGCATCGCCAAGATGATCCGCGATACGCCCGTGCTCCGCGAACTGTTTCCCTCGCCGCGCTCACGGGACTCCGGCAACACGCTGCTCAATAAAGAATTCCCCGGCGGCGTTCTTGTCATAGTCGGCGCGAACTCCCCGCTGGGTCTGCGCGGCCTTCCTGCGCGCGTCATCCTCATGGACGAGGTAGATGGATACGAGGAGTCAGCCGGCACGGAAGGCGACCCGGTTGACCTTGCGAAAAAGCGATCCACCAAGTTTTGGAATCGCAAGATCGTCCTCACCTCGACGCCGCATATCAAGAACCTATCCCGCATCGAGCGCGCCTTTGACTCCAGCGACAAACGGTACTACTACGTGCCGTGCCCTCAATGCGGTGAGATGCAAAAGCTGGAGTGGCCGCGCCTCAAGTGGAAAACCGAAGACATCGCCGTGAACTCACGGCCGCGCGTGGTCGATTGGTACTACGTCTGTGTCAACGGTTGTGAAATCCGCGAACGCTCCAAGCATGAGATGATCCGCAGCGGATCGTGGCGCGCCACCGCCGTGAGTCACGACGGCAAGACGGCCGGATTCCATCTCAATGCGCTCTACGGCGTTGTCGATTGGTTGAACCTCATTCAGGAGTGGCTCGAAGCGCAGACATCTCTTGAGCGGATGAAAGTCTTTGTGAACACGAACCTCGCGGAGACGTGGGAGATTCGTGGCACCGGCGCGAACATGACAGAGCTGGAAAAGCGTCTGCGCTTCGCACGCGAACCGCTTCCCTCCGGCGTTCTGTGGCTCACCGCCGGCGTCGATACTCAGGACAATCGCCTGGAATGTACGGTGTGGGGATGGGGCCTTGACGATGAACGATGGTCCATCGAACACAAGGTATTTCCCGGTGACACATCGTTGCCCGAAACCGATCCGGCCAGCCCGTGGGCCGCGCTCCGTGAGTACCTGTTGGAAGACTGGGAACACGCCCTGGGCGTTACGATGCGCATCTCTACCGCGCTCATTGACTCCGCCGGCCACGCCACGGAACGGGTGTACGCATTCACGCGTAAAAACGAGTTGCGCCGCTGGCACGCCATTGTAGGCCGCGCCGGCATCGGCAAGCCCTTGATTAGCTCTGGAAACCGCGTCGGCCCATATAAAACGCTGGTCTACACCGTGGGCACTGACACCGCCAAGGAAGATGTATTCACATCGTTGCGCGTCCACAATCCCGGTTCGCAGTATACCCATTTCAGTGATGCGCTCGATGCTGAGTATTTCCGTCAACTCACTGCGGAAAAGTTCGTCATCACCAAAAAAGACTTTCAGACCGTTGGTAATTGGGTTAAGACCGGCGAACGCAATGAGGCTCTCGATTGCGCCGTCTACGCCCGCGCCGCCGTATCCGTGCGCCGGCCAAACTTCCGCAAGATAGCCCGTAGCCTATTCCGCGCGGCGGAAAAGATTCGCCTTGAGCGCGAGGCCGCCGGTATGCCGGCTCCCGCGCCCGCCGAGGATTACATCGGATCGGATGGGGAATCAGTTGAAAGCGAAACGCCGTCCGATTGGGCACAGAAGACAGCCGACACCGCTGTGAAACTCGCAGAGGTGCTTACCCAGGCAGCTAAACCCGCTCCCATGCGCCGGCGGCCCTCCGCAGCATCCCGGCTCCGCAACTTTGGCCGGACCCTCTAAAAAGAAATCACTCGGTATCGTGCTCGCCGTCACATATCGAGCTATGATTGCATCGTACGATACAAACAGATCAGGAAAGAGAGAGCACGATGAAAGACAAGATCACAGAGCAGCAGTACCTCGATTTTCAAGCCGCGTTCGATTTCTTCAACGCTCAGCTCTTTGCGGACACGCTCCCTCAAGTGCTGGTCACCTTGCAGCGTCACGCCAAGGCGCGCGGATACTTCGCGCCGGAACGCTTCCATGGACGCGGGAACAAAGTCACCATCCATGAGATTGCGCTCAACCCCGATTGCTTCTGTGATGAGACAGACGAGCGCATTCTCTCTACCCTGGCTCACGAGATGGCTCACCTGTGGCAGCAAGCCCACGGCCGCGCTCCGCGCCGTTGCTATCACGACCGCGAGTGGGCGGGGAAGATGAAAGCTATTGGCTTGCAGCCCACCACGACGGGTGGTCCGGATGGCAAAGAGACAGGCCAGCACGTCACCCACTTTGTGGTGAAGGATGGTCCCTACGCCCGCGCCTATGCCAAGCTCAAGGCCAAGGGCCTCAAGCTCCGCTGGGAGTCGCCCGCGCCCATGGCCGCCGAGGCCAAGGCCAAGAACGAAAGCAAGACAAAGTTCACATGCCCATCGTGCGAACAGAACGCTTGGGCAAAGCCGGATGCCGTGCTGATCTGCGGCAACTGCTTTGAAGATGATCCCAGCGACCCGCAAACCATGCTTGCCAACGCTTAAAAGCTCTAAATTCGCGCTAAATCGCCAAGGTTGCCCATAGTCAAGTTATGGGCAACTTACTCAATCCAGCTACGCCGATCAACCAATTCTATGATTCCGATATTCCGCTGGAGCCCACCGACCTCCGCGCCGGCGATTCATGGAATTGGATGCGCGTGTTCCCTGATTTCCCCAGCGGACTCTACCAGCTCAAGTACATCCTCAACAGCGCGAACAACCGCTTTGTGATCGATGGAACGCTGGCCACGAACCCGCCCATTATCGCCGATAGCGACGGTCAATCCTTCGATATTCAAGCGCCCGCAACGCTCACCAACGGATGCCCGGCCGATACCTATCAGCTTGCGGCCATCCTGATCGGCATTGCGGGCACCACGGCCGCCGGTGAGCAAGTCACCTTGCCGTTGCAAGACGTGTGCGTGTCGCCGAACCTGGCCGCCGCCACCGGCCCCGTGGATACGCGCTCCAACGTCAAGAAAAATCTTGACGCCGTTGAAGCGTGTCTCCTGGGCAACACCGACCCCAGCGTCTCTGAGTACATGATTAACGGCCGCCAGCTCCGCCGCTTTCCCCGCGCCGACCTCATCAAAGAGCGTTCGTTCTGGCGCGCACAATACAAAGCCGAACTCCGCGCCAAGGGTGAGTATGCCCCGCGCCGCGTAATTGGTTTCCGTTTCACAACGAGTCTGTAAGGGAGCCGCATGGCACACGTTGAACCCATCAATCGCAGCATCGTTTCCCGCTTCCGTGGCGCTATCGATGTGTTCCTTGGCAAGCGTTCGCTCACTTCCGATTCCACCCTGGCTCAACTCGGCGGTTCCAACGGATACTCCGGCTTTCAGGCTGCAAAGCAAAACCGGATGAGTGTCGATTGGCCCTCCGCCTCGCGCTCCGCCGACCAGGACTTAATGGTCGATCTGCGCAAGCTCCGCGCCCGCGCCCGCGATCAGGCCATCAATTCGCCTATTGCTTCCCGGTTCCTGGGCATGGTGCGCGCCAACGTTGCCGGCCGCCACGGCGTCAAGCTGGCGTTCAAGGTTGCCCAGGTGCGCAAGAGCAAACAGAGCAACGGACTTGATGAAAAGGCCAATGATGAGTTGCGCCGCGCGTGGCGTGAGTGGGGCAAGAAAGGCTCCTGCACCGTCTGTGGCCGCTACTCATGGCGCGAGGTGCAACGGCTCATCACAGAGAACACAGGCCGCGACGGAGAGCAGCTTATCCGCAAAGTCTACGTGCCCAAAACCGTCAACCCGTTCGGCTTTCAGATACAACTGATCGACGCCGATCAGCTTGACGACAATTACAACCTCATGGGCCGCGCTGATGGCACACAGATACGCATGGGCGTCGAGGTGGACGCCAACCAAAAGCCGCTGGCTTATCACATCTTTCAGGGCAACCCCTACGAGGCGTCGTTCGGTAGCTCCAACCGTGTGCGCGTTCCCGCCGATCAGATCATTCACTGGGTCATAGCCCACCGCACCGGCCAGACGCGCGGTTATCCTTGGATGGCTTCCGGCATGGGCCAATTGCGAATGCTTGACGGCTACTTCCAGGCGGAACTGGCCGCCGCGCGCATCGGCGCTTCCATCATGATGTCTATCGAGACGGCCAAGGACGCCGATCCCGACGCCGATGAAATTGAAGGCGACGGCGTCAACGCCGATGGTTCCAAGGCTATCGACATCGGCATCGGCAGCGCCCTTGACCTCACGGGCACCGGGGCCACCCTCAACAATCACACGCCCACACATCCCACCAACGCCTTTGACGCCTTCACAAAGCAATCGGGCCGTCTTGTCTCATCCGGTTTCAACGTCCCTTATCACTCGCTGTTCAACGATCTGAGCGGCGTCAATTACAGTTCCGCGCGCATCGGCGAGATGGAGGTACGCGAATTCTGGATGGAGATGCAGACCTCGTTTATCGACAACGTGACAGAGCCTATTTACGATGCGTGGCTCGGCGCTGCTCTTCTCAATCAAGCTGTTGCGCTGCCCTTTTCTGATCGCAAGCGGTTCTGCGGTGAATTCATCAAGTGGGAGCCGCGCCGCTGGCCGTGGATCGATCCATTGAAGGATGTACAGGCCAACACCCTGCTCGTGCAAAACGGCTTTGAGACGCACGAAAGCATCCTCAACAGCGTGGGCCGTGACTTGGAAGAAACCTACACGTCACTGGCGCGTGAGCAGGAACTTGCCGACGACTTAGGCATCGCGCTTGGCACCGATATTCGCGGCCAGGGCACAAGCGAAATCAATAACGAAGATGAGACGCCGGAAGATGCCACCGGCGAGGCCCCTAAAGAGGAAGACGAAAAGCCCACGTCGCCCGCAAAACCCGCCAAGCCAAAGGCCGGCGCAAAGCCCGCGCCCGGCAAACCGAAAGTGAAACCCGGCCGCAGTCTCACGCGCGGGATGCACCCAGCCAATGCGGCCCTGTGGGACCTGACGAAAGAGGAAAACGAATGAAGAGCTTGTTACGAATTGCAGCCATTACCCTCGCGATGCTTGCCGGAATCGCATCGCTCCCCGCGCAGACCGTGAAGACTGTACCCTGTTCGTCTTTGGTTGCCGGTACGCAAGGCACGGTGACTGTGACCGCTTCCGACCTTGGCGGCTTGACGCCTCTCACGGGCATTGTGTCCTTTCAGCCAACGTTGGCAAATGGCGTAGCAGCCAGTTACCAGATGCCGAACGGCGGCCAGTCCATCTCTCTAGCCTGCACAGCCTACGCGGTAGACGGCGTGTTTTCAATCACCCTTCCCGACGTTACTTTGACCACGCCTCCGAATCTGTGTTTCAAGGTAACCGCGCAGCTCAACGGCGCACAGGTTCTGGGCCCGGGCTATTCATGCGTTCAACCGCATGGCACCGCAACCTCGCCAACCGATTGGTGTCAGGCCGGCGTATGCAACTTCGATAACTACATCCCCGTGCTGACTATCCCGCAAACCAGCTTCCCCGGATTACCTGGGCCGCCAGACATGATCGGCATGTGGAATTCGATGGTGAGCAATAACATCACCGCTGGTGGTTCCATCACGCCCGTTGCGCTTACCGATGCGGCGGTGGTCACATGGAACGCTACGAACCCTAACCTCAACGCGGCGACGTTGCCGCTCTACGCTCTGGCCGGTCCGCAGAACAACTGCGGTGCCGCGCCGCTGCAATCGTGCGTGCCGACTGCGGACGGTCTCACCGCGCGCACCATCAACCTCACAGGCATGGTGGCCGGAGGGCGTTACATGCTCGTCCTCAATGCCATGGGCGAGGCCGCCGGCGCGCAGACCGTCACTCTCGGATCGGGTTGCACATGGCAATGGTCCGTGGGGAATGTGTCCATGTCTGGAAATAGCTTTGTAATTCCCACCTGGGTCAATTTCAGCACGCTCGTGGTGTGGAGTTATGACGGCAAAACTTGCGCCGGCACTGTGGTTGACTAACCCACCGCATCGTGGTTTCGATGCCTCAACCCATTCCCAAGGAGGGAATATGAAATTGAAATTTGCGGTTTTCGGTTTGGTCTGTGCATGTGCGCTGGCGTTGGCTGTTTCGTTCTCCGGCGCGCAGAGCGTACAGCAGACGCCCATCGCTTATGACACGCTGGGCCATCCCATCTACGGCGGCCTCGATTGTGTTTCCAAGACGGCCCCGGCGGTTTGCGCCAACGACCTCACCGGCTCCGTGGTTGTGGCGGCTGGCGCTACCACCGTGGTGGTCAACGACTCTGCGGTTGCGTCCGGGTCGCACATCATTGTGCAGGAAGATTCCTCGCTGGGCACCAACCTGGGCGTTACCTGCAATGTCACCCCGGCCACCGCGCCGCCCACCGTCTCCGCGCGCGTCATCGGTACCAGCTTCACCATCACCACGACCGCGCCTACCACCAACCCGCGCTGTTTCAGCTTCCACTTGTTCAGCTAAGTCGAAAGAGCGCCAATGACTCCGTACTATGAGCACGCGGGTATCACCATCTATTGCGGGGATTGTCGCGAGGTGTTAGGGGGGGGCAGCGTGAAAGCTGCTCTCCTCTGCACCGATCCGCCGTACGGCATCGGCGCGGCGCGACATAAGTTTGGCGGCCACGGCGTCAAGCAACATCACACTGGCCTGGCGGCCGGAAAGATGATTGCGAAACGCGATTACGGCGACGGCGTTTGGGACGATGCGCCGCCCGATGCGGAGCTGATAGACCTCATCCGCTCATGCGCGCCGTACCAGATCATATTCGGCGGCAATTACTTTCAACTCCCACCCTCCAAGTGCTGGCTGGTATGGGATAAGTTGCGCGGCAATACAGACTTTGCCGACTGCGAACTGGCATGGACCAATCTCAACAAGGCTGTGCGCCGCATCGCCTATCGGTGGAATGGGTTTCTTGTGCAGCCCGGCTGCAAGGATGTGCGCACCCATCCCACACAGAAACCGCAAGACGTAATGCGCTGGGCCATCCTGCAAGCGCCCGACACGTGTAAGTCCGTGCTCGATCCATTCATGGGCAGTGGCACCACGCTGGAAGCTGCCAAGGCCCTGGGCTTGTCTGCCATCGGCATTGAGCGCGAGGAGCGTTACTGCGAAATCGCAGCTCAGCGGCTCAGCCAGGAAATGCTCATCACTGTGTGACCCGAAATTAGCGGGGTTTTTCCATTCCGCCGCACAGTGAAGTTATGAGCACTAAGAGCATACCGGCGGCGCTTCCGATGCAGTATCGGGCCGCAAAAATAGACGCGGAGCCGAAAGAGGGCGAACGGCTGTCCGGCCCCGATCCGGGCCGGTTTCGCTTTGCCGTCTCCAGCGAAACCCCGTATCTGCGGAATTACTGGGAGGGCGCGGCGAATGAGATTCTTCAGCACGACAAGAAAAGCATTCGCACGGATCGCCTCGATTCCGGCCAGGTTCCCAATAACTTCAATCACGATCCCAATAAACAACTCGGCGTTGTTGACAAGTACGAAATCAAAGACGGCCGGCTTGTGGTTGAGGGTCCGTTCAGCCGCTCGGCGTTTGCGCAGGAAAAGCGCCAGGACTACGACGACAAGATTCTTACGTCCGCATCCGTGGGTTACCGCGTTCACAAGATGGTCCGCACTGAGGATGAGGATAACCCCGATGCGCCCGACGAATGCCGTGTGACCGATTGGGAGCCGTTCGACGCATCGCTTGTCACCGTGCCCGCCGATCCCACGGTCGGTGCGGGCCGCTCTGAATCCGGCGACCAAAACTTCCCGGTTGAAATTGAAACCGTCTTGCGGCGGAGCGCTGACCCGGCTCCCGTTGCACAACCCTCCATCGTTGTTCCACCCGCACAGGAGAAAAGAAACATGGCCGAAACGGCTGAGAAAACCGCAGCGGAACTTGAGCTTGCGCGGCGCAATGACATCATGGCCGTTGCGACCGATTCCGATTTCCGCAAGTACGTCACCATTGACGAGGCTCAGAAAGCCATCGCCGATAACACCTCCTCGGACAAGTTCCGCGACCTCGTCTCCCGCAAGATTTGCGCGGCCAACGATGCCAGCAAGGTGGGCACCGCCGGCAGCAACCTTTTCGGCGAGATGGATAAGTCCGATCAGAAGCGGTTCTCCGTGTTCCGGTTGGTTCGTTCGCTCACCAATGCGGCCCGCCCCGGCTCTTTCTCTGCAAGCCTGTGCGATGCGGCCCTTGAGCGCGAGTTCAGCGATGAACTGAAAAAGAGGCTCAAGATCACCACGGAAGGCCCGCTGATTCCGGACTCAATGTCGCGCGCTCTCGGTACGCAGGGCATCGGTAGCGGAGCCGGTCAGATTGCGGTCACCTCCGAAGCCGCCGCCGTGGCAACCTACACGCGGCCGGAAGTCATCGAGATTCTGCGCAATCGTCCGCGCGTTGAGCAGCTTGGCGCGCGCCGCCTGGGCGGGTTGACCGGGGTTATCCGGTTGCCGCGTCAGTCCGGTGCCGGCACTGCGCAGTGGGTGGGTGAGGGTGCGGCTGTGACTCCCTCCGATCTGTCCATGGATTTCATTTCCGTGACTCCGCATCGCATCTCGACGCAGACCGCATGGACCGTGGAACTGTTGGCTGAAACCGCGCCCGATATTGAGGGCCTGGCCCGCGCCGATCAGGACAGGGTGATTCTGTTGGCCCTTGACCTGGCCGCGCTCAGTGGCCCCACCGGCGGCGCAAACCCGGTTGGCCTGATGAACCTCACCGGCCTCACGCTGCTTTCGCCCTCCGGCACTGCATTCGGTGACGGCGGCAAGCCGCTCACCTGGGCTGACATTCTGGCATTTGAATCCACCGTTGCAGCCGCCAACGCGGATGTGGCTACCTCCGGATTCATGTTCACGCCGGAAGTGCGCGCCCAGCTCAAAGCAACGCCGAAGTTTGCATCCGGCTATGCTCTCCCGATCTGGGATGACGGCCCCAAGGACCCGCTGGGAATCGACACGCAAGGCCCCGCCGGCTATCGCGCGGCCGTCACCAACCAGCTCGCCAAGAACGGAACCAAGGCGGGCGTAACCGGCTCCATCCTGCACAACGCCGTCTTTGGCGATTGGGGCCAGTTGATCGTTGCCGATTGGGGCGCGCGTGAGGTGGTTGTCGATCCGTACACCCAGGCCGCCAGCGGCGCGATTGTTGTCACTCAGCGCGCGCTGCACGACATCGCTTGCCGGCACGTTGCGGCTTTCGTTGCCAACCCCTACATCGCAATCTCGTAATCCAACCGCAACACAGTAACAACCAAAGGCGGGGCCGCAAGGCCCCGTACTTAAACCCTGAAGAGGTAATCGATGCTTACAGCAAACAAAGGAAACAAAACCGTCAAGGCCGTGTTGCGGGTTGACATGGTTGTGGACGGTGAGCGCATGGAAAAGGGCGAAGTGGTTGAGATGTCCGGCCACAACTTCAAGTACCTTCTCCAACACGACCGCGTAGCCGAGGCAACCGGCGAGAACGTCGCCGCCGTCAAGGCGGAAATCAAGTCCACCGAAGAGGCCGCCAAGCGCGCCGCGCAACCGTCCACCGAGGAAGTTCTCAAGGCCCGCATTGCCAACCTCGAAACAGAGCTGGCCGTCGCAAAGAAAGGCAAGTAACGTGACGGCAATCACCCTCACCCAAGCCGGCGTTTTTAACGGCCAGATTCATAACGCCGGAGACACGGTGGACGTGTCCGACGGAGACGCGGCCTGGATCGTCTCCGCCGGGCGCGCGGTCCTGGCCACAAGCGCCACGGTCACCGCCGCAACCATCGCAGCCGACACCGCTGCGGTCGCCGCCGCGCAAACTCAGCTTACCGCCGATCAATCCACCTTCAACGCTACGCAGGATGCGTTGACCAACAATCCGAACTTCTAGGCGCGCTCATGTTTGGTGATTCCGATCTGCACGTATTCTTCGATGACTTTGGCCAACAGTATCCAGTGATCTGGAATAACGAGCCGGCCGTGAACGGAATCCTTGACACGTCTACCGATGTTTTCTCCCACGGAGGCGGCCCCGGCGGATTCGAGCGCAACACGATAGTGCTGCACATTCCGTACAACGCTTTCACGGCCACGCCCAAACCTCTTGACCCCATCACCGTGGGCGGTGTCTCGTACACCGTCCACTCCCTGCCTGAATCGCGCGACATGCAGGTCACAGAGCTGTATCTCAAGCGCGCATGAGGCGCTATGCAAACCGGATTAACGAATCGAATGTTGCACGTTGAAAGGAACGTCAACCATGAGCAAGAGCGTGAATTCAGTCACCCTGCTGGGCAACGTAGGCCAGCCGCCGGAAACCAAAGCATCGCAAAATGGAACGTTGCGGACGACGGTCTCCATCGCAACCAACGAACGGAAGAAAGTCCCCAACAGCGATAAGTGGGAAGATCACACCGAGTGGCATTCGGTGATCCTCTTTGGCCGCCTGGCTGAAATCGCCCGCGACTACCTCCGCAAAGGCTCCAAGGTCTACATCTCCGGCCGCCTCCGCACCATCTCCTGGGAAGACGACACCCAACAGAAACGCTGGAAAACCAACATCGTTGCTGAGGAGCTTGTCTTGCTCGACAGCAAAGACTCCGGCCCGGCCAAGGTGCCCGATGAAGCGTACAGCGGGGCGTTCTGATGAGTTTCTGTGACCGCCTCATTATCTTCGCTCGCATCTTCTTTGGGGCCATCGAAAGCCGCAAGCGTTTGCGGGTCAAGCTCTCTGTGATTGGAGCCGGTGCCCGCGAATGCTTTGGAAAGGAACGGTGGCTCTGATGGCACAGACCATCTGGACACAGGCCGCAACGGCCATCATGACCGCACTCAACGCCATCGGCGCGCCCGCTACGTTCTACCGGGCGCGCTTTGAGGCTGTGGGTAACACTGAAACCGCCGGCAACCTCTACCCCACCAAAATCGATTGCAAGTATGAGTGCGCCCAGGACTCCGTAAAGATCGACGCCACAATGGTGGTACGCGCCAATATCGCCGCAACCAGCGAAGTTGACCTGGCCGCCGATCCGCTTGTGCAGTGGGCGTGGACTCAAATCCGCCGCGACCCCACGCTGGGCCAACTTGTGGAAGATGTCTACGTCGATAACATCGAAATCGGCTACGTGGACAAGTCCGCAAGCGACCAAGTTTGCGTGGATATGACGATCCGGGTTGAAGTAGAAGTAGACAGAAACAACCCGGCAGTCAATAAGACGTACCTGAGCTAACGCTCGCAACAAGACGTACGGCTCTCAGTTGTGAGCCTGGAGGAATAAGAAATGTCTTTGCTTGTGCCTACAGTAACCGTCACCCCAGCGCCTACTACCGTCACCGCAGTGCAGGCGGTTGCGGTCACTGTTGCCGTCACCGGCACAGGTGCCACACCCACCGGCGCTGTGAAAATCGTCAGTGGCGCATTCGCATCTGCCGCCGTGGACTTGGTGGCCGGCTCCGCAATCATCGCCATCCCGCCCGGCGCATTGGCGGTGGGCGTCAACGCACTCACCACAACCTACACGCCCGATGTGAATAGCGATGCTGTGTATACCGGAGGCACCGGAACGGCCAATGAGACGGTAACCGCCGTCAATGTGACGCCCTTAAAACTGCAAGGCTATCAAGCGCAGTTGGGCTACGTTCCGGCCGCCGGCGGAGCCATGCAGATTCTTGCCGGCCTCAAGGACCTTGACGGCGAGTTCAAGGCGGATGAGTTGGATTCGAGCGACCATGGCGGATCGTGGAAGGGCCGCATGTTGGGGATGCTCGACTTCACCGCTACCGCCAAGCTCGATTACATCGCCGGAGACGCCGGGCAGGAAGGATTTCTGGCCGCGCTCATCAACCGTACGCCGCTGCAAATCTATCTCTTCCCCAAACAGAGCACCGGCTCTGGCGTCGATGTGTACGCGGGAACGGTGGTCATTCCCAGCTACAAGTGGTCTGGCAAGATGAAGGATTTGCAGGATGCAACCTTCTCACTGGCCAACGCCGCCAATACCGGCTTTACCGTCTCTGTGCAGTAAGGTTTTATGAGGGCGCGGGCTCTGTAACCCCGTGTCGGTTCGAGGGAGGGCGGCGTCTCGTAATGAGCGCCGCCCATTTTTTCATAGGGGTCCCCGTAGACAGGTCCACGTCTGTGGGGTGGTTGAGGTGAGGACAAATGCAAAACGTAGTGCTCTACAAAGAACCGATCTTTGTTGACTTCGACCGCCGGCGGCGCGTGGAAATCAATCTTGGCTCCGAGATACTGATCCGCAACGCCGGCGGCAAAGAGGCTCCGGCATGGGAAGAAGTGGGCCACCGTATCAACCCGGCCACGGGTGAGCGGGAATGGGCGCTTGCCGTCAATGAAGACAATCTCCGCCTTTACCTGTGGGCAGCCTTGCAAGAGGACGCAAAGGCGCACAGCGAGACGCTCACCATGGAAGACTTGCGGTGGTTGAGTGAGCGGCATAACTGGGCGGAGCAAGGCGTGTTGGCAATCCGCCGCGCTCTCAATCAGTATTACGGCGGAGCTGCCCAGGCGAATCCGAGACCCACAAAGTCAAAGCGCCGCGCCGGTAAGCAGACCACATGGGAAGACGCCTTCCGTATCGTCTGCGGTGAGCTGGGGTTCGCGCCCGATGCGTTCTACCGTCTCCAGTACAGCGAGTTGATTCTCATCCTTGAGGGCCGCTCCGCGCGTCACAAGCGCGAGACGCGCGAACGCCGCGAGGAGTCCGCATGGAAGGTGAGCTGGCTGCTCATGCCTCACAAGAAAGCCGACGCCGATCCCATCACTCCCGATCAACTCATGGGCCGCAAACAGCGCGGCAAGCCCGCGCCGGCGTTTGAGAGTGACGAAGCCAAGGCACGTGCGCTGGTGACCGCATTCAGGGCACAATCGAAACAGGCGGTGAACGATGTCGAGTAAAGGCGGCGTGATCGTTGTCGTATCCGGCGAAGATAAGACCGGCGAAGTCTTCAACGCAATCAAGAAACACTTGGATGAGACTGAGGCGAAAGCCAAAGAGGCTTCCAGTTCCCTCGCAGGTATCGGACAGAGCTTGATGCAGGGCCTCCAATACGCCGGCATCACGGTTGGCATCGGAGAGGTTGTCAACGGCTTAAGGGAAATGGTCACCTCTACCATGGAGGCCGGCGTACAGATAGGCAAACTCCATCAACAAACCGGGATCTCGACAGATAGCCTTTCGGTGCTCAAGTACGCCGCCGCCGCCAGCGGTGTTGAGTTTGAGACGGTGGCTAAATCGGGAAAGAAACTTGCCGAGGCCATTCATGAGACGGACGCCGGCAAGCTCTCTGAGGGCTTCAAAATCCTTGGCATCTCCGCCGAGGAAGTAAAGACCAAGGGCAACGACATGTACGGCGTCATGGAGTTGGTTGCCGATAAATTCCAGCAGATGCCCGATGGTATCGAAAAGAACGTTGCCGCCGTCAAGCTCTTTGGCAAGGCCGGCCAGGACATGATTCCGATCTTGAATCAAGGCTCGGAGGTCCTTGAGAAAATGAAATCGGAGGCACCCATTTTCAGCGATGAGGACCTCAAGAAAATGGAGGACATGCACCACGCCTTGAACGATCTGGACGCCGCGTGGAAGCGTCTAAGCCTCACCATCACCGGCACAGCCGCGCCGGTCATTACTGCCTATGTCAACGATTTTGCAGAGGGCATGGATACCATCATCTCCTCGGCGAAAGACATGTGGCACTGGCTTTCCGATGACGGAAAGCACCCACTTGATGAATACCTGGCACAACTTCATGCCGCGCAAGATCTTGCCGCCTCGACGGCACATGCAACTGGCCCGGCGAAACTACCGCCTACTGATCCCGAGGTGCTAGAGAAACAGAGTCGTGCCCGTATGCAGGCTGATCGCACATCGCTCGCGGAGCAACAACGCCAGCACGCTATGTCAATCGAAGATGAGATAGCGTTCTGGCAAAAGAGAATCGGTGCGTTTCAGCGTGGCTCATCTCAATACCTGGAAGCGTTAAACGAAATCAACCGACTCACCAAAGAGGTGGCCACTAAGAACGCTCAAGAACAAAAGAAGATCACTTCAGAATTTGTGAGCGAATCGATTGCGGACGCCAAAAACGCACAGAGTGAGAACGACCACATTACCGAGGCGATTACAAAGACGTGGGAAGACACCCTCAAAGCGCAAGAGGAATCGGCTCAGGCGGAGGCGACCGCAGCAGAGGTGCGTTCCGCTGCTACCGCTAAGGTTGCCGAGGCTGCCGTGGAGCACGACAAAGCTGCTAAATCAATCAGCGACGAGGCCGCCGCTCAAGCTGTGGCTTCGATCCGCGCCAAGCAATATGCAGCCGATATTGTGGTTCTCAATGCGCTCTTGAACGAGTTGGAGCAAATCCAAAGTCGCGGCGGGGATACAAGTAAAAAGCGAAACGAAGTGCAGAACCAGATAACATCATTAGGTGGCGAAGCTGCTGCGAACTCCCTGATAGCTGCGCCAATTTCTAAGAACAATGCCCAAAGCATCGATAATGAGGCGGAAAAATTCGCGCATGGCCTGTTCGATCCGCTCTTCGACCTGGGCGAAAAGTGGGATAAGCAGTGGAAACAGATTCGCGCCAACATGCTCAAAGACATTGGGCAGACGGCGGAGTCTCAGCTTTTCGGTGAGTTGTTCGGCGATCCCTCCGGACGCGGAGGCAAGGGCTGGGATGGCAGCGGCGCACATGGGGCGGGTACCGGAGGGCACAACGGCCTGGTAGGTCAGGGGATCGGCGGCGCGGAGAGCTTACTGAAGGGCTTGTTTGGCAAGAAATCCGGCCCGACATCGAACGGGACCGGCAACGCCGGGGCGGGAACCGTGCTCAGTTCGGTTGCTGGGGCCTTGCAGGTAGGGAAGGGTTCCGGATCGGGCGCGGGCGGCGTACAAGTCATCCTGAACAACATGGGCACGCCCCAACAGGTAGATTCAACCCAACAATCGAGCGGCCAGGCGGAAGCGATGATCCTGCAAATTGTCTTGAAAGATCAGGAAACCAACGGGGCCATCACCCAAGGTTTCGCCGGCATGTTCGGCCATTAGCGGTAGAGGTATAATGCTGGCCATGCGAAAAACTCTGTTGTTCCTGTGCGCTCTTTGTTCTCTGTGCGCTGTCTGTGACGCGCAACAGACTCCTGTTGCGGATGCCACGGTTCATTTTTATCGTTATAAGCAGTATGAGGGAGTCCTTCTCAAACCCTCGATTTACTGCGATGGGAATGAGGTCGGGAGAATTCAAGGTGGCACTGTGTTCGATGTCAGGCTGTCACCTGGACCCCACACGTTTTATGCCAATGACAAGCAAGCTGGAGCGGTTGTCACACTTGAGCCGGGGAAAGAGTATTTCTTTAGGACTGATCTTCAGACCGGATTCTGGAAAGGCCATTTTCGGCTGACAATGGTGATGCCAGAGCAGGGTGCGTTTGACATTGCCAAGCTCAAGCCACTGAGCGACACTCCCCGCTAATCGGCGGGGAGTTCTTTTGGCTTCTGCTCTCCACATGCAGCCCAAGCTAACGCAACCACCCAGCCGATGAACGTCCATCCCAGGAAGATATTCACCACACCTATACCCGCGCCAGCCTTGCAGCGGCGGGAAGCCGCAACCCACAAGGGTAGAAAATAAAGTACAGCGATCAACCCAACTAAAACGATCCCATCCACTGAGCTTCCGTTCACGGCTACCCTCCGGAGTTGCGACCGCAGTCTACCACACACCCCAACCGTTACGATGTGATACGCAACCCGCGCGCCATGATCTGACGCCATGTACCCGCCCATAGCTCCGGGAATGCCGCTTGCGCCGCGCGCTCTACGTCCTGTTGCATCTCGAGCCTTGGCTTGATGTGTGCCTCCGGAATGAGCAGGTAAAACGGGTAGGCGTCCCGATCCGTCCAGTACCGGCCCATGATGGCCTTGTGCCCGTCGCCGAGGCTCTGCACAAAGAAAACGAACCCCTGCACCACTTTCTGGTTGCGCAGTGCGATCTGGCCTTTGCGCGTGTGGGCCGTGAACCGGCCGCCCACCGCAGTGAGCAGCGCCCCAGGCTTTAGTTCCGCCGGGATGATCCCTGGGGCCAACTGCCGGAGATATTTGGTTGGCACCGAGACGTAATGGTGCCCGCCCCACGGGACTTTCTCTCCACCATCCTCTTGAATGCCAAGATAATCAGGGTGCCCTGGCGTGTCGGTGTGCGTGTGAACGTCCGCCTCGATCACCGCGCCATTCTTTTCTGCCGGCTTGATGCGGATGCCTCGCTGTGTGAAGTTGTTCCGTAGTGTGAACTTGCCGCCCAGGTTCTCTTGAACCACGGTCTGGCCGGCCTTGGCGCATCCCGTCAACGTCTTTGCCAGCGCAAACGGCAAGCTCTTGTGTTGTAGCTCATCCAAGCCCGCCACCGCTTCACTCACATCCACCGTCGCCTTGAGTTGCATAGCTCTATTTTCCACCCCATTGGCATGGACCCGCCAACGGGGACCCCGGATTTTGCGGCCTTTTCCAATATCGCCGCATGGTTGAGGTATGGCGACATTCCCGCTCATCTTTCCGTCACTTTCGCGCCAACCTTCGATGGACACCTCGAAGAAAACCGAGGATGACACGATCCGCGATCCGGCGGAGAGCGGGTATGTCTCCACCCGCCCGCGTGGGACCCGCGCCCGGCGTACCTGGCCGTTCAACGTCCGCAACCTCGTAGCGGAAGACATCCGCGCGTTGGACGAGTTTTTCATGTCGCCCAGCTACGCGGCGCGCGGTGGCAACAGCTTTCTCTTTCCCAACCTCCTGCCCAATTGGTCCTTTGAGTTTCCGGCCCTCACGGCCTCCGATCTTGTCTTGGGGTGGAACATCTCCAGCGCGCCGGTTCAGGAGTCCATCGGCATCGGCACTACCACGGTTGCGGACGGCACCCAGGTAATCAAGTTCGGAACCGTGGCCACAAATACCATTGCCGCGAACACAACCGTCACAGGCGCGCTCAACTGTGATCTGGCAGTGCCCTGCAAGCCCGGAGAGGTTTACGTCTTCACAGCGGCCCTGGATGCGATCCAGGGCACACTGGCGGCGGGCGTGCTTGGCGCGCAAGTGAGCGTGTCTTACTTGAATGCTGGCGGCGGAGCGCTGTCAACGGTAAACGGCACGGCGGCAACCATCGGCGTGGGATGGCAGACGTACGGCTATCAGTTCACCGTGCCGGCCAGCGCGGCCAGCTTCAAAGTGAGTCTCCTCGTCACGCTTACCAACTCCACCGCGTCGGCCATCACGCTTGACGGCTCCGCATCGGTTTCTTGGGACACGGTGGGTTGCAGCTTGCTCACGCCGCTCACGCCCTACGGCCGCATGGTTGGATCGCAGTCGCTTGGCTGTCTTGTGCGCTTCTCTTCTCTGCCTGAAATCGCAGACATCGGCTGGGGCAACGGCGTGAAAGTCTACGGAGCCAAGCTCGAACTGACGGAGGTATAACCGTGCCCACTGCCGTCTCTCCCATGGCCGTGCTCTCCCTGGCTGCCCAGCGCGATAAGTTCGTGCTGGCCTCCGGAGACGCCTGGCTTCTGTTGCTCGACATCATTTGGAACGGGCAACACATGCGCTTTGCGCGCAACGTTGACCCGATCCAATTCGACGCCGGCGATGGCAACGGCGTACAGACGTATCAACCATTCAACTTTGAATTCTCCGCTGAGCAGCCAGGCTCTGGACAACTGCCCACGATGGTGCTCAAGGCATCGAATACCATGCGCATCCTGCAAGGCATCATTGAGCAGTACGGTGGCCTCGCGGGTGCCACGGCAAACGTGTACGTCTACAACACCGCGCATCCCGCCGGTGAGCCGGACTTGGCTGTCTCCACAACGATAATGAAGTCCGTGAGCACGGCGGAAGTGGTCACGTTCTCTCTCTCCGCTCCCAGCCCATTGCGGCAACTCTTTCCCAAGTACCTTTACCGAGCCAATTTCTGCATGTACGTTTCGCACTACAAAAGCATCTGGTGTGGATACACCGGATCGCTCACCAACTGCGATGGCACGTACAACGGCGCGAACGGCTGCAAGGTGCATAACAATGCCGGCCGCTTCGGAGCGTTCCCAGGCATCGGAACCAACGGCACAGTGCTGGCGGCACAAAACTAACCGGGGTCCCTGGCGGCGGGTCCATGCCGCTGGGGTGGAGAACTAGATGCAGACCATCCCTTACTCACTGTGGGCAGACTTGCTAGGAAAGCCGTGGCGTGAAGACGCGCGCGGTCCAGATGCCTATGACTGTGTTGGCTTACTGCTGGAGATAGAGCGCCGTCTCGGCGTTCCGGTGCCCGCGTATGCAAGCGCAGTGGAGGCCGTAGAGCTTGCCGTTGCCGATTGGGAGTTAGTTGCGGACCCAGCTCCCGGTGACGCCATACTTATTCGCTCCCTCAATCCACGCTGGCATATCGGTGTGGTCTGCGGAGATGGTTGGATGCTGCACAGCCGCGAGGGCGTTGGAGTCCTAAAAGAGCGGTATAACTCGTTTCCGTGGAAAGCTCGAATAGAGGGCTTCTATCGATGGAAACAAGTTCTAACTTCCCGTCCTTAAATCCACCCGCGCAAGTTGTCTCCATTGTCGAGTGCGCCGCGCCCGCTTATGTTCTCCCGGACATCGAGCGCACGCTCACCTCGCGCCCTGTGCGCATCCTTGTCAATGACAATCCTTTCAAGCCTGAAGAGCACCGCGTCTTTGAGATACCGACATTCAATAACGAAAGCATGGCCGCGATTATCGAGCGCGCGTTGGACGGGGATGTCAAAGACGCGCTGAGCTTCGCTGAGGAACACCAAGCCGCCGAGTTTAGGAATGAGTTTCGGCTTGCGGATTTCAAGTGCAGCCTCAACGGTGACCGCGTCCTTGACGAGGACTTATCTTCCACCGAAGTTGAGCCGGGAGACGAAATAGTTCTCTATCCGCGCGCCGCCGGCGGCAAGGTGTGGGAGATGGTGAGCATGTTGGCGCTCACCGTGCTCTGTGCGGCCATCACGGCGGGCGCGGGCGGAGTCGGTTTCCTGGCCTTCCTCGGACCCTATCTCACTACCGGCATGGCCGCCGCTATCTCTGCCGGCGTGGGCATGGTGGGCAGCCTGCTTATCTCCTGGGCGTTCTCTCCAGGGCAGCAAAGTTCCCCGGCATGGTCCGCAAGTTATGACCCCACCGGCCCCAAGGGTCTCGCACAACCCGGCGTGCCCGTCCCCAAGGGGTACGGCACCATGGGTTGGTGTGGCAACGTCATTTCGTCTTATGTGAACTTCGACGGAAAAGACGCTTACATCAACTGCCTTGTCTGCTACGGATGGGGCCAGGCCGTGAGCATTTCCAACGTGCTCATCAATCAACAGCCCATCTCCGTCTTTAGCAACTGCTCCTATCAGGTGCGCCTGGGCACCAACAATCAAGCGCCTATTGACGGCTTTGACCGCACAACCAACGGCTACCCGCAAAAGATTGAGATGCTCATCTCGAACGGGCCTATCGTGGTGCAGGGCACGGGAACCAACGTCCAGGGGTTGGACATCACCGTCAAGTTCCCCTCTGGCCTCTACCGCATCACCGGCGACGGCAACGATGTACCACTCAAGGTGATTTACAAGATTGAGGTGTCGCCGCATAACACCAACACCTGGACATCTCCGCTCTTCCCGAACAACACACAGACCGTTGCCACCACGCATAGCGACGGAACGCAGACCTGGCCCGCATGGGTTGTGGTGCCCACCGATCGCTTTGCCGGTTCAGGCATCGTCTACGCCAGTGACAATGGCACCCACACGCCCGGCGACCTGTGGAGCAACACACAAACGGTGACCACGAACAACGTGGACGGCACAACCTCCAACACCTCGGCCACGTTCAAGGGTGAGTGGCAGCCGTGCGACCCCAACCTCAACCAAGCTCTTGTTACCAGTTGGTGGCAGGGTTACCGCATTGTTGAGGACTGCACTTTCTCCGCGTTCTTTGACACCGTGAGCGTCTACGGGCTCACTTCCGGCCAGTGGGATGTACGCATAACCAAGGTGGCGTGGGAGTGGGATAACAACCACTACATCTTCTACAGCGATGCAACCAGCTCTCAAACCGTCTGCGATTGCTGGCTGTGGAACATCAATGAGATTTTCTGGTCGAATCTCTCGTACCCGAACATGATCCTTGTGGGCGTCAAGGCTCTGGCCACTTCACAGTTGAACGGCGGAAGCATTCAACTCATGGCCACCATCAAGCATGACATCGGCGCGGATACCGTGATCCCCGCGCGGCTCTCCAGCTACGAGCATGACAACCCGGCCATCGTGGCCTATGACATGCTCGTCAACCCGCTCTATGGCATGGGCATTGCCGCCAACCTGATCGATGTTCCCGCTTTCGTCGCATGGGCCGCGTTCAACGATCAGATGGTGACGAATCAGGACGGCTCCCAGGTGCGCCGGCACATCTTCTCGGGAACCTTTGACCAAGCCGGGGATGCGTGGCACGCGCTCGGCATCATCGGCGGCATGAGCCGCGCTTCCATCATTCAGCTTGGAATGCGTTACAGCGTGATCCTCGACGCGCCCGGCGATCCGGTACAGCTCTTCACTGTGGGCAACACCAAGAAATCCAGCTTTCAAGAGCAATGGATGGCTCTCGATGATCGCTGCACGCTGATTGAAGTTGACTTCGCCGACGCCGCCCGCAATTACCGCATGGACTTGCCCGTATCCGTCATGACGGCGGCGGACATCAACAGCGGCTTGCAACCCAAGATCACGCGCACCAAGCTCACCGGATGCACAAGCCGCGACCAAGCCTGGCGCTGGGCTTACTTCCATCTGATGAGCACCAAGCTCACGTTGCGCACGGTGCAATTCAGCGCGCCCGTTGAGGCCGTCTGCTGTTCGCTTGGATCGGTGATCGCTCTCCAGTCCGATGTTGTGCAATGGGCCGTGGGTGGCCGCGTACAAGCCGGTTCCACCCTCAACACGTTGAGCGTTGACCGCACCGACCTGACCTTTGCAGCGGCCTCCGGGTGGACGGTGAGCGTACAGCATCCCGTGGTGCAACGCGGAACCGCACAGGTGCAATCCGTCTCCGGCCTCAACGTCACCATGACGGCCGCGCTCCCCACCGGGCGCATTGTCAAGGCCGTTGACGGACCCGGAAACGAGTACATCGTTACCGGATACTCCGGCTCAACCATCACGCTCTCAGGCAGCACGGGGAGCCTTGCCGCCGGCCAGGTGCTCACGCTCTACGACTGCAATGTGATTGACAACCTCAGTGTCACCGCCGTTGCTGTCACGCCGGGATTTGGCTCGGTGGTTTCCGTCTCGGGGCAGTTCTCCGCCGTGCCCTCGAAAGACAGTGCCTGGGCTTATGGCCAAAGCGCCGGTGCCCAACCCGCCAAGCTCTTCCGCGTGGTGAGCATCAAGAAATCCGGTGACTTCAACTTTGACATCGGGGCCATGGAGTACAACGCCACCATCTACACCGACGTGGTGCCCAACTACGGCGAGATTGTGGGCGTGCCCGATTCCTCGCCTGTGATTACCGACCTCACGTTGGTTGAGCAGTTTCAAAACGGGACCCTCACCGGCTCATCCAACTCCGCTGTTGTCTCCGTTGGCTGGCGCAACAATAACACCGCCGTGGGTGCCCAGGTGCAGGTGCAAGCCTCCGGCGGAACATGGAACACGCTGGGCAACATTCAAGGTCAGAGCTGCACCTTTGTGGGCACCATCGGCACCACGTACAACGTGAGCGCAACCGGATTCGATTGGCAAGGAAACTTGCTAGGCAACCCGGTTACGGGCTTGATTACCGTGCAAGCCTCCACCAACGTGCCCGCCAACGTCACCGGCTTTAGTTGCGCCATCAACTCCAGCGGCCTGCCGGTGCTCACCTGGGCGGCCGTCACCGGCGCGGATCACTACGAGATTCGCTACCAAGGCAGCCAGGACTATTACCCGTGGGACACGGCGACCGTGCTGTGGGATGGCACCGGAACAACGTGGACGGATACCACGCTCCGCACGGGCATGTACATGATTGTCGCGGTGCTTTCCGTGGCCGCCGGCGGCCTCATGAGTCTCATCCCGGCGTACATCACGCCGTATCCCGATCCGCCCATTGTCACCATCTCGCAGAGCGCCACCAACACAAGCGGGAGCGGCGGAAGCGCAACGGCAAGCGCCGGCGTCACGGTCAATTCAAACGGTTCTGTCACTACGGCTGCAATCGTGTGGCTCACCATCTCATGGACGTGGCCCAGCAACTATCCCACGCCGTCCGCCTTCAACGTCGTCGCCTTCACCGGGTCCGATCCAACGGCGGCGGCTAACTACCTTTTCGATATGGTCACGGTCGGGGCTACCACCACGTCCTACACCGTACCCGTTTGCCCAACCGCCGCAATGAGTATCGTCAACGCGGCTGTAAGGAGTGTGTATGCCTAATTCGCCTTGGACTGAAACAGGAAGCTCGATCAGTTTGGTGCCGTCAACCACCACGATTGGAAGCGATCCGGAGAACGTCAACTATCTGTCGAATCAAGACAAGATAAACCTGATGGCGCAATACACCGCCGAGTTGGCAATGAAAACCTCTCTGGATACGCTGGCCTCAACATGGAGAGTGTCCAGCACTTTCTATGACAACGCCGTCGCCGCTATCAGCACGGCGCTTATCAATGCCGGCGCGCCGTCGAACTGGGCAACCACCTGGCCGGATGGCACCACGAGCGGCCCGTGGCCCGGCATACAAACATCGCTGGCCAACCTGTGGGCACAGGTGGCAACCCAGCGCACGGCGTTGCAGTCGTCTGTATCGGCTTCCCAAGCGGCGGCTGCCCAAGCGGCGGCCATTTCTACAGCAGTCGCCCAAGCACTCGCCTCCGCGCCTGTCCAAGTGTCCAGCCTTCCAACCCTGCCAAATGCAGCCTATCCAGCCGGGCGCATAGTTTGGAACACCGCAGACGGTCACCTTTACATAAGCGCCGGGAGTACATGGACAGCCTCAACCGTAGCGGCGGCCAACATTAGCGGAACGTTGGCCGCCGCGCAGGTTGCCAGCTTGGCCGCGTCACAGATTACAGGAGCGGTTGGCTCAAGCAACCAGTGCGCCAACAGCGACTTTATGGTCAGCAGCGGAGGGGTGCCCACCAACTTCAATATTTATAACAACGGAGGCATCTCGATCACTCCAACAGTTGCCGCCGGAGGCGCAATCGGGACGGCGAACTATTGGCGGCTGACTACAAACGCCGCAGTAACAAACACTTTCGGCTTTTATTTGAGCGCCGGTTCAGCGTTCGGCGGGTATGTGGCAAACACTAACTATGTCCTCAGTTTCTACGCCAGAGCATCGACCAACCCCAACGCTCTCAATATAAGGGACGCGTGGAATCGCGGTCCTGCCGTGGTGACTTGGCTCCAAAGCCCGGTGCTCACGACCTCATGGCAGCGTTACGCCGTTCTCATCAACTTTGGCAACAATGCTATCGACGCAAACGGCTTCTTTACGGTCACAGGCAACATGCCGAGCGGCGTCAACCTGGACTTTTCGTGTGTGCAGGTACAGCAGGGAGACACGCTGGGCGGATGGGCACCGCCCTCAATCAGCGCCGCCAACCCGATCATGCCGGCGAATGTCTCCACCTTCATCGGGGCAAGCTCAATTTCAACCGGGCAGATTGCAGCCAACACGATCACTGCCACCAACATTGCCGCTGGGGCTATCACGGCAACGCAGATCGCGGCTCAAACGATCACAGCCGGACAGATCGCCGCCGGTACGGTGACCTCCGCCAACATCGCGGCTGGCACTATTCAGGCGTCGAACATCGCCGCTGCAACCATCACGGGCGGCAACATCGCGGCGACCACAATCACCGGCTCCAACATTGCTGCGGACACCATCACAGCCGCACAGATTGCGGCGGGGGCCATCACCGCAAGTGAACTGGCCGCAGGGTCGGTTACAACCGCCGCACTCACAGCAGGGTGCGTCACAGCCGGGAACATTGCTTCCGGAGCGATCACAGCAAACATGATTACCACCGGCACGCTCAACGCGGCCAATGTTGCTGTGACCAACCTCAACGCCAGCAACATCACCACGGGCACTCTCAGCGCAAACATGGTGCTCTTTCCGGACGGCACGGAGTTGAGCACAGCCAACCGCGTTGTGACCATGTTTAAGCAGCCATCATCGGACAACATTGCTGTGGGATCAGATAACGCATTGATTCCGGGGTTGAGCTGGCCAGTAACTGTGCATTCGGGAGCCGATGTGTTCAACTTTTTCGGAGCGCTCACCGCAGAGCAGACATCCGGCGCGGCCAACAACCCTGTGAATGTCTATTTTTATGTGGATGGGGTGTTTGCGGGTTCATATCCTTGCGTCCCGCGATTTCCAACGCTGAGCACGTGGTATGTCTTTCCAATCGCCGCGACGGTTAGTGGGTTAACCACGGGCGCGCATACCATAGCGATTTACGCCAACAATAACGGGTATCCCTTCACCGTAAAAGCGGAAACCCGCGTCACCTGTCAACAAATCTACTAACGGTAGATCACGCCGGGCACGGGGGCCTGGCAACCCGACGCGAGATACACATCCGGGGCCTTGCAGACAGGCAAGAACAGGTTATGAATCGCAAAGGGAGCCGTGATCGATATATCCGCCGCCGTCATCGCTAAGGCCAACTTGCGATGGTGGCGTGCGGATAGCCTCCGCGCCACCCAGTATTGCGCGTAAACCATCCCGCCGGAGTAGAGGGCCATCACCGGCGGATGATTGGCAATCCATCCCGGTAGCGTTCCCTCTTTATTGCCTGCCGATTCCGCCCAATGCGTTGAGTAGACATCCAAGCCCCGCGCCGCCGCGTCGGTGGCCAGCAGCGCCCATTCCGCGCGGTCAAGGCGCGGCGTAGGGGATTCAGGCAAAGACTGCGCATAGCCAACATTGGCAAATACCAAGACGAATGCGAAAAGAATCCCCTTCATCGTTCACCTCAAAGGTCGGAGCTTAACTCGTTACCGGCTAGATGTCGAGTGACAGCCGCCACTACTCCCAAAATGGCCCGCTTTTCGTGATCCGCGCCACACTCACCGTAGAGGTTGAGCGATGCAACTGAGTGCGGCTGGGCTTGCGCTGTTGAAACAATCCGAGGGCTTCCGTGGCAGCCGATACCTTGACGTTGCCGGCATTCCCACCATCGGCTACGGTCACCGCCTGTTGCCCGGCGAAAGCTATCCCAACGGAATCACCGAGGCGGAAGCCACGGTGATGCTGAGCCGCGACGTGGCCATCTCCGAGGGCGCTGTTGCGCGCATGGCGCGGGTCACGCTCACGCAAGGGCAGTTCGATGCGCTGGTTGATTTTGTTTTCAACCTAGGGCAAGGCCGGCTGGCAAGCTCCACGCTGCTCAAAGACTTGAACGCGGGGCAATCGGATGCGGCTGCCCTCCAACTCTTGCAATGGGATCACGCCGGCGCAAAAGAGTGTGCCGCGCTCAAGACACGCCGCGCGGCGGAGTACCAACTTTGGACCGGGCATATCCCGGCAAAATAACAACCTCAACCATCAACCGGCCAACAGGCCAAAGGAAGGTTATTCGCATGGGCAATGTTTTTGAAACTATCGGGCACGATGTCAAGGTCGGTGCCGAGGATGTGGGCAAGGGCGTCGAGAAGGCCGTCGAGTTTGCCATCGTTCACCCCATCGAGTTCTGTGTCAAGGCTGAGGCGGTGATTGCCTCAGCGGTCAAGGATTCGCCGGAAGTCAAGACGGCCGTGCTGGGCCTTGTGAAACAGGCCACCGGCGTGATTGGCGACGTCGCCACGGCCACGGCAGAAAAGGGCATCAACCTTGCCGACGATGCCAAGGCCCTTGCAGACGCCGAGGCATTCTTCAACTACTTCAAGAGCACGTTCATTCCGCTCGTGGAGTCCCTGTACGCCGAAGTCAAGGCGGACATTCAGTAAGTTCGCATCATTCACAACCCAAAGGCTCCGCTAACTCGCGGGGCCTTTGCATTTGTAGGCATAGTGAACTTAGGGAGTTATGCCATGTCTTTCGATGACACTACCGCCATCCATGAATTGACGAACGAGGTGCGCGGTATGCGCGGCGATCTTCGCGACACACTTACCAAGCTGTTCGGCGATGCGACCGCCGAAAACTCGCACGGCCGCGTGCCACGGCTTGAAATGCAGGTTGACGATCACGAGCAACGGATCGACAGTCTCGAAGCCCTGAAACAGCGCGGAGCCGGCGCGTGGTGGATGATTCTGCGCATTGCCGCCGTGGTGGCTGTGAGCGCCGATCTGGTCTATCACATCGTCACCATCGTGAGGCACTGATGCCAACCGTCTCCGCAAGCGCGCGCCGCAAGATTGAACGTCTGGCCCGTGAGGGTAAGTCGTCTCGTCAGATTGCCAAGCTAGTGGGCCATCACGATACCACCGTGCTCCGCTACATGCCGGAGGACGCCAAGCGCCCGCGCGTCGAGGCCAAGCCCGCGCAGACCGTCACCGATGACATGAGCAAAGACAGCCGCGTCATTTCGATGCCAAAGACGCGCATCCACACATTGGATGAGCTGTTGAAGTTCTGCGAGGTGGATCGGGACGTATGGGAAGTTGAGCGGTACGTCTGCAATAAGTGGGAAGTGGGCGCGGCGGATAAGCGCGACGGCAAGCTCCGGGGAATCATCGTGGAGCCGCTGTATCAGATCAAGGTCTGGCTCAAAAAGAAAGTGGAAGTGCAGCGCCTCAAGGATGAGGTCGAGCGGTTCAAGACAGAGGCCGCGCGCTACTCCCCCAAGTTCCCGCATATCGTGCGGATGCGCTCCCAGTACAGCTCCGGCGTGTGGGTTGAGCCATCCCTCTACGATCACCATTTCGGCGCGCTGATATGGGCAAAGGAAACCGGCCAGGACGATTACGATTGCGCCATTGCCAAGCGTTGCTGGGGCCAGGCGCTCTCTAGCCTCTTGGATCGCACCGCCTCATTCAATCCCGAGGGCGCGCTCTTTGTGATCGGCAACGATCAGCAGAACGCAGACAACCGCGCCGGCACAACCGAAAAGGGCACCTCGCAATCGATGGACACGCGCTATGAGAAGGTCTATTCGATTTCGCGCGATGCCACCAAGTGGGCTATCGATCAGATGTTGGCCCGTGGCCTCCGCGTCCACGTTCCCGTGGTGCGCGGCAATCACGATCCGTTGGCCGCATGGCATCTGGGCGAAGAGCTGGCCGCGTGGTATCGCAACAATCCCCGCGTGACCATTGACAACGCGCCCACGATGCGCAAGTGGTGGGAGCACGGCGTCAACATGCTCATGCTCTTGCACGGCAACGCCGGCAAGCTCGAAGACTACGGCAAGACGATGGCCGCCGAACAGCCCGCCATGTGGGGCCGTACGCACTGGCGCGAAACGCACAGCGGAGACAAGCACCAAAGGAGGCTGATTGAGCAGCCCGGCTGCACCGTGCGCATCCTGCCATCGCTCCGGCCTCCATGCGCCTGGAGTGCGGAGAACATGTACCAATCCATCCGCGCGGCCGAGGCTTTTGTGTGGTCAAAGACAGAGGCACTGATAGGCGGCGCAACCTACTCGATATTGCCCGGCCAGATGAGCGGATCGGGTAAGTAAATGTGTTGTGTTGTTTCGTACGATACAAAATCAAAGAAGGGGAGAGCATGAGTCAAGCTGTGCTTGAGAGCACCGTTACGCAACACCAATTCCTCAACGCCAAGTTCCTTGAGGCGATGAACGAAATCGGCAAGTATGGGAACGAGAAGTACGGGAAGGATAGTTTCCACCAACGCGCCCTGGCTGGAGACAAATCGCGCGGGAGCCTGGCGCGTACGGATTCAGAGGTGATCGCAAACCATGCGTTGAACCACTTCGCCGAATACCTGGCCGGCTTACCGCACGATCACTTCCAAACCCGCAAGCATCAACTCGCGGCCGTGGCCTTCAACGCTATGATGGAGTTCTATTTCGCCGGGCTGGAAGACGAGTCTACCTAGAGCGCGCCGCCGCCGATCCGGAGACAGCGCGCCCGTTCGGTTACACCTGTGGTTGTTGAGCGTTGTAGTGCTGTGCCGTCTCCGGCGTGATGTGGCCCGCAAGGCGCGGGTCGCGCTTGACAAAGCACGAATTCAAGAGGTCGGTCAGGCGGCGCAACTCCAGCCGTTGGCCGGCCTCTTCTATGCTCTGCTCATCAAACTCCTTGGATCGAAGGAACTTTTTCAGCACTACCGCAAACATGATTGCGTCGTCGCCGCGAACGAATACACCTGGCCAGTCTTCCCCAAAGCGTACCGGGCCGGTTTCGATGCGTTCGTTGTTCAAAGGAAATTCCATTGTCTTGCGTCTCATTGTTTCTCCTGTCTTGAGTGTCTCGCTTATGCGGATTTGCGCACCATGCGCGGCCCCGGTTTGATGCGGTCCTCTTTGTTGAGTTCAATGGCCATCACCGCGTCGTATTTCGTTTGCCGGCGGTGATGGCTGTAATACTGCATCATTTGCTCTGTCACATGGCCGGCAATGGCCCGCACCGTCTCCGGCTCCACGCCGTTTTCCAAGAGCCGCGTGATGCACTGATGCCGGAGGTCGTGCGGGTTGAGGTGAATGAATCCCGTGGCCGTGCGCAGCTTATCCCAACTCTTGCGCAGAAACCACCGCGTTGCCGGCCGCGACGGATCGTACTTGGCATTTCCTACGGATGCGCGCTCGCCTTTCTTCACCCGGTTGAGGCGGAAGGGGAACAAGTAGTGATCCGGATGCGTCGATCCAATCTCCAGCGCACGTTTGTAGCACTGCTCAACTGCCCACCGCGCCGTACGGTTCAACGCAATCTTGCGGGGCCGCGAGTTGTTTTTGACCGCATCTTCCGGGATGTAGATTTCGGAGATGTCTTTGCTATCCCGTAGAAAGATGTTCTTGAGCCGCAAGCCGCGCAACTCACAGCCGGCCGCCGTCGTGTTGTTGGTGATGCACGCGACCCAGTAGGCAAGCGCGGCCTCGGGATGGCTTGCCGCTTTACTGAACAAGTCCTCCTCATCCTCTTCTGAAAGAATGTCGCGCGGGCTCCACTTCGGAATGCCCTCCGCCGAATAGTAGGGTTTGATCTTCTCCCACAATTTGCAGTGCTTGAGGATTTGGCCCAGCGCGGAGATTTCATGGTTGATGATCGAATGCCCGGCGGCGCGCGTCCATGGATGCTCCTCACGTCCGTTGACGGGGAGGGTGTTGGTTGCCCGCGCAAGCTGATACTCACGCAAATGACCTGGGGTGATGTCGCAAAGACGGATCGCACTGAAAAACTTCTCCAGTGCGTCTATGTACCCTTGATTGGATTCGTGGGTGCGCGGCTTGAGGTTCCGGCGTTGTCTCCGTATGACCATCCAAAGCGTGGACGCTTGACTGAAAGGCAACCGAGAAAAATCTGAATCGATCTGAATCAAAAGCAAGTTAGCCTCGATACACGCAGGACAGTTATGGTGGTCAGCGGTGTGTTGTAGCCTGATTTTGCGGGCCACCGCGCTGGCCGGTGTGCTCTTCAATGAATTTTTTGGAATACGCGTCATTCTAGGCCGCCCCCCTTGTCAAACAGGTGTGACCCGAGGCACGTTTGCGCGTCGCAAATGCACATTGGTAACGCCCGCGCGTGCATCCAGACGCTTCTACGATGACTTGATGGGACTTACGAGAATTAACCTGGGGCTGGCCATGCCCATGCTGAAAGACTTGGACAAGTTGGCGGCCAAGTATGGGTTCGATCGAACGAACGCGATACGTTACTGCATTAGGACTACCTGTGATTCCGAGTTGAAACCCCAGGAAGAAACCCAAAGAAACCCGAAGAAACCAGCATAAAACTGTCACAATACCCTGTGCCCCCCGTCACATTCACACACAGCAGGGGCGTGCCATCCTGAAAGACAGAAATCGGGCGGAAGCCCAATTCTGTACAACAGTTGGACCTAAATTCAGAATGTATTGCCAAGAGGCGCAGACGGTGTTTAGAGCACCGGCTGACTAGGGTTCAACCCCCGGCCTTCTAAGCCGGGGGTTGTGGGTTCAATCCCCGCCTCGCCCACCAGATCTGGCTATCTTGTGAGAAATCAGGAGATAGCCCATGAGCAGCCCCTCTCAGACCTTCGAGCACCGACCGAAAATTCCTCTGCCTGAATCCACCGCTCAGTGTCAGCTTCCGAAGCTGAGGAATTCTTTACCGAAGGAACGCGGGCCTTTTCATGTCACAACTGGAGTAGAGGCAGCCGGCAGAAGCGCAAGACTCTGAGCGGCTGTGAGCCCAAGCGGAACAACAATCCGCAACTCTGGCCCGAATATTCATTGACAGAATAGGGCTGGTAAATTGAGAAATACTTTCTCTGGCAGCGATTGGGAAGATTTTTCACAGGAGAACCGGGTAGTATCTTGTACAAGTTTGAGATTAACCGCGGAGCGCAGGTTCTGTTCTGTATGTGAGGTTCAGACATGAGCAACATTCCGGTCCACGGAGAGCCAGCCTTTCTTTTCGCCGAGGAGTGTGACCGAGGCACCCTGCGCCAAGAAAATCGAGACTCAATTCTCCATGTCCGCATTGCATTGGGTGAGCTGCTGATGGTGGCAGACGGCATAGGCGGATATGCCGGAGGAGCCACCGCGTCGCGGATGGCGGTGGAGCATTATTTCGCATATCTGGCGGCTCTGCCGCACGATTACCCTGCCGAGAACGCCATTCGCGAGGCTACGGCGCAAGCCAATGCGCACATTCTGGCGTCTGCCCGAGAGCACGACTCACCAAACGTGCGCATGGGCTCAACGGTGGTGGTGGCCCTGCTGCAACAGGATGCCAACGGAACCCACGCCTGGATCGGCCACATCGGCGACAGCCGCGCCTACCTTGTGCGGGCCGGGCGACTGCACAAGCTGACCAGCGATCACTCCGCCGTGCAAACCCTGCTCGACCACAAGCTGATTTCCACGGAAGAGGCTCGGCGCCACCCCGACACTTCGGTGCTGACTCGCAGCCTGGGCGTTCTGCGGGACGTTGAGATCGACATCGAGCAGCATCCACTCGGCGACGGCGACACGCTGTTGCTCTGTTCCGATGGCCTCTGGTCATTCGTCTCAGAGCGGGAGATCGAGGAGGCCGCAGACGGTCCCGTCCTGGAAGCCGCCGCTCGCAATCTGCTCGAACTGGCCCTGGCTACCGGCGGCCACGACAACATCGCCATCGAGATGGCGCGCGTGATTCCGCCGCCCGAAGTCCCCCCGCCGTCAAGCGGGCTCCCCAATGCATTCAAGTGGATTGTGGCAATCTTCCTGCTGGCGATCGCCAGTTTAGGCGTGCTGGCCTACTTCGTTCTGTTGCACTAATCATTGCCCATGTCGCGGCAGTGAGCCATCGCCAGCCCAGCGAACGTTCAACATGACGAGTGATTTCGACCTGCGGCCTCTCTGAAAATACTCTAATCGCAGACCCGCATGTCTACAGGAAATTCCGCCGGAGCTTGATCGTCAGGCGCAGCATCAAACTCTGCGCCGCCTTCAAGCTGGGCCGTGAAGAACGCATCCACCTGGGCCAGCACATCGGCTCCGGTTCGCGCATGGTAGATGGCGGCCCGGAGCCTGGCCCCGCCGGCCACGCCGTGGGTGAACCAGGTGGCAAACTGCTTCATCTTGCCGGCCGTCTCGCCCAACCGCGCGGCGCGAGGCAAATCCTTGGTTGCCTCTGCTTCGTCCAGCAGCATCTGGAAATAGGCGCGGATCATGCGATAGCGGTCTTCCACCGTGGGCCGTTCGTAGCTGCCCGTGGCGGTGTACTGCGCAATCTGTCGGAAGATCCACGGATTCGCCGCCGCGGCCCGGCCGATCATCACCGCATCGCAGCCGGTCTGGGCCACCATTGCCGCCGCATCCTCCGGGGTGCGTATGTCGCCGTTGCCGATGACCGGAATCCTTACCGCCTGCTTGACCCTGGCAATCCACTCCCAACGGGCCTGGCCGCTATACCCTTGTTCCCGTGTCCGGGCGTGCAGCGCCACTCCGTTCAGCCCCTCGGCCTCGGCCATCCGCGCCAGTTCCAGGCAAACAATGTCGGCGTCGTTCCAGCCCAGGCGGAACTTCACCGTGAAGGGAATCGTCACCGCCCTGCGCACGGCTCTGAAAATATCCCCGATCCGTGGCAGGTCGCGCAACAGGCCCGAGCCACCGTTCGAGCCCACCACCCGCTTGGCTGGGCAGCCCAGATTCAGGTCCACCAGGTCGAAACCAGTGTCTTCCACAATCCGCGCAGCCTCGGCGAGCGTCTCGGGATTAGCTCCGAAGAGTTGCGCCCCGATGGGATGCTCGTCGTCGTAAAAGGTCAGGTAGCGCTGCCGCTTTGTCTCCCGCATCCGCGCCAGGCCATCGGCCGAGGTGAACTCGGTCATCAGCAGGCCGCAACCGGACTGCGCATTGCTTACGGCAGCGTCGATGGAAGAGTCTATCTCCGGAACTAAAGCCCCGCATTCATTTTGCTGAACTTTCGGCACCCTTCGACTGCGCTCAGGGCAGGCTATTGAAGTCGCGACCTGACACGAATTGGAGTCAGAATCAAGTTTTTCAGCAGACTGTGAAGCAGCGGCGAACAAACTCGCGTGACGGATGAACCGCCGGAAGACCGTGTCCGTAACTCCGGCCATGGGAGCCAGCACGGTGGCAGGAGCCACTATCACTGGCCCCAGGCGCATCTCTGCGGGCACCCGCGCCTCGGCAGGCATCGCGTGCTCGGTGGGGTTGTCCCATTCCTTCTTCACGGTAAAGCCTTTGCCCGCCATGAAAGCCTCATCCACAACAAACCCAGCTTAGCCCGGCAACTCATCCACTTCATAAACAAACGGCTTGCCCCGCGAACCCGGATCCCATCCTGCTTCCATTGCTTGCCGAATGTGAGCTTTCACCTTCGCCGGAGAGATATTCTGCAGGACAGAGTCGTTCCTCGTATAGCCTATCTTTTGCGTCATTACCGCCGGGTATTCCAGATAAAGCTCCCGGCGCACGCCCTCTGCAACCTTTACGTGGATGGCCACGCCCCTCCATCCATCCGCGGTGCACCATTGCTGCTCACGGTGCAGATGCCAGATCAGGGGGAAATCGTCGATGGTCGTTGCGGCCTGAATCGATCGCTTTGCGTGTGGCATAGTGGATCAAGTCTCCCATTCAAAACCAAACGGCTCGCATTCGATCGTTCAAGCTCGTACCAACACAGCTAGGCCTCCGCCTTGGCGGAGGCCCAATCGTACCTGCCGGCTGCCCGGCAGCAGCTACTTGGCAGCAGTAGCTGCCTTTGCTTCGTCGGACTTGGCGTACTTGCGGCGGAAGCGCTCGACGCGGCCCGCTGTGTCCACCAGGCGCTGTTTGCCAGTGAAGAACGGGTGGCAAACCGAGCAGATTTCCACGTGAATGTCGCCCTTGTGGGTCGAACGGGTCTCAAAGTTGTTTCCGCAGGCGCAAATCACCCGCACTGCGGCGTAATTGGGATGAATCTTTTCCTTGGGCATCGCTCTAGACAGACCTTTCCTGCAATTCTTCTATTGTAGGGGGATTCGGGCGGTTTAGCAATTGCTCGAAGACAGGGAACAGGGGTTGGCGGGGAATATCGGTGTTCTTGGTCACGGATACAGAAGTACAGGAGAACCCTTGGCGAACCAATAATAGAGCTTCGGAATCCTCGGCCTGTTCCCTGTCCTCTATTCCTTGATCCCTGTTTTTAGTGCCTTCTCGATCCCCGCTTCCACCAGCGGCGCCATGACCGCGTAACCGGCCGGTAGCGGATGCACCCCATCTGCGCTCAGCTTCGCTGGCAGTCCGTCGCGCTCGTCCTTCATGGCCGTGTGGTAGTCCACATAGACGTGCCCCTTCTCCGCCGCATAGGCCTTGATCCACGTATTCAGCGCCAGCACCTTGGGCGCGGGCGTTAATCCCGTCCTCCAGCCGAAATCGAAGGCCGGCGTCACCGAGCACAGCACCACGAGAATGTGGTTGGCCGCCGCCAACTCCGCCATCGAGGCCAGATTGCCCTCGGTCTGCTCCAGCGTCATCGGCCCCGTGTTGCCTGCAATGTCGTTGATGCCGGCCAGAATCACCACCACTCTGGGCTTGAGTTCGATCACGTCCTGGCGAAAGCGCACGAGCATCTGCGGCGTGGTCTGCCCGCTGATCCCCCGGTTGATGTAGGGTTTGCCGGGAAACGAACCCTGCGGGCCGCTGAGATTCCACAGATCGGTGATCGAGTCGCCCATGAAGACCACGCGGCCTTCGCGGGCGTCAGGCGGAGCCAGAGCCAGATTGGCCTTCTTGTACCGGCCCAGCGAGGCCCAGTCGAGCCTGGTAAGATCGGCGGTCTGCGCCCAAAGCCGGGTTGCCGCAAAGAGCAGAAAGAAAGCAACGGCGATCAAGGCAGTGCGAAGAACGAGTTGATGCACGAGAACTACTCCTGGTTGTCTTTTTGACTGGACTCGGCGCAACGCATAGCAAACGACCGATTTGCCATACAGAACGATTGTAGGCAATCGCCCCGAACCCTGGCCAAGCCGCTCTCCCGCGATCCACATCGGCCGGAAGCGGCCCGATCGAACATGCCGCAAAGGAAAAAGGGCGGCCAACCGGATGGTTGACCGCCCTCGAAGTACCAGTTCCGAAGATTCAAACTGCGTGGGTTACTGCTGCAGGATGATAATCGTCGGAAAGTCCGATTGGTTGGTGCAAACGGCCTTCGTCGAGCTGATGACCGCGCAACTGGCCGTGCCGCCTGAGAGCAGGAAGGTTCCCGTGTTGGGCGCCGTGGTGTCCCAGGCGTAAGTCAAGCCGCTGATTGGCGAATCCCAGGAAAATTCGCCAGGGCCGGCCTGTGTGCTGCTGCCGGTGATGGCGTCGCTGGTCGTGCTCAAGTCGAGTTCGCCCACCATCGCGTTCTTTTCCTCCTTCATCACCGCCATCGAGCCCAGCAGGTAGTCTCCGCCGACCTTGGCGTCAGTAAAGGTGGTTTGTGTCTGCGGCTCCGTCCAGCCCGTTGCCAGGTAGCTTTCGCTGCCATTGAAATCGAACTGGAAGGCGCTGCCCTCGTTGAAGTAATACGCGATCATCGTATCGCTGCTGCCGGACACTGCAACCGTGGCGCGGCCAGGATTGGTAGAGTCGAAGGTTGTTGTGGATGTGGAGCCGATGCCCTGGCCGGCCGAGTAGACGTTATTGTTGTCCTGGTAAATCTGGCCGACAGTGCCGGTGGCGACGCCGTTGCCGGTGGCGCTGCCGGTTCCTTGCACGACCATGGAGTAATAGCTGTACGCGCTATCCGAGTATCCGAACCCCTGCTCGTAGGTGACGAACGGACTGTTGGAATACGTCTCGGTGGCGTACGAGGTTACGATCTGCTTGCGCACATCGGCGGACTGCGCCTTGGCATCCCCGGTTCCGATCATGAACATGCGGTTGGCGTCGATGACGTAGATTTCAAAGGTCGCCGTTCCTCCCGTTGCCGTGATCGTTAACGTCGAGCGGCCGTTGGTTGCGTCCGGGATTGTATAGCTGCCGCCGCTGAGGGTCATGTTTGTTACCGAGGTGTCGGTCACCTTCGCCTGGTCGATAACACCCCCGGTAATCTTTCCGCCCGAGGCAACGAACCGGCCCAGGGTTGCCTGCGGGGTGCCGCCGCCGCTCTCCCCGTCCATCTTGAAGACGAAGCTGTTGCCGGTGAATACATCCGTGTTGAAGACGCCGGTTGTTGTGGCCTGGTAACAAAGGCCGGTGCCGTGCTGACCGGTGGCATTTGTGCCCACATCGTCAATCTCGACCATGCGGAACTCAGAGGCTGTGGTCGTGGCCAGATTCGCATCGTTCAGCGCAATCGCCCACTGGTTTGTTCCCGTCGCCGTACCGCCAGAGGTCATTGCATACGATGTGGTCATCAGGCCGTTGTTGTCGGCGCCTACGTTGTAGGTGCCGCTCAGGGTACCGGAGACCGCAGTCGTGTCGCGGCGGCTATTCGAGTCGAACATGCCGCTGCTCAGGCCGCCCTTGCCGTCGGCCACGATGCTGGACAATGTGGCAATGCGTGACCCGTCGATGTCGTTGTAGCCGTCGAACTTGCAGACGTAGGTACCGCTCAGGTACTTGTTGTTGGCGCCGTTGGGTCCGGCAACGACAGGCACGGTGTAGGTGGCCGTAGCGGTGTCGCTGCTGTTGGTAATATCAGTCACTGTGACAACGATGGAAACTCCGGAATTGACCGCAGTTGGTGTTCCGGCGAACCACAGCGTGTTGCCGCCTGAGGTTGCCACCGTCAGGCCGTCGCCATTCGAGACGCTGGTGTAGACATACGGCATATTGGGCGTCAAAGCGACGCCGTTCACCGTCCAGGCGTAGTTGCCGCCGCCCGGTCCGCCCGAAGCGTTGATCGTTCCCGCGTATGCTGTTCCAACAAGGGCTGACCCTAGTGGATTGTCGCTGGCCGAGGGCAGTGAGACATTCGCGTAGTTGTTGACGTTAATGGTGTACTGGACCGGACCGGTCTTTGCGCCTGAAGTGTCTCGCGCGTAAACCGTAAAGACCACCTGGCCGGTTGCATAAGGCGTTCCGCCGATCGTCAGCGTGCCGTTGGCGTTGATGACCGTCAGGCCGTTCCCCAGCGATATACCGGTGCAGCCGTAGCAGTTATTGGAGCCGTTGATGGCATAGGAGTAGCCGCCGTATCCGCCCGTCGCCGTGATGCTTCCGTCATAGCTCTGGCCCATGGTTGCGGAGCCAAGAGAGTTGGGGTTTGCGGCGGGCAGAGCCAAAGCCGCGTAGTCGGGCACGTAGTCGGCAAAGTACGAAGCAAAGTTGCCGTTCGCGTCGGAGGCTTTGATCTCCCAGTAGTAGACTTCGCCGCCGGTCAGGCTGGAAACCGTCGGTGTGTTGTTGGTGACTCCGGTTGGATCGGTTCCCCATGTGATGGACGGCGAGATGGAATTGGTAAAGCCGTTTGCTGGGGAGTGCAATGAGGGAATCGACCAGACCGTGTTGAAGTTGATGTCCGCGAACCACATCTGATAGAGGTAGTTGCTGGCGTTGCTATCGGGGTAGTTCCAAGTCAAAGTCGGTGTTGTGCTCGATGCGCCTGTCCCGACGGGCGAGAGATCTGTAGGCCCGTTGGGTAGCACGGCGGTAACCTTCGGACTGAGAGTCTCCGAAGTTCCGTCGCTGTACGTGACTTTGAGACCATAGGCAGCGCCAACCGTTGGGGCGGCGGTGAGGTTAGTAGAAGTAAGGAAGAACGAACTATTGGTTTCGTAGCCGCAACCCCTGCACGATGCAATGTCCGCGGGAGAAACGACATTAGCGCCCGATGTAAGCGCAACGGCTACCGGCAGCTTGCTTACTCCGATCACGTTGAAGTCAAGCTCATAACTCTGGCCGCTGCCCCATTCATCCGAGTAGGAGCCGTTGCCTGTCATCACCGTGGCGGCGCTGTTGCCGCTGGGCAGGGTCATGTTCTCGGTATTCGATCCGCCGGCGATGGTTACCGAGGGGGTAATCATGTTGTAACCAAATACGTTGGAGATTTGTCCCACGCCGCTGAAGAGGCCGCTGTTGTTCTGGTCGAGGAACGCGAAGAAGAAGTAATTGGAGCCGATGGGAACTTCGAGCGAGTACGATGCTGGACTGGTTGGCGGACTCGTCTTGCTTCCCACCTCCGTGGCATAGATGTTGCCCGTGTTCACGTTGTAGAAGCCCACATAGAGCGGCCCGGTGGCCTTCTGGCTGAAGGTGATCTTGCCGGAGACCGGTGAGCCGGAGGGCGCGGCGATGGTGATGCCGCTGGTGGGCGAGGACCATGGGCCAGTGGTGGCGAATCCCCCGCTGCCCACTACGCCCGCCGCGCGGAAGTAGTATGTGTCGCCCGTCGTCAGCCCGGTCACGATCCAGGGACTGCTCCCGCCGGTTGCCGGGAAGTTCTTGCTTGCAACGCCCGTCTCGAAGGTCGAATCGGTGCTGTATTCGAGGGTGTAGGAGGAAGGTACCTCCACGCCGTTGTTGTTCTTGACTGTGTCGTAGGTGACAAAGGCGCCGCCGGTGAATGTGCCCATTCCTTCACTCCCATTCCACTTGGGAGACGAGTTGAGAGTCACCGCCGGCGGATCGGCGAGCTGGACTGAGACGCCACCCAGAGCCGAGTTGTCAACGGTCAGATTCACGGCGGGAAGGGGATTGGTCGACGGATCGGCCGCGTTCGGAACACCGTAGCCCAGGGTGTCCATCCAGGCCTGAACAACGTAGCGGCCTGGCGGCACGCCACGGATGGTGAACGGCCCAGGACTCTGGATGGCAGTGCCATAGGTGCTGTTGCAGCCGGTGCAATTGCCAAGTCCCAGGTAGATCCAGCCGGTCTGCGACCCGCTGTAACTGACCGTGCCGGAGACCGTAAAGCCTACCGGTGCGGTTCCGATGGTGATGGTATAGCTTCCACTTGCCGAATGATTCTGGCTGTCGGTCACCGCAACCGTGAGGGTGACCGTTCCCGTCGCGGTGACATATCCGCCGATTGCCAGCGTCGAACTCCCATTGTTGGACACCCAGATGCCGTTCGCGACCTGCACCTGCGAATTGGTGCTGGGAACATTGGTAACGACGCCGCCGACGACCACGGTGAAGGAATAGCCGGATCCGCTGCCGCCCGAGGCGACAATCGACCCGTTGTAATTTTGGTTGACTACGCCAGCCCCCAAAGCTCCAGATGCGGGTAGTGTCAGAGGCGCTTCGAGCGTCTCGAACTCTGTCTGGATCTCTGCCTCGTTGCCGTTTGTATCCGTGGTCTGTATCGACCACCAGTACGTCGAACTGCCATTCAACTGGCTGACGGAGGGCAGGTCGCCCGAACCCGTCGGATCGACGTCCCAGGTAATGGCGGTGGTGGTGTACGGGAATCCGTTCGAGTTGGAGTGCTGTTGGGGTATCCGCCAGATCGTGTTGTTGTTCGAGTCCTGCAACTGGAATTGATAGACGTAGCTGCTGGCGCTGGCCGGATCGGTCCAGGAGAAGTTGGGCGTCAGGCTGACGCCGGTCGCCTGCGATGCAGGTGTCATGTCGCTGGCAAAGGCATCCAGCACCGCGCCAACCGTTACGATCAGGGGATTCGCGGGAGTGTTCGCTGTAGAGTTCGAACTGCCATCGCTGTAAGTGACATTCAGAGTGTAAGTATCGCCAACATTCGGAATGGCGCCGTTGAGGCTGGGCCAGAAGTCGAACTCGTCGTCGTTGCCGTTGAAGGCTGCCGTGGCAACGTCCGTGGGGATGACCACGTCCTGATTGCTTGCAGAGACAAGCTCGACGGCCACCGGCAGTTTCAGCAGGCCGTAGACCCGGAGGTCGATCTGATAGTTGTTGTTGATTCCGGTAGCGGTAATCTGCTCCGAGTGATCCGTTCTCAAGAACGCAACGCCGCTGGCGCTGTCGGGAGTCAGATCGAGGTTCTCGGTCATTGTGGAGCCGGTGATGGAAACCGACGTGGAGTTGCCGTTTCCGTTGTTGGTATTGGAGATTTCTCCCGGAGCATTGATCAGACCGGTGTTGTTCTGGTCGAGGATTCCGAAGAAGTAGTAGTTGGAGCCGGTGGGTACATTGACCGAGTACGCTGCCGGACTCTTCGGCGGGTTGGCTTCGCTTCCCACCTCCGTGGCGTAAATCTGGCCCGTGTTCTGGTTGTAGAAGCCGACATAAAGCGGGCCGGTGGCCGTGCCGGAGAATTTAACAGTGCCGGAGACTGCGGTGCCGCCCGTGGGTGCGCCGATAAGCACGCCGCCGGAGGGTGCAGGCGAGGACCAGGCGCCAATGATCTCGGAGGCGCCGCTGCCTACCACGCCCGCCGCGCGGAAGTAGTAGGTGTCGCTATTGGTAAGCCCGGTGATGATCCATGGGCTGTGCCCTCCAGTTGCCGGGAAGGTTGCCGACCCGGCAACGCCGGAGTTGAAATTGGAACTGGTGCTCCATTCGACGAGGTAGGACGCTGGGATCTCGATGCCATTGCTGTTCTGGATTGGGTCATAGGAGATCACTGCGCCCCCGCTGAATGCTCCCAGTCCATTGCTGCTGTCCCACACGGGAGCCGAGTTGAAAGTCACAGCCCCAGGGTCGCCCAGTTCGACGGTGACACCCACAACAGCAGCGTTGCTCACGGTCACATTCGAGGTGCTGCCCGTGGGGTTGGAGGCGTTCTGGGCGCCAAAGCCCAGGTTGTCCATGTAAGCCTGCAAGGTGTAGGTGCCGGGTGTCACGCCGTGGATGGTGAAGGCTCCTGGGGCGGAGATTGCGGTGCCCAGGTAGCTGCCGCAATCGCCGCAGTTGTTGCCTGTGTTCACCAGCCGCAGATAGATCCAGCCAGTTTGCGATCCGCCGTAACTGACCGTACCGGAGACAGTGTAGCCGGCGGCCGGATTGATAATGCTGAGGGTGTAGCTCTGACTGGCTTTGTCGTCGGCACTGTCGGTAACCGTAACGCTGAGCGTGACGGTGGCGGCCGATGTTGGCGTTCCGCCAATCGACAGCGTGTTGCCGCCGGTGTTGGTTGCCGTCAGGCCGTAGGTATTCGGCAGAGTCACGGATGTGCCGTTGACGTTGGTGACAAGCACACCGTTCACCGTGAATGAATAACCCTGTCCGCTGCCGCCTGAAGCGTTGATGTATCCGGCATAGCCCTGGTTAAGGGTAGCGTTCGGCAAAGAGCTGGGGTTGGGGTTGTTGCCCGGCAGCGTCAACGGCGACGGCGGATTGACGGCGATGGTGTAGGAGTCCGGACCAGCTTTGTCGCCCGCGCCGTCCTTCACCGAGACGGTGAGGGTGACCACTTCGGTCAGCGTAGGCGTTCCGCCGATGGTCAGTGTGTTACCGCCGGTGTTGGAGACCCAGATGCCGTCCGCAACGACAACCTGCGTTCCATTGGCCGGAACAGCGGTGGCCACAGAGCCGACGTTCACCGTGAAAGCATAGCCGGAGCCGCTGCCACCCGAGGCGTTGATGGCCCCGTTGTAGGCTACATTGGTGGTTGCGCCACCCAGGGAGCCGGAGGCGGGCAGCGCCAACGGCGACGGCGGATTGACGGCTATGGTGTAGGAGTCCGGACCTGCGCTGTCGCCCGCGCCATCCTTTACCGAGACGGTAAGGGTGACCACTTCGGTCAGCGTAGGCGTGCCCCCGATGGTCAAGGTGCTGGTGCCGTTGTTGGAGACTGTGATGCCGTCCGCGACAGTCACCGCCCCTGCCGCTCCGGTAGTGGGCACAGGCGTGGAAACACCGCCGACGAGTACCGTGAAGGCATAGCCCGAGCCGCTGCCGCCCGTGGCGACGATCGACCCGGTATAGGCTACATTCGTAGTCGCGCCCGCCAGAGCGCCAGATGCGGGCAGCGCCAGCGGCGACGGCGGATTGACGGCTATGGTGTATGCGCCTGGGCCGGCGGAGTGGCTGGCGCCATCCTTGACTGAGACTGTCAGCGTGACTGTTTGCGTCTTGGTGGGTGTTCCGCCGATGGTCAGAGTGCTGCTGCCATTGTTGGATACCGTGATACCGTCCGCAACAGTCACTGCCCCTGCCGCCCCGGTAGTGGGCACAGGCGTGGAGACACCGCCGACGAGTACCGTAAAGGCATAGCCCGAGCCGCTGCCGCCCGTGGCGACGATCGACCCGGTATAGGCTATATTCGTAGTCGCGTCCGCCAGAGCGCCAGATGCGGGCAGTGCAAGCGCGGCTTCAATCGTCAGCGTGAAGTTCGCCGAGGCCGTGTTCCCAGCCGAATCGGTCACCGTCACGGTCAAATCCGAAATAACGCTGGATGTGCTTGTGTTAGCCGGCGTTCCCGTAATCGCGCCCGTAGCCTGCACAAGGCTCAGCCCTGCCGGCAGCGCCGTTCCGCTGGTGGCCACCCAGGTCCACTTGGAGTACGTGCCCGAGCCGCCAGTCGCAGTGAACGAAGTGGCCGGGTAAGCCGTCCCCGGATAGCCCACGGGCAGACTGATCGCTGACACGACCAACTGGTTGTAAGCCGTGATGGTGTACTGAATCGGCCCGGCGGTCAACTTCGTCGTGGTGTCAGTCACCGTAACGCTGAAGGTGATCGCTCCGGTTGCGGTCGGCTTGCCGCTGACGGTCAGCGTGCCGCCGCTGCTGGAAGAGGTCAAGCCGTTGGAGAGCCCGGTGACCGCGTAAGAGTAGTTTCCGCTGCCGCCAGTGGCCGTGACCGTTCCAGTGTAAGCCACGTTGACGGTGGCAAACGACGGCAAGGTAGAAGGATTGGTCGCGGGAAGCGCCAGTGCGTTGTAGGCCTTGATGGTGTACTGAATCGGCCCAGCAGTCAACTTTGTCATGGTGTCAGTCACCGTCACGTTAAATGTGACCGTGCCAGTTGCAGTGGGCGTTCCGCTGATGGTCACAATCCCGCCGCTGGTGGAAGAAGTCAGACCGTCAGAGAGTCCGGTGACAGCATAGGAGTAGTTCCCGCTGCCGCCCGAAGCGGCAACCGTCCCGCTGTAGGCCACATTGACGGTGGCGGCAGACGGCAAAGTCGATGGATTGGCCGCCGGCAGCGCAAGCGCGTTGTAAGCCGTGATGGTGTACTGAATCGGCCCGGCGGTCTTGCCCGTCGTGGTGTCTTTCACCGTGACGTTCAATGTGACGGTCCCCGTCGCGGTAGGCGTTCCGCTGATGGTAAGAGTTCCGCCGCTGCTGGATGAGGTCAAACCGTCCGAGAGTCCTGTAACCGTCCAGGAGTAGTTTCCGCTGCCACCCGAGGCGACGACCGTCCCGGTGTAGGCCACGTTGACGACAGCAAACAACGGTAATGTAGAAGGATTAGTCGCTGGAAGCGTCAGGGCATTGTTCACCGTGACGGTGTAGGCGATGGGCCCGGCGGTCAACTTCGTTATGGTGTCAGTCACCGTCACGTTAAATGTGACCGTGCCGGTTGCAGTGGGCGTTCCGCTGATGGTCACAATCCCGCCGCTGGTGGAAGAAGTCAAACCGTCGGAGAGTCCGGTGACAGCATAGGAGTAGTTCCCGCTGCCGCCCGAAGCGGCGATGGTCCCGCTGTAGGCCACATTGACAGTGGCAAGCGACGGCAAGGTGGAGGGATTGGCCGCGGGCAGCGCAAGCGCGTTGTAAGCCGTGATGGTGTACTGAATCGGCCCGGCGGTCTTGCCCGTCGTGGTGTCCTTCACCGTGATGTTCAATGTGACGGTACCCGTCGCGGTAGGCGTTCCGCTGATGGTAAGAGTTCCGCCGCTGCTGGATGAGGTCAAACCGTCCGAGAGTCCTGTAACCGTCCAGGAGTAGTTTCCGCTGCCACCCGAGGCGACGACCGTCCCGGTGTAGGCCACGTTGACGACAGCAAACGACGGCAAGGTAGAAGGATTAGTCGCTGGAAGCGTCAGGGCATTGTTCACCGTAACGGTGTATGTGATTGGCCCGGCGGTCGAATTCGTTGTGGTGTCAGTAACCGTGACATTAAATGTGACCGTTCCGGTTGCAGTGGGCGTGCCGCTAATGGTCACAATCCCGCCGCTGGTGGAAGAAGTCAGACCGTCGGAGAGTCCGCTGACCGCGTAAGAGTAGTTCCCGCTGCCACCCGAAGCGGCAACCGTCCCGCTGTAGGCCACATTGACGGTGGCGGCAGACGGCAAAGTCGATGGATTGGCCGCCGGCAACGCCAACGGGTTGTAAACCGTGATGGTGTAGGAATAAACGCTGGAGGAGTTGCCTGCGCCATCCGTTGCCTTGGCGGTGAAACTGACCGTTTGCGCGGAGGTAGGCGTTCCGTTGACGGTCAGCGTGGCGCCGTTGGCGGAGTAAGTCAGGCCGTCGGCGGGCAGCCCCGTAACCGTCCAGGTGAAGCTCTTTCCGCTGCCGCCCGAGGCCGTCAGCGTCTGCGCCGGATAGGCCGTTCCCGTGTATCCAATGGGCAAGCTTCCGCTCACGGGAGCGACGTTCACCGGGGGATAGCTGACCACAATCGAGTAAGCCTGGGGCTTGGATAAGTCCCCATAGTTGTCGGCGGCCGTGACCGTGAAGTTGAATGTGCCTGCGGCCGTTGGCGTTCCGATGATGGCGCCGGTGCTCCCATTGAGACTCAGCCACGAGGGCAGGCCCACGGCGCTGTAAGTCAGCGCGCCCGCGCCGCCGCTGGCTGACACCATGCCCGTATAGCCAACGCCAAAGGTCGCTGTGGCCGGCGGAACCGTGGTGGTGCTGAAGACGATCGCCGGTGCTGGATTGATAACCAGATCCAACTGCTCGCTGGCGGTCATGGGCGTGGGCGTGCCGGAATCTGACACATCGAAGGTCAGGTTGGGGTCCATCGCGCAGGATGCCATCAGCGGGCCCGAACTGGTAATCAGGCCTGCCGAGGTCATGCTAAGGCACGCCGGTAGTGTGCTGCCGGAAGCGAGGCTCCACTTATACGGTGGAATACCGGTGCTGCTGGCCAGTTGCACTGAATACGGGGTCCCCACTTGGCCCGCCAGATTTCCACTGGCTCCGCCAGTGGTGGTGATCGTCAGCTTGGCAGGCACCGTCAGGGATACGCTCGCTGTCTTGGAGGTGTTTGCCACCGAGGTCGCCGTGACGGTTGCCGTCTGCGCTGAACTGGTGGCTGCCGGCGCCGTATAAGTGGCCGAAGTGGTCGTCGTGCCGGACAGCTTTCCGCCGCCGCTCACGCTCCACGTCACCCCTTCGCTGTTCTTGTCGTTGGTTACGGTCGCTGTCAGCGTTACCGTATCTGTTGCATCCACTGTCGATGCCGAAGCCGTTACGGCAACGCTAGGCGGTTTGGAACTGCCGCCGCAACCGGACAAGCAGAGAACCGCAATCATCGCAACACAAGAGAGAACGGACCTATTCCAGGACATAAACACCTCTCGCCACATGGAGATCTGAAATCTGTTGGTCAGCGGGGGAAATCTGAAACCTGTTGTTCAGCGGCATGGATTATATACCTAATTCTGACTGCTGAAAATGCAACTTCATGTGCACAACCGTTCTATATTGCGTGAAAAAAAGGCAATTGCGTAAACAAACTGCATCATCGATTTCGCTTTTTTTCTTGAAATTCCCAAAATGGACCTGTTTTATGGCCGACTCCAGAATGTGTCGGAATTCGACCGGCAGGAGGATTGCATTTTTTCCACATTCGTTGACAGGCGATGCACCGACGCGTCAGGCAGGCGGTTGCGTTACGCTTGATGAGGAATGGTCAGGTGCGCGATCTGCGATGACGTCGGACTGGTGCGGGTGGTCAACGCGGCCGGGCAATGGGTTTCGCGCGCCTGCGAGTGCCAGGAGATGGAGCGCGAGGAGCGCCGTCTGGCCGCGGCCCACATCCCCGAGCGCTACCGCCAGTACACCTTGGACGGCTACGAGACCGCCTTTCGCGGCGCCGACCCCTCGCTGGGCCGGGCGCATCTGACAGCCCGCAAGTTTGTCGAGGCCTATCCGGTGGATACCGCCGGCAAGGGATTGCTCTTTATCGGCTCGATCGGCGTGGGCAAGACCCACCTGGCCGTGGGCGTGCTGCGCCGGTTGGTGCAGGAGCGCGGCGTCCGGGGCCTCTTTTGCGACTATCGCGAGTTGCTCAAGAGCATCCAAAATAGCTACAATCCGCAAGTCCAGACCACCGAACTCGAACTGCTGAAGCCGGTCTTTGCTGCCGAGGTGCTGGTTCTGGACGACCTGGGCGCTCAAAAACCCAACGAGTGGGTCTGGGATACGGTCGCGCTCATCCTCAACACCCGCTATAACGACAAGCAGACCACCATCATCACCACCAACTACCCCGATCTTCCGGCCGGTGCCGGCTTCAAAGCCGATGCGAATGGCAACAAGCCCGCAAAGAACGAGGATACCCTCGGCGACCGCATTGGCGACCGCATGAGGTCGCGTCTGGCAGAGATGTGCGTCCGCGTCGAGATGAACGGCGAAGACTTCCGCCAGACCGTCAAGCGCGCCAGGTTCGGGTGAGGAAGGCTGTTGGCTTCCAGCTTCTGAAACGGACGCTCAGACTTCAATTTTGAGACATGGGATTCACGGAACCTCTCCCGGCCACATGTTCCGTTTCGATACAATTCAAGCGAAAGGCTCAGCCCTGAGCCAAAAAGCTGTTGCGTTTCAGCACAAAATGCTTCATTTTAATACAGTTCCCCGTGGAGAAAAAATCCATGCGTAAATCGCTGGAAGCCATCAGCCTTGCCGCGTTGGCTTCAATCATCTGGATTACCTTTCGGGCGTTCTATGGGCCAAGCCAGCTTCCGGACCGCATTCCTATTCACTTCGATGCCACCGGCGTCCCCAACGGATGGGGTCCGTCTTCCACGCTCCTCTTTCTGCCGGTGTTGACCGTGGCGCTCTATCTGTTTATCTCGGTGGTTGCCATGTTTCCCGCAGCCTCAATCTGTGCGGGACAGGTAACGGAGGAAAACCGCGCGCACATCGGGGCGCTGACTCTCCAGATGGTCGCTTGGCTCAAAGTCGAGACGGTCTGCTTCCTTGGCTGGATTCAATGGTCGATCATCCAGTTTGCCAGGCAGGGTCACGGCCATCTCTCTCCTTTATCTGTGCTGCTTTTTCTGGTTGCGGTCTTCGGGACTGCCGGTTGGTACATGGTTGCGGTCTTCCGCGCTGCGAGGCATGGATAGCAATTGCTGGTCGAGTCTTGCTATTCCTGGTGGCCAATCCCAACCATCAAAAAGCCCAGAGGCTTCCCAGCACCATCAGAATGGCGGCAACGGTAACTGCCTGGTAGGCCAGATCTCCGGTCTGCCGTGAGCGGGCTTGTCCGCCGGCGTGCGCTGGCATGGACGTGTATGCGTATGCGGGGAAGGGTTGCATCGGGAACCTGCCTTTCTGCGCCTTGCGGTAGGGTTACGGATTCTATGCCCGCCCGGTTCTCACGCTTGTTCCATTGGACGCTGCATCGCCCTGAACGATTCCACATAGGCGATGAAGATCCGCACAGGATTGTGACGCAGCTTTGTCTGCCGGTCAAGGACGAAGGAGAATTTGATTTGCGGCAGGCGCAGGGGGACCGGAAGATTTCTTTGCGAATGGGTGTCGAATTCCGCTTGTAAGCCCGAAAGAAGTATGAGTGCAACAACTACCCCCGGCTTTGGCCGCCCGAGGAGCTATCGGCTGCCGCGGGGGTGATCAGATCCCTGGAGAATGGAAAGGCAGGTGCCAAGGACGCGGCGAGTGAATTGCTGCTTCTTGTCCTTTACCCAATCCCAGGCATGATTGACGCGCCGTGACCAGCTTGGTTCTTGTTCCGCCGCCTCCGCCGCTACCGCAGCGGCAGCCGCAGCCAGTTCCTCATCCGAGAAAAACGATGGGGCATATGGGGTATAGCCTTCACATAAGTCTTCCTGCCAATCGAGTATTTCGTCCACAATCGGGTCGCTGGCCTCGCCTTTAGCTGCCTTCTCGAACTCCTCTGCCGTTTTCCGCCGTTCGACCGCCAAATCCATCAACAACTTGGCCTCTTCCTGCCGGTCTTCGGCCTGCGCCGCCTGTGCGTTTTCAAGCAGTTGTTTAGCTTCCCTGTGGTGGATGCTGGCAATTGCGAGGTAGTCTTCGGCTGGCGAGCTAGCCTTGAATGTGTAGTCTGACGGTAGATTCTTACGGGCCTTGATATCTTCGTCCGCCATTTGTTCCTCCCGGTCGGCAAACACCCATAACACAGACCGACTGACTTATTCTCTGGCGCCGCGTTATCATACATTATTTCTCAAAACATGGGAATTCGGGGATTTTCTTCGCTGAGGGGTGTAGAATTCCGGTCGTGAGCACTGGTCCTGAACTTGTCCCTTCCCCGAAGAAGGAAGAACGCAACTGGCTGCCTGTGGTTGTGGCCGCAGCTGTCGTTTTGTCGGTTGCCGCCGTGGCAATCCTGAGCCTGGAACACAAGAATGCCCACAGCAAGAGCGCAACTGTGGTGACGCCGATCTCCGCGCCTCTCGACCCCTATGCCGGCAGCCTCTCGCTGACCCGCCTGGCTATGAGCGAATCCGGCAATCTGGCCGGAGGCAAGGTCACCTATCTGGACGGCCAAATCGCCAACACGGGCGCCCGCACCGTTACCGCCGTCACCGTGCAAGTTCTCTTCCGCGATTTTGCCCATGAAGTAGCGCAGAACGAGACCCAGCCGCTCAAGCTCATCCGCGTGCGCGAGCCGTATATCGATGTGGAGCCGGTATCTGCCGCCCCGCTGAAGCCCGGCGGCGAGCAGGACTTCCGCCTGATCTTCGATGCGGTCTCCCCGGACTGGGACGGCGCCTACCCGGAGATTCGCATCCTCCACGTCGAAACCAAATAGCCCCTCCCTTTCCCCCAGGTTTACCTGGTAGAAAGTACAGTGCATGGCAGAATTTACACGCCAGGTACACCGCAACAGACCCTCAATCTGTGCTGCCCAGTTTCGAATCCGTGTTGCAAGTCAAACAATCTAATGGAAATCCTAGTTTCCCTCCGGAACCTCATGGTTTGGCGTGAGCCGTGCTTTCTCTGTGGTTGAGCAAACACGACCGCTCACCCCGCGCAACCCTGGCGGGGAAAAACCAGAGGGTGTCCACTTTGATGAAAGCTGTAGCATCGTTTCGGAACTTGTCCCACCGCAGGCTCGCTCTAGTTTTACTGGCATCTGCTATCGCAGTTCCCACCTTCGCGCAAGGGGGGCAGTCTGCGGCAAGGACACCGAGCACACCGCCCGCCGCGGTCGAACCACAGCCCTCCCCCATGGCCTCGCCGTTGCCCTACCCCAGCACCCCGAAGGAGGGGTTCTGGGGCCGGGTCAATCCCTTTGCGCGCAAGAAGTGGGTCAACAACCGGGTGGACCCCCTCAAGGGCCAGCTCAACGAGCTGGATGAAGTGAATGCCAAGAACACACGCGACATTCAGGACGTGGACAGCAGGGCGCAGGCAGGAATCCGCCGGGCCCAGTCCACCGCCGACGCAGCCAACCAGACGGCCAACGCCGCAGGCAGCCAGGCTCGGAACGCCAGCGGCATGGCGCAGGGCGCTTCTGGCCGCGTGGACAGGTTGAACTCGACCGTCTCCGGCCTGGACCAGTACCGTCAGGCAAGCGAGGTCGAAGTAGAGTTTCGCGGGGGCCAGCCCATTCTGTCGGCAGCCGCCCGCAAGCAACTAGACGAGTTCGCCGCCAGCCTGACCGGTCGTCAGGGATATGTGCTGGAGATCGAAGGACACTCTTCTCTGGCAGGGGGCGCCGGCATCCAAAGCTCCGGGCGTTTGGCCGATGCGGTCAAGCGCTACCTCGTCACGCAACATGAGATTCCCGTCTACCGATTGCACTCCGTAGCCCTTGGCAATGCTTCCGCCGCGGGTGAGGAAGCGGTCAAGCCCGCGAAGGCCAACAGCGTGTGCATCCGGTTGATGGAAAACAGTTTGGCGGCCCAGGAAGTTGCGTCTCCCCATGGCGCGGCTCCCTCGACCGGTACGGAGCAGCCTTAACAGCCGCAGCCCCTCCCCCCGAGGCGCCAATCCGCGCCGGCGGCTCCCCCGCCGTCTGGCCGCCAATCAAGCTCTCGCAGTAAGAGAGAACCAAGGCAACTTGGCCCCCGTCAATGACGGGGGCCGTTTTTTATGCAGTTCCGGGCTTATCCATCTTCCGGCAGGACAGTGTCCGAAGGTCTCTCTGAAGAATGCCATCCCTCAACCCGCTAGAATCATCTCTGTATGCAGCCAACCAACCCCAACCCGGCCGCCGGAAACATCTCCGGCATGATTCCCGGCGGCAGCCGTTTCCTCCGCGCCTGCCTGCGACAGCCAGTCGATCGAACGCCCGTCTGGTTTCTGCGCCAGGCAGGACGCTACATGCAGGAATACCGGGAGGTTCGCAAGCACCACACGCTGGTGGAAATCTGCAAGCAGCCCGAACTGGCAGCCGAGGTGACCATTACCGCAGCCGAGAAGCTGGGTGTGGACGCGGCCATCATCTTTGCCGACCTGCTGCTGCCGCTGGAGCCGATGGGCCTGGACTTTGAGTTTCAGGCCGGCGAGGGGCCGGTGGTTCACCATCCCGTCCGCACAGCAGACGACGTGCGAGCCCTGCGCACCGATCGCGCCGATGACCTGGCTTACGTGGCCAAGGCCATCGAGAAGGTTGCCACCCACTTCAACGCACAAAAAGGGCGCGATCGCCTGGGCATCATCGGCTTCTGCGGAGGACCTTACACGCTGGCCAGCTACATGATCGAGGGCGGCGGCTCAAAAAACTACATCCGCACCAAGCAGATGATGTACGGCGACACCACTGCGTGGCGCAGCCTTTTGGACAAGATCGTGGTGGTGCTGACGGAGTATTGCCGCCTTCAGGTGGCTGCCGGAGCCGACGTTATACAAATTTTCGACAGTTGGGTTGGTTCTCTTGGCCTGGCCGACTATTGCGATTACGCCTTCGAGGCCTCCAAACGCCTGGTCCGCACAGTGCAGCAGATGGGCGTGCCGGTCATCTATTTTGGCGTTGAGACCGCGGGTCTGCTCACGCAAATGGCCGCGACCGGCGCAGACGTCATTGGCCTCGATTGGCGGCAGCCGCTCGACGAAGGCTGGCGCGCCGTAGGCCACGGCCACGCAGTGCAAGGGAATCTGGACCCTATCACGCTTTTCGCGCCGGGTGAAGTTTTGGAACTTCGCGTCAAGGAGGTTCTGTGCGCTGCCAACGGCCGCCCCGGTCACATCTTCAACCTTGGCCACGGCATCGTCCCCGGCACGCCGGTCGAGAACGTGCAAGCCGTTGTGCGCATGGTCAAGGAATTCCGGTTGGATTCGGTCCATGGTTAATTGGTTTGGGTGGGATACCTTGATTCCCGATCCCCGTCCCTTTCATCATGAGGTTGCCTATGCCTAAACAAGCCGTTCTTCTCCTGGCACACGGCACGCCCGAGACCGTCGAGCAGATTCCCGAGTACCTGCGCAATGTGACCGGCGGCCGTCCACTCCCGCACGAGGTTATTGAGGAGATTCAGCGCCGCTACACGCTCATCGGACACAGCCCGCTGACCGAAATCACGCTGGCTCAGGGCCGGCTTGTGGAAGCGGAGCTGGCTGCCAGCGGCCAGCCCGTACCCGTCTACGTCGCCATGCGCAACTGGCATCCTTACATTGCAGATGTGATCCGCCAGATGCGCGCCGACGGCGTGGAAGTAGCCACAGTCCTCTGCCTAGCGCCGCAAAACTCGCGCACCAGCGTGGGCCTCTACCGCCGGGCCGTCGAGGCTGAGGCAACGGGCCTGCGGATCGATTTCACAGGGAGTTGGGCCGAGCATCCTCTTCTGATCGAGGCTTTTGCCGAGCGGCTCCGCACGGCCTGGACCAGCCTCAGCGCGGAAGCGGCCGCGCCAGTTCCGGTGCTGTTCACGGCGCACAGCGTTCCTTGCCGGACCGTCGAGGCTTCTGCGGGTCAGACCGGTGACCCTTACGCCGAAGAGGCCAGGCGGACCGCGGCGCTGGTGGCCGCCAGCTTGCCGGAGATTTCGCAGTGGTTCTTCGCCTTCCAGAGCCAGGGTGCCACCGGAGGGCCGTGGCTCGGCCCGGCCGTCGAAGAAACCCTTGAATCCATCGCCGCTTCGGGCGTGCGGACTCTGCTGCTTCAGCCCATCGGCTTTCTCTGCGATCACGTCGAAATCCTCTACGACGTGGATATTCTCTTCCGCGAGTATGCCGCCAAACTGAATCTCCGGCTGGAGCGGCCGGAGTCGCTGAACATTTCGGTAACTCTCGCCAGGGCGGTTGCGGATCTGGCGCGCCACGGCCTCGTGCGGCTCAACAGTCTCTAACGGTTGCCGCTCTTGCTTTACAGGCCGGTTGCGATGAGCGCAGCCAACGCCTCTTCCGGTTCGGGGCGCACGCGGAAATCGGCATGTGCCTCGGCGAAGAGGACCTTCCGGTCCTTTGCGATGACGTAGGTTGCCGGGATGGGAAGACGCCAGCTCGACTCGCCATTCACAAATGGAATGTTGATCAGAATGGACATGTAGTAGTCGCGAAGATAGCCGGGCACGGTGTAGGCCAGGCCGAACTTCTCGGCGAGCGCGCAGCGTGGGTCGGAGAGCACGGGGAACGGAAGCCGGTGCTGGCCCACCATGAAGTCGTTCTGCCGTTCGGTCTGCGGGCCGATGGCAACCATCAGCGCCCCGCGCTCGCGGAGCTGCTCATAGAGGTCGCGCCAGGCTTCCAACTCAGTTACGCAGTAAGGGCACCAGCGGCCGCGAAAGAACTTGATCACCAGCGGGCCGAGGGCGAGCATGTCTTCGCTGCGCACCAGGCGCCCGGTTGCGTCGTGCAACTCAAACTCCGGCGCCAGCGCGCCAACGGGCAGGATGTGCTCTTCGATGCCGGTGGCGAATAACTCCTCAACCGCCCGCTCACTAATAGCCAGACGCTCGGCCTGCACCAGGTTGCGCGTGTTGGCGGTGATCGCGTCGAGTTGGTCCTGGAGGGTGGTCATGCGGACTTTGCCCTAGGGAGCCTCGGTTGATTGAGAACGTTCATCAAGCGAATCAATCAAACGCTTACCAACTTCCAAAACTTGCTCAGCATTTGCTTTGCTAATGTCAGCGCCGTGAACCACCGAATTGAGACTCGCCAGAATACCCAAGAGCGCCACGCATTCTGGGCCCGTGAGAACTCCATGTTTAGCCAGTTCGCGCGTGAGTGTTGTGGCGCTCGCTTTTCTGTCTGTGATCCCGTTGTGAACTGCGAGCTTCCTTACACGCTTCTCAATATCTATACGCAAGTCAAGAACTGCGAGTCTCGGATACGCCTCAAGTAAAGCAGTGTACTCCACGCCGGATTGGGTATTTGCAGTGAGGGAGGCACTCTCCGAGACAAGAAGTCCGGATTCTTCTGCAACTTCCGCCGCCTTGGTAAATCTATTTTCGTTGAAATCGATTTTCCATCCTCCTGGCATTTCGAGCGACTTAAACAAGTTTCCGAGCCAAGGGGCGAAGCACAAAACCAGCAGCACGATTGCGATCGCATCAATCTGCAACGTTGGCCAGCGCAAATGCGCCAGCAGAAATACCGCAGAGACCAACGTTATCGCGACCTGTAACCGGCGGGTTACCATGACTGACTACCTTCCGAACCTCTGTTTCCCGCCCATGCCCATGGCGCCCATGCCGCCACGCATCATGTTCTTCATCATCCCGCCTTTGCCCATCTGCTTGAACATCTTGGCCATCTGGGCGTACTGGCGGAGGAGCTGGTTCACGTCCTGAACCGTGGTGCCACTGCCCAGCGCGATACGCTTGCGGCGTGCACCGCTGATGATCTCGTGGTTGCGGCGCTCCTTGGGGGTCATCGAGTTGATGATCGCCTCAAGGCGCACAAACTGCTTTTCGTCCACGCTCTTGGCGGCCTGCTGCATTCCTGCAAACGGGCCGACCGAGGGCAGCATCTTCAGGATGCTCTCCATGGAGCCGAGCTTGGAGATCTGGCGGAGCTGATCGCGGAAGTCTTCGAGAGAGAAGCCGTCGCCCAAAAGAGCCTTCTTGGCGAACTCTTCGGACTTCTTTCGGTCCAATGTGGATTCGGCCTTCTCGATGAGCGACATCATGTCGCCCATGCCGAGGATGCGGCCGACGATGCGGTCCGGGTGGAAGGGCTCGAAGGCGTCCGGTTTCTCGCCCACGCCGATGAACTTGATGGGCTGGCCGGTGACGTGGCGAATGGAGAGCGCCGCGCCGCCGCGTGCGTCGCCATCCATCTTGGTGAGCACAACGCCGGTCAGGCCGAGGCGCTTGTGGAAGTCCTGGGCCGAGTTGACTGCGTCCTGGCCTGTCATGGCGTCGGCGATGAACAGAATCTCCGAGGGGTTGAGCTCCTTCTTGAGCTGCTCCATCTCCTCCATCAACTGCTCGTCGATGTGCAGGCGACCGGCGGTATCGACAATCAGCGTATCGCAGCCCATGTTGCGGGCCTCGCGGCGCGCCTCTTTGGCCAGCCGGAGCACCAGGGCCTTGCCTGCTGTCTCGCCCTTCTGGTCGCCTTCGTAGAGCTTGGCTTCAATACTCTTGGCAACCACCTTGAGCTGCTCGCGGGCTGCGGGGCGGTAGACGTCCACCGAGACCAACATGGGCCGGTGGCCGCCCTTTTTGAGCCAGGCGGCGAGCTTGCCGGCAGTGGTGGTCTTGCCGGAGCCTTGCAGACCGGCCATCAGGATTACCGAAGGCGGCTGCGAGGCGAATTTGAAGCGGGCCGTGTCTTTGCCCAGTAGCGTAATCAGCTCGTCGCGGACGATCTTGATAACCTGCTCGGAGGGCGAGAGAGCGGTAAGCACTTCAGTCCCAACGGCCTTGGCGCGAATCTGCTCGATCAGGTCGCGAACCACGTTGAGGTTGACGTCGGCCTCGAGCAGCGCCACGCGGATCTCGCGCAGGGCTTCAGCGATGTTTTCTTCAGAGAGCGTACCCTGTCCGCGAAGGGTCTTGAAGGCGCGCTGCAGTTTGTCTGTGAGGTTTTCAAACATGATCAATTCAAGTGTATCGCGCCACCTGCGGTGGGGCAGACGGCGCTTACGCGCCATGGGGTTCATAGTATCTGGCCTTGAGTTGATCCACGGCACGAAGTACCTATTCCGCCGGGGCGATAAGATACTGCTCCAGCTTGCCGTCGGGATAGGTGTAGGTGGTGAGGCTCAGCTGCTTGCCGGGGTAGACGATGTCAAAGGCGTGGAAGGTCATGCCGCCACGCAGCTCTTCTCTGGTTTGCCGGAAGGTGAGCGGCTCGCCGAGCGGGGCCAGGCTCGATTGGAAGTCTGCCAGGGCCTCGGCGGTGAAGTAGTCGCTCAGGTTGGGCGCGAACTGCGCGCGGTCGATGCGGCCCTGTTGCAGGCCGTGGAAGATCTCGATGGCCTGCTTTTCAGGAGCGGTGGGCGGATAGCCGGCAGCCACCGGGGCGGCCAGACGCGCGATGGATGAGGCTGCGCCAACAGCGTCCTGATTGGTGAGCACAGCCACGGCCGCGCCGTCGTCCACCAGCACCTCGTTGTCTGAAACAAAGCCGGAGACCTCGCCGCTGTGTTCGATGGAGCGATGGCCGTTGCGGTCGATCACCTCCACGCCCAGGCCGTAGTGTGTTCCCTTGCCATCCTTTAGCTTCACCTCGGTGAACATCTGCTTGTAGCTCTCTGGCTTGAGGATGGTCTGGGCGATCAAGCTTTCGTCCCAGAGGGCCAGGTCGCGGGCGGTCATGGCCAGTTCGCCAGCTGCGAACATCCAGCCACGGCCCTCCTTGGGCGCTGGGCGCAGGGGGCCGAGGGCGTGGCGATAGTAGGCGGTGGCGTCGGCCTGGGTCAGCTTGGTCTCATCGGAATTCCACACTGAGGTCATGCCCAGCGGGCGGAAGACTCGCTGCGTAAGAAAGTCCATGAGCGAAGAGCCGGTGACGGCCTCCACGATGCGGCCGGCGATGACGAAGTTGGTGTTTGAGTACTGCCACTGAGTGCCGGGCTCAAAGTCCAGCGGCTTTTTGCCCCAGGTGTCGAGAATCTGCTGGGCGCTCTCGGGAGCCAGCATGGGGGTCATCACGTAGTCCTCTGGCCAGTAGTCCTGATAGCCGGAGGTGTGGGAGAGAATCTGGCGAATGGTGACCTCGTTGCCGCGGGTAAGACCGGGAACGTACTTGCCCACCGCGTCGTCCAGCTTCAGCTTGCCGTCTTCCTGGAGCAACAGAATCGCCGCTGCGGTGAACTGCTTGGAGATCGACCCGATCGAGTAGCGCATCTGGGGCGTTGCGGCGACTGCGGGGGTGGTTTCCGTGGCGAGGCGGGCGCTGCCGTAGGCGTGCGTATAGACCAGCTTGCCGTGCTGGACCACGGCGACCGATGCACTTGGTACGCCGGTTTGATCGAGAACCTGTACCACGATGCGGTCGACGCGGGCGCGAATGGCTGGGTCGACGCGTTCGATCGTCTGCGCCTGCACGGCTGCGGCTGCCAGCGCCAGAACCATCAGGCCCGTGAACCCCAAAACTCTCGTAAGATATTTCATTGCCGTCCATCTCCCCCTGTTGTGCGCAAGTAAGACTGTCACGCTTCAAAGTATCAGTCCGGCCTCGGTTGCGATAGGCTGGGCAGAGGCGGGCGTGAAGGTCAGCCCAAAACTCAAGCTTCGGGAGGACGGATGGAGCGGTTGATCGAAGGGCACAAGCGGTTTCTGGCCGAGGTCTTCCCGGTCCGGCGGAGCCAGTTTCATCTGTTGGCGGAGATGCAGGCGCCGGAGTGGCTATTCATCACCTGCTCAGACTCGCGCGTGGTTCCGGATCTGTTTCTCGGCACAGGCCCCGGCGACCTGTTCATCACGCGCAACGCCGGCAACGTGGTGCCCGTTACCAGCACGGATGTGGACGGCGTGACGGCGACGATCGAATACGCCGTCGAGGTGCTGAAGGTGAAGCAGGCCATTCTCTGCGGCCACTCCGACTGTGGCGCGCTTAAGGCGGAGCTGGACCACAAGAGCCTGGAAAACCTGCCCAAGGCACGCCGCTGGTTGAGCCATGTGGAGGCAGCCTACAGCCATCGTCAGCCGCTGAATCTGGCCGACGGAGCGCAGGCTGAACTGGCATCGCTGATTCGCGGCAACGTGGTAGCGCAACTGCTGAATCTGCGTGCGCAGCCGTCTGTGGCGCGGGCGGTGGCCGATGGGCGACTGACCACCCATGGCTGGTATTACGACATTCTCACCGGCCGCATCGAGCAGTATGACGACAAGATGCGGCTATTCTTGCCGCTGGTGAAATAAGAACCTGCGGTTCTCTCTTTTTTGGCCGGCCTCAACCCCGTTCACCGCTCTCGCGCAGAATCGGCCATAGGCCTGCAACCACGAACGCCGCGGCGACCATGGCTCCCATCAGGGCAAACATGCTGGCTGAGCCGTGCATGGCCGAGGCGACTTCGCGATACTGAAGCGCCGCATAGCCGTGCAAAAACCATACGGCTGCCGCGACCACGTAGACCGCTGCCAGCGCGCGCATGAGCGCCAGCAGACGGGTCATTCGCCACATGGCGATTTCGCGGGCCATCCGGCGCGAGCGCTGCAAGATCCAATACGGATCGGGCGGAGTGCAATGGATTTCCGCGCGACGGGCCTCTTCGCCGAGCGCCTGGGCCAGATGCGACGCCTGGCTACAATCCTGGCACTCAGCCACATGCAGGCGCAGTTCCGTGGTCCACTCGCCCGAGCGCAAGGCCCGGATGACGCTGGTTTCGTGCTCGCAACTGATTTGCTTCATGACTTTATCCTCTGTGGACGCAGAAAGCCGCTCGCCTTTTGCCGGGCGCGGTAGAGCAGAATCCGTATGCTCATTGCGCCCAGGCCGGTGGCAGCGGCAATCTCCGCGTGGCTCATCCCCTCGACATAGGCCAGCCAAAGCAGTTCCCGCTCGCGCGGCTTCAACTGGCGCATCGCCGCACACACATCCAGCCGCGCATCCTCGTCTGACTGCGCGCCAGATTCGGCGGGCTCTTCGAGGGCGCTGTCGTCGCGGCTGCGAGAGCGGTTGTGCAGCAGGTTGGTGGCGATGCGGAAGAGATAGGAGCGGGTTTGCGCCTCGTCCATCGCCGGCGCCTTGCTCAGCAGAAACTTGCAGTAGGTCTCCTGGAGCAGGTCGTCGGCCACGTCGGGGCGTCCGCTGGCATGTTGCAGATAGCCCCACAGCGGGCGGGAAGTCGCTTCATAGAGCCGCCTGAAACCTTCCTCGCCCGCCGCTGTCTGCTCGCGCCCTGGTGAAATCCAGCCCGCAATCATGCTTGCATCTTCCATCATTACCGCCCGGGGTCAAGCCTTCGGTTCTTTCCCAACGAGTCCCAGCGCGCGAGAGGCATAGAAGGAAACCACCGCCGCTGCTTCCAGTCCGACACCCAGCGCCACGGCCAGGATTCCCATCACCTGCGCATCGTGATCAACAATCCCGGCCGCGTGCATCCAGGAAAGGGTTCCGCCCACGATGAGGAAGATCAGCCCCCACCGTATGCAGTCAAGGATACTGCCGTATGCCGTGCCCGACTCCTGCGCCAGCGAGGTGAGGAACTTTTTGCCTCCTTCGGTCTCGACGTAAGAAAGCATCGCCTGCGCCGAGTCAAAGCGCGCCAGCATCGTTTTCGCCACCTCGCCCTGCACCCAGGCCGTCTTGTAGCGCCGCACGGACGAGAAGATAACCCAGACGATGAAGCCAATCATTGTGAATACTGAGCAAGGAACCAACCATTCCGACATAACCGCCTCCCGGCTAAAGATTTGATTTCACCGGTAGAACACGCGGGAGGGATGGATGGTTAACAGGTAATTTGCGGCGATGCGTGTCCTGGACCTTGGACGTATACACTCTCTCAGCGCTTACAACGCTACTTATCTCGAACTGGACCTGCGCCACGCTGCAATACTGGCTACCTTCGACCACAAATTGGCTTTGGCTGCAAGAGCTGCCGGGGGGACAGGTCTTCGGATGCGGCGTGAATAGCACATACTACAATAGTTTGTGCTCCGTTGTTTCCTCGGAACCTTTGAAAAAAGGAATATCGATCGATGCGACTTTTCCTTCTCGCTGCTTTTCTTTCCTTAGTGATTCCGACCGCTGCGCCGGCACAGTCACCCACGGACGGACATGCTGACACGACAACCTATCAGAATACCTATTTCCATTTCTGGTATTCCTGGCCCAAGTTTCTTCAACCCTACAACGTCTCCTCGCTTGCACTGCCGCACGGCTCTTCGCAGGCAATCGAGTTCATGCTCTTTTCCGCCCGGCAAGGCAATGAACCCTACGGCATTGTGATGATGGCGGAGAAACGCAACGTGCGAACACAGCACACGAATGGAATTGCCAATAGCGCCGCGTTCATCGATCTTGTGGAGAGATTCCCACCAGAAATGCATGTGGTCATTCAGCAGAGAAAGCACTTCAAGAACTCCGATGGCCTGGTCTTCGACGAACTCGACTATACGGAGAGTGGAGGCCCTTCTTCGGCCATCGCAACCGAGATTGGGGAGTTTCTGATCGTCTTCAAATGCAATGCAAAATCCGCAGCGGATCTTGCAGAGATGAACAAATCGGCAGCGGCAATGCGTCTTCGCCAATAGCGTTTTACGGCTAAATGTCGGTCATATTAATGCGCCCCCGGCGGCGGGGCGACGTGCTTTTCCGGCTTCTTGAACATCCACGCGGCGCCGGCGCAGCAGAAGGCCAGCAACGCCGTCCAGCGGAAGACGTCCACGTAAGCCATGAGCGCCGATTGCTGCTGCATCAGGCCATAAATCAGGCCAAAGGAACCGGGGCGGCCCTGGGCAGGGCCGATGTGATGGCTGAGGTAGCCGGCGATGGCCGCCGACTTCTGCTGCAAGACAGGGTTCGATGGGCTGAGGTTGGCACCGATCTCGGTCTGGTGCAACGCAGCGCGACGAATCAGCGCCGTGGTAGCCATGGCGATGCCGATCGAACCGCCGATGTTGCGCAGCATGTTCGACAGGCCGGTGGCGGCGCCCATCTCCTTGTTGCTGATGGTGGCCATGCTCAGCGTGGCCATGGGCACAAAGACAAAACTCAGCGCAAAGCCGGTCAGGGTGATGGGAATCAGCAGGGTATAGGGGCCAATGCCCAGATCCACCGTGCCGAAAACCAGCGCGCACAGGCCAAAAGCAATGAAGCCGCCGCACATCAGCTTGCGGTTGTCGAAGCGCGAGCCCAGGATGCCGATAATCGGCGATCCGACGAACGAGCCGATGCCGCGCGGACCTACTACCAGCCCGGCGGTGAAGGCCGTGTAGCCCAAGATCTCCTGATAGTAGAGAGGCAGGATGGCGATGGTGATGTAGATGCACATGCCCAGCATGGCGATGAGAATGCAGCCGGTGCGGAAGTTGCGGTTCTTGAGTACATGCAGGTCCACCAGGCCGTTGGGGTGGGTCCAGGAATGCCAGATCCAGCCCACCAGCGAGACCACCAGCGCCGCCACCGCCCAGCGCACCCAGACAGCGCCGAACCAGTCGTCCTCCTGCCCTTTGTCGAGCACGATCTGCAGACAGCCGCTCCACACCACCAGCAGGCCGAAGCCGATATTGTCGAAGCGGCCTACCTTCGCGTTCTTGATGTAGGGTGGATCGTGGACGAAGCGGCTGATAAGAATGACTGCCAGAATGCCTATAGGAATGTTGATGTAGAAGGCGTAGCGCCAACTAAATGTATCGGTGAGCCAACCGCCCAGGGTGGGGCCGAGGACCGGAGCCAGCACGATCCCCAGGCCATAGGCGGCCATGGACATGGAGCGCTTCTGGATGGGAAAGCTTTCCAGCAGAATCGATTGCGACAAGGGTTGCAGCGCCCCGCCGCCTGCCCCTTGCATAACGCGAGCCAGCAGAATGACGCTCAACGAGGGGGCCGCTCCGCAGAAAAACGAGGCGATGGTGAAGATGATTACGCAGGTGAGCAGGAAACGCTTGCGGCCAAAGCGGCGTGCAAACCAGTTTGAGGCGGGCAGGATCACGGCGTTGGCCACCAGATAACTGGTCAGCACCCAGGTGGCCTCTGAGTTCGAGGCCGAGAGGCTCCCGGCAATGTAGGGCAGCGCCACCGATGCGATGGCTGTGTCCAGCACCTCCATGAAGGTGGGCAGCATCACGGAGACCGTTACCAGCCACGGGTTCACGCCCTGGGTTAGCGGGTATCGGGCGTGGGCAGCGGCGTTGGTCATCGGAAAGGGAACACTTGAGAGTAAACGATTCGCGGGTTCGCTGCCAGTGATGGGAGAGGCAGTTGTCGGACTTTACACAATACACGGAAACACGGGTGCGGGCGCACAAATCATATTGCAAAAACTGCGGCAGGCAGACCGCATCGGTCGAACAGGATTGCGGGGCAGACAGGTCTCTCAGCATCCCCTTGATCTCGGACAGATTTGGTCGTATATTAAATAAGGACTGAATCAATCGGATATTGGCCTCTGGCTTTCTCAGCGCACGTACAGAGATGGGTCTTCGCCTGGTTTGCGTCGATTTTGCAGAAAATGGGGTATTTGTTTGAAGCGGTTGTCTCTTCCCTTCCTCTTTCTTTTGATTCTGACGGGAGTAGTTCCCTCCGTTTCCGCTGCTCCGGCTTTCACCATCTCAGGCATAGTCCATGATTCGAGCGGCGGCCGCATTCCTCATGCACTTGTGGCAGTGCGCCGCGCTGAGTCTCAGGCATCGATAGAGGCTTTCACCGGCGACCAAGGCGAGTTTCGGGTTCTGGTTCCTGGGCCGGGGAGCTATCGAATCGACATCGCCGCCGCCGGTTTTGCTCCACTGACCACCCATGCTGATCTGAACCCCGCCGATCCCTCCGCTGGCTCCGAAGTGAGCCTGGATCTGCCGCTGGAGATCGCCGAGCGTTCAGACACCGTGGAGGTAACTGCGGACGCCCTGGCTGCCGAGACCACCAGCACCCAGTTGGGCGAGACGCTGGATACGAAAAAGATTGAGAGCGTGCCGCTGAACGGGCGCAGCTTTACCGATCTGATGGCCGTACAGCCGGGGATTGTGCCGGCGAATACGGCGCAGCCGGGCGCCGTGATCATGACCGGCGTGGCCTCGACGCCGCCCTCCGGCGACGCCAATCCCGGCACGCTTTCGATCAGCGGCCAGCGCGAAGCTTCGAACGGTTTCAGGGTGAACGGCAGCGATGCGGAGGAGGACGTGAATATGGGCACATCGATTGTGCCCAATCTGGACTCGATCGACAGCTTTCGTGTGCTGACGTCGAACTTCGATGCCGAGTATGGCAACTCCAGCGGCGGGCAGGTGCTGGTGACCACCAAGGCCGGGACGGCAGACTGGCACGGAAGCGCCTTCGAGTTCCTGCGCAACACGGCTCTGGACGCGCGGAATTACTTTTCGCTGGATCGGGCGGCCTATCGCCAGAATCAGTTTGGCGCAGCCGTGGGCGGTTCTCCCTTTCACAAGAAGATAGCGGTGTTCGCTGATTACCAGGGAACGAGGCTGACGGAAGGGATCGACACGGGCGAGATTGCGGTTCCATCGCAGGATGAGCGACGCGGAGAGAATTTTGTGGATTCCAAAACCGGCAAGAGCCTGCTTACGGGGTGCGTAAGCGGACCTTATCTGGCGAATATGCTTTCGAGTGAGCTTGGCAGAAGCGCGGCTGCAAGCATAGCTGCCGGTGATCCATATTCTGCTGCATCGCAAGGGTGTACGTCGGGACGGATGCCGGTGTTTCCGGCGAATCAAATTCCACAAGCCGTCTGGTCCGCACCGGCGAAGTACCTGCTGGCCTCAATTCCCCAGCCCAACATAGGCGCTGCGCTGTTCGCCACCGCAGCCGAGGCTGAAACTCTTGAGGACGACAAAGGCGCCCTGCGCCTGGACTGGACGCACGGCAAAGGAACGCTGACCGGCTACTACTTTCTCGACGGCTACTCGCTGGACAATCCTTATCCGACAGGCACCGGCGGGGCCAGCGTGCCGGGCTTCAACGCCACGTCGAATGGCTTTGCGCAACTCGCCAGCCTGAGCCACACGGTCACCTTCGGCGCGACGGCGCTGAACGAGTTCCACTTAAGTTTTATGCGCAACGCCAACTCGGTCGGCCAGCCCAAAGGCGGCGTCGGGCCGTTGCTCGTCGATCAGGGATTCGTCGATCCCGTTACCCTCGTGCCCACTATCGACGCGCTCAAGCCCTCCACCGAGGGCATTGAAAACGTAGCCTTCAACGACTTCACGCTGGGTGTTGACACGACCGCGCTGGTGCAGGCCGAGAACATCTACGAGGTCAGCGACGCCTTCAGCCGCATCGCCGGCAAGCACGGCCTCAAGGCTGGCGGCGAGATCCACGCCAATCAAATCAATACCCATCCCGACGTGATCTTCAACGGCAGCTTCGCCTTCAACGGTTCGGAGACGGGCTTGGACTTCGCCGACTTTCTGCTCGGTGTGCCGTCCAGCTACACGCAAGGCCAGGCGAGCAGTTTCTATAACCGCAACCTCTATATGGCCGCATTTGCGCAGGACAGTTGGAAGGTCGTCCCGACCCTGACTCTGAATTACGGAATTCGCTGGGATAGAATCCGCCCCTGGAGCGAGAAGTACAACCAGTTGCAGACCCTGGTCAAGGGCGAGCAGTCGCAGGTCTTTCCCGGCGCTCCGCTGGGGATTGTCTTCCCCGGCGACCCCGGCGTGCCGCGCTCGCTTGCCCCGGCGCGCAACGATCTTTCCCCGCGTATCGGCGTCGCTTACACGCCGGCCTTCACAGCGCCCTGGCTCAGCAAACTGACCGGCCCGGCAGGCCAGACTAGCATCCGCGCAGGCTACGGCATCTTCTATACCGCCTATGAGGGGCTTTCGGCGGGCATCATGAGCGCCAATCCGCCCTACGGATATACGTATACTTCCGCTGCGCCTCCACTCTTCGACTCGCCCTTTACGGTAGCGGCTACCGGAGCCGACGCGGGACAGCGCTTCCCGCTGCAGAAAGTGCCCTACGGAGCCAGCCGTTCCAATCCGGACGCTAGTGTGAAATGGAGCCAGTTCGAGCCGCTGGTAGGCATTCCCGCCGTGGACCCGAGCGACGTTACACCCTACGCCGAGCACTGGATGGCCAGTGTCGAGCGCCAGTTCGGCACAGCTACGCTGGCCTCCATCAGCTACATCGGTGCGGCATCGCACCATTTGCTGGCGTTGGAGGAGGCCAACCCGGCCAATCCCGCTCTGTGCTTGAGCCTGGGCACGGCAGCTTGTAGACCTTTCAACGAGCAGGCCGCCCGTAAAGGCTTCCAACAGCCCGATGGCAGCTTCCCCTTCGGCAGCGTCGAGCTGCAGCGCACCATCGCCAACGCCAGCTACAACGCCCTGGAAGCGTCGCTGAACCACCGGGCCCACAACCTGAGCTTGCTGGCGAGCTATACATACAGCAAATCCATCGACCAGTCCGCCGGATTGCCCGAGCCGGTAAATCCCGTGAATCCCTCTCTCAGCCGCTCTCTCTCAGCCTTCGATCTGCGTCAGAACCTGGTTGCCAGCTTTCAGTACGAACTGCCCACGCTCAAAGATGCGCGCCGTCTCCACTGGCTCGCAGAAGGATGGTCCGTAGCCGGCATCGCGCGTTTCACCTCTGGATTGCCCGTGACCTTGCTGAACAACAACGACACTTCTCTGCTCGGCACCATTCCCAACGGCATCAACAACAACGGCGTGGACACACCGGATTGGAGCGGCCGTTCGCTCAGCCTCAACCGCAATCCCCGCGGCGGCAGGCCCGTCTTTGACGCGACGCAACTTACCCTGCCGGCTCTGGGAACCATGGGGAATGCCCGGCGACGCTTCTTCTCCGGCCCCGGCTTGGAGAACGTGGACGCCACTCTCAGCCGCACCATCGCCCTGGAAGGCGCGCGCACACTCGAATTCCGGGCTGAGGCCTTCAACGTAGCCAATCACGCGCAGTTCTTCGGCGCAGCCTCTGTTGAGGGCAACATGTCCAGCGGCAGCTTTGGCACTGCTGTCAGTGCCATGCCGCCACGGCTGATGCAACTGGCTCTGCGCTACCGGTTCTGAACCTCAGGGGCCCGTCTGAAGACGGGCTCCATCGCACTACTGAATAGACCTCAAATAAGCAACAACCTGCCAGCGTTGCGCCTGGGGCAGGCTTGACCAGGAAGGCATGCCGTGCGCCAGGTCGCCTTGGCGCAGAAACCACTCGATGTCGCCATCGCTTGCCGCGCGCAGCCGTTCGCTGCGAAGTGCAGGCCGCTTGTGCCCGTCGCCTTGCGCATCGGCCTTGTGGCACTGCAGGCAGTGGTCGCGATAGACAAGCGCTCCGGCCGCAACCGCCTCGGGTTGCGCGGCCAGAGGATTGGCCCGCGCGTGATCCCTGGCCGGAACATGCTCCCAGTGCGAGCTGGAAACCGCGCCAATGGCCGCCGTCGCGCAAAGAGAAATCAAAAGAGCAACCAGGCTCCGTCGCATCACTTCCCACCCCCTTGTGAACCGTGGAACCAGTTGCCAACCTGATTGAATTCATAGGCCAGGCCTACCCTGTAAACCCGCGCCAGACTTGTGTCCGTCAGGCCGAAGCCCGGCGAAAAGCTCAACCGAACACCCTTAGGCAGTTGCCAGCCGATGAGCGGTGCAATGTAGTGCGAGGTGTCTCGCATGGTCAGCGCAAAGGTGTCGCCCAGGCCGCCGTAACCCTCCACGCCAGCGATGAACTTCTCCGTGCAAAGCATGCATTCCCGGCTGCTGGCCGCGCTGCGCAGCGGGCGGGTCGCGCCGATCGCGTAACCGAACTCCCACGGCGCATGGCTCAGATCCTTTTCCGAGATGAAGTTTTCGCTTATATTCCAGTCCTTGACATTGGAGGAGAGAATCAGCTTCAGTTCCGCCTCGTGCTGGTGCTCCTTGCGCAGTTCGCCATTGGGCGCTGCCAGGTCGGCTTGGCCGTCGTGGCCCACAAACTCCAGGATCGTCTTGTCGGCGCCGGAGGTATTCTCGTACTCGATATAAAAGACCGGATTGATGGCGTGATTACCCATCAACGGCCGCACCCGATTCTCCAACCGCCAACCCGTGAAGATCGTTGAGTCGCTGCCGGTGGCCTGCCCGTCGAGATAGAGCTCGGTCGTCCACCAGGCCCGCGTGCCGTACTCCAGCTCCATCGCCGTGGCCCCGTAACGATTGCCGCCCTCTGGCCTGGCCAGCGCTGTCTTAGTTTCGATCTCCAGGTTGCCGGGCTCCTCCAGATCGTGCGAGTAAGTGACGAAGTAGGGCTTGTCCTGCGCCCTGCCAACTGCGGAAACCAAGATTGGAAGACAAACAGCCAGCCAACACCTGGGTCTGAGAAGCTTCCTGAACAATACGGATGGCAAGATTGAATCCTCCGAGAAAGATTACGACCAAATCGGTCGGATACTAAAATAAGACTAAACGGGTCCGATATTACTTGCAAGAGGCGCACGGATCGCCACGAAGCCCAAGAAAATGGTTTATGTAAATACCATCAAGAAAACTTGACAATATCTCACTCAATCTGGCACTCTGGAAGAGTCGGAAACTCTATCAGCAGGCAGGAAACCAACCATGGCAAAGATTATCGGTATCGATCTCGGCACCACCAACTCGTGCGTCGCTGTCCTTGAGGGCGGCGAACCCAAAGTGATTGCGAATGAAGAGGGTGCGCGCACCACGCCCTCCGTTGTCGGCTTCTCGAAGAGTGGCGAGCGCCTTGTGGGCCAGGTGGCCAAGCGCCAGGCCATCACCAATCCGGAGAACACCATCTTCTCCATCAAGCGCTTCATGGGACGTCGCTACAACGAAGTGAATGACGAGATGAAGATGGTGCCCTTCAAGGTGACCCAGCAAGGCGACCACGTGGGCGTAGTTGCCCAGGGAAAGGAGTACACCCCGCCCGAGATCTCGGCCATGATTCTGCAAAAGCTGAAGAAGAGCGCCGAGGCCTACCTGGGCGAGACGGTTACCGAGGCGGTCATCACCGTTCCGGCCTACTTCAACGACGCCCAGCGCCAAGCCACCAAGGACGCGGGCAAGATTGCCGGCCTGGACGTGAAGCGCATCGTCAACGAGCCGACCGCGGCCGCGTTGGCCTATGGGCTGGACAAAAAGAAGGACGAGACAATCGCCGTGTATGACTTCGGCGGCGGAACTTTTGATATTTCGATTCTGGAAGTGGGCGAAGGCGTCATCGAGGTGAAGTCCACCAATGGCGACACCCACCTGGGCGGCGACAACCTTGACCAGCGCATTGTTGAGTGGCTGATTGCCGAGTTCAAGCAGGAGCAGGGGCTCGATTTGGCCTCAAAGGGCAACGAGATGGCCCTGCAGCGGCTGAAAGACGCAGCCGAGAAGGCCAAGATCGAGCTGTCGACGACCATCGAGACGGAGATCAACCTGCCTTTTGTGACAGCCGACGCCACCGGACCGAAGCACCTGGTTCGCAAGCTGACCCGCGCCAAGCTGGAGCAGTTGGTGGAGGACCTGGTTGACCGCTCGCTCGAACCCTGCAAGAAGGCCATTGCCGACGCCGGCGTCAAGATCGAAGACATCGACGAAGTCGTCCTGGTGGGCGGCCAGACCCGCATGCCCAGGATTCAGGAGATAGTGAAGCAGATGTTTGGCCGCGAGCCGCATCGCGGGGTGAACCCCGACGAGGTGGTGGCCATTGGCGCGGCGGTGCAGGCGGGTGTGCTGGGCGGCGAGGTGAAGGACCTGCTGCTGCTCGACGTGACTCCGCTTACCCTGTCGATCGAGACACTGGGCGGCGTGGCAACCACCATGATTCCGCGCAACACCACCATCCCGACCAAGAAGACCGAGACCTTTTCGACGGCGGCCGACTCGCAGACTGAAGTCGAAGTGCACGTGCTGCAGGGCGAGCGGCCCATGGCTGCGCAGAACCGCACCCTGGGCAAGTTCAAACTGGCCGGCATTCCCCCAGCGCCGCGCGGCGTGCCGCAGATCGAGGTCACCTTCGACATCGACGCCAACGGCATCCTGAACGTGACGGCCAAGGACAACGCCACCGGCAAGGACACGCGCATCACCATCACTTCCAGCTCGGGCTTGAGCAAGGAAGAGGTGGAGAAGATGGCCAAGGAGGCCGAGGCGCACTCGTCCGAGGACAAGGAGAAGCGCGATGAGATCGAGGCGCGCAACTCGCTGGATGGCCTGGTCTATAACATCGACAAGATGCTGAAGGAGTCGGGCGACAAGATGCAGGGCGCCGAAGCGGCTCCGGTGAAGGCGGATGTCGAGACGGCTCTGGCCGAGTCAAAGAAGCTGCTGGAAGGCACGCCAACCTCGACCGAGCTGAAAGCCCAGCACGAGAAGCTGACCCATGCCAGCCACAAGCTGGCCGAGATCCTCTACAAGGCCAACGCGGCTGCCGCGGCAGGAGCAGCGCCCGGAGGCGACCCAGCCGCGTCCCACGCCGAGACCAAGAAGGACGAAGGCGTGATCGACGCGGAGTATGTGGACGTGGAGGACAAGAAGTAGCATTTGCCATGCAGGCAGCCCCGCCGTTCCGGCGGAAAGGCAGTAAGTCAGAGGGGTGGGGGGCCGAGTTTGTCCCCCCCCCCCATCAAAATTTGGTGGGCT
>Ga0326727_10001602_pt1 | contig 82349 bp, 70 predicted proteins | sample MB2enrmetagenome_FD_207643 | JGI IMG/M metagenome (GOLD analysis project Ga0326727, IMG submission 207643) | Lab enriched peat soil microbial communities from McLean, Ithaca, NY, United States - MB29MY | ecosystem: Environmental > Terrestrial > Soil > Wetlands > Peat | place: USA: New York... | reverse complement strand
ATTTCGGTAGGGTTTAAAAGGAAACTTTTCGCGTTGATTATAGATTTCCGGCTTGTTAGTAAAACTCAATTGACTCTCACATTTCTGTCAAACCGTGATATTTTAAGGTTCTAGACAAATATGGCAGCACATTGTGATTTTGCTTGCATAACTCTTATTTTATTGTATTTTTACTTAGTACTTTCGATATGAACAGCGCTTCAATCTCTTAGGTTTTTGCAGGGAAATTCTTAGGAGGGATACGGTTCCCGGCGTAAAATCATTTCATACTTTGCTGGTCTTATCATGATTTCCTTCTGGAGGGGAGCCAAAGATGATGGCAAGAAGATTACTGGAGATCGCTGCTTCTATAGTTAAAGCCCAGGCGTCTGTGAGTAAGATTTCTCCCGAAGAAATCGAACAGACTCTTATGAAGACTTTTCTTGTCTTGCAACGGATGCAAAATGCGGAACAGCATGGGGTTTTGCTGCAAATGAGCGGCGAAACGGCCTTCGCCGCTTCACAGGAAAACCCGCTGGAGCCCGCCACCCCGAAAGACTCGATCCGCGAAGGCAGGATAATGTGCCTGGAGTGCGGAATCGAGATGAAGCAGCTTACCCGGAAACATCTCGGGTTACATGGGCTTACACCGCGGGATTACAAGAAAAAGTGGGGGTTTTCGATGAGGACCCCGCTTTCGGCTAAATCTCTTTCCAGGGCCAGGAGCCGGGCTGCAAAAAAGAGGGGGCTGCCCCCAAACCTCGTGAAATTTCAGCAGGAGAGGAAACTCAAGGCCTCCGGGAAGGCGACGCTTTCCCCGCCTGCGAAAAACTGATGTTTCTTTTCCCGGATTGCCGTTCATGCTTGTATGGAAGCTGAGCGGCCGCCGGGTGTTCGCCCTTGGATACATTGATTGTGGCGAACGGTTACATCACTATTCTAACTTTTGGGACACAACACCGGCATATCTGTGCCGAGCGGAATAAAAGCTTATGTTTACAGCGATGGAACTTTTCGATCTTGCCATCCAGGTGGAAGAAAACGGCGAGCGGTTTTACAGGCTTGCTCTGAGCAAGGTAAGAGAAGATTCTCTAAAGAATGTCCTGGGCTCGCTCGCGGACCAGGAATTGGAGCACAGGAGCGCCTTCCTCGAAATAAAGGAGAGGATCGGCGATAAAACAAAACCTGCACCCCCCGTTTCCTCTCTGGGCCGGGAAGTTTTGCGCGGCGCAATGGGCCGCCATGCCTTCTCCCTGGATGAACTCCAAGTCGATTCAATCCAGGGGGAGAAGGAAATCCTTGAGGCTGCAATTAATTTTGAAGAGGACTCGATACTGTTTTTCGAATTCATTGCCGCTTTTGTTTCCGATCCCGGCGCTCTTTTAACCCTTCAACAAATCAGGGCCGAAGAGTTAAAGCACAAGCAGATGCTCATGGAGCAAATTTCTGAAATCACAGCTAACACACCTCAGGTCATCACGGAGCAATAGCATGGAAAAACCGATTGAAAGTTTCTGGTCACTAAGGCTGGCTGATCTTAAAGATGCGCTTGAAACAAACAATTTCGAAGTTCACATCGCAGAAAATGTCGGTGCGGCAAAGAAGATCGTCAAGGAAATTCTTACCGCGACCGGGGCAAAGAGCATGTCATGGGGCGGTTCGATGACGTACGTCCAAACCGGCATATACCAGGAGCTAAAGGATTATCCGGGCATCGAGATACTTGACACCTACGAAAAGGGACTCGCCCCGGAACTGATGATGGAGCGAAGAAGGCGCGCGCTCCTGGTCGATCTTTTCATTACCGGAACCAACGCGGTAACCGAGACCGGGAAGCTGGTCAACCTCGATATGACAGGCAACAGGGTAGCCGCTATCAATTTCGGGCCCAGGAACGTCATTATTCTTGTGGGACGCAATAAGGTCGTTCCCGACCTGGAAGACGCGATGCTTAGAATAAAAAATTACGCAGCCCCGGCGAACGCGATGCGCCTGGATAAGAAAACTCCCTGCGCAAAGACCTCGATATGCGAAGAATGCCGCGGCATAGACCGGATTTGCAACATCTGGACGATCACGGAAAAGTCCTTTCCAAAAGGAAGAATCAAAATAGTGCTCATAAATGAAGACCTGGGACTGTAACGGTATCGGGAGACAACAAACTTATCAGGGTTTCCGCCCCGGCCTTTAAAGAGAGTGCACCAGTTTCCCGGTGCACTCTCGTGGGCGACCGGCGGGAAGCCCAAGCCGGCCCCGGACCGTAGCCGGCATATCCACAGCAAGTCCGTGAGGCCAGCGCCTGTTCGACGCGCTTGGCGAGGGTCCACTCTCTATCACTGATGAGACGATTACAAATCCTGCAGCAAGCGGATTGTCCTTAGACTTAACCTGCTATGTAAAATAGTCATAAAACAAGCAACTGATTCCAGTATTCAGCAAAGCCCCATTAGAACAGTTAAGAAAGACCTGGAACTCTCAGTTCATCCAAATACCTTCACTCAGGCCGCAAAGAAGGTATCACCAGAGGAAACAGGATTCCAGCATAAGGGCCGGTCTTTTGAGAGGATTCATCGAGCCCTGCTTAATCTCAGTCCCATCCAGCATAGAGAGCCTACTGCCGAAAGGTGGTGGGCCTTTCAGTTTGGAACAAGAAAGGCAGAGCCACCTTAACTGACCCTGCCTTCCAGTTCACGATACACGGAGCCTTTAACTATACCATGAATCTTTTCCTGAACGCAGCAAGTCCGACCAAACCTGGGGCGAAAAGGAGCAAAGTCCCGGGTATGGGAGTGGGACTGCCACCCAATACAGGAGTATTAGTGTATGTATAGGCATCTCCGCTTGTCTGTTGGAGGTATGCCGCTGAATATAACTGGCCTATGGTGCCGCCGGTGCTTGTGTGATTAAAGTCCGAAGCATTAATCCCTGTAGTTGCTGTTAGATCGTAAACTACTGTTTCGACCCAGCTAAGCTCTGTTGAAGTCGTAGAACCCCATTTGAGTTCGAAGTTATAATATCCGCTTCCAGTCCCTGCCGCAAGCGTATTAGCTACATTCGATTTCGACACGGATGTGGCAGCGACAGCGTTTGCGGAGCTGGATGAACTCAAATAAGTGAAACTCACGCCGTTAGCAGTCGTATTTGGATCGTTGAAGTTAAAATACAATCCCTTAGTTCCAAGATAAACGCCGTTTGCAAAACCGGAGGTGTTTATAGTCAACTGGACCGTAGTCGCGTTAATGTCTGTAAAGGTCGCCGTCATCCAATTACCTGCCGGTACGGGACTTAGGCCGCTACCTGTTGAATCATAAATGTTAGTGCCAGCGTAGTCCATCGTGACCATGGACGCACTAGCGGGCAAAGGAGCAACAGCAACCCCACATAAAGCAAAAAACGTGAGGCCAAAGACCATGGCTGGTAATCTCAAGCTTAACGTTCTCAACGTTATCATTTCTCCTCTTTCTACCTCCTTCTATATTTTATTCGAGTTTTCGCCTACTCGATACAGGCTGCTCTGATGTTCAGAGCTTCGAGCTCTTTCACACCTGCGTCCGACTCGTCAGCGGAGCCATTGACCTTAGCGCCGCCCGTTTCCGGCTTTCAACAAAGTTCCCGGCAACAGTTCTCAGCCAATCTCCGCACCTCGGCGAACCGGCCGTTCGGAACACCATCGGGAGCCTCTCCTGTTCTCCTCTCACCTCCTCTCTTCTTAAAACTATCTCCCCAGATGGATGTGCCGCGGATTTAAGATTTCAAACCGTCCCCATCCGAGCTGAGAGAGGCATCGGTTTGGTCGCCAATGCATCCCTAGGCCTCCGAGAATGAGGCTGAAATCTCCCGACCTGTTTTCGATCAACCGGTAAGATCGAGCCATAAAAAGCCGGGCTTGCGCTTCTCCACTGAAGGCAACCCGGCTATCTATTAAGACCCGTGGCTTTCCGTCCCCACCTCACGATGGGTTTGGCTTTGTCGATTTGATGATGCTTTGATACATGAAATGCGAAAGTGGTACGAAGGTGGCGATTTGGTATGGTATACGTTTATGAAGCTCAGACGATGCGCTTCAATGAAAAAGCCCAGACATGAGTGGTCATTCGGTAAGCAGAAACCGTAATGAACCATTCACATCTGGGCTTTCTGGTTCCCTTTGCAGGGACAGCAAAGTTCCCGCTGTTCATGTTCAATGAAATTATTCAATTTCTTGAGGGCACGCTACCACAGGTTATGTTACAGTTCCGTTATCATCAAGTGAAGAATTGGAGGAGGCAAGAAAGTTTCGAGTTTGTCACCTCGGCTTACAGTCAGTCCGATTTCCAAAAAACATGAGCAGACTTCAGAGAGGGTCGGAGTAGGCGGTTTCTCCGCAAGCCAGTGCATCCTACCCCCCGTTGGCTTAAAAGCACACTATATGGTGCTCGAAGAGTTCCACCGGAACTTTCACTGTGAAATCGAACCCCGGGTTCCCCCTTCCGCTTGAGGATTGAGGTCAGACCTTCGAGAAAGATCCGCGACATTTCCGGTCCCCCGGTACTTCCTTGACACCGAGCAGCTTCAAGCCTTGCTCCAATGTCAGCGGGGTTTCGGGATAGTCCTCCAGGATCAAATTCGACTCGATTACTTTACCCAAATAAAACTCCTGCATTGCCTGTAGTCGGGTAAGCTAGAATCAATTGAGCCCCCTCCCGAATGCCCTACAATCGAATTTCTCAGGTCAACCCATATCAGATACCCCTAAAATCGCATTAGAGTAATTGGGCTTCAGAGTAAAGCCAAGTCTCTGCTTTCGTGTCATTCCTGACCATCGCCTGAGCAGGCTGTCACTTTGATATGCTGTATGCTACGAAAAAGGCTCTCATCCAGATTCGAGGCACCTTTGCCGAACTGGAAAAGAATCTCTTAGTCAAGAAACTGAGGAACGCCAGGGAAAGGGTAAGAGCGGAACAGGGGAAATGCGGGGGACTGAGAGCTTATCCTGAGATTTCACCCGAACTGATCCGGGACATCAAAAAGCTCAGGAAGAAACCAAAAGGCGGGGTCCGAATGACTTATACCCGGATTGCGGAAGAGTTGAATCAGAGAGGGCTAAGAACAGCCAAGGGCAAGGCTTTCACTGGTCAGATTGTCCAAAACATTTTAAGATAGTTGGGGTATCGCTGGAGGTAAACCGAGAACCGAGGCGGTTTCGACGATAGGAAATTTTGGTCTTCTTATCTATGGCTTAGCAAGGAGTGAGAATCAGGGACTTGCCAGATTAGTCTAAATGCAGTAGATTCAGGCATCTTGCCCCCGTAGCTCAGGTGGATAGAGCACGAGATTCCTAATCTCGGTGCCGTGTGTTCGAGTCACGCCGGGGGCACCAGGAAAATCAGGGGGTTACGGTCAATGGGCTGTAACCCCTTTGCCATGTGTGTGAGAATTTTGCCGGACTCGCTCAAAAACTGCAATTGCGGCTCGCTCCAAGTCACCTGTACTGTGCAAGTAGATCTCGGTCGTCGTTCTCTACTTTCGCGAACTACCGCTTCAAAGCTGACAGATAACAGGCCCTTATACCGGGAATCGTACTCTCGGGCTGTTTCCAGTTCAACATATTTGATGTTTTCAAGCCGGGTGTCCTTGCCGAAGTATTCCCGGAAGTTCTCGATGAAATGGCATTTGGAATTTATAAAGCTGGCCTAGTGCTCATAGTTCACTTTGTATTTTTTAAAAACTCCATCCAGGGTTGTCGTGTAATCCTTCTACACGTCCAGGTATCGTTTCTCAGCAATGAGCGATACCCGTTTCGCAAGCTCGGCCTCTGCGTCCTTCTTTTGGCAAAGGACTTTCTAACCCGCTTTCCTGTCGGGTCAAAACAATCAATCTGCCACGCATCGCCGCGTTTTCTTATCGCCATGGCTCACCCCTCTTTTCTCTGGTCGGCTACCATTTCGCGCCTGATAAGTTCGAGAATGACGGTATTCATGGAGACCTGATCACCCCTCTTGATAGTTTCCCGTGCCGCCTTTTCCCTTGTCCACTTCAAGAGGTTTTCAGGCATTCTTAACAGCAATCCTTTCATCATTGTCCCGCCCTCCGGTATCGTTAGTAGGTAAAATACTATTAGTATCACTGATACCGGATATCAAGTGCAAAATGGGGAAAACGGATTCGATGGTGTGATAGGACTTGGAGCTGTTTACAGCACGTTCCCGGATTTCCGGATGGACAATTTCAGATGGCTCTTTGATTGATTTCACACTCATCCGGACACCTATCAACGGTCGGAGGAATAGCGAGTGAAAGTGTGGAAAAAGGCTTCCGGACGGACACAGCCCCAAAAATACCGGAGCCGTGGTTGCTGATAGCCAAGGCTCCGGTACCGGATTGGAGATCCTAAAATGAGCATCTAACTTTATGGTAATATTGATATTTATTGAGGTCAATCCACCTCTTCAGGGCTCGGCTTTGACGCCAAGCCCTACCAGGCAATTCATTTTCTACCAGGGCAGATGGCAAAGAGCGGCTTTCCCACCCTGACATTTTAGGTTCATCCGGCAAACGAGTACCTCTGTGTATGGAGGTGGTGGAGACGGAGTTTGAAATACTGGGTCTTCCGGCAAACGCGTACCTGGACAGTTTGCACGCGAAGCCGCGAAGTCGCGAAGAAGAGGAAGCAGGTTAGATGCATTACCGGGAAATTGCGTAGGCAGTAGCGGGAGGTCGCTTCGCTCCAAATGTGAGGGGTGAGATTAGAAGGGTAAAGATTTGGTTCATCCGGCAACCGAGTACCTGTAGACGAGAAAGGGCAGCATCTGTCTGATGGGATCTCGCCCTGTGGGGGATTTTGAGTTTCTTGCCCTGAAAGGGCTGCATAGGGTAGCCCAAGGTATTTGAGAACCGCGCCACCCTGGGAAGAACAGAGCCACAAATTAGTTGTAATACCCTGAAAGGGTTACATAAAAATAATATTAAATCAAACCACGCTTTAAACCTCAAAGGATCGGCTATGCAACCCCTGCAGGGTAAGAACTGGCTCTTGTTGGCGTCACAACCCCGGGGTGGCGCTCCTCTGACCCCGGGCTATTATATGCAGCCCCTATCGGGGCAAAAACCCGAACCACAGGTACTCATTTGCCGGAAGACCCAAAAAGATTACCATCCCCTCTGGTTTTCCTTTGAATATTCCCAGTATGCCTTATCAACTGTTCGGATCGGGATGTTTTCCTTTTCTGCAATGCCTCTGATGGTGGCACAATACCTCTCCCAATAGCTGAAAGCATAAGCATTCGGTTGCGGCCAGCCGAGCGCCCAAATTACCCTGAAATCCAGGATCGGGTACAGATCGGAAAAGGCAAAGTGCAGTATCGCGGACGCCGCAGGATAGCACACCCCTTTCAGGATGAGCAGAGACTTGATTCGTGCTTCTTCACATTCCGTGGAAAAACTGAAGCGAGTTATCTCCTGAATTAAAGTGTCGGAATTACTTTCATAATGTTTGACCGGCCTCTTCCATTTCCATATACAGAGCTTTAGAAAATGTTCTTTGTCGAGAAATCTATGATTGACAAGCCAGTCTTTAACCGCATTTTCTGTCAGTTCGCCTTTAGACCCCTTGTAGCGCGCATCATACCTGTTGGCATATTCGATGATATCCATTTTCTGCCCTCAAAGTTTGAGCACCTGCACTTTTTTAACTGGCGCGAGTTTGCGAACTATCTCACTCAACTGCTCGACATACTTGGTTTGATGACCGTTGCCGGGAAAAGACAGTATAAACTTCATCCTCCAGTGAATCGATTGTACCGATGGTCTATTCACAACAGGGTATGCAGCCTTTCTTCAGCACATAGGAAAAGCCTGTGTGCGTGCCAGATGGCCCCGGCTTTCACGAAGTGCATTTTCCGTTTCCTTGCGTTTTGTGATGTCACGAATTATCGAAGAGGCGCCGATTATCCTGGAAGCAGTATTGCGTATTGGAAAAACTGTCAACGAGACATAAACTATTTGCCCATCTTTTCGAAGGCGTGCTGTCTCATAATGATCTACTCGTTCCCCGCTTTTTATCTTCTCCAGGATTTCTGAAATATCCTCGGGCCGGTCCGACGGCAGAAGTACGGACAGGGGCTTTCCTATTATCTCTTTTGATTGGTATCCGTATATCTTTTGAGCACCTCTATCCCAACTGACAACGATACCATCCAGAGTAAGGGCAACAATCGCATCCTCTGAAGATTCGACAATGGAGAGTTTCATTCCTTTTCCTCTTAAAAACTCACTCGGGAAGCGGCACGCTTGGCATTTAACCGGATGTGACCCACCCCGAATTGTTGTACCAGGTTTGAAGTTAGATTTCGATTCACCCCCTCCCATATTTGCGGGGGAGGATTTCAATAGAAGAACTCTCGAACCTCAGGAAACTCTTTCTCAAGGATCGCATGTTGTGCCGGAGTGGCTTCAGTTGGAGTGTGGAGCGCGAGCATCAGTGGTGATGAGAAACAGTACGATTTTGGCAGTGCGGACGAATGAAACACCTTTTTCGACAATCCATCCACGGCACCTTCAGGCCTGCACTATAAGAGGCCTTGACGCCGCATTGCTATCGGCTTGCAGATGATTTGATCCAATCAGGAAGACGATATTAAATTATGCCGAGTATGAGAAAGAGGAGAGTGAAACATGATTGAAACTCTTACGCCGACACCCGCCGGCGGTTGGTAAACTCGTGAATTTAAAGGAGTGTGCAGAATCAAGGGAACCAGTGGCCACGAGTCAACCCGAGTATTCCTATTATTATGAGGTAAAAAGCGACCACGTAATTCAAGAGCTTTGGCGCTATCAGGATCAAAATGCCCGCAATCAAAGCTACCAGAGGTTCGTTTGGCAGGTGAGAAAAGTTCATTGCGCTTCTCCTTTCGGAAGTAGCGTATATCCTTATTTGTTAAGCCTGTACATTGAAAAGTGAACCGGAAAGGGCGAAGGATTTGGGGAATGGGAACTTTCCCTATGCAACGGATTGTGAGGAATCCGCCGCCATACGAGGCTCAAGGAAACCTTGGGCACTTCCCCCCATTTTTCGTCCGGTACCGCGATAACGGCCACTTCCAGTACGTCCGGATGTTGGTAGATTATGTTTTCCACCTCGATAGACGAAGGGGCACTCCGATACGCTCGGGTGCCCCTTCTCGTAAAATTCAATTTCCAAATTGACCTCTCGCAGCCTGCTATTCCCTGACTCGTCTGCTCCAACGCTAACGGATAACAGGCCCTCATACCGGGAATCGTACTCTCGGGCGATACGGAAATTCCCCGCCTGCCCGAGTGCAGACCTTCCGATCACTTCTTCACTGTTATACTCATGGTCTTGGAACCGGCTCCCCCCGGCCCATATACAGTAAGCTTCGCCGTGTAGGTCCGGGGACTTTCGTAGGTGTGAGCCGGGTTCGGATCAGTGCTCGTTATGCCGTCTCCGAAGTTCCACAGCCAGTTCGTGACGACACCGCTGGATTCATTGGTAAAATTCACCGTCAGGGGAGCATCCCCCGACCTGGGGGCAGCGGAAAAATGTGCCTTGGGGGCAGCGTAGACCGTGATGAGGCCAGGTTGAGTGCAGGTGCATGTTCCCCTGGCACCTGTCATGGTAAGTGTCACCGTGTAGGTGCGTGCCTTGCTATAGGTATGGGTCGGGTTCCAGACTTTGCTCGTCTGGCCGTCTCCAAAGTGCCAGAGCCATTTTGTGAAGCTTCCGGCGGAACTGTTGGTAAAATGAACTTTCAAGGGTGCTTTGCCACTGGTAATACTCGCATTAAAAATGGCTGCGAAGAAAGGTGTATATGTACCTATTGCGGAAACGGGTACCCCGTACGAGATGTTTACCGTCTGGCTGGGGGGTGTGGTCCAACCCTGCAGGCCGCTAAAATAGACCGTGTGCGATCCCATGCTCAGGTTGGGTACCGTCGATCCGCTCGCCTGCCATGCTCCGCCGTCGACACTCCACATTGCGCCGGCGATCACCGCACCAGGCGGGCTGATAGTGACTGTCAGGGAGCCGCTCTGTTGCACGTAGGCCGCCCCCTGCTCCGCATTGCCGCCAACCGTAACTAAGCTTGCCCCGATGAGGGCGGTGCCGCCGTCACCGCTTAGCGACACTGAGCAGCCAAAGTTATCACCTGTCGCACCGTCGGAGGCGCTGAGCTTTTGCTGCTGGCTCCAGGTCCCGCCGCTATTAACAAATACATAGCCAGCCCCCTGGTCCGTATTGGCGCCAACCGTAGCACCCCATGCCCCGATGAGGGCGGTGCTGCCGTCACCGTTTAGCGACACTGACCAGCCAAAATGAGCATCTGCAGTACCATCGGAGGCGGTGAGCATTGGCTGTTGGTTCCAGATCCCGCCGCTTAAAATAAATATATAGGCCGCCCCGTGCATCAGATTGGTAGCAACCGTAGTATTTGGTGCCCCGATGAGGGCGGTGCTGCCGTCACCGCTAAGCGAGACCGAGGCGCCAAAATAAGGATATTGCGCACCATAAGAGGCGGTGAGCTTTTGCTGCTGGCTCCAGGTCACCCCGCTTCTAGCAAATACATAGGCGGCCCCCGGGTAGGTATCAGCACCGTATGCCCCGACGAGGGCGGTGTTGCCGTCAGAGCTAAGCGAAACTGAGTTGCCAAAATAATTATTCGCCGCACCGCCCGAAGCGGTGAGCTCCTGCTGTTGGCTCCAGGTCTCGCCGCTTCTGGCAAATACATAGGCGGCCCCCTCGTTTGTATTGACGCCAATCGCCCCGATCAGGGCGGTGCTGCCGTCTGCGCTAAGCGACACCGAGGAGCCAAACTCATCATCTGCCGCACCGCCCGAGGCGGTGAGCTCCTGCTGTTGGCTCCAGGTCCCGCCGCTTAAAACAAATACGAATGCTGCCCCCTGCAATGCATGGCCGCCAACATTAGTGTAATTTGCCCCGATGAGGGCGGTGCTGCCGTCTGCGCTAAGCGACACTGAGTAGCCAAACTGATTTGCCGCACCGTCCGAGACGGTGAATTTTTGCCGCTGGCCCCAAGTCCCGCCGCTATTAACAAACACATACGCGGCCCCTTGTGGATTACCACTAACCGCAGCAAACACTGCCCCGATGAGGGCTGTGTTGCCGTCAGCGCTAAGCGACACTGAGGTGCCAAACATGTCATTAGAAGCACCAAGCAAGGCGGTCAGCTTTTGCTGCTGGATAACGGGATCGATCACCACTGGATATGTTGCTTCACGGTCGTCCACCCGGAGCAGTATGGCGGCCCCTCGCTGTTCCAGCCAGGTGCGAAGGCTTTTTCCTGAAGCGTCACGGGCGCTAAGGCCGCTATAGCGCAGGACCGGTTCGCCCGCAAAATTCGATACCACGGCCGCGCTTTGCTCCTCGACCTGGACCCGCACCTCCCCGGACCAGGCCAAACGCACGGTAAGGGCCTCACCGGAAGAGGTCGCCTTAGGCGGTGACAGCACCGTAAAGCCCTGCTCGATCCCCAGGGGACCATTTACGTACCACTCGGTCAGACCGCTCCGGTGGTATTCCACGCGATGCTCGTTCGCCTGTGGGAGCGCACGTCCCGCAGAGACCAGTTCGTCGCCGTAGCCCCAGGCTTCCAGCCGTAACCCCCAGGTCGGTTTTCCAGCTTGAATGGCAAGGCCGTCCTCGTTCCAGTTGGCCTCGATCTGCTGCGCAGCGTTCACTCCACGGCAGTTCCCGCCCGCCTGCTCCACATGGTACGACCGGTCGTCCAGCCCGAGCGCATCGGAAACAGCTCCCTGCAGAACTTGCGGCAGATCCCGTAGACTGGATGTGCTGGCTTGCGCCGCAGTCGCCAGGGCTAACACACCCGCCGCGAAAGAAATTGCAAAAATGAATAGTGTAAAAGTCCGCAGTATGCCAGGAAACCGTTTAGAACATGCGTTCCAAAACATTTTTGTCTCCCTCCAAAATCGCTCCCCACAGGTTTGGTTTTTTAATGAAGAGACGTAGTCTTGAATAATGCGTCACCTTGACCCCCAACTGGAGACGAACCGCATTTTGGGATCGGATTCCATCCCAAAAGCTCTTGGAATGCCGAATGCCCGCAAATCATACGATACTCGAATCAAAACCCGAAAGGAAAAATGCCGATCTGACCTATTCGGGCAATTTCAGGACACACCACTATCCCAGCAGTTAATAGCTAGCTTTGCGCCCCTCAAGGAGTTGGGGAGGCTCAGGCGAATAAGAAACGATAGTAGCTGGTGAGTGAAAAAGTCGAGGCGACATGAAGATGCTACTTGCGTGGATGGTAGACCATCATGGCTCCAACATGTACAAGCCGGCTGATGACCCAGTCTATGGATTGGTCCGACGCTCTCAGAACGATATCCAAGATTGCTTCGCAATATGCTTTCATAATCACAGAGAAAATCTGTCGCACTACTTGCCACCGTATGTACCATTTTTATCTGTCAACTCCTCAAAAACATCTGATTCACATTGCATCCTTTCAGGACCTATCTATAATGACCGGGACAAGTCGATGGGTCGGCTTCCGCTTTCACAGCAAATCTTTTCTTTGGCATAAAACATCAACTAAGGAACCTTTGTATGACAAAAAAACTCATCGAGATCGCCTCTGAGATTGTCCAGACGCAAGTATCTTCAACTCCCATGAAAGCCGCCGAGATTACATCATCTCTTCGGAAGGTTTTCGGTACGCTCTATGAACTTCACAAGGCAGAAACGGCTGGAATTGAGTTAGCTCCGGCTGCCGGGGTAGCCGCGGAAGCCCCAACAGAAGAGAAACCGGTGCTCAGCCCGGCAAATTCTATCCAAAATGATAAAGTAATCTGTCTCGAATGCGGGGCAGAGATGATACAGCTCACGGTGAGACATCTAGTCTCCCATGGTATGAGCCTGAAAGAGTACAAGAAGAAATACGGTTTCACTATGCGCACTTCCTTGTCTGCAAAAGCTTTGACCAAAGCGAGAAGCAAAGCGGCAAAAAAGAGGGGATTGCCTGAGAAGCTGCAAGAGTACATGAAGGCAAGAAGGCAGGCAAAGGCCGGGGCAAAGACACCTGCTCAATCAAGCGGGCCGGGAGCTCAGAGAGCAAAAGAGGTCAGGCGGCTGTTTAGCCCGAAGAAGATGGGATAGTCATCTGCAATAAAAGCCAACTGGGCGATAAAACGCCTTGAGGTCGGGCGGAATAGCCGGCATGTCTATTCATGGAACAGCTTTTCACGTCCCTTCGGGACACCCTGAAACTATGAAAAGACTCGTAGGATGGGTGCAGCGCAGCGCAACCCATCAATTCTTTTCGAAGCATTAGCTTATGTCCCATTGGGACTTCTTCGCGTCTTCGCGTCTTCGCGTGAAAGACTGTCTTTGCGAGACAGAGGTCGGCAGATTTTGTGAAAGGCTTTTTACTGCTCTTACCTTTTATGGCGTGTTTCCTTTTTCTTGACGTGACCTATGGTTTCGAAGAACACACCCTTTTTCAAAATGAGGATTTGGTCATAAAGGGTGAAGCTCATCTGGAGGCTGAAGCAAAATATCTGGGGCAATTTTATCCAAAGGCAAAAGCCGACATCGAAAATATCCTAGGCCTGCGACTTTTATTAAGGCCAACGGTGTTGCTCATTAAGGACCGGGAGTTCTTCGAAAGGCTCAGTGGCAGTCCCTTTTTTTCGGCGTTTGCCGTCCCGTCGGAACACTTGATTGTCGTTCACATTTCACCAATTACTTCAAGACCAGGTATATTGAACGACACTTTCAAACACGAGTTATGTCATCTTCTTCTGCATTCTCACATTAGAGAACAAGTTCTTCCGAAATGGCTGGACGAAGGGACCTGCCAATGGATCAGCGGGACTGTCGGAGAAATGCTGGTCGGAGGCGGGATGACAATCAGCAGAATTGATATGGCTTATCGCCTTATTCCTTTAAGGCAGCTTACGGTCACCTTCCCGGAGGACAGAGATTTGCTCGTCCTGGCCTATAGGGAGAGCCACAACTTTGTTGGATATATTACGGCCCACTATGGTACCGGGAGCCTTCGTGATATTTTGAAGTATCTAGAAGAAGGCGGCGACATCGACCGGGCAATCTCGAAAGCGCTGTCCAAACCGTTTCAAGACGTGCAGGAGGAATGGATCGATGACATGAAAAGGAGAAGTGAGTGGCTGATTTGGGCGAGTCAGCATCTATATGAAATTCTATTCTTCACCGCTGCGGTCTTGACTGTCGCGGCCGCCGTTCGTTTGAGGTTAAAAAGAGCGAGATATATAGAGGAAGATGACGATTGAGTGCCGGCAGCAGGTAAGTACGTCGTATAAGGCCCGGTTGCGCCGGCAAGCCATGCGAAAACAGTTCTTCAGGATAAAATCAGGGACCCGGGACGAATTCTCAATGCACCTCGAGTGAGAGTATTTTGCCGTCCCTTAGATTTACCAGGCCCTCCTCGCAGATTTTAAGGTAGGGAATCGCCGCCCCCGTAAGGGTGCACAATGTCAGCACGGGGTCCGGGAAGGGAATGCCAAGGCCGCGCGCCGCGCGCCTTACCGAATCCAGCCTTTGGGCAAGCTGGTCCATGCCCAGATCTGATATGATCCCAAAAATTGGAAGCGGCAGTTCAGCCATTATCTTCCCGTCTCTACAGACGGTGACGCCGCCCTGCAATTCGCGGATTCGATTGACGGCCAGCGCCATATCTTCTTCATCGGCGCCCACCACGATAATGTCTGAGGTGTCCCAGGCGGCACTGCATGCAATCGAGCCCTTTTCAATCCGGAACCCCTTGATCAGCCCTACAAATGAACGGCCGGGATTGTTTTTGTAGTCGATCGCCGCCACTTTCACAATATCCTGCTGCAAGTCTACCGCGATCTTTCCTGCGGCTGGAAAGACATCGGCATGCAATTCTTTGGTCACCAGATCGGTTACCATCTCGATAATCCGGACCTTGACCGAACCGCTTGAAGAAGCGCCATTGGCATGAATGTCAAAATCCGAAGATTTCATGTCTCTCTGGAGCTGTATGCTTCGCAGGCAGCTATCGGAATAATGATGTCTTCGGGGCGGCGCCAGGAGCTTTGCATCCTTAAAAATAACTCGGCCGTTGCTGATGACGATCTCGGGTGCAATGGTCCTCTCATCTGGAAGCACCAGGATATCGGCGCACCTGCCGGGCGCAATGCCGCCAATAGCGCTGTCCAGGCCAAAATGTTCAGCCACATTCAGGGTGGTCATTTGAATGGCGCTCACCGGATCAAACCCGCAGGAAATGGCCTTTTGGACGACTATTTCGAGATAGCCCTTTTCGACCAGTTCTTTCGGTTCGACACTGTCGGTGACTAAAATAAGTCTTCTTAAATCCACACCGGCCTTCATGATCTTGGAAATTTCTTCGAGATCTTTTCGGATGCTTCCTTCCCGCACCATCACGTAAAAACCGAGCCGCAACCGCTCTAAGGCCTCCTCTGCGTTAATCGGTTCATGGCAGGAGGAGATTCCGGCGGCGGCATAGGCGGCCAATTTCTTCCCCTTTGCCCCTGCCGAGTGTCCTTCCAGGCACTTGCCTCGATCGAGGGCGCTCTGAAGCACCGGGACCATAGCGTCAGCCGATTGCAGCACCGTCTGCCAGAAAGATTCTCCCAGCCCGACAATCTCATCTCTGTCGAGCAGGCTCTCGAGGCCGGCCCTGGAAACGCCGTCGAGAGTTTTGCCGATAGATATCATGGCCGGCGCAGTACCCAGGATTTTGATCGGCTGATCCTTTACCGAATCGAGAAACTCGATAACCCCCTCGAAGCCGGCCGGTGGGAAGTACTCCAAGGTTTCGACAATAATGGTGGTGGTTCCCCCCTTTATGACATAGGGCAGAAACTCCTCCATAGATTGGAACCACATGTGAGTGTGGCCCTCTATCAGACCCGGTATAAGGGTTTTTCCGGCAGCATCCAGAACCAGCGTAGATGCACCGGCCGCCGATGCGGCATCGGGTCCCACTGCGGCGATCCACTTTCCTTTGATGCTGACCGGGCAGTTTTCCACGATTTCGCCGGAGTACACATTGACCACCGAACCGTTGAGGATCAACATATCGGCGGGCTCAAGGCCAAGCGCCGTCCGCATTAATGCGGCTCTTTCTTCGGCGTTGCATATAAGCATTCGAGAAGGAGGATTTTTCATTTGTTTTTTCCACTCTTCACAGGCATGCAGGAGTGCGGTTTCCTGCTAAAACTCTTCACTTGCCAAAACCACAGACCGGGTACCTGCGATCCGGACAATCTGCAATAAGTCTATCATCTCTTTCAGGATTTTCTCAGGGGTCATAGCAGGTCCCTGCACCTGCGTTCCGTCGCGTAAAAGACGGCTGCCAACGTCGCACGTGGTGTCTCCGGAGGCCACCGCATAGCTACATCGTAGCTTCGCAGGAATCCATAGTCAACAGCTTTTGATTATTGCCGTCGCTCGGCGTAAGCTTTTAGCCTGAAGCTCCGTGTCGAAACAAGAATGAAATAAGTTGCAAACGCGGAGCATATGAGTAAACTGGGTAAACCCGTTACATCAGCTTCCAACAATCTATTTCAACACCTCTATAAGGACAGGAATCATGCTCTCTGGCTGAACCTGACTTTAGAGGGAGGACCCTTTATGGCGGATAAGTCGATCAGCGCAAAAAAAAGTGAGATCCTGGATACCCGTAAATCCTTTATCTTTAAGGCTTTGCTCCCTTTGGTGGTTGGCGTTGCCATTGCTCTGATTCCTCACCCTTCCGGGCTTACCCCCGATGCATGGTATTTCTTCTCGCTATTTTCAGCGGTTATCGCAGGGCTGATCGTCGAGCCGATTCCGGCTGCAGCAATAGGCTTTATCGGTGTTAGCGTGGCGGCTGTTTTCATGATGGTGGAACCAACACCGGCAAAATCCGTTGCGTGGGCATTGGGAGGGTTCTCCAACTCGACTGTATGGTTGATTTTTGCTGCTTTCATGTTCGCTCTCGGCTATGAAAAAACCGGCCTGGGACGCAGACTGGGCTTACTACTGGTTAAGGCGCTGGGTAAGAACACTCTCGGTCTGGGTTATGCCATCGTATTCTCAGAGCTTATCCTGGCTCCTTTTATGCCGTCGAACACTGCCAGAAGCGGCGGAACGATTTATCCCATCATTCGGAACATTCCTGGTCTGTATGGTTCGGAGCCGGGCGAAACTGCACGTAAAATCGGCTCATACGTCATGTGGACCGCATTGGCGGCCACGTGCGTTACCAGTTCGATGTTTTTGACCGCTCTTGCACCGAATCTATTAGCGATCGAACTGATCAAGAAAACGGTTCACCTTGAATTTTCGTGGATCACATGGTTTGTGGGGTTCCTGCCCGCCGGGATTATTCTTATCGTTACCTTGCCTGCGCTGGTTTACAAGATATACCCGCCGGAAATCAAATCCAGCCCGGAAGTCCCAAAGTGGGCGGGTGAAGAGCTAAACAAGATAGGCCGAATGAGCTACAAGGAAATATTAATGGCGCTATTAGCTTTTCTGGCTCTGGTACTGTGGATATTCGCGCAGGACGTAGTCAACCCGACGACTGTGGCCCTGCTTGTAATCAGCTTGATGATCGTTTCCGGCATCGTAAACTGGGATGACATCTTGTCTTATAAGACAGCCTGGAACGTACTGGCCTGGTTTGCAACACTGGTTGCCCTTGCTGATGGTCTGGCGATCGTAGGGTTTACTGCATGGCTGGGAAAAGGCGCGGCGACACTACTGGCAGGGGTTTCTCCGACCTCGATCATGATCTTTTTGGTAGTGGTTTTTTTCGTAACGCATTACCTGTTTGCCAGCCTCACCGCGCACACGACAGCCATGCTGCCCGTATTCCTCGCGGCCGGCGCCGGCGTTCCCGGCATGAACGTCAGCATGCTGGCCCTATTACTGGCTTATTCTCTCGGTATAATGGGTATCATTACGCCCTATGCGACAGGTCCTTCTCCCGTTTACTTTGGAAGCGGCTATATCGGAAGGAAGGATTTCTGGACACTGGGGCTGATATTTGGAGTGATCTTCCTAGCCGTCTTTCTGGTTGTCAATATTCCTTATCTGTTCTTAATTCATTTCTAATATGGCGTCTCCTATGTTTAACGGGTATGATAACCTCTTGGCGTTCAAATATCGTCGCATTCGCTAGACTTCACATTGAGATTAATGGTTTAAATTTGACCCTTTCATCAGGAGAGACACAATGTCAAAGAAGCTCGTCGAAATTGCATCTGAAATCGTCCAGACTCAGGTATCCTTAACACCCATGTCAGCAGTTGAGATCGCATCATCTCTTCGGCAGGTTTTCGTTACGCTCCATGAACTTCAAAAGGCTGAAACGGTTGAAAATAATCTTGAATTGGATCAACCGGCCGCAGGGACAGGTATAGAAGCTGCTCCCGAACAGAAACCTGCGCTCACGCCGCAGGGCTCCATCCAGAATGATAAGGTGATTTGTCTCGAATGCGGAGCAGAGATGAAGCAGCTCACATCGAAGCACCTGGTCTCCCATAGCATGAGCCAAAAAGAATACAAAAAGAAATACGGTTTCACAATGCGGACTCCCTTGGCTGCAAAGTCATTGACCAAAGCTAGAAGCAAGGCTGCTAAGAAAAGGGGATTGCCCGAAAAGCTGTCCCTGTTGATTGAAGCCAGAAGAAAGGCAAAGACCGAAGGTGCTGCTAAAACGCTTGCGAAGACTGGTGCAGCCGGCAAACCGAAGCGGACGATACTTCGGAAGAAGAAGACGGTTTGATTTGCCGTAGCAGGAGGAAGTCCATTTGTCAGATTCGGCGGCGCCACTATCTGAAGCTGCTGTGGTGCTGAATCGATTGCTATCATTTTCAGCAGCCGCTTAATTCGCTTCAGTCGCTTCACAGACTTCTGTCTATCCTGGAGAAAATAATGACCCGAATCGAACGATTCTTGGGTAAGGCGTGTGATGGATGCCGTTTATGCCGATACGCAAGAGATAATCCCGCGACGACGATCGGCAAGATTATGGCATGGCACGGAAAATGGTGCCCGGCCTGGAAGGCCCAGCAGGAGATTGAGCGTGAACGCCTGCAGGAGGCAAAGAGGAAGAGTAACTCACGCAAGGGGTCAAGGAAGAAAAGGTGAATGGGACGTCTCATTAGTTGCTCGATATTTCCAGGTCTCTTGTCAACCCGGCGCCTTGCACCGAGCGTACGCCTGATGACGAATAAGGCCGTTTAGGGGAAATATGGCTGCGTGAGTGGTTTATCGATCCGAAAATTGAGAATTGTCCGGGATTCCGATCAGCGGTGAAAGAATCTATCAAGTACAATGCGGAATTAGTTATCAAACAGATGAAAGACCTGCTCGGGGTTATGCTCTCCTATGATGAAGAATCGGTCGCATGGCTCGATAACTACATTGTAGGAATCCGAGGGGACCTATCCCGGGAAGTCATGGGCCACCTGGTCAGCCTTCTGGGCTCGTTTTTCGGCGAGTGCATCCGGCGGCGCTATGGTGGCGAATGGAGACAGACCGAAGGTCAGTGGGCCATTGTGTTCGACGACCGGAACGCCATTTTCCCGTTCGCGAAAATGAGCAAACACTTCCAAGGCGAGGACGAATCAATCCTGGGCATGTACAGAACTATTCCGCTTGTCTTCGGGGAAGTCTTGAAAGGTGAATTCTCCTCGGCTGGCGCATCGGTCGCAATCCCTGAGATGAGTACTCAAGAGGCTCATGAGATCGCCTCCCTGCTCGAGGTTCTGCAGTCCCATGAGTATCTGTCCCGGAAATATCGCTGCAGGGGGGACGCGTATTATAATATCGGCAGCGATCGCTCTTCGATGGAGTGCCATAATCTTGGCGCTGAAGAGGAACGAAGGGCCAAAGCAGTTCGGACAAAGCTTGAAAAAACGCTCGGGGCGGCTGGAAGCATCCGTGCAGCAGATCCCAAAGAGATGGATAGAATAAGGATGCAGGCTGAAGCGCTCCCCGATCCCTGGAGCGGGGAGGCGAGTGATTTCGATGATGCCTGCTTCTGTGCTCGCTACCCGCGGTGGACTCAGTTGATACCCGGGCTTTGGGGCGCCTATGAAAAATGGAAAGATGATCCGAGGTTCCTGCAGGAAGCACCAGGATTCCGGCCCACTAATCCTTCATGGGAACCTTGAACTCAAAGTTTTACACTGCTTGCAGTACTTTGAGGGCAGTAGGGTCTAGCTGCTTTCTCGGACGGGCCACAGGCGGGGTGCAAGGATTGTTCAGGCATTTCGGAAAGGATTTTCTCCAACCTCAGCACCTCGTCAAGGATCACCCTGGCATATTTGCCGGACTGAGATTCGGGGTCTAAAGAGACAGCCAGCCTTCTGGCGAAGCCGCCAACAGCGGTTAGAGGATTGCGTATCTCGTGTGCAACAGCCTGAAGAGCATCCTCTACACTCCTGTCTTTCCTGTCGATAGACGAGAATGACGGGAGGTTCTTTTCATGTCGTTCCTCAGGATAGCGCGAGACCGTCTGAGAAATCCGGACCAAAGCCCGGTTGGCATTTTCCAGGATCGCAATCATGTCCCGTTGGCGGTCTATCTGCAGTTTGAACCCCTGAGCAATTTTATCGACCTCGGCGAGAGTTTGAAAAACAGCATCATGAATGTTTTCCTTGCTGAGGCCCAGAACTGCTTCAGCTTCTGAATAAAACGATGCGAATGCTTGAGTTTCTTTTACGATAACCTGAGAAAAAAGCCTCGCCAGCCGGCAAACTGCCCATAAGCTTGACGAGTTGGAGTCCAGGTTTTCAGGGTGGACTTCCTGGCATGCTACGATGTGGTCGGGAAACTTCCAGAATCTTAATGCAGCCGCACCCACCTCCCGATGGTTCATGCCGTAACAGGCGCTCTCTTTTTCCAACAATTCCTCTAATGGCTCGAGGTCCAAACTGAACTGGTTGGTTCGACCCCTTATGCACATATCGAAAAGGATGGGCAGCCCTATTTCCATAGTGAGCCCACAAAGAAAAGCCTCTTCCTGATTGGCGGCTTCAGATTGCTGGGCCAGGGACTGTGCAATCAACCCGCGGTATAATGAAACCCGCCAAAACAGCTCATAGTCGAACCGCTCAACTTTTCCCATCGGGAATGCATCACGAAGGGAAATAGACAGCGCCATCAATCTAATCTGGTTATGCCCGAGCTTCATTACAGCCCGGGACAATGAAGCGGTGGGCCTGCCGGTGCCGAACAGGGCGCTGTTGGAAAGATTCAGGAGCCGCACAGTAAGTGAAGGATCTTGCTCGATAGTCCTTACAATTTGCTCACTTGAAGCATCTTCGTCTGATGCCACCTCAAGAAGCCTGAGGGCTATGACAGATAGCGGGGGTAAAGCATAGCCTGATTCAAGAATTCGAAAGATTTGGCTCGTATTGATCCTGTCCATTTTTTTTCGCATTCATTTCAAGAATATGACAATCCATATAGAAATCGGCAGTACAGGACCCCGGCCTTAACAAAATCATCAGCCTCGTTTCCGTCCGGATGTTTCCGGATGAGACATTTGCACTTTTCGATTCGAATTATTCCCTCAAAAAAAGATATTCTTCGTCCCCGGATCGGCGTCCGGGGTAGGCTCTGGCCTGAAAATCGAGGGGTTGCGCGGACAACCTGTAGTTCGTCTAAGATTATCAACGATTTTCGACGATAGACCCCATTCATTTTGAAAGGTCATCTCCAATGACCCTCAAATCTCAAGTCCGAAACAAGGTTGGAGCCGTCCTGCTGGAGACCACATACAAGCGCCGCCATTCATGGCGGCGCTCCCACATCGGTAGCCGGACCGCCCAGGCACGGCGCATGCCGGCGAAAGCTGGCATCACGCCCCGCATATCTTCTGAGCCGTTGTTTCAGCCAGGTTCATCACGTCCTCATGATTTGCGACTTCCCCCGGTTCACTGACTCCGAACGCGCGGATGAGATGGCTCTCGACAAAGCCGTAGGCTTGGGCGAAGTATTGAAATTTCGGGTAGATATCGGCAAAACTGCTTCGGTCCGGATTGTTCTGGGAGAGAATGAAGACCAGCTTCTTCCCCGGCTCAAGGCGAGTTCTCCGGGGATTGGTCATGAGGTCGGGAACCAGATATGAGAAGGTGCGATCGATGAATGTCTTGAGCTGAGAGGAGATATCCCAAAAATAAACCGGCGACGCCAGTACGAGAACATCGGTTTCACGAACGGCATCCAAGACCACCGTGAGATCATCGTTCAGCGCGCATCTGTCGAGCTTGGTCTTGCATGCCATGCATCCCTGGCATCCACGATATTGCAGATTGTTCAGGGTAAAACTTTTGACTTCCGCACCCAACCCTTCGGCGGTTTTGCAAAATCGATTTGCTATGGTGGCGCTGTTTCCTTTTTCTCTTGGGCTTCCGAGCAAACAAAGGATTTTCATTTCATTCTCCTAATCTCAGGTAAGTTGGTTCATGACCATGCCGCAAGTCCGGCAATTGAAAGACCGGCCCCACGTTACTACCGGTTTTTTTCGGCGCCAATTCCCAGCAGCCTGTGCATAAGGCCCTGCCGAAGTTCGATGGCCCCGTCGGGGCAGAGTTCATGACAGCAATAACATCGGATGCACTCTTTGTCGTCTATGCGAGCATACTTTGGCTTGCTGGCGGCTAGCGTGATTGCGTTCATCGGGCATGAATCAAGGCAAACTCCGCAGGCGACGCATTTTTTCCGGACCACCCGGGGCGCCTGGGAAAGCCAATCCTTGAAATACGGCTCCAGCGGCCTTTGCCACCAGTTGAGATGAGACCCAAAACCAGCCCCTTCAACGGTTGCCGGAAGTTTATAATCAGAGGCCCGTATTTTCGATATCTCGGCCCCTATAACCTCGACTTCCCCCACACCGGCAGGAACAAGCCCGCGCTTGGCAGCCGCAATCAGCAGCGGATTTTGCTCAGGTCGAAGACCAATGATCTCACTTGCCACAACGTCAAGAGCCAACGGATTTGTAGCCCCCAACAGCAGGCCTATTTGTCTGGGCGTGCCGGCGGCGCCCGGACCGTCTCCCTCCATCCCCGTCACGGCGTCCATTATGGAGAGCCGGGGTGAAACATATTCGGCCAGATCGAGCAGCATCTCGGCAAAATGGTGCTTTTCGTGCAACTTCGCATGATAGCCCGGTTTTGCGAGCCCGGGTATAACGCCGAAATTGTTCTTGACCGCGCCGGTAATACCCATAAGGATGTGTGTTTTCAATTTGCACACGTTGAGCACCCCGTCTGCGGCTATCACCGGAGTGATCACATCGAAATGTTTGATCAATTTCCCCTGCGGAAAAGAAACCGGCCCATAGCTCGTGTCGAAATTAAGTTCGGCCCCCGCCGTTTGGGCCGCTTCGTACATTCCACATGTCCGATAGAGTTTGTCCAACATCTTTTCGTTGTACCGGTATCCAGTGCCCGGGCTGTCCGCTATGACAGGGAACGCGCGCTCCTTCTTGGCCATTCGCGCCATCGCAGCTACAACCCCAGGATGGGTGGTCACCGCCTTTTCCGGTTTAGCCGGTTGGAGTAAGTTGACTTTGAGCACAATCTTCTCATTCGGCAAAACGAATTGGTTCATGCCACCCATCATGGAAATCAATTCATCCATTTTCTCTTCGATCTGATCGTAATTGGGGCAGTGCACTATATAAACCCGATTATCCATCACAGCCTCCATTTCGCTTGTATTTCCTTGCTCAGGATTTCTTCGACGGCCGTACGGCACTGATGCGTATCAGCAACGCCGAGCTTCAGTGGAGTCACGCCGATACCCGAGGAACCACCTGTAATCAGTACCACCCTCTGAGCCTTATTCATGGCGCCTCCCTTTTTGATTCAAAACTTTTATAATTTTATAACTATCGAAATGTGCGTTGAAATAAAAAGTTTCCAATCGGCCCCACCCTTGGCTCGCTCCACTCAGCCAAGCAGGAGTTTATTTACCTCTTCCCAGGTTCCGGACACCGGGCGGGCGATTAGAAACTTCCCTTGCCGCTCGGTGACGATCAGGCCCGCGTTGACCAGTTCCTTCAGGTGATGGGATACCGTGGGCGCCCCGATCTTGAGATTGTCCATAAGAGCAGATACAACACAGCAATCATTGGCCTCGAAGCTCTTTTGCCGACCCTTGGCGATACTTAAGTATATCTCCAGCCGATTGGGATGAGAGAGCGCCTTGAGAACTTTAGCGGCCTGCTTGGTATCCATACTATTCCTTTTATATTTCGACAACCATCGAAATAATAGCCCGGTTACCCTTGCCTGTCAAACATTTAATTTTGGTTATGATGAAACTATTTTTCCTTTAATGCAGCCAGCCTGTCCGAAAGGCTCCCGCCCGCAGGGGCGGTTTCTCCGGAAGCTTTCGCTAGGGCTGCCGATATATTGGCGTCATCTTTCTCTGCGTTGGTGGGTGTAAGGAGTTTTGACCTGGTCATTGCCGCATCGGCTTTCTCCCTGCTCTCTTCGGCTTTTTTCTGCATGGCGTCCAGGGCAACGTTGAATGTTCCGCTTCCTTTCTTGATTCCCGCCAGCACTTCGGTGGCCCTGGCCCTCTTTTCGGCCCTTTCCTGTTCGAGTTCGGCCCTTCTCATTTCCGATTTCGCGTAAAAGTGGACGCCCTTTATATTTTACATACGGCGGACGTTGTCATACGCCCATTCTCTCCTCTTCGGCAGCGTGAATGTTTCCTCCAAAGTTGCTTTCGCCCGGCAGAATCAATCGGAGTTTCCGGTGTGGATTTCATGCCGGAAACCTCCCCGATGATCTCAATCATGGAATATCCCTCTGAGGGGTACCAGATGATCTCAGTCACCGTGAAGCATATTTCCAACAGTTGCGCAGTATTGCAGGCTTTCCTCGTCAACCGGGAACAGATCGATTTCCGAAGGCGACGCAGCCCCCAAGCCAAGCTCACCCCCCCGCACAATCTGCTCCTGGTCGAATATCCTCCGCTTCATGATAGCAGGATTGCTGCCAAGCACCTTGAGCGCCGCCACTCCCACAGCATCAATTGCCACCCGGTCGGTTGAGGCTAAGAACAGCTCTCCTCTGGCGCCTTTCCCTGTCATCGGGCCGCCATCGATAAAAGCATCGATACCATCCAGGACGACGAGCTTCGGTTGAAACGGTGCATTGATCTCAGCGATCATTTTGCGCTGATGCGGCGAACCGTGGAGTTCGCTCATGTAATTGAATCCATGCCGGGAAGTCGGAACGACTCCGACATGCAATTTGAGAGACATGGAAAATATGCCGCCGTACTGGTGAGTTTTCAAACAGCATGTGGAAACCAGGCACTCGGTTTCGAGGATGGGGCGGGCTATTCTGAACCCATTGGGCCAATGACTGTCTTTGGGCTTAAACTCGATCCAGTCCGATTTTTTCAGGTCATCGAAGCTGACGATCCGAACATCTCTTTCCTGCACGCGGGCAATGATATCCTTCTCCGTCATGACCTGGACGGTTGGCGGGTAGCTCCGCTCCCCCAAACCGATGGACTTTGCGCCCATTTTCCATAGCTCATCAATCAAGGCCACCAGGGTGTCGTTGTGGGTTGAGCCTGGACATTGGTCCGATGTGTTGAAGTTGGGCTTGATCAGGACGTCTTTTCCTTTGACCGGATTGATTCCCAGGCCCGCAATCGATGCTGACACCCCCCGTGACCTGTCGGCAGTCTTCACAAATGCAACACGATTCATTCGTCACTCCTGATCCATCTCGCAAGGTCCCATCGATCCAATAGATTTGAGGTGGCTCACAGCCGCCGCAGGCAATCCGTTATCCGAACATGTGGATAATAGCGTCCCCTGCTCTTTTTTGGTTAATGTCATATTCGAGTTCTTACTTCAATATATTTCCGATCACCTGTGCATCTGGGCCGGAAGGCACACCTCCCCGGCACAAGGATGGCACTGTGCACAAAACGCAATCCACGCACCGGCCGCCGGACATCGATTGGAAAACCGGTCCTGAAATCAATTGACTGCCCGGCATGTCCTTGCTATTCTCCTTATAAATTCAGGGTATGAAGCCCGGAAGGTTTTTGCAAAATATCTCCCCCATATTCTGGCACAAGAAGGCCAAATGCTCATGGAGAGCGGTTTGGCCTTTTTTATATTGCGAACTGCAAACTGCATCGCACTCATATTGGCGGCACGACTCTGAAGGAGCACGAATATGCATATGGCCGACGCGTTGATCTCACCGGCTGTCGGCGGCGCAATGTGGGCTGCGGCGGCAGGGCTTACAGCCTATAGCGCCCGGCAACTCAAGAAAGAAATGGATGAGCGGAAAATCCCTCTCATGGGAGTTTTGGGCGCTTTGGTTTTTGCCGCCCAGATGATCAACTTCACCATACCGGGAACAGGTTCAAGCGGCCATTTTGGAGGGGGACTGCTTCTTGCCGTCCTGCTTGGGCCCCATGCGGCCTTTCTCACAATGGCCTCGATCCTCACTATTCAGGCCTTGTTTTTCGCGGACGGGGGCCTGCTTGCCCTTGGCTGCAATATCTTCAACATGGGATTTTTCCCCTGCTTCGTTGCTTTCCCCTTCATCTACAAGAAAATTGCCGCAAACAGCCTGGGGCACAAACGAATAATTGCGGCCGCCATGGTCGCCTCAATTATCGGTTTTCAACTGGGGGCCGCCGGGGTTGTAATGGAGACAGTTTTTTCAGGCATCTCCGAGTTGCCTTTCAGGACGTTCGTATTGTTGATGCTGCCCCTGCACCTTGCGATCGGCCTTGTGGAGGGCTTTATTACGGCTTCTCTTGTCGGTTTCGTGCGCAAGACGCGCCCCGAAGTTCTGGAAATGGCAACCGGCCCCGCAAAGAATAAATTCTCGATAAAACCTCTTTTAATGACCTTAATCGTAATTGCCGTCTTTACGGGAGGTCTGCTCTCATGGTTTGCCTCAGCAAACCCGGACGGCCTCGAGTGGTCGATAGCCCGGATCTACGGAAACAAAGAATTGGAGAACCCTGAGAGCAGAATACATTCCCTGTTGTCCGGATTGCAGGAAAAAATAGCCCTACTTCCCGGTTATGATTTCAGGAAACAAAAAGACGAGCAGTCCGCAGACAGTGAGGGGAAAAAGGGCAAAGAGGATGCATGGCCTTCGGTAAGTGCAGGGACCTCCATTTCAGGCCTTGTGGGAGGTGCAATGTCGCTTGCCCTTGCCGGCCTGATCGGCTTTGGGATAAAGATCTTCCAGAAAAGAAAACCGAAATAATTTTCCGTGGGAACTTGCCCAGTCTCGTTCTAAAAGTGATGAAATGGGAACAATAGAATCTTTATTTTTTGATATCCGCCATCTCGACGCTCTTTCGGGAAAACAGACTCCGATCCACAGGGTCGATCCTCGAATAAAGGTATTAACCACCTTATGTTTCATAGTTGTAGTCGTGTCGTTCAATAAATACGATCTGGCAAGGCTGGCGCCTTTCGCCATCTATCCCATGGCCATTATGGCAATAGGAAACATTCCGTTATCCTATATACTGAAGAAACTACTCTTTGCATCCCCTTTCGTTCTCTTTGTGGCATTGTTCAATCCAATACTGGACCGCAGTCCTGCCCTGCAACTGGGGCTTTTTAGCGTCTCAGGAGGTTTCGTTTCGTTTGCATCCATCATGGCAAAATATATGCTGACGGTTAGCGCGGGACTGGCGCTGATAGCATGCACGGGATTCGATTCGATTTGTTCCGCTCTGGCAAAAATGGGTGTCCCGGGTCCTTTCACGATTCAACTGCTCTTTATCTACAGGTATATCTTCGTGCTGGGCGAAGAAGCTGCACGCATGGCGCGGGCGAGGACCTTGCGCTCGTTCGGCAATAGAGGGATGGGGATGAGCGTCTATAGCGCCATGATCGGGCAGTTGCTTTTGCGAACCATGGACAGGGCGCAAAGGATTCATCTCGCAATGCTGTGCAGGGGATTTGATGGACAAATCCGGCAAGTTATGCCGTCAAAGATACATTTGTCGGACTTGCTCTTTTTAGCCGGGTGGAGCGGCCTCTTTATACTGCTTCGCTTGTATGATTTCCCCGCGTGGCTTGGAAATGAACTGGGAAGGCTGATATGAGCCATCACATAGTCGAAGTAAAAGAACTTAAATACTCATATCCCGATGGGACACCTGCGCTCAACGGTGTAAATTTTCGCATACTTCACGGAGAGTCCGTTGCCCTTGTGGGAGCAAACGGGGCGGGAAAATCAACGCTTCTGCTGCATCTAAACGGATACCTTACGCCGCAGTCAGGCGTTGTTAGAATCGGCGACATGCCGCTGACCAGGGAAACACTCAAGCACATCCGCCAAACTGTAGGGATGGTTTTTCAAGATCCCGATGACCAGCTTTTTTTGCCCAGAGTCTACGACGACGTGGCGTTCGGTCCAACAAACCTGGGTTTGCCTCCCGATGAAGTCAAGCAACGGACGCTGAGCGCCCTTGAGCTTGTCGGGGCCGCCCATCTAAAAGACAGGCCCCCTTACAGACTGTCCGCAGGCGAGAAAAGGGCTGTTTCGATTGCGACTGTTCTATCGATGTCTCCAAGTATCCTCGTCATGGATGAGCCCACTTCCAACCTGGATCCTAAAGCCAGAAGGCAATTGATACACCTGCTTTCGGAGTTCGAGCACACGAAAATCATCGCCACTCATGATATGGATATGGTCCTCGACCTGTGTTCCAGAGCTATTGTGCTAAGGGAAGGCGAACTCGTGGCCGACGGAACGGTGCGTGATATTCTCAATAACCAGGAACTGCTGGATGCAAGCGGACTGGAAAAACCTTTCCGTCTGCAAGGCTGTCCCATATGTAGTGTTGCCGTAAAGTCCTGAACGCCTCGCCGATATGTTTGGAAACGCTTTGCTGTCCTCCCCCGGAAGCAGGCGTACCGGTAAGGGCCGTGTTTGATTCCTGCCTTACACTTGCTGCACCTGTCCCCTCCGCAGTTTACCTTTTCCGGTTGCCGAGTGATCACTTCGAGGTACTTCTTTTCGAATGCTTTTCAAGCCGGGAAGCCGAGCGAGAGGTTCTGTTTTACTAACCGGACAACACAACATTACGATTGTTTCAGAACGAATCGAATCGGCAGCAGGACTTTGCAGGCAAGCGGTTTGCCTTCTTTTTTGGCAGGAACGAAACACGAATCCTTAATGGCCTTAACCGCTTCCTCATCGAACCCGAACCCGGCCTTCTTCAGTACCTCAATTTCAAGAGGACGGCCTAGTTCGTCGATGGTAATACGTAGAAGAACAGTTCCTTCTTTTTCGAGTCTTCTTGCCAACGCCGGGTAACATGGTACGACTTTGCGCAGAAAACTGGGACCATCCGGACCCCCAAAAGTTCTCTCCAGGGAGCCCTGGCCGCCGGAGCCATTGCCGGCTCCTCCGGGCGATCCATTGCCGGAATAAGCCGCGGTGCCTGCGCCGGTTCCGTCGATCTTCCCCAAACCTTGCGATGGTGAATCCGGCTTGCCGGGGGGGGCGGATTGTGCGGGATCGGATTGAACCGGGGGTTTGATTTCTTCATGCCTGTCCAAAGCGGCGCCGGGTTTTATATTCTTCTTCGGATGGACATTGGCCTCGATATTTTTCTTCCGTGGTACCGGCAAGTCCTTCTGTTCCAGGGGTAGTGGTGCCGGCAGTTCCCGGCTCGCTTGCACCATTGGGGCGCTCTCTTGCGCCGCAGGCCCCAAGGGGCCGTCCAGACCCGATCCTGCTCTATTTGCGCCCTCATTCAGACAAACGAGTTGCACTTCCATCCATTTACGGCTCGGGACCTGAGGTTTAGGTGAGTACCAAAGCAGACAGGCAAGAGCTGAGTGCAGAAAAAGCACCAATGCCAAACTTGACCATGTCTTCCTTGGGACCCGGTTGCTCCACGGCGCAAAAATAATGTCTTCCGGATCATCCGATCTGGAAAGATCTAACTCACAATCTGCAACGTCCAGGGCTATCGAGTTAATTGCGGCCTCCTGTTTTCGCCTTTCCGATTTTTTAAGGAAAGGGTTGAAGCCTGCATTGTCCGAAGCCATCAAAACCGCATAGTCAACGCAACGCGGAAAGTACGCGGTTCGGCCGGGTGGAACACATCGCCGCTTACACCCGCAGCCGGCTCGCCTTGCAGCCGAAAGGTGTAAAAGTAGTCTATATCGTCGGCTTTCGAATTGAGAAGATTGAAGATGTCTCCCTCGATCGACCACCTTTTGTTGATCTGGTAGCCAAGGTTGTAATAGAGCAGGCTGGTGGCGGGGGAACGCTCGCTACCGTCCTGGGTCAGATAGCGAGGTCCGAAATATCGCCACCGCAGGCTGGAATGCCAACCTTTTAGATCGTGCACCGTGATGCCTGAGGCAATCACTACATTGGCCGCTTCGGGGACGTGATCACCCCCCACCGGATTGCCTTCGAAATGCGCCTGCGAGGTTGCAAAATCTGCGTCGATCGTAAGCCACTTGGTCGGCGTATAGTAGTTTGCCCATTCCAGGCCCACTCGGATGCTGGGATCGGGACTGGGTACGTTTGTACCGATATCCCCGTCGAACACCAGTTCGGATTGCAGCCTCAGCACCCAGGCCGTCAATGTGCTTTGCAGGTTCGGCACGGCAAGGGTGCGCACGCCAACCTCCGCGCCCTCCGTCTGCGCTATCGGCAAGGCCCGGTCCACCGGCAGGCCCGTTTTCGGATCTACAGTAGTATTTGCGCCCCGCGCGTCGTCGGTGTGGAAGCCCATGCCGCCATTCACGTAGAACTCAGTCTTTGCCCATGGGCCGAAGATTAAACTCAACTTGGGCTCGGGAGTGGACCTGAGCCGATCGCCGCTGTCGGCCGGGTTGGGGCCATTGGTGAAAAAGGTGAAAGTGTTCTTGTTGTTGAAATTAATGGTATCTTCGCGGAAACCAATAACGGTGCGGAACCATGAAAGCCATTGTATCTTGTTCTCAAAGTAGGGCGCCACGTCTGTTTCAACGACATCATCCGTACGAGTCGTGGAAAGCACCACCTGGTCCTTGGTGTGAAACAGGCCGTCGCTGATCACGTCGTTTCGAATGTCGAGTCCGAAGGTGTTTTCCATTCGCATGTTGCACAATTGGCCGAAATACGTCTGACTTGCTCTCAACCCCTGCACCCACCGGCTGTCAGTTTGCTCGAACTGGTCCCCATGGACCGGATCGTCCAGGAAGAAGGTGAAGTCGTTCCAGAGCCCCATCTTGTAGTAGTATGAATATCCCATGATCTTTGTAGCCGAGTTCTCATCGGCTTGATGATACTCGGCTGAGACGGTATAGCGGTCCGTTAGGCCTCCGTCACTCGGGTTCATGCTCCCGAAACGGTCGATGAGCCCCTCGGCGACTGCAAGCTGAGGGATCTGGTTAGTCGCATTCCATGTGCCGTGATACCCCAATGCCGTCGCGCTGAAGCCCTGGCTTGTGTCTCCCTGGCTGTAGGTCAGCACTCCGTTGAATTTGAGGTAATTCTCGGGCACGTCCCATGGCCCGTCGGTGTGCGCCACTTCCAGGGCGCCGAGCAGATTGCCCTGGCCGAGCTTGGTCGAATCGGCAAACAGGGCGCGTTCGTAGTTCCAGCTTCCGACTTCCACTTTCGCAATGCCTTCAGGAAGGGTCTGAACGTACCGGATATTTTCCCAACCGGCGGAGCCGAAGTCCCCCACGTTTGCGTAGTATGGCCCTTTTCCGTAGTCAATCCTCTGTATCAGTTCGGGAATAAGGAAGTTGAGGTCCGTATACCCTTCCCCATGAGCGTTCGACGGCAGGTTGATTGGAATGCCGTCGAAAAAGCTGGCCAGGTCGGTGCCATGATCGAGATTGAAGCCTCGAAGAAAATATTGGTTCGCCTTGCCGTCGCCGCTATGCTGCGTAACGATGACACCGGGCATGGCTTCGAGCACTTCCCCGGGACGGCTGACGGGGCGATCCTCCAGTTGTTGCGCCCCGATCGTACCTGCGGTAGAAGTATCGGCAACTCCCAACATGCTGTCGCTGCGCTCCTCGACCACTATCTCCGGCAATTGGGTTGTCCCCTTTTGAGACTCGCCGGTGTTCGCGGATGACGACTCATTTGCGCCCGCATTGTTGTCGTTTGTGTTCGGGGATGACGACTGATTTGACGGCGCGTCGCCGGTAGCCGCCGAAGTGAAACCGCCCAAGGTCGCCAGGGCCATCCAGACCAATACGAAGAATAGCCCTATCCTTGCCATCCATGTCCCCCATATATCTTGCGAGATTCAATTCCGACGTTCATCAGGAATGGTTTGGCAAAATAAAAAAAGGCCAAATGTACCCTCTACGAGAGTACCTTTGGCCTTCAGTAGCCAAAATTAAGGGAAGAAATCTTGATGGAAAAAGAGGCTTCAAACCTCTGCGTGTGAACAAGAGTACACCTTGAGCGGAGCGGCTGTCAAGCGACTTTGTTTATCTCTGCCGCTTTGTTTTTATTGACTGCACCAACGGGCTTTCCGAAGGGCCTTTCACGCCGGAGAGAGCCGGATCTCTTCCAACACTGGACCTGGTCGACCTCGCCTTTGCCGGGAGAATGGACAAAAAACAGCTCCAAAAATATCTCGTGGGAGAAGGAGGGCTCTATGCTTACCTTCAGACCAAGGACGTTCAGAGGGCTGAAGAGACTATCAGGGGCGGAGATGAGGAAGCAAAGTTCATCCTCGAAGCAATGGCTTATCAGATCGCCAAGGACATCGGTGCAATGTGTGTCGTTTTAAAGGGCGCGGTAGACGGGATCATCCTGACGGGCGGCATGGCGCACTCGGAGATGGTGACAGGTTCGATCAGGGAATGGGTTGAGTTCCTTGCGCCTGTTTTCGTCTTTCCCGGTGAAAACGAAATGACGGCCCTGGCCGAGGGGGGCCTGCGCGTATTTCTCCATGAAGAGGAAATAAAAAAATACCCGGACGCAGGAGCACTCGGGATATGCGTTCCTCCGCGGGACGGACTGCTGGCGCCCAAACCACAATAGTTGAATCTCTGAGGAATCTCCACGAGGCGTAGTTCTTTTCCACCTGATCGATATGGTTAGAAGCAAAGTTACTTGCCAACAGGTGGAGCGGACCTGGTCTCAAGATATGATTCGAAAACGGCGAGAATTTCGGCGCTTCTTTTCTCAACAACGAGGAGAGCTGTGATGACTTCTCCTGAGATAAATTTCCAGCCCTGAGGGCTCCTCTAGGGTTGAGACCACCGGGGAGGTTTCTGGCGTGAAATCCGCACTTTGTATTCAGGTGACTGCGCCCGAAACGAAATAACCTTGACCGCAACATACTATGCAGGTAACTGAGGCTTGCGCTCCAGGAAAAGAACCCGCCAATCCAGCACCTCGGCAATCATGATATCTGTCGCCTGGATCGCCGTTTCAGCAATGGCTTCGTAATTGATCGGCTTCATCTTGAGACTTTTAGAAGCCTCGCCAAGGGCATCTATCATTGCCTTGGAGCGCCGCCCAACACGCTTGAATTCCGCCTGGAAGGCAATCCCCGCCATTGCGGCCCCAAAAGCCGGAAAGACTGCTGCTGGGAGGGTCAGCCATTCCCAGTCGTGGAAAATCAGGTGTGTGGCGCAGGCAAAAAAAGTTACAAGGAACAACAAATTCCCGATGGTGTGAAGAAAGTGAGCAATGTCATCGCTTCGCTTTCAGGCGTTCTTATGGAAGGTCAACTGATCCTCTATGCCATCATTATCGAGAAAATCCTTGTACGCCAATAGGTATTGCTGATCCATTGAGGCGTTCATCAGGCCAGCCTCGCGGATGATGCCGCGAATTATCCATGAAATCCAGGAGTTCTTGACGTCTCCATGTGCCTGGTGTGCAGCTATGCGGAAAGATGCCGCTTCAGGGCCAACATTTGGTCCGAGCGGGGCCATTAAAATTATCTGCCGAATCCGTTCGGCCAGCAGGCGATAATTGATCCACCTCTGATGCCGCCATTGTCTGGTGTCGATATAAGTTGTAAGCAGAATGAAGGCAATTATGACGAGTTCGGCCCATACCGAAATCGGTACCCATAGCTCAGCCTTCCTGAAAACCCGCTGCCACCGGCTCTCTTAGAGATTGTGCTCATCAAATGGAATAATAATTCCGACTTGTAAATGGCAGCGGTTGTCACCTGCAAATCAGGATCGGTATCCGTCCGGTTTGGCAAAGGGATGGCCGTGTTGTCTGAACGGACCAAGGAAAAATGAGGTTTTCGGGCCATCACATCCGGTTGGGCAAAAGGCAAGGGAGGCCGGGCAGTTCTCCCATAATTATGTCAAAGCAAAGTTCTGAGAATGGAGAAGCAAATGAAGACGATTTTGAGAAGAGATTTCTTGAAGTATTGCGCCGGTTCGGCGGCTGCCCTCGGGTTGCAAACTTTGCCTTTCAGGTCTTTGGATAAAGCCCTTGCTTCCCCGGTAGGCGCCCGTGTAAGCCGGCCGACGTATCCGATTGCACCGTCATATCTCGTCTCACCATACACGACCCTCGACAAGACCGTCGTTCCTGTCGTCCCTGGCGCGCGCCTGCCCGACCCGAAGGCAAACCCGGAGAATATGATAGTGCCCTGCTTGCTCGGTCAATACGAGTCGATCGGCTACGGTTTCTGGAATGTAGCCGAGGACGGCTCCCCCGGAGGGCCTGGCTTTTATTATGTGTGCCCCAGCCTGACATCGGCCTCAACCGTAGTAGTGACTAATGCCACACTTCCGTCGCAGGCCGCGATGTTTTTGACGTTCTTCAGCTTCAGCGACGTGCATATTTGCGACAAGGAAAGCCCGGCCCGGGATATATACTATGGCGCCTGTTATCCGAACCTCAAAAACGCGGCCGGACAGCCAGTGGGTGATTCATCTCGCTATTCGGGAATAATCCTCTATACGACCCATGTCCTCGATGCCGCTATCCAGACAATCAACGCCTTGCACCAGGTGACGCCCTTTGATTTCGGCATCGGACTCGGCGACGCATGCGACAACACTCAGTTCAATGAACTCAGATGGTACATCGACGTCATCGACGGCAAGTGGATCACCCCCAGTTCAGGGGCACACCTCGGGGCGGACACAATCGATTATCAGAAACCATACTGGGCAGCAGGGCTTGACAAGTCGATCCACTGGTACCAGGTCATGGGCAACCACGACCAGTTCTTTATTGGATCTTGCAAGGTAAACAAAAAAATCCGCAACGCCCTCGTGGGGAAAAACGTCCTCAACATCGGTTTGCTGCCAAATGCAACTAGACCGGGAGCGGCCGATTGGAACGCAGCCATCAACAGCACCGGTTACTACATGGGTGTCATGAACGGCGAGGCAGAGGACGGCTTGCTTAACGGTGCAATCAAGGATGGAGGGGAGGAAGGAACGATCAACGTAACCAAGGTTGCAGCCGATCCGAAACGCCGTTCACTCACGGCCGGTCAATGGATGGCCCAATTCTTCAACACCACATCCAAGCCGGTTGGCCATGGGTTCACTCGGGCAAATGTCAACGCGGGATTTGCCTGTTATTCCTTCAAGCCGAAGGCCGGTGTCCCGGTCAAGATCATCGTCCTGGACGATACCGACAAAGTGGCCGGCGGCGCACTGGCAGCTCTCGACTCCAAACGCTTCAATTGGCTCGTAAGTGAACTCGAGGCTGGCCAGAAGGCGGACCAGTTAATGATCGTCTGTGCTCACATTCCGATAAACCCCTATTGGCAGCAGCCGGGCCCCACTTATTTTCCGGAAGTCTGGGCCTCGTATTCCGAGATTTCCCTGGATCAGTTGCTCGAAACACTTCACAGCTATTCGAACTTCGTTTTGTGGATCGCCGGGCATATACACCGCAACACCATCACTCCACAGCCCAATCCCAATTACCCCGGAGCTGGATACGGCTTCTGGGAAATCGAGAGCCCATGCTTAAGGGACTTCCCGCAACAGTTCCGCCGTTTCCAGATCGGTCTTAACAGCGCGGGTAATCTTTCTATTTTTGTGGACAGCGTGGACACAGCGGTTGACGGTTCTGTTCTTTACACACCGGGAGTGACGCCGCCGGCGGCGATTTCGCGCTCGTATACGATAGGGGCCACGGAGATATTCGGGGCCTGGTCGTACTGCTATGGGGGCAACTCCTTACCGGCCCCCGGAATTCCCTATGACGTCATCCAGCAGGGACCCAACATGGATACCTCCGGTACCTACAATGCGGAGTGCCAGATACAGATGGGTCAACTGAGCACGGGATTGCAGATAAAGCTTGCCAACATTGCGTCGTCCGTCAACTCCGTCACATAGGCTGGAGGTCCTCGCAAAATCCAGAGTTAAGGCCGTCTATTCAAGTCCGAGACGGCCGGGGCGCCAAATCAGCGGCTGTGCGCGGTAGGCGGCAGAAACGGACGGGGGCACATTCTACGTAGCGAAGAACCAAAGTTTGCATGACATTCCGGCAAATTCAATAAGGAGACAAACCGCGGGTTTGGCCACAGGGAGGCAGGCGACCACCGACTTCGTCGGTGACCATGATCGCCTAAGTGGTTTCGGAAAAGACAATGTCCTTCAGGGTACAGCCAGCCGAATTTCCGGTGCGGATTTCACGCCTGTGGATCATCAAGATCATGTAATGTACCTGAGGGCTCTTCTATGACTTGGGACCACCGGGGAGGGGTCTGGGGATGGCCGGGCGGGTATTCCAAGTTACATTCAGGGTGCTTCCCTGATGGCTCTTCTAAGCTTGAGACCACCAGCCTTAGAGAAGAAAAGCGTTTCTATTTTTGCTTCCTCCTCCCTGCCCCTCGCTTCATCTTCCCGTAAAATCCACACCCTGTAACACCTAGAAAGGCCATTCCATGGAGAAAAACAACAATTTAAGAACGGAAAAGGGCATTCCGGGCAAGCTCTTTTGTTGAACAGAGCCAATCTAGCGCGGCCCGATCCCGTTTGAGAACGATTTTTCCGCAACTGCCATGGCGTCGGCCTCAAAGCGTGTACCCCTAAAGCGCTCAGCGGGATTTGACTCCGTACGTTTAAACAGCTCGACAATCTGGGAAGCGACCTGGTTGACCGAAACACCGTATACGTCTTTAAATGCCTGCTCGTAGGTTTTTCCCCGGCCCACCTGTTCAAACACCCGCCCCATTTTCGGCACCGCGTCCGGAATGCCTTTGCCGTTGACACGAGTGCGCATGTATTCGACTAGGTACACCCCCATGGAATTAATATCGAAGTGGTTTTTTGGGTCTTTTTGTTTGTCGCCATAGTTTCTGTCTGTAAATATGATCTCTGCTGTCTTTGGAGACATGGTCATAAACGCCTGTATCGATACAACGCCTATCCAGTCCTTAGGAGATGAGAGCCGGAGGTGATCGGCATAAAGCCGGTCTAGCATGAGTCCGTGGCCTTCAATGAAATAATTGGGCACTGATTGTACGCGTTTGCCGAGAACTCGAAAGGCCTGAGTATGCGCAAGCTCGTGGGCGAGCGTTCGAGGCCCGCTTCTGTCTCTGAGGAGGACGAATAAATTCATAGTGAATCGATTGCCATTCTGATCTGCCGAAGCTCTCACGCCTTGATGCTTGCCTCCCAGCATCCGCACCTGCAGGGTGAGCGGTCGATTCATTTCTTTTGTGGGGGCCCAATGCATCACGCTCAGATCAAATTTCCATGCTTCAAACACCATTTTCGCTGCCTCTTTGCAATCGGCCACGCTCACCTTGTCCGGTGAAACTACCTCCAGGAAACCTTCCCTGTAAATGACCAGGTCTTTGGGCTTTTTGACCTTTGCACCGAGCAGTAGCGGGATGGCAAGGAACAGTAACAGGAAACAGATGCACCGGCGGGGAAACATTTTGCCAGGTGAATACCATAATCTACTGTAATTACTTGGCATAATACATTCTCCTCATTAGATAAACTTATAGCTGGAATAATGCGTCAAGTTGTACTCAGTGAATCGAAGCTGTATCAGAGAAGCCGGATTTTTTGCTGAAAAAAATTCCATTATGCCCTTAGAACCAGCAAAAGCATACGATTTCCAAAACCATCATGCAATTGAAACTTAAACGAGGCGGCTATGTACGCGCCTTTCTAAAATTTTGAGCAGAAGTTGTCGCAGGCTTTGCTGCGTGTAGCCGGCAATTGTATGATGCTGAAGTTGGTGGTATTCGGAGTTCTCTTTCTGCCTGATATTCCCGATTAGAGTGACAAGACCTGCTGAAGTGCTTGGCCGATGGAATCCAGAGACTCTTGGTCCATGACCTCAATCCAGTCGGTGAGACGAGTCTTGTCCACTGGTCGCAATTGGTCACAAACAGCTAGGGCATTCTTCCCCATGCAGAAAACCTTCACGGTGATTGGCGGGTGCGGTGGGTTGCCGGAAGAAGACAACGGGACAACCAGAACAGTTCTTCGAGCTTGATTGATAGGGGTGGCGGCCACTAAAACACAGGGCCGTATCTTCTTGATTTCAGAACCTTGCGTTGGTTCCAGATTGACCCACCAGATGCCGCCCCTCTGAAGCTTGTTGGATTCCATCATTCGATACCATCGCCCAATGTCACATCCCAATCCTTCATCTCGGCACTAAGTTCTTCATCCTGCTCAACCGCCAGAGCCGCTTGGTAAAGCTCCTGCTCTCTTTTCTTAACTTCGTCTTCCAACAGCTTGGCAATCAACTTGCTCCGCTGCCTTGGCGGAATTGTGGCCATCATTCGGGAATACAGGGAATCGGGGATTGAAACCAGCACTTTCATTGGAATACCTCCAAACCAGATTAGGATATAATATATCTAATATCCAGATTGGATGCAAGACAAAGCAAACAACAGTGATAGCTCAAAGAGTATCCCGAATGACCTTCCCCGATGAGGGCAGAGACTTCGGCGACGCCTGAGGGATATTCCATGATGGAGACCATGTGGGATGGTTCAGGGTGGTAGCTGAAAGGATCAATTGGACCCTCAAGGTGGATTTCTTCTTGGGAATTCATGCAGATTTAATGCTCGTTGGCCAGATAACTGGGCCGCTTGGGCAGACGCAGGCTGACGAAGAAAGCAACCACCAACATCACAGTAACATACCAATAAAAAACTTTTTGGTGGCCGATGGATTTCAGGCCCAGTGCAACATATTCTGCCGAACCGCCAAAGAGTGCATTGGCCACCGCATAGGACAAACCTACCCCAAGAGCGCGCACTTCAGTCGGAAACATCTCAGCCTTCACGATACCAGCAACAGAAGAATAGCAACTTACAATGGCCAGTGCAAAAGTAATCAATGCAAAGGCAAGATACGGATTGGTCACAACCTGCAACATCGTCATGAGTGGTATTACAGTGATTGTCCCGAGGCCGCCAAACAGCAACATGTTGTTTCGTCGGCTGATCCTGTCCGACAACGCACCAAACAAGGGTTGCATTAATATATAGGCCAGAAGACAAACAGTCATCACGTTGCTGGCTGTCTTGATTGACATCCCGGACGAATTAACCAGGTACTTTTGCATGTAAGTCGTAAAGGTATAGAAACAGAGAGATCCTCCTGCCGTATAACCCATGACCGTAAAGAAGGCTGATTTGTGATGACGAAAGAGTGTGCCAAGACTTCCGGCTTTCTTCCTCTCTCGATCTGCCACAGTCGTAGTTTCACTTAACGTTTTCCTCATCACCATTGCGACAATGGCGGCGATAGCCCCAATCACGAAGGGAATTCGCCATCCCCATGCTTTAATTTGGCTTTCTTCCAACAACTGCTGAAGAATTACGACGACAAGAACAGCCAGGAGCTGGCCGCCAATCAGCGTCACATACTGAAATGAAGAAAAGAAGCCACGTCGACCCCGCATGGCAATCTCACTCATATAAGTGGCCGTCGTGCCGTATTCTCCGCCAACGGAAAGTCCCTGAAACAACCGTGCGAGAAGTAGCAACGCTGGCGCCAGAACCCCGATACTGGCATAGGTGGGCAAAAATGCAATCGCCAGCGATCCGACACACATCATAACCACCGACGTCACCATGGCATTTTTTCGGCCTCGTTTGTCAGCAATGCGACCAAATAACCACCCGCCTAGCGGGCGCATAAAAAAACCTGCAGCAAACACCCCAGCAGTGTCAAGTAGTTGGACGGTCGGATCTGATTTAGGAAAAAACGCAGGGGCGAAATAAACGGCACAAAAGGCATAAATGTAAAAATCGAACCATTCAACCAGATTGCCAGAGGAAGCAGTAATGATGGCAAAAATACGCTGGCGCGTCTCTCCCGGTGTGTATTCAGGAGGTGTATCTTTTTGAATTTGTTGACTTGTCATGATCTGAGCATACCTCCATATTAATCCCAAAAACGCCAGTCGAAACCAGCAGATTTTAATTGAACGTCTAAATCCACGCCCTGTGGGCGTGGCAATGTGGACTGGCTATGCCGGTCCCGAATGGGCTGGGCATTAGGCCGCTATCTCCTGTCTCGAGTTGTTGCCGCAACGTCGAGGGGGAGGAGAATGCAGTGAGCAGATTTCGAAAGTTATCACACACGATATGGCACTGCCAATATCACATCGTATGGGTTCCCAAGTACAGGTACAGAATATTTTGGTGGGGCCCTTGAAAGAAGCAGCGTGAACAGGAATCCAAGCCATTCCAGTTTCTCCTCGGTAAGCTGTCAACAATGTTAGGTGATAAAGACGACAAGAAAACTTTTTTCACCTGACATCGCGGATGCCAATTACGATGTCGCTTCCCGGATGCAAGGTTCCACTTCGAGTTCCCCCTCAACCTTGAAGGTGAAAACGCTGCGCATTGTGTCCACGAGTACACTTGGGGTGTGACAAGAAAGCTAGCTGGTGTGCAAAAATTTTCGAAGTGGGCGTCTTCTCAGAATACAATCTTCCTCGGGTGTGCTCTTACGGGGAGGGGTCAGGCGCGATGCCGTTAACTTAAGCCGGACTTAAGCCCAGCGCAGCATAGCAGCAAGCAAACTTCGAGTTCTCCTGCCCCTTCGTGAGACTACAGTTTGGAGCGGTCAGGAAGGCCCGCCAGAGTCACGAAGGACACGAAGGAACACGAAGAGGTGCACAAAGAAAACCGATCTGGAGAAGCATCTTTGTGGGCTTTCGAACCTGAAAAGTATTGGTCGAACACGAAGAAGAGAAAGCACAGGAAAACCTTTACCATACAAGGTCCATGACAATGATTTTCCTTCGTGCACTTCGTGTATTCTTCGTGCTCTTCGTGACCCCAAAAGCATTCGAATCTAAAGTTAACAGCATTGGGTCAGGCGGGTCTGCTTCATCATGAAGATCATGTGGATTTGCCTGTGGGATATTCCATGATTGAGACCACCGGGGAGGGGGCTGGCTGGCTGTAATAAACCTCGGAACCTTGCGTATGCTCGATGACTTAAAGAGTTTCTACAGCTTGCCAACTTGTTGATTTAATAGAACATTTATGTATGAAATGGGAATAGTGAGTATTTTGGAGGCTCATTTATTAAGGTTCAGGAGGAGAACTTCCGGCCGCTGAAACGACGTTTGCTCACTAAATATATGGATTACAAACAATTTGATTTACCATATACTTTCAAATCGGCTGGTCGAAACTCGGAGCGGCGACAAAGACAACGTCATTCAGCAGACAGGAGGGTTCGCTATGCTCATGTCAGGCATGCCGGTAAAGGCGAAGTGTCCAAAATGCGGAAGCGACAATATTGAAACAAAGTGGACTCTGATTACCGCATCAGCATTGATATGCGAGTTATTGGGAGTCCGCGCGGTAAGGACTCAAGATAAAGAATGCGAAGCATGCGGCAGTGAGTTCCAGATCTATCGAAGATGACGTGTATGCATGACGTTTTAACAGCGGCTGCTCCGCACACCGGCAAAGATTTTCTACATTTGCCGTCTGATCAGTTTCCTGGGTTTGGCTAACACGTTCCTGACCGTAATGGCCGGCATTGGCGCTATTGGGGAACGTCTCAAGCGGTGCCCACTGTGTATGTGACCGAGCTTGGATGCAGTGGAGTCTCTCCCTGAACAGCCGTCGGAAGTAACCTGCAGATCCCAAATGAGAACTGGCATGAGGCTGGCCGCAGGAGGGCGAGGTAAAGTTGCTTGGCTGAAGATCACGCATCCTCGGCCCCAACTCGATCCCGGTCGGTGGTGGTCGTAGCGCTTGGGACATCACAGACTCTGGCATGGGCGTCGAGCTACTACTTACCGAATGGATTTGGTCCGTCGCAGTCGATGGCGCTCTTTATGTTCGCGCGTACAATGGTAAGAACTCTCGTTGGTATCAAGCAGCGCTGCGGCAGAAAGCGGGAAGAATCACTGCCGCCGGCATGACGAAGGAAGTGACTTTCGAGCCCGTCGACGACGCGTATTATACTAAGTACATGGGCAGCCCTTATCTAAGCCCGATGATTAGCGCACGAGCGCGCTCCGCTGCGGTCAAGGTCTTACCGCGCGTTTCCAATACCTGATCGTCGAGCACACGCCGTGAGCATACCGCTTACAGGTGTCCTGGTCGGTGGGAGCGACGCTTATGATCACTTATCCCTGAATAGAGAGGACGAAAATGAAATTGCCCATAGTTTCTCAGTTCCCGGCAAAGTTTTTTAAATACAATCTCAAAGAGAAAAAAATGACCTACACGGCACTGCTTTTGTCGCTCTCCTTTCTCGTTTTAATGGGCGCTTTTGCGGCTCAGGTGATAGGGAGTGCCGAAGAAAATAAAAAGTCGCAAACCATATCACGGGCCGGGTCTCAGCCTTCCATCAAAGGGCCTGCCGAGTATTTTACCGGCAATGTTCTTATCGATCCTCTATTTCTTGCAGATGATTCGTCGCCTTTTTCCGGTGCGTATGTCACCTTCGAGCCAGGGGCCAGATCCGCATGGCACACTCACCCGGCAGGGCAGCATCTGATAGTTACCGCTGGCGTTGGCCGGACACAGGAGTGGGGAGGCCCGGTACAGGAAATCAAAGTGGGAGACGTGATCTGGTGCCCGCCAGGAGTAAAGCATTGGCACGGGGCCTCACCCACCACCGCAATGACGCATCTCGCCATCACGGGAACAATCAACGGCAAAAATGTTGAATGGATGGAAAAGGTCACCGACGAGCAATACAACGGCAAATAAAGGGGCCATCGTGAACAGGAAACACGCAGCGTTCCTGGTACTCATATTTGCCTCGATGTTTAGCCTACCAGCCAATTCGGAGGCGCAGACCGTGAAAAAGGAAGGCTTGAACGCCAAACAGGCAGAATCGTCACCATCGCGGCGTTCACCGCGAAGGGAGATTTGGACAAGCTGAAAAAAGCCCTGAACGAAGGGCTGGATGCCGGTTTGACTGTCAATGAAATCAAGGAGGTCCTCATTCTGGGTAAGGTTCTAAACAGCAGGGCGGCCTAAGGCTCTTGCAAAGACAATCTAAGCTAATGATGTCCGTTTTGAAGCGGTCCGATTTTAGAAATCTTTTTCCTGTGAGGTGATGAGCATGAAGAGCAAGGTATTTTTTGTGCCTGTAGTGGATGCGGAGGACATCGATGCTGTGAACGGCAAGCTGGATTTGCTGCTGAAGAAAAGCCAAATCCTCTCCGTTATCGAAGCGGCCCGGAAAGTGGTTGTGAAGTTGCATTTCGGTGAGGAGGGCACCAACTCTTTTGTCAGGCCCGATCATTTGCGACTCATATGCGGCGAGATTGCCAAAAAGGGTTCCGTCCCCTTTCTTTCAGATGCCAATACGCTTTATCGCGGCAAACGGCTCAATTCAGAAGATCATCTTGCAGTTGCCATGGCCCATGGTTTCACAACGGAAGCTGTGGGGGTGGGTATCTTCATCCCTGATGAAAGAAAAGATGAGGATGTCTGTGATGTGCAAATCGATCAGAACCTCATAAAAATGGCCAAGGTCGGCCGCTGTTATCTGGATGCCGATGCTTTTATTGCGGTGACTCATTTCAAAGGACATGGATTGACGAGTTTCGGCGGGACCCTGAAAAACATCGGAATGGGCTGTGCTACAAGGGCAGGTAAGCTGGCCCAACATTGCGATGCCGCTCCTACTTTTTATGAGGATAAATGCGTCGGCTGTGGCGAATGCGAGAAGGTTTGCCCCGTCGGGGCCATCCACTTGGAAGATGACAGGTCGGTACTGAGTAAGGAAAAGTGCATCGGGTGTGCAAGTTGTGTGGGGGTCTGCCCGAATATGGCTCTTTTTATCGATTTTGAAGTAGGCGATGAAATCCAACAAAAGATGGTTGAATATGCTTATGCCATTCTAAGAGATAAGAAAGGCAGGGCCGGTTTCCTGAATTTTGCTCTGCGTATAAACAAGGAATGCGATTGCTGGCGCTACGAAAACCAGCGGATTGCCCCTGATGTGGGGATTTTCGCCTCAACCGATCCTGTGGCCATCGACAAGGCGAGCCTTGATCTCGTAAATGACACATGCGGAAAAGAGATTTTCAAAGAGTTTCATCCCGGTAAAAACCCCATGCAGCAATTGGAGCATGCCCGGAGATTGGGACTGGGTAACCTTGACTATGAGCTGATAAGGGTTTGACGGGGCGAGCTCTTCATAAACATGCTGGCCGCAAAGGGCATTGAGTCCAGCCTCCATCTATCCTTGGAAGGGAATTGGACACTCTGTCCTTTGCAGTTTACTTCGGGAAACTTAGGATACAGGGAGCCTGCGGAATGATCGTCGAAGTCACGTCAGGCGCCGTCCCCAGCGGGCACGACTGTCAATGAGCGTACGGCCCTCACGTACTCTCTGTCGCCCTTCTGCGCAGGATATGCCGCAGAGATTTCCGCTCCAAAAGCGGGGCGATAGTTGAACGGGATCAAGACCTTTGGATCGGATGACCAATAGAGATCAAAACGGGCATAGGCCATCGGGGAATGAACAGGCATCATCAATTGAACGGCCACTGAGGTGTCCCATTCGTCGGGTTTGGGCAAACGCCAATCAGCATGGCCGCCCAGCCGCAGATTCCTGCAGTACTCCTGCGCCTGCTCGAATGTGACCTCCTTGCCGTTATCACCCTTTTGCCACATTAACTGCCGCTTCGTGTCAGTAACAGTACCGTCTCCATTATCGACAAACCTCCCCGCTGCTACAACAACCGACGGCTTTTCGATATATGAGATAAGCGGCAGAATGAATGCTATTATTATGAGCGCGAATCGAAGTACTTTTCGCATTTTGGCACGATCCTTTTCATTTTGAGCCTCCGGGCAGAAGTTTGGCGATAACCCAAGCTGCTGCGTAGAGCACTCCGAGGAGAACCACATCCGTCGGGCCGACGGGCAAATCGGCTTGATATGCGACCCAGAAACCGATAAACGCCATGGCTCCGCCGCACAGCGAGGCCAGAATTGTGAACTGGCGCATATTACGGGCGAACAGGTGCGCCGTCAGCGCGGGGATGAGCAAAAACCCGAACGCTATCAGGGGCCCGACACTGAGCACTGCCATCGAGACAGTCAGTCCGATCAATAAATAAAGCAGCACGTCCCAGAAAACTACGTTCTTGCGCAGTGTAATTGCCATTGGCCGGTCGAAGGAGACCAGGAGCAACTCCCTATGAAACAGTCCCAGCGTAGCCAGGACAAACGTAAGGGTTGCTGCCGTCAGAACCAGATCGAAATCGGATATGGTGATGACCTCCCCTTTGAGCATATCGAGCCAACCAAGCTCGCCGTAAGGGTTTTTTGACAGCACCAGGATGCTCAACGAGGCGGCCACCACGTATGCTGTGCCGAGCCGGCCCTCGGGCTGGCCGCGCCCGCGTCGTTCCATAAACGCCAGCACCAGAATCGCAGCCAGCGAAAATGTCATCGAACCGATAAAGGCCAGCATGTGCGCGCTCTCTGAGGGATGGCTGCTTAGCTTGAATCCAAGCCACAATGGGACGGACAGAGCGATAGCAACGCCGGTCGAGGAAACCTGCGGTAGTGCAACGCCCATGAACACCAGCCGGCGCATCACTAGAAACACGCCGACGAGTGGGCAGGAAAAACCGACGAGTACGCTGGTATAAACCGAGTTGCGCAGGAGAAAATCGGGCGAGAGAATATGACTTAACGATGCCATCATCAGCTTATTCCTATTTCAAAAATCTCAGCCATCCGTTCGGAGGTAAGCAGTTCATCCGGTGCGCCCTGGAGCACTTTGCCCTGACGAAGCCAGAGGATTTGCTGGGCGTGATGGCGAATCGCTGCAAAATCGTGAGTAACGAGCAGGACCGCGATTTGCCTTTCCATGCGGGTCCTGGAAATGAATTCCAGCACCGTGTGTGTTGCCTCGGCATCCACGCCTGCAGTCGGTTCGTCGAGCACCAGCACGTCCGGGCGAGTGGCCAGGGCGCGGGCGATAAGCACGCGTTGTTTCTGACCACCGGAGAGTTCGGCAAACCGCTTGTGAGCAAACTCATCGGCGCCTGCCGCGCCCAGACATTCACGCGTGAAGACGCGCTCGACAGACGGTACAATGCGTCCAGGGCGCACGCGTCCATACGTGCCCATAAGAGCGACGTCAAACCCGGTCAGCAGATAAATCGGATCGAACTGACCGGCCTGAGGCACGTAACCGAATACGAGCGGTGCACCAGTCGATAATTGAGTAGACTCGATCCTGCCTGCCAGTGGAGAAATCAGTCCAAGCAAAGTCTTTAGCAAGGTCGATTTACCGGAACCGTTCGCGCCGAGAATTACAGTGAAACTGTCGCGGGCAATCGAAAGCGAAATCCCGGACAGCACAGCCTGGCCGTTATAACCAATGCTCAGGTTATCGAGAGTTATGAGCGCATCATTCATATGTCCGTCCAATTGGCCCCGCTGGGTCCCCGAGGCAGGACCCATCTTTTTTATGTATTTATTTCCTCGTCTGTACAGCAGTGACCAGGGTCTGCATTATGTAGTCCATCATCTTGATATAGGTTTCCGTGTTCGGAACGCCGCCAGGCATTATGGGCAGTGTTACAAGATTGGCTCCCGTTTGTTCTGCAATCCGCTTCGGCACCTTTTCGGGAAACTGCGGTTCGCGCACGACGATGGAAACATGATCGGCCTTCATGGATGCGATCAATTCCTCGATGTGACGAGGGGTTGGATCGATGCCGGGTTTGAGTTCAATGGTACCGAAGTAAACCATGCCAAAGCGCTCCGCGAAGTATGGCCAATGCTCGTGATAGGATACGAACTTCAGGCCCTTGAGCGGTATGACCTCATTCTTCCATTCTGAAATCTTGGCGTCGAGCTTGGCCAGATAGGCATCGCGGTTGCGCGTGAATTCAGCTTGATGCTCCGGAGCAAACTCCACCAGTGCGTTGTAAATGTTCCCGACCGCGGTCTTTGCCAAGACCGGGTCGAGTATGTAGTGCGGGTTGCCGTAGGGATGAACGTCGCCCTGGTAGTGATCGGTCGATTTGGGTACATCTTTGGGCACGATACCCTTCGAGCAGTCCACATATCCGGACTTGCCCAACTGGATGTGAGGGTTCTTGCTCGCTTCCAAAAGCGCAGGCAGGAATGCGTGTTCACAGTCAAACCCCACCAGGATAAGCAGGTCCGCCCTGTTCATGATGGGCACGAAGCTCGGTTTCATAGGCACTCCGTGAGTATCTTCAACACCCGTGGCAAGGCTGTGAACCTCAACCAGGTCCCCGCCGACCTCCCGCGCAAAGTCCGCCAGGTCGGTCAGGGTCGTGACGACCTTGATTTTGGCCGCATAAGCCGGCATCGGCCCCCGACATAACAACACCACGGCGACTGTGGCGATCGACAATAAAAGCATGAATTTCCGCTTCACGTTAATTCCCTTTCTAATCAGGGCTAGCGTTGCTGCCAACCATGAGCGTGCGAGCCGATGATCCAGGCCCACTGCAGATAAACTGCATTATCGGGACGCAGGCCGGATATGGCGTTAGGTTGTGTATACGTATATTGAAGGCGCAGTTGATTCCAGTGGCTCAGTGCCCACGTAATGTACGGGGAGTATGCGAGAGTCTTGTCTGCGCTGTTCCAGGCGTCCTCCACATACTCGAACATGAACCCTGCCGACCACTCCCGGCTCCACTTGTAAGTGAGATACGAATACATGCCATAGGAGTCTACGGATTGGAAGAACGGACGGAAGACGGCGCCCTCCGCTGTTGGCGTTACATCATAGCTGTTTCCGCTATGCAGCACTTCCGTGCCCCAAATGACTGACTGGAACTGATTGTTACTCAGCGGTTTCCAGCTCACGGTGAGATCCACTCCCTCCAGGCTGCGACTGGTTTGGGAGAGCCTGCTGCCGGGGAATTGAGGAAGCGTGACAGGATCGCCGTTGGGCAGGGCGAGCTGACCTCCGCGGTTTAAAGTATCCGGATTTGACATGCCAGAAATGCCGGGTTCGATAGATAAATCGGGTGTCAGGTCAAAAGAGGTGGACCCTCGGCCAAAATAGGCCAACCCTCCGATGGGACGAAAATTTCCATTACTGTCATCGTTTATATCGTTTGGCGCACTGCCAAAACCATCGCCCACGCCCATGGTCAGGCTGACGTAATGTTCAATCGGCACAAGCCAGTTTAGCTGCGCCCCGTCTGTCACCGATTCGCCGCCGATATACTGGTCGAGCACGAGCGGACGGTTAACGAAGGGCAGCTCATGATCGTGTATATAGGCCAGCCGGCCGAATTCGCCGAAAAACTGTCCCGCCTTTAATTCCAGATTACACGGCAGTGAGGTTGTTTGGATCGCTGCCTCCTCGACCCCGAGAGTAGCTTCGCCCGTTATAGGGTCGGCGGATGCATTGAGCACCGCATAGCCCTTTGCAAACGGATCGACCGATGCCGCTACGTTCAGTTCCACCGAACGCTGGTTTACGTCAAACCCGCCCGGCCGGAAGCTGCCGGTAGCCTTCGATCCCTGGCTTTGATAAGAAAAGATCGTCTCACCCACGAGGCCGATGGCAGGATTGAACTCGCTCGGGAGCTTCTTCTGCTGCGCTTCGGCCACCGAACCCACCTGTTCTTTCAGCTCCTCGACTTCCTGCTTGATCTGCTCGGTTGCACCAGTCTGAGCCGCCGTGGCGACCTGGGGTGCAGCGGCGGATGGGGACTGTTTGACCTGTGCCGTCAGTTTTTCAATCAACTTACGCTGCTCGTCGATAGTTTGTTCCTGTTGTCTGACGGTTTTCTGGAGGGCTTTCAGTTCCTGGATGCTCTGATCCTGTTTTTTCATGGTTTTCTCAAGCTCTTGAAGCCTTTCTTCCACGGTTTGAGCAAACGCACAGGATGAAAATACAAATACGAAAACGAGTGCTACAATAGTTCGCATGGCGGCTCCTCCTCATGGTAACCTTCCGATGAAATGTTTCCTGCTTTCTCCGGTCAGGAACGTTTCGGCGCTCTCTTGCAAAATTGCTGCGAGCCGGTCTGCGGTGTTACCGCTCACCTCACGAGGCGTAGAGATTTGAAAATGCACGCTTCGCCCCTCGCTTGATTGCGATCATGATGCTCCGCGAGGCGCTAGTATAATATTTTGCAGGAGGCGCTAAGGTCCGGGTATTACGCGGGAGGAGCCCGATTCGAATACGGCGAGCAACAAGGGCAGGAAACGCAGACCGCATTTTCTAAAACGCTAAAGAAAATGTCGGAAACCGGTGGTGAAATTTGAGGAAAACCCTGAAAACCCAAGTTTGAATGGTGGGCGACACAAAAGCAGATAGAGCAATCATCGCGGGACTCTCCATCATCGTGGTGATGAAATGCACACCCCAGAATGGAGATAATAAAACAAACAAGGAAAACTAAACCAAGTTTTCTGTTCATCGCGCCGAACTTAACCCTCCCGGCATGCCGGCGTTCCTCAATTTGATGTACTTGTGTCATAACATCACAAACTTAGGCTAAATTCGGCACGATTTTCACAAAGGGTCACACATAATCCGGATTCTGAACCGAGCGAATAGCTTCGAGCTTTGTTCATACTCGCTACTCGACCGAAAGTAACAAACATCGTGCAAGATGTACACGGCAATCTCGTACTAATCACTTTAACCTGCGCCCATGTACATTGACAATAATAACTAAGTTCTTAACTTAACTTGGATTAGATAAGTATTCTTAAACAATAACAATGACGATATTGCCACAACAGGAGGGTCCAATGAATTGTCCGAAACATATTCGAGAAATAAAAGATCCTGAAACTTTGAAAAATGAAAAAGAACGCGAAGAGATAAAAGAGAGTGAATACCTTCTGTCCGGTCCTCTTTCCGGAGAAGACTGTCACTCCTAGGACCTCTTGATTACCTTCCCTTTTTGGTTCTCGGGTAGCAAAAGACATCAGCCGGAGAACGCTGGTGGGAATCCCGCCGGGCATCCCACCAGCGAATGATAACGGTCAGTGAAGTTGAGGGTGGACCTGCCCTTTGAACGTCTCACGATTTTGTCTAAGCCTTCTTTAAATTTCTTGTCCCCTCTAACCTATGTCAACCCGTGAAAGTAAAATTCACAGGAATCAAGGCAACTGCCGGGATTTGTGAACCGGGGCAACGATAATTATCATAATCGATAGAGAGAAATTATTGCATGAAAACGCGTATCAACGGATCGCTGTTTCGGGATGCGCTAAATGCGCGAAACTGCAAAGGGGGGTAGCAATGGACACAATTGAGGTATCGACAGACATAATTCTGGTAACCGGTGCAACCGGCCAGTTGGGAAGCGCAGTGGTAGAGGCCCTGATAGGCAGGGGGATCAAAGTGAGGGCTGCCACACGGCTGACGACAAAAATCAAATGGACAAAGCAGGTCCAGCCTGTGGTCTTCGACTATGAAGACCCTGGCCTTCACAAAGCAGCACTTGACCGGATAACCGGCCTTTTTCTCATCGCTCCACCCCTGGATCTTGAGGCCCCGGCAAAGCTGATCCCTTTCATTGACAAAGCCAAACAGATGGGGGTCAAGCATGTCGTTTTCAATTCATCGCTGAAAGCGGACTTAGATGAGCAGAATCCGCTCAGGATAATCGAGAAGCACCTTGCGAAGTCGGGACTTGCCTACACTATACTTCGCCCCAACTTCTTCATGGAGAATTTATCCACGGGGTGGCTTGGGCCAATGATCGCAGGTGGAAAGATCTTTATTGCGGCCGGCGACGCGAAAACCAGCTTCATTTCGGTAAGCGACATCGCCGAGGTAACCGCCACGGTATTCAAGGAAAAGCGCTATGGAACAGAGTACAACCTGACAGGACCCGAAGCGCTGAGTTACGGAGAAGCGACCAAAATTATATCCGATGCCTGCGGAAGGACTGTCACTTACGTTCCTATTTCCGAAATGGAAATGATGCAGGGTGCAAGGGAGCAGGGGATGAGCGAAAGCGCCATTCAGTACCTCGTTCAGCTCTTCGCTATGGTGCGCAAAGGTCTGATGGCCGAGATGACTGACACGGTCCGCAAAGTGACGGGAAAGACCCCCATTTCGTTTAAAGAGTTCGCTCGGAAAAGCGCAGATCTCTGGAAAGTGCGTAAAGCTGCCTGATCGGCCGTAACCGTTGACTGCACCTGCCACATAATTTTATCCACCACCCTTCGGCAGGCGAATTCATTATGAGCTTGTCGAAGTGAGACCAAGCTCATAACGCGAAGGCGCTGGGGCAGGCTTTGATCCACTTCTCCGTATTAGGCAAGGACACGGAGTGCACTGGGCCCGACCCGCAGGACTCAGAAATCTTCGAGATTTTCGCCTTCCAGGAGAATCCCATCCCGAGGATTCGCCTGCGGCAAGGCTGTCTTACGGATGGGTGATTCGGACTATTCTAAAAGTAGGCCGGGATGATTTTAGCGCAGATGCGTACTCGATGTGAGGGCGTGGAGGAATTCATTCCTGTGGCCAAGCTCCCAGCAAACCCCTCTCCGATTCATCGAGTTCCTTCATTTCTCCGGTGACGGTAAAGATAACCCGCTCGCAGATATTGACCGACCGGTCGGCGGTGCGCTCGAGGTTATGGGCAACCCACATAAGGTCACTTGAACTCTCGATGCTTCCGGGATCGGCGACCACATAGGTCATCAATTCCCGGTAAATCTCGTCGTATAAACGGTCTACTTCCGGATCTTTGGATGCAATCAGCCTTGCCATTTCCACATCGCGCCCGGTAAACGATTTGAGCGCGCCCTGGAGCATATCTGATGCCTTTTCGGCCATTTGGGAAAGTTTCATCATGATCGTGACAGGCGGTTTTGTCCCAAGTTTAATAGTATTTCTTGCGTTGCTTTTCGCATAATCCGCGATCCTTTCGAGTTCGGTTGCAATGCCCAGCACGGCCGCCGTGGTACGCAGGTCCCTTGCTATGGGCTGCTGCCTGGCAATCAGGACAAGGACCTCGGATTCGATCTCATACCGCCTCCGGTTGAGGTCTTTGTCCGCGGCAATCAATTGTTTCGCGGCTTCGATATCCCCCTCTTTCAAGACTTCAATCGACTTGATGATACTGTGGTACACAAGATTGCCCAGATTGAGCAGTTCATTTTGTACTCTATCAAGCTCTTTTTCCAAGGCGCTTCTCAACATCAGGTTTTCCCCCTGGTTGTATTATATCGCGTTTTCGCGTGAATAATTTGCCCCGCAAGATGCGAATACTTCCGGTGCTGCGCAAACGATGCATTTTTATGATCGGGCTTATCCCGCCCTGCCGGTGATGTAGTCTTCAGTCAGTTTCTGGTTCGGCCGGGTGAAGACGCTCTCTGTTACATCAAATTCCACCAGTTCGCCCAACCAGAACAAGCCTGTAAAATCCGAAGCGCGGGATGCCTGTTGCATGTTGTGTGTAACAATGACGATCGAGTACTCTTTCTTTAGCGACTGTATCAGTTCTTCAATCTGGAGGGTGGCGATCGGGTCCAGGGCCGAGCAAGGCTCATCCATCAGGATCACTTCGGGTTTTACGGCGATAGTTCGGGCAATGCAAAGCCTTTGCTGCTGGCCAAGAGAAAGACTCAGTGCATCCCCTTTGAGCATGTCTTTCACCTCATCCCACAGAACCGCACTTCGCAGACTGTGTTCGACTATCTCGAGCAAGTGTTCCTTGTCCTTGTGAAGTTTAAGCACCCGCGGTCCGAACGCGATGTTGTCGAAAATGGACTGCGGAAAGGGGTTGGGACGTTGAAAGACCATGCCTATCCGCCTGCGCAGTTCGACCACATCGGTGCCGGGGGCGTAAATGTCCTGCCCGTCGAACTCGACGCGTCCCTCTACCCTGATGCCCCCAATCGTGTCGTTCATCCGGTTGAGACAACGCAAAAAGGTCGATTTGCCGCACCCCGAAGGCCCGATCAGCGCGGTTATGCGTCGATCCTGGATGGACATCGAAATGTTGCTGAGGGCAATTTTTTTGCCGTAATAAAAATTGAGCTTTTCTACCCTGACTTTTTCCATTTATTCGCTTTGAAGCTATCCGAAACGGCCCGTTACGTAATCTTCCGTCCGCCTGTCCCTGGGGGTTGTGAATATCTCAGTACCGGAACGGTATTCGATCAGATCGCCCATGAGAAGGAAAGCCGCCTGGTCCGCCACTCTGGCTGCCTGCTGTATGCTATGCGGAACTATTATGATGGTATAATTCTGTTTCAGTTGCTGAAGAGATTCCTCGACCTTTCTCGTCGAAATCGGGTCCAAGCCGGAGGTTGGTTCGTCGAGCAGCAGCACTTCGGGCTCCAGCGCCAGGCTTCTGGCTATGCAAAGCCTTTGTTGCTGGCCTCCGGAAAGGGCGATTGCGGGACTGTCCAGCCGATCTTTTATCTCGTCCCACAAAGCTGCCTGAGTTAGACTGCGCTCCAGGCTTTCCTCCATCTTGTGGCGGTCCCGCAATCCGGCCAGCTTCAGCCCGTAGGTTACATTTTCCCGAATTGTTCCGGGAAGAGGCAGCGGGAGCGCAAACACCATTCCCACGCGACGCCGGAGGATTGCGATATGGGTGTCGGGATCGTAGATGTTTTGGCCATCCAACAAAACCCGTCCCGTCATGCGTGTATTTTCGACCATATCGTTGAGCCTGTTAATCAGACGCAGCAAGGTTGTCTTTCCGCCTCCGGCAGGCCCGAAAAAAACCGTTACCGAGCGGGATGGCACGTCCAGCGTGATGTTTCGCAGGGATTGAAAATCGCCGTAAAAATAGTTTACGTCCTCGATGAATATCTTAGGCTCTACCATTGACGCCTCCTGCGGAAATAGCTTCTCAGAAGGCTTGCCGCAATATTCATGGACAGTACGAGAATGAGCAGAACCAGGGCCGTCCCGTACTGGACACTCAAGGGCATTGAGGGCACCTGCGTGCTGATGACATAGAGGTGATAGGGAAGCGCCATAACCTGGTCGAACGGCGACTGCGGCAGGCGGGGAAGGTAGAAGGCGGCAACGGTAAATAGAATCGGGGCGGTCTCCCCGGCAGCCCGCAAAAGGCCCAGGATTATGCCCGTTATAATGCCGGGCAGAGCCTGTGGAAGCACGATATAGCGGATTCCCTGCCAGCGTGTGCCGCCAAGACTTGCACTAACGGTTCGGAATTCCATGGGAACGGCCCGCAAGGCTTCTTCGGAGGCGCTGATGATCACCGGCAGCGTCATAATGGCCAGAGTCAGGACACCCGCCAGGATTGAAGTGCCCATATGCATAAAAAGAACGAACATGCCAAGTCCAAAAAGCCCGTACACAATGGAAGGTATGCCGGCCAGGTTTACGATCGCAAGCCGGATGGCCCGCGTCATCCAGGCGTCTCTTGCATATTCGGCAAGATAAATGATTCCGGCGACACCAACCGGTATGGCTGCCAGGGCAGTGCCCATCGTCAGGATGAGCGTTCCCACTATTGCCGGGAAAATGCCCCCTTGTTTCATTCCCTCGGAGGGCATCTCAAAAATGAATTCCCACGAAATGGCTCTTGCGCCTTCAAAGAAAATGATTCCGATCACGATCAGAATGGGCGCAACCACGGCTATTGCCGACAGGGTCAGTATACCAAATCCTATCTGCTGCATCCGGTTTCGATCCATCAGCGCAGACCTCCACGATTGCGTTTCTTAAAAATTGCGCTTGCAGCGAGAATGTTGATGATAAACGTAAGAATGAAGAGGATGATTCCGATTCCAAAAAGAGCGTGATAGTGAACGCTCCCGTTTGCAACCTCTCCCATTTCAGCCGCTACTGTAGCTGTCATGGTCCTCACAGGCATGAAGATCGATCCCAGGCTCAGAGGCATCCGGGCCGCATTTCCGGTAACCATCATGACCGCCATCGTTTCTCCGATTGCCCGCCCCATTCCGAGCATTACGGCCATGGCGATGCCCGAGCGCGCTGCCGGGACAACTACCCGCCATATAGTTTGCCATTTCGTGGCCCCCATCGCCAGCGCCGCATCCCGATAACTCCTTGGCACACCGTCCAGGGCGTCCTCGGCGACACTGATTATCGTTGGGAGAGACATATAGGCCAGAAGCACGGCGCCGGTGAATGCCGAAAGACCTGTCGGAACATTTAGTGTGGTCCGTACCAAAGGCGCTATGACGTGCATGCCGAAAAAGCCGAGAACTACGGAAGGTATTCCGGCAAGGACCTCGATGAGAGGTTTGAGGATTTCCCGAGCCCAGTTTGGTGCGACTTCCCTTACAAAAACAGCGGTTGTAACCCCAAGGGGAAGGGCGATTACGATAGCGGCTATCGTCACATAAGCCGAACCGAGGATCAGGGGCAGGGTACCGAAAATATCGAAGGTAGGATACCACCGGGTCCCGAACAGATTCCCAGGAGAAACCTCCCAGAGGACAGGGAGGCCCTCCTTCAGCAGGAAGAAAAAAATGAGCAGGACGAAGCCGATCGTGGAGAACCCGAGTACCCGGATGCAAGACTCGATGAAAAACTCGCTCCAGGATTTGCCCGCGGTCACCGATGAACCGGCTTTAGGCCTCAGAAGCCTTTGTGAAACCTTATTGTAGAGGCACAAAGCCCAGTTTTGCGACAAGCGTCTGACCACCGTTCAGTATCCATTCGATATAGTCTTTTATCTGCCCCTCGGGCTGGCCCGCCGTATACACATAGAGCGGACGCGCGATAGGATAGGAACCGTCTTTGACTGTCGCCGCCGACGGGATAACAAAGGGACCGTTTTCATTCTTTGATACTGCAATGACTTTCTGGTCCCCGGTCACGTAGCCGAGGCCGTCATATCCGATTGTATTCGGATTTTGGCGTATTTCGCTGCTGATGCCTTCACTTGATGGCATAAGGAGCGTGTCGGGCGAAAATAGAAGCTTACTCTTGCTGTTTTCCATCCGGATCACATTTTCCAAAAAATAGACATAAGTTCCGGAATTGGACTCCCTGGAGAGCAGCACGATAGGCCTGTTCTCGCCGCCGACTTCCGCCCAGTTCTTGATCCGGCCGGTGTAAATGTTCGAAATCTGCTGTATCGTCAGATGCTGAACCGGGTTGGAGGGATTGACAACGACCGCTATTGCGTCACGCGCTACAATGAATTCAACCGGACTGATCCCGTTGGCTTTCGCAGCCGCGACCTCTTCCGGCTTCATCTCCCGGGATGCGTTTGCGATTGAAACCGTTCCGTTTATCATTGCTGCAATGCCCGTTCCGCTGCCTCCTCCCGTCACTGATATGTTCACGTTCGGGTGTGCCTGCATATAGGCTTCGGCCCATGCGAGCGCCAGGTTGACAAGAGTGTCGGACCCTTTATTTTCAATGGTCTGCGCGTGGGCGCCCCGCTCCGACGAGGTTTCCGGCCTCTTATTGCCGCAGCCCGGAAGCACAATCGCGCTCATGAACAGCACAAAACAAATCGCTATGAAGCCGGCTCTTGGGCTCATCTCGTTATTCACGACAGACCATAATTTCTTTGTTTCCATCCTCGAACCTTCGAGTACCCGAAAAACACCCGCACAAAGTGAGAGTATTTCAGAGCATCGAATTTTCGCAGGCGGCAATTCAACGGTGGGTTCGCTTGAAAGAGAGGGTCCCCAACCCTCGTTTCGAAAACAATCTATAAGAGATGCCCTCTAAATTCAATTTCTTTTGCGCAAGGTTTTCAGTCCGAACGTAAAGAACCCCGTTCCCGGAAGAAGCGAACGGGGTCAAAGTGTCATTTTTCTACATGGAGCCGGCCGAACACAACTGAAGTTCAGCCTTTATCAGAACCGGTTTTGCCTGAATCTTTTCGCGGCGCCCGTACTGACGCGTCGGAGCGGTTCCACCAGCCCCCGCCCAGGGCCTGGAAAAGCGCCGCAGTGTCGGCGTAACGGTTGGAAAGGGCCTGCACCAGAGTGATCGACGCCTGCTGGTATGTCTGTTCAGCATTAAGCAGCGCCAGGTAGCTTATATCTCCCAGCTCCAACTGGCGGCGCGCGATGGCCAGACTTTGGGCGGCAGCCTGCTCGGCGGCGACGGCCGCTTTAACGGCCTCTGCGTCGCAGTGGACAGCATGGAGCACATCAGCCACGTTCTGAAAGGCGGTAAGCACGGTGCTGCGATACTGCGCCGCCGCCTGGTCGAAGGCCGCTTCGGCGGCACGTTGCCGGTGCAGCAATGTGCCCCCCTGGAATATCGGCTGGGTCACATTGGCCGCCAGGGTCCAGAAACCCGTCCCGGGCGAGAACAGTTGAGCGATCTCAATGGCGCTGGTCCCAAAATCGGCGCTCAGGGCAATGTTGGGCAGCCGGTTGGCAACTGCCACGCCGATCTGGGCGCTTGCAGCGTGCATCTGCTCTTCGGCCGAACGCACGTCCGGACGCTGCTCCGCCAGCTTTGAAGGAAGGCTCACGGGCAGTTCTTCCGGCAGTTGCAGTGACGAGAGTTCGAATTTGTCGGCGAGCTTCTCATCGGGAAAACGGCCGATAAGGCGAATCAGTAAGTCTCGTTGTTGGGCCAACTGTTTTTCCAACGGGGGCAGCGTGGCCTGCATTTGCGCCAGGGACGCTTCCTGCGCAACGACATCCGCTCTGGCAACCTGGCCGAGTTCATATTGACGTTTCAGCAGTTCAAGGGAGTGGCTGTCGATCTCGATTATCCGCCTGGCAGCCTCAATTTGCCCGCGCAAACCCGCCTCCTGAATCGCTGAGGCGACCACGTTCGAGGTCAAAGTCAGGTAAGCGGCTTCGAGCTGGAAGCGCTGTGAATCGGCCTGCGCCTTGAGAGACTCCACCTGCCGCCTCGTGCCCCCGAACACATCGGGCGTATAGCCCACGGTTACCTGTGCGGTGTGAAGGCTATATATGTAATTGCCGGAGGCGGTCGGACTGCCCAATTGACCGGGAACTTCTTGACGCGAAGCGGAATAGCCGGCCGAGACGCTGGGATAAAACGCGCCCTCCTGGGCATAGACGTTTTCCCATGCCCCACGCAGTGCGGCCTTCGCACTTTCCAGGTCGGGATTGGTCTTGATTGCCTGCTCGATCATGTCGCTCAACGGTTTCGATTGGAAAAGCGCCCACCATTGCCCGGGGATATCCATCGCCTGTACCAGGCGCTGGGCCTCACCGCCATGGACCTCGACAGTCGCTGTCTGCGCAGGCAAAGGCTCGGGCGTGTAGCCGGCAACCCCTGGCGCCGCCGGCCGCTGGAAATCCGGCCCGACCGTGCATCCCAGAAAAGCAGTGAGCAGTGAGCAGTAAACAGTGAGCAGTAAGAAATAACTCCTCTTGGTTCTATCGCTACGCGAGGAATAGTGAGTCGTGAACAGGAAAAAATCTTTTTTTGGCCACATGCTCATGCATCTCCTTCCAGCGCAGGCTTATTTCTTGTCTGACGGTCTTCAACCCAGCGCTCCAGCGAGAAGTACAGGGTCGGCAGAATGAACAGGGTGAGCAGGGTGGCGATCATCAAGCCGCCCACCACGACGGTGGCCAGGTTGCGCTGTACATCCGTGCCGACCCCGGTGGCCAATGCCGCCGGCAGCATGCCCACGGTCGCCACGGTAGCAGTCATGAGCACCGGGCGGAACCGCTCGACGGCGCCTGAAAGGACGGCCTCGCGAAGAGGGATGCCTTGATCGCGCACCCGGTTGATATTGGAGACCATGATGATGCCGTTTTGCACAGCCACACCGAACAGTGCGATGAAGCCGACAGCACTGGCGACATTGAGCGTCTCGCCGGTTATGCGGAGTGCGATCAATCCCCCCAGGGTCGCAAGCGGCACCGCCCCCAGGACCAGAATCGCCAGACGCATCTTGCCGAACTCGGCAAACAGGAACACGAGCATCAGCGCCATTACGAGGCCCATTATCATCGTCAAACGCGACTCGGCGCGCTGCTGGCTTTCGAATTGACCGCCCCACTCCAGGTGATATTTATCGCGGTCGAAGTGCACCGACTGGTTGATCTTGCGCTGAGCCTCCGCCAGGTAATCGGACAGGGCGCGGTCCCTGTTATCGATTCGAACGAGCAATTCACGGTGGGTCATTTCATGCGTGATGGTGCTCTCGCCGCTCTTAAGGGCGATTCTGGCCACCTGTGAGAGCGGAATCTGTGCCCCGCCTGCCGTATTGAGCACCAGATTGCCCAGCGCCTCCGGGCTGTTTCGGGTTGCCCGCGGGAACCGTACAGTAACGCCGTACGTACGGTCCTGTACATAGACGGTGCTGACCGATGCCCCGCCAACCCCGATCTGGATCAGGTTGGTGATGTCGGATACGTTGATGCCGTAGCGGGCCGCCGCTGCGCGATCGACGTCGATGACGATCTGTGGGATCGGAGGTTCCTGAAAAATGGATGCTTCCGCTGTCCCCCGGATCCCCTCCAGCACCTTTACGATATCGCCGCCGATACGGCGAAGCTCGTTGAAGTCGTCGCCGAAAATGCGGATGACGAGCGGACTGTGGGCGCCACCGATAACATCGTAGACCATATCGATAATCGGTTGACTGATGCCGATGTCAAATCCGGGCAGTTCTTTCATGCGGGCGTTGACCCGGCGCAGAAAGTCCTCCCTGGTCTCTCCTTTGGGCCAGGTGCTGTAAGGTTTCAGCCCGATCGGGGCCTCGATGTGGGAAGGCGTCCATGGGTCGGTTCCATCGTCATTTCGTCCGAGTTGGGTTATTGCGTAAGATACTTCCGGGAATTCGAGCAGAGTGCTCCGCAGCTCGCTCGCCATCTCGCTTGCCTTGTCGAGCGACAGGCCGGTCGGCAATTGCGCCTGCAGCCACAGGGCGCCTTCATCCAGTTCGGGCAGAAATTCCCGGCCGGTAGTCATGCCCAGGCCGACTACGGCTGCCAGTGCCGCGACACCGGCTATGTAGGCGATTTGGGGCTTGCCCATCATGCCGTCGAGAGACCGGCGGAAGCCGCGCTGCAACCATTGGAGCGGCCGGTTGCGGAAGATCGGCCGGGGTTTGCGCATGGTCATGCAGGCGAGGCCGGGAATCAGGGTGAAAGTACACAGGAGCGCCCCTAACAGGGCCAGGCCGACTGTGTAAGCCATCGGTAGGAAGAGCTTGGCTTCCGCCCGCTCGAACGCGAACAGCGGAAGATATGCGGTGATGATAATGAGCGTTGCAAAGAAAATCGGCCGCGCCACCTGGGCCGTTGCGGAAAACACGTCATCCTCGCTCAGGCTGACGCCTGGATTAGCCTCACGCTTGCGCAGGATGGTCTCGGTCACTACGATGGCGCCGTCCACGATAATACCGAAGTCGATCGCCCCAAGCGAAAACAGGTTGGCCGACATCTTCGTAAAGTTCATGACTATAAAAACTACAACCAGGGCAAAGGGTATGGTCACCGCAGTAGTAAGGGCGGTGCGCGGACTGCCGAGAAAGGCAATCAGCACTATACACACAAGAGCAATGCCCGAGAGCACGGTGTGTGAAACCTTGTGCACCGTCATCTGGACAAGATCGTCCCGATCGATGTATGGGACTATGCTCACTCCCATGGGTCCGAGCTGTTTACCGAGTTCCGCAACCTTGGCATGAATGCCTTCCAGGACTTTTGAGGGATTTGCACCCTTGAGCATTACCACGATGCCTTCAATCGTGTCGGGATTGGCGTCTTTGCCAAGGATCCCTTCGCGTTCCTGATGGCTGAATGTCAGCTTGCCGAGGTCACCCAGCAGGATCGGCACCCCGTTGCGCTGCGTCACCACGATAGCCCCAAGGTCGCTCAGCGTGCGCACAAGGCCGATACCGCGGATAACATAGCCCTGATCGCCGCGCGAGATTCTGCTGCCGCCCGCGTTCGAGCTGTTGTTGTTGATGGCCGTGACCACGTCGTTCAGGCCAATGCCGAAATTCTGGAGCTGGGCGGGATCTAGTTCCAGTTGATACTGCCGGGTAAAGCCGCCGAAGTTGGCGACGTCGGCTACTCCGGCCAACTGTTTCAACGCCGGGATCACGGTCCATCTCTGGATTTCCGAAAGCTCCATCAGGTTCTTCGTATCGGATTCCAGCGTATAGCGGTAGATTTCGCCTACCGGACCGGTCACCGGATCCAGGCCGGGCTGGATGCCTGACGGCAGAGTGACATCGTTGATTCGATCCGTGATGCGCTGACGTGACCAATAATCCTCGGCGCTGTCATTGAATATAATCGTGATGAGAGATAGACCGAAAGTACTGCTCGAACGCATGTTCGTTAAGCCGGGCGTTCCCGCCAGAGCGCGCTCCAAGGGGACCGTGATCAGTTGTTCGACCTCTTCGGAAGCCAGCCCCGGCGCCGGAGTGATGACCTGCGCGGTAACGTCGCCAACGTCCGGATATGCCTCCACCGCCATTTTTGTCCAGGAGTAATAGCCGTAACCTGCAAGAAGGAGTGCCACGATTACTACCACGAGCCGTTTGCGGATGCAGATGCCGATAATTCTATCAATCATTTACCAGCACTCCACCTTTGACCACGACCCGATCGTTCGGATTTAATCCCTGATCGATTCGCGTGCCTTCACCTTCTGCGTAACCAGGCATGACCGAACGTTTGACGAAGGTCCAGGGCGTAACCTCGACCAGCACAATGGTGCTGTCGTTATTCATGAGCAAGGCCGAATTCGGCACAAACACCACCGAATTCTGAGGCACGTTGAACCTGGCATTCGCGAACATATTGGGTTTCAACTTGCCGTCCGGGTTGGCGAAACCGATTCGCACCTTGGTGCGGCGCGTATCAGGTTCCTCAACAGCGCTCACGAACGAAACGACGCCGTGAAGGACCTGATCCGGATAGGCAGGAAAGGACACATCGACCGACTGGCCCTTGGAAATTGAGGCAATGTCGCTTTCCGGCACCATCGCAGTGACCCAGACCGAATCGAGGTTCGAAATCGTCATGAGCGAGGCGGTCGGATCGTTTGCGAATGCGCCCGAGGCGGTCGTAAGGGCCGTGAGGCTTCCGGTGATGGGCGCAACGAGGGTCAGGAGCCGCGACTTACCTTTGGTCTCGCACGACACGCCGATCTCCTTGAGCCGCGCTTCGGCACGGTTGAACTCGGCCCGCGCCTGGGCGTAATCGTCCTCCGCCTGCTGCACATCCTTTAAGGGGCCTCCTCCGGCCTCGTGCACGCCGCGCACCCGGTCGAGGCTGAACTGGGCGCGCTTCAGCGCAGAGCGCGCTTTATCGTCATCGGCATAAGCCTGGGCGAGGTCACCTGAGTCTATAACGGCGAGGGGCTGGTCTTTCTTAACCTGGTCGCCCAGTTGGACATCGAGCTTTACGACTTTGCCCGCCACGGGCGGCAGAATGTTGACCGTGTGCGCGGGGTCGGCCTCAACTGCAGCCGGCAATTGAACCACGCGGGGGGTATTTTTCACGGTAACCGGTTGCACGACCAATCGCGAACGCAGGGCGGACCCCTCGGGGATTACGATTTTGTCATCCTGATGGATCAAAGCGGGCTGTGCGGTGTCCGAAATATCCTGTGCAAAGGCATGGCCGGATGGACCGGATTTCCGGGCGCCCAACCAGAAGCCCAGCGTAAAGATTATTATCGCGCACCCCAGCAGGGCAAAGCGAACTGGATAGCGATTTAAGATAGACATGGGACCACTCCTCAAGATCGTCATCTCGAGACCTTCATTTCAAGTGAAGGCCAATACAAAACTCTATTCCGCGGCCGGCAACTGCTGCTCACTGGTGATGCCGGTCCGCAACGCCGATAGGGACAGCGAGGGAACTACGATACGATTGACTGGAAACTAAAAAAGCGAGGCAAGCGGAGGTGGGCCGCGAACCCACTGATAGGTGAGGATGGGAATTGAGTGAAATTGCGATTTCGGGAGCCGGCAAAAGCCGGATAATACTGTCGCGATGTGTAAAAGAAGAAGGAACAGGATGACTTGAGCTGTCTGGAAGGCTTTTACGATCAAGCACGCCAGGCATGGCTGCTGATCCCCATCGTTTTGCGCATCGCTTGAGGCATATGAAGCGGGTTCACAGGCACTTGACTGAAAATCGGCCTGGCTGTGCGTTAGATGGACGAAGGCGGTGACGGTGAAAATGAACAGGGCCAAAAAGAGGCACAAGTAGCGCGAGATAGGGGTTCTGTGATTCAAAGTTGCCCGGCCCAATTCCAATTTCTCCCGTAAGGTAACGATTGTGCGGTACTTTAACCCGCGATAATCCGTTGTCAAGGCAAATCCGGACGCAATCCCTCTTGCGCCTGGAGTTCAGATAATCCCGTGCCGCAAGATTATGACCTTGAATACAAAAGAATGAAAAGAGATCCGCCGATCGCCCAGATCAACACACCCAGAGTGGCCAAAACACAGATCCCTGCCAAAAGTTTATGAAAATAGGTCTCTGCGCGGCTGTCTTGATATCCCAGAAGAAATCCTGTCAGGACCCCGCAAAGCAGTCCACCGCCATGAGCCCAATTGTCAACTCCCGGGACCAGGAAACCAAATGCTAAAATCATAATGGCCCAACCGCCTACCTGCCGATAGACCATTTGCCCGAAGTACCCGCCTCTGCTCTTTCCGAAGTAAAGCGCCGCGCCGATAAGACCGCAAATGGCTCCCGAAGCTCCCAGCGTAAAGGGGATTCCGGCGAAGTAGGACAGCAGATAACCTCCGATTCCACTTAGCGTGTAGATCGAAAACATCCTGTAGCTTCCATACTCCTGGAGAATCAACGGGCCGATTTGCCACAGGGCCATCATATTGAAAAGTATGTGCAGAATGCTTCCGTGCAGATAGTTGGCGCTCAGTAACGTCCACCAGCGATGGAATTGGTCTATGGGGATTCTTCCAGTCGCCCCGAGCAGCAGCAGACTTGTTGAACCGGGAGACAGAAAACTCAACGGGTTTGCAGAAAGACCGATGGCGGCCGGATTCATGAGAATCGATAAGATGAACATGAATCCACAGACCGCGATGATGTTTATGACGATCCGGTCGGGGGCGAAGAGAGCTTTAGAGCGTAAAATATTCTTCCAGCGGGAACCGGGGCTTCGCAACCCACAGTGAGGACAGTGCGGCTCATCAAAGCTGATGAGCCTTCTACAATTAGGGCACAGTATCGAGTGTCTATTCTGATTTTCCATGATCTCCCAATATCCCAGGGCGCGGAACTGAAATAGCAGTCCATAATCGGCAAAAGAAGATATTTAATCATCTTCCGGTCCGAACAACAAGTGCTGAGAGCTTCAAGGCAGGCGCCAAACGCCGAAGACCTTGCAAATTAATCGATTACGAAGGCTTCGCCGGAGACCCCGGGACAAAGTGCCCCCAGGCGACAGCCGTCGCATTACCGTGGCTTTGTCAGCGGGAAATCGGACGCGCACGTAAATCCGGCCGGGGCTTGCGGCTCGGTATACGTGTATTCATCGATGTAAAGGGTCACTGTTTCCTTCAAACCGCTTATTTCGTAGATGTCGATGATCTTGCCGAGAGTAATAATAGGTCCGGCGCGTCTATAAGAAATCTTTTCACCTTTGGGGCCGAGAAGATTATCGAGATACGCGTGTTCGCGCGGTGGGCCTTTCAATGGCCCCCCGCCTACTTTTATGGGGTTTTCTTTTGTATAGCCGTAGGTGTCGTCAGCGGAAACGACGCAGGCTGTCGAGGCGGTCTGCGCCAGGCAGTTATGGGCCCCAAAAACCAATCCGAAGACAAATGCAACCAAAAGTGAAAGTGCATCTCGTTTCATGCGCAATCCTTTTCTTCCCGAAGATTCTCTCATCTCTAAAAATGATGAAAAATTCATATGTCTCCGCCTATCCTTGAAGGAGAACCAATTTACCTCCCATCCCCGAATAGAATCAACGGCGCCCAGAAAAACGGATAGCGGTAATTTTCGTCTTCCTCCCCACGGATCATGCGCAGTTTGATCTCACGCAACGCGTCGGCCCGTCCCCTGCCCGCCTTCAGGTTCTCATAGAGACCGGTGCTCAAGGTCTTTGCCGATTGGGATTCCACAGACCACAGCGTGACGGATATAGCGGGAGTCCCGGCGTACATGAAAGAGCGGGTCAGCCCCACAACACCCTCGCCCCGGGCCTCTATTCCCATTCCGGTGTTGCATGCGGAAAGTGTTACAAGATCGGCATTGAACCTGAGGCCGAAGGTGTCGGCCATGGTGAGGAACCCGGCGCCCCCGGCGGGGTCCGGCTGGCAAAGAACAAGGGCCGGCTGGCTAACCCGGTTGGTCACACCCGGGACGACCCCGTGGCAGGAAAAAACCACGTACCGGTAGTCCGCAAGCTTTTGTGCCTCGTTTAACTTCAGAACGTTGCTCCGTGAAGCATTCTGCCTCAACTGCAAAGGCATGCTCGAGTCCTCAGCCAGCAGGACGTCCTTGATCTCCCTCGCCTCATCCTCTGTCTCGGGAAGCTCCAGGAAAGACCCTCCCATCAGATCGAGATAGGCGCGCTCCCTGAGGTCGGAAACTTCGGATTCTCCCCTGGTCGCGCCGGGTGCTGCGTTTTTACCATATACGGGATTCGCAAAAGCAATCAGAGGGAAGCGAACCCTCGTCGTTTTCCTTGCCTGTGCTTCGCGAAGCGTCTTCAGGAGGGATGCCGAAGATAGATACGCCATGGGATAGTCTTCCACCAGGTAGCGGGGTCTCTCCCCGTCCATCCGGGAAACCAGGGCCTCGAAGGGCAGGCCGTAGAGGGGGCCTGAAGGAACGATGTAAAGCGTCTTTGCCCCTGAGAGGGCTTCCCTCACATCTTTTGGAATCAACAGTTCATAGAGTTCCTGTCCCTCATGGCTCACCGCCTTCATGCCGGCATCGGCACTCTCGTTGATTTCACGGGGTGAGCTTTCGGAGCCGGTGAGAATCTTTATTATCGACTCAGTGCCTTTTCGCCACGAGTTGACTTTCTGTCCCAGTTGGTTTTCACCAATACTGATGGGGTAGAATCCGAAGCGCTTTTTCCCGATAACCCACAAACAGGCGCTTTCTTTCATCACCCCGTAGACAAGCAGCATTTCATCGGGGCCCAGCACCTGCTCCTGGATATCTTTAAGGCTCGCCGGCTCCGGATTCTTCAAGGCATAGTAGTCGGGGTACTTTGCCCTGATCTCTTCCTGAAGAGTGCGGTAGGCTGCCCGGATCTGCTGCAGGCCGGCTTCCAGAGCTTGAAGACGCGCCGTGTCCCGCTGCTTCGCATCTTTCGAACGTTCTGCCGCAATGCCGGCCTGAGCTTTTTCCATCCGATTTTCCAAATCGGTCTCGCTCTCCTTCACTGTGCCCGGAAGCCCGGCAAAATCCCTCGCTCCGCTTTTCCCCATTTCTTCGAGAAACACCCGTCCCTGCTTGCGCTCAAATATTTCAAGGGCCTTTTTGTCGTAGCCCTTGGACGGGTCCTGCGCGTGCATCTTCCCATAGAGCTCGATCAGCTCATCGTAGACAAATATCTTTCCGATCATGAAAATGATTTTGGTCCCTTGTTCTGAAAGCCCCGCCCGCATGGTCTCGATAGTGTCGATAGCCTTTTCATAGTGAGAGACGGCTTCGAGGTCTTTTCCCAGCTTTGCGCTTGCTTTACCAAGTTCACACAGCGCTCTCCACAGAGTGTCCGGCGCCCCGATTTCGGTGCCGATCTTCAGGCTTTCCCTCAGGGTCTCATAAGCCTTTTCATACTGGCCGAGAACCGAACACACCGATCCAATCGCGGTAAGATCAATTGCTGCGCCCTCCCGATCACCGACTTCCTTATAGATTGCCAGCGACTCCTTATAATACTTGAGAGCGTCCTCATTGCGGCCCAGGTTCGAATACAAATTCCCGATGTTTCCGAGAGACTTTCCGGCGCCGTTCCTGTCCCCGATCTCTTTTTCGATTGCCAGCGCCTCCTCATGATACTTGAGCGCCTTTTCATACTGACCCAGACTCGAATACACTATTCCTATCTCGGCAAGGTCCCCTGCGATGTCTTTGCGGGCACCGATCTCTTTATGGATCGCCAGCGCCTCCTCAAAATAGCCGAGCGCCTTTTCATACTGGCCGAGATACGAATAGACTATTCCAATTTCAGCAACGTCCCCTCCGATGTCATTGCGGGCATTGATCTCTTTGTGGATCGCCAGAGCCTCGTCAAAAAATCCGAGCGCCTTTTCATACCGGCCGAGATACGAATAGACTATTCCAATTTCGGCAAGGTCCCCTCCAATGTCATTGCGGGCCCCCATCTCTTTATGGATTGCCAGGGCCTCCTCATGACACCTGAGGGCCTTTTCATACCGGCCGATACTCGAATACACTATTCCGGCCTCGTTAAGGGCCGCTCCCAGGCCCTCCCGGTCGCCGGTCTCCCTCTTGATTGCCAGCGCCTCCTCATAATAGCCGAGCGCCTTTTCATACTGCTCCAGGTCCGAGTACACGCCTCCAAGGAAGGAGAGAATAACTCCGATGGCCTGCCTGTTGCCCGACTTCCTTGCCAGCTCAAGGGCCTGCTGACCCTTTTCGAGCGCCTTTGCATAGTCGGATGCGTTGTAGGCCTGGAGCGCTTCCCTGGATATGCTCTCCAAACTGTCCGCCCGTGCCTGGCTGCCGCAAAAAAGCGTTACAAGAAGAAACAAGCCGGCGGTAATGCTAAAAACGGCCCTCATTCCCATCGGTACCCCCATAGTGAATAGTGAGTAGTGAATAGTGAATGGTAAGTAGAATTCCTCAATTCGCTCCCCTGCAAATTCAGGCCAAATTCAGGAAGCAGGAAGCAAGCAAACATAATCCCCAATCCTTCACTCCTCACTCTTCACTCCTCACTCTTCACTCCTCACTATCCACTATCCACTACGATACCATGAAAAAGTTCAGGCCGCAAAACGGCAGCCAGAAGCGGCAAAAATAAGAAACGCCGGTGAATCGGTGAATAGGCGCATGGGTGAATAAAAGTTTCCAATTTTCGCTCGAAGACAATTCTGTTGAGCTGGGCAGGTGGACCGCCTTTGAGTTGCGAGCGCGCCACTCTTTAGGCAACTCCTGCCTTAAAGGAGGAAAAATAACCCCAAAAAAGAAATTTTGGCTTCTGTAATTTCAGAACTTACCATGATGGGCATTGGAACTATCTCGGTAGTATCGAACAATTGTCTTGGCCGCCCCCTATGCACCTATGCACGACAGAACTGATAGGGGATACAAGCGCAATGCAAGATATCCATTTCAAGTGTGCAAAAATTAGAGATAATTCCGGCGTTCAGGTTTCTGGCAAGATAAAGAAAGCGTAAGTACCGGTTGGTCCATGAGGTCTATATTCAGCCGTTATCCTGAAGGGTGGGCACGCTATTATCATGTCCACCAAGCACATCCGGCGCATGAAAAACTGGTGGGCACGCAAAAACGGTGCCCACCCTACATGGCCGCTCCAAGGGGCGGCCCATGCTAATGTCGAGGGACAGCACGGCGGCGGGCACCGGTTCCTTCTCGCCGCAGTGCCACCCTCACCGAGCTCACGAATGCTCACGTCGATAATGCCGGGCGCCGTCTGTATGATCGTTGCGTACACTTTGCCGAAAGGTTGCGCGAGTTTGCGCCTGGCACTATGCGGCTGGAACCTGCTTTTGGTCGTCTCGCCGCATTAGATTGACTATAGTCTGCGAGAACTTATTCATATAAAATGGTTTTTGAATGTATGCGTGAACTCCCATTCTCACGGATTCCCGTTTGATCCGCAGGTCATAACACCCTGTCATCAGGACAAATGGAGTTTCCGGATACATTGATGAGACGTAGCGGAGAAGATCGAGGCCGGATTCTCCCGGCATGTTGAAATCCGAAACGACCATGTCATATCCGAAAGATTTGAGGCGATTGCGAGCCTGTACTGCGCTAAGGGCCATATCATATTCGATGCCAACTGATTCTAGATATTCACCCATCAAGTATAGTAAGTCTTTATCATCATCGACTATCAGAATTCTAGCCATGGCTTTTCATCCTTTCATAGTGAACTTCATCCCGGTTCACAACTTACGAGGTAGAGGCGGCAGTCATGTGCCTCATACGCAAGTGCTTTGTACCTGAGCGATTCCATTAAACTCAGATGTAACCCACGGTCTTGGATTAGAGGGGAAACACGAGTCTTTGAGGCAGGAAAGAGCAACTAACATGCCAACCTTCGAAATAGTGACGGGCCTTGATCTATGAGGTAAGGACCGGACTCGATTGCAGGCTTTCACCGACACAGTGAGCGTCCTTTACTACAGTCTGGATTTTCAGTGCCTGAAGAAACTGCAGTGGAGGTCTGGAGGCTGGAAGAACAGGGGCAATAATGAAAAGGCGTTTTCAGGTTAAAGTCCACACAGCCAACCCATTGAGTCTCGGAGCTATTGTCAATTATAGTGCCGGCTTGCCGGAATCCGGAGAGGAAAAACGGAAAGGACTGGCCGCCAATCCATTCGCGCGAGCAGTCCCTTCAGATCATCTTATTGAATGAGAGAGGATTAAATTCCGCTATCTGACTTTTTCGCTGAGAGTCTTGCCTGCTTTGAACTTGACAACTTTTGTCGCCGGAATTTGAATCTTTTCGCCGGTCCCGGGATTGCGGCCTTCACGTTGCGACCTTGTCATCACGCTGAAAGTCCCAAACCCTACCAGCGTAATCTTGTCTCCGCCTGACAAAGCGGCCGAAACAGCCGAAACAAATCCGTCCACCACTTTTTCAGCCAGTGATTTGGCAATATCAACTTCATTTGCGATTGTTGCAACCAATTCAGCTTTCGTCATTTTTCTTTACTCCTCAAGATGGTTGAATGATGAAAAACGCATCCTCCTTAGACCTCCAGACAATTCGGTGTTCCACACCCTCTCGAATTAGAGCCTGAGCCAAAAGCCAACATTTCAAACGACAGTCAATTCAGTCTTGAAAAAAAGTCGAAGCCTTTCTTTCTCTGGCCGGCATTTTGCCCAAGCCTCCCTGGATCGGTTTCACTTGAGTAGCTTGAGGCCCCTTTGCCCCGTCCTCCTCGGTGAAACTTACCCGCTCGCCTTGCCTCAGCGACTTGAATCCTTCGCCGGCGATGGATGAGTAGTGAACGAATACATCGTTACCTTTGTCGCTTTCGATAAATCCGTAGCCCATCCCCTTATTAAACCATTTAACTCGACCTTCAGCCATTTTACCATTTATCTTAGATTGGGTGCAGTACATTGAACTATTTGGAAATAACAACTTTTGTTCACACTTAAAATCAATTATCAGATAATTATATAATTTATACTTTCAAATATACACACTACTATTCAAAAGTAAAGTAATAGTTGTAATTTATACCTTAAACCAGATTAAACTGATGGGTAATTGTACTTTTATTTTTCGATACGATACGCTATCAAACATGAGCTAGGCATCCCTGATGCGAAGAATGATGATTGAGAATTTAGCATCAGTAAATATCGGAGTGATGACAGTAATGATGAAATACAAAGTGGTCTTTAAGGATGTGTTATATAGTTTGCCATCAATAACATCACTAATATTTGATTTTCTATATACGGTTGAATATGCTGTTCAGTCGAAGGTTGCATATATCGATCGGAATGGAAAGACAAATATCCATTATTATACATTGTGCTTTTTTAGTGATGACAGTGATGACAAAAAGGAGAGAAAACCATGTATTCGAAAGGATTGTGGAATTCCACAAATACGCTATTATGGGGAACTCAGGGCTGAATAGTTCGGCGGAGCTGGTGCGATTTGCGGTAAAGCACGGCATTGTCAGCGAGTAGTTGCCGAGGCATTGCCTTGGCATCAGACCTTAAGGAGCGGCCAGGTTTGTGAACGAATATATTCTCCTTGTCCTCATTACCTTTCTGGCCGGCTTTACACAGGGTCTGTCCGGTTTCGGTTCCATACTCCTGGCCTTGCCTTTATTGGCGATTTTCCTCGATATCAAAACGGTCATCCCTCTGGTTGCTCTCCAGGGCTTGTTCTCGACAGGCATGCTTCTCATCGGACTCAGGAAGGACCTTGAATGGAAAAAGGTCCTTCCCCTCTTCGTGGGCTCCATACCGGGGGTCCCCATCGGCGTCTTCTTTCTCAAGACCGTAAACACCGATGGCATTCAACTGGCGATGGGCCTCATCCTTGTCTCCTATGCCTGCTTCAGTCTTTCTTTCCAGCCAGTGCTGCGGGAGATAAAAACAACCGGGGCCTCGGCGGCGGGTTTCCTGGCCGGTTGTCTGGGCGGAGCCCTCGGGGCGTCCGGGCCCCCGGTCATTGTTTACACCTCTCTTCAGCCTTGGACCAAGGACACGATCAAGGCCACTCTGCAAGGCTTTTACACGGCTTCGGGTCTAGTCGTGGTCCTTCTGCATGCCCTTACTGGTCTGACGACGATTCCGGTCCTGTGGTATTGTCTCATATCCCTGCCGGCTCTCATCCTCGGGACCTATTTGGGGTCTTTCTTCTACGGCCGCATCGGCGATCGGACATACAGGAAAATCATGCTCGTCCTTCTCGCTCTATTGGGTGTTTTCCTCATTTACGGGGTTCTCTAACGCGAACCCAAAGGTCCACTTCACCTCGATTTCGACCGCGTGGACTCCGGCCAAGCAGCATGTTAATGCAAAATAAATTGTTTTTATTTCGGGGGCTGCCTCCGACGCGGCGCAGGGGTGGAACAGTGCATAATAGATCTTGCCCCCAGTATTTAACGCCGTCTTAGAAGCTATCCCATCCATTTTTCTGCAGCCAGTTTCTGCTGGGTGCTGAGTTTAGGTTGAACGGGCAGCACACACGATTCGCCTTCAATCGCGATAATGACCTTGTCGCCCCAAATGTCCTGCACACGCTCCTTGATCTGGAGGAGTTCAATCCACCGCTTGAAGGTACCGACGACGACGATCACCATCATGACCATAACAGCGGTGGCTAGTGTGGCCAGGAGATAGAGATTTTTCGGCAGATAGACATTCGTGATGTTTAAATAACCGGCATACATCGTTACGTATCCTAGGAAGAGGCCCGGAACCGCCGTTACCCACATATACATGGCCTTCCCCATGCGAATCAACATTGCCGTTACAATTATCAGGGCGCTTGAGGCGAGAAGCTGGTTACTCATGCCGAACAGGGGCCACAGCGTCGAGATATTTCCAGTATACACAAGATATCCCCATAGGAAACTGAAGATGCCGCCGGTTATGACTATTCCAGGTATCCAATGCGTTTCGTTGAATTTTGGGATAATTTTGCCGAACATTTCCTGCAGGAGGAATCTGCCGACCCTGGTGCCTGCGTCAACGGCGGTGAGAATAAAGACCGCTTCAAACATGATCGCAAAGTGATACCAGTACTTCATCAAGTTCTTCATATAGGGAATCGAATCGAAGATAAAGGCCATGCCGACGGCGAGAGATACGGCGCCACCCGGCCTGCCCTGGATGTTTTCCTGAACCTCCGTAGCGAGCCTGCCGAGGTCTACGGTAGCCATACCAAGTTTGGCAAACTCCGCAGGCGCTGAGTTGATGGCAAAATAGTCCGCCGGAATAAGGACGCAGGCTGCGATTAGGGCCATAATGGCTACAAAACCCTCCACGAGCATGGCGCCGTAGCCGACAAATGGGATATCCTTTTCATCACCGAGCATTTTGGGCGTTGTGCCTGTTGCAATGATGGCGTGAAAACCGGATATGGCGCCGCAGGCGATGGTGATAAAGACGAAGGGGAAGACCTTGCCGGGGATGACGGGTCCGCCGCCGCCCGTAAACTGCGTGAGCGCCGGCATTCTTAGTTCGGGATGGACGAAAAGAATTCCAACCGCCAGCGTAGTGATGGTGGCTATCTTCAGATATGTTGACAGATAGTCTCGCGGCGCCAGAAGAAACCATACAGGCAGTACGGATGCAATGAATGCATAAAGAGGAATGACAATGGCAATCTGATGCTTGCTCAGCTTCAGATACTGGGCCAGCGTTGATGTCGGTTCGATTGCTCCTCCGAAGTAGATGGCCGCGGCGAGCAGGGCAACACCAAATATACTAGCCGTCTTAACGTCGCCGGGGCGAATCTTGTGCATCCAAAGACCCATCAAAATAGCGATTGGGATGGTGGCGCCCACGACGAAGACGCCCCAGAAGCTTTCAAAAAGGGCGTTCAGAACGGCAATCGACAGACCCGCCAGCGTGAGAATGAGAATAAAGAGAAAAGCAAATGATGCGACAATCCCGACCGCTTTGCTGACTTCGCTCTCGGCTATTTTGGCAAGGCTTTGCCCCTTGTGGCGTATGGAAGCAAAGAGGACCACCATATCATGGACCCCCCCTCCCAGAACGCAGCCGATAACGATCCAAAGGGCCCCGGGAAGAAAACCGAACTGCGCCGCCAATACCGGGCCGAGAAGAGGCCCCGCGGCGGCAATGGCGGCAAAATGGTGCCCAAATAGAACGAACTTATTTGTTTTCACATAATCGATGCCGTCCGCGCAGGTTTTTGCAGGTGTCGGCCGATCCGACCTTATCCCCAGAACCTTGTGCGCAATGAAGAGCCCATAAAACCTGTATGCGATAGCAAATATGCACAATGAAACAAACACCAGCGTCAGAGCATTCATCTAAAAAAAACCCTCCTTTCTTAGGCTTGTCACTGTTAAAAGAACTGTCGCAGTTTCAGGTCCCGGTGCGTTTGGTTGACAAACGTGTTGCGGAGAGAGGCAAACTTCCAGGTACCTTCATCATTGTAAAAGAACGGCTCGTTATCAAAGAGCAATATGGCTCGGATATAATATCCTGCAGGGAGACTCTCTACAAGGAATAAAGCGGAAGGCAAAGTCGAACAAAATTTGAGGCGACTCGCTTAGCACCCGTGACATCGAATTGACGGGAATAAATACTCCGGCACTCCGATCCGGCCTTTAACGGACGGGCTACGCTTTCTAATGCCCGGGTAAAATCTATGTCCGGTGCGACGAGAACCGTAACGTTTTCCTTTTAATTAATGTTTATAACAACTTATGTTAGGGTGAGCACCCTGGAAGGTCGTGGACTTGAACAGAAAAAGTGTTGCATACAACAGATGCGCTGCATGATTTATGTGTCACGTGCAACGCTTCAATCATCCCCAATAACAAGTTTTGGCAAGCTCCCTTAATTCTTGGAAATTTACCCGGGCATATTGATCCTGTCGGCAAGAGTGTATTCCAGGTCCATTTTTCAGCATATGCGAAGCAGGCAGCCTGGAACTACGAACTTTCTTCCAGTAGGCCGAGTGCTCTGAGTTGTTCCAACAGTTTCTGCTTTCCGATGGGCTTGGCCAGGTAGGCCGTACACTGTGAATCAAGAGCTTCCTTCATTTTCCCGGGATCGCTCAAGGCTGTCGTCATTATGATTTTGACGCCATCAGGTACTGCGATCCCGTCAGCACTTTCCATTTTTCGAATTTCTTTCAGCACCTGGAGCCCGTCCAGCCCTGGCATCATGATGTCCAGACATATCAAATCATATCTTCTGCCTTCCTTGGCTGCCAGACGAAAAGCAATTAGCGCCTCCCTTCCGCTGATAGCTGTATCGCACTCGCCGTACGGCTCAAGCATAAGCCGCATGAGTTTTGCGGCGACGGGGCCATCCTCAGTTATAAGTATCTTCATGAATTATCCCTACTCCTTTTAGTAGACAAGTACTTCTCACAGCAACATGGTGATCGGGAGTTCGGCCAGAATTGATGAACTCAATTATACCATTTCATATGGGAATGGGAATCCACCCGAGGGCGGACTCACGGTTCCAGGAGGCAAGCGATCTTCCCCATACCTGACGCGCCATGCCTTCACCACAGCATTTCATGCCCTTGAGGGACACCCCAAACCATGAAAAGGGCGCCTGACCGAGCCGTAGTCTAGCCCCTTGTCGGCGGCCTTTTCGTAGTATATGCCGCCCATCTTGTGGGCCGTAGCGGCAGCTTGCTCAGCCAGTGATAAGGCTTGTTCGACCTGGTTTTTGCCAAGGGCAATTTCGGCGCTAAGACTGGCGACTATGTCAGCAGAGTAGAGTTGCTCGTCAAGCTCCTGTTCAACTGCCTGACACTTTGTCGTGCTTTTCAGCGGCGGCATCGGCTCTCCCGTCTTGGGATTTCTACCTCTACGCGCCTGCTTTTAACGAAATCTTACGAAAAAGATCGAAAAAGAAAGATTTCAACCTGTGCTGTTTTTGCGAATGCCGGACAGGATTGACGGATGCCCTTGATTTTACAAGGGAAAGATTTCCCGCAAACTGTCCCTTCATTTCAGGTACTTAGATATTAGCGCAGCCTAACACCCACTTATCCCGATGTATTTTTTCCCCCACTTAGGTTTCGTGTTTCTCGCCCAAAACTGGGAAGATCAAATTTGACGAATCTATGTTTCAGCGGCATGAGACATTCAGGGGAGTCGAATTCGCCGGCTTGGGCTTGGCCACAGTAAAAGAAATCGCCGAACAGCACGCCGGGAGAGTATGTAGAGCCAGCCGCAAAAGGGGGAGTAACTTTCTCCATATCGATTTCGAGGGATCTGCCTTTTTCTTGAGCTCCTTGTCTGGCTTTTAGTGAAAAAAATCGGGCGCATCTAACGGCTTGCTCCTGCTGGCCGGAGTTTCTCCAGGTATCTCATCCTATCCGTAGGTTCTGATGATGAAAAGCAACAGAGGCCGCAAAGATCCCGAAGATCTCAGAACTCGAGCCGAGGAAAGCCTGAAATCCGAGCCCGGCAGACCGGGTAATACGCGCCTTGAAGAGGCAAACTCACTTCATGAACTGCGGGTGCATCAGATAGAGCTTGAGATGCAAAACGAAGAACTCCGGCGGGTGCAAAACGACCTGGAAATTTCCCGCTCACGATATGCCGACCTCTACGATTTTGCCCCTGTCGGCTACCTTACCCTGAATAGATACGGCCAAATCGTTGATCTCAACTTGACCGCGGCAAGGCAGCTTGGTATGGAGAGAGGGCGTTTGATTGAGAAGCACTTTCAATATTTCGTTCTCCAGCCTGATAAAAAGGAATTTCTCTCCCACCTCAACGCAATTTTTGATAACCGCGAAAGGCAGACTACTGAAGTAAGGTTGTCTTCGATAGGCGGCGGCCAATTCCATGCTCGGATCGAGAGCATATACGCGGAAAGGGACGAGGGCGCAGGGGAGTGCAGGACAAGTATGAGCGACGTCACTCTGCGCAAAAATGGTGAAAAGGCGCTGCGAAAGGCTCACCACGAACTGGAGCGAAGGGTAGAGGAGCGAACATCCGCACTGGGAAAAGCCAACGAAGAACTTCGGCAAATTCCCTCAAAGCTCATCTCCGTTCAGGAAGAAGAGAGGAAAAGGCTTTCTTCCGAACTCCACGACAGCATCGGACAGACTCTTGCTGCTGTTAAGTTTTGGGTAGAGATGGCCTTGAAGCTCAGGGATTCAGGTGACGGCAATGCTGCCTTGAACCACCTGGATCAATTTGTTCCGATCCTCCAGCACTCAATTGAGGAAACCAGAAGTATCTACATGGGTTTGCGGCCTTCGATGCTGGATAGCGTAGGGCTTTTGGCAACACTTGAGTGGTTGCGTCACGAATGCATGAAATTATATCCCGAACGCCACATTGAACTTGAGGTTGGAATTGCAGAAGAGGCAATCCCTAAAAACCTGAAGGTAAATATCTTTAGAATCGCCCAGGAGGCAATGAACAATATTGCCAAGCACAGCAAGGCGGAGTGGGTTGACATTTCGCTCTCAAAGAATGGAGGCGGAATCGAGTTGGCCGTTTCTGATGATGGTGTGGGCATGAATTTGGACATAATCATGCAGACCGTTACCGCTACAAGTCTTGGCCTTACGAGCATGAGAGAAAGGGCCGAATTGACCGGAGGAAGCTTCTTAATAGAGTCCACCCCCGGTGAAGGGACAACCATTCGAGCTTTCTGGCAAATTGAAGTTGAGGATCAACTTCAGAAAGGCAGTATCACCTAGAGGAGCAGGAGAGACGTGAAAAGACTCCGCTTCTTCTGCTCCTCAATTCTAAAGAATTAGCCATCCTTAAAGCGGGCCTGAATCCCGGATCGGTTTAGAGCCGCTCGCAATGACAAACCGTGACCTGTCCTCTCAGATGAGATTCTTGTATTCCGGCTTGTATACGTGGCGGCGAACGAACGCCTCCACGTCGGACGGTCGATCAACTCGTGCCAGTCCACTATCAAATACAAGTTTGGCGACCCGGGCCGCCGTCTTGATCTCGGTTTCGAGAATGTTCGCCTGCAACGGGTATATGAGCCCCTGCTTCAACAGTGCATCCGGCACTTGATCTGCGACTGCTACTGCGGCCTCGATGAACATCTCGTCGGTAACGCGCTTGGCCTGCGTGACATAGATGGCCATGCCAACTGCCGGAAAAATGAAGAAGTTGTTCGCTTGCCCCGGCAGAAAGGTCTTGCCGTCAAGATGTACTGGCGGAAACTGAACTCCGGCAGCATAGATCGCCCTTCCCTTTGACCACGTGTACGCCTGCTCGGGTGTGCACTCCGCATGCTCGGTCGGGTTCGACAACGCCAGGATAACAGGACGTTTGTTGATCAATGCCATTGCCTCGACAACGCGTTTCGTGAAGGCCCCACCGATCGTACTGACACCGATGATCGTCGTCGGCTTGATGCTTTGAATCGCAGCGACGAAGTCTTTTGCCGGCGCATGCTGATGTGCGTACGGCAACTGGAAATCCACGAGATCCGAACGGGTCGATTCGAGCAGACCGTTGACGTCGAACATGTGCACCCGTGACCGGGCGTCCTCGATTGTCAAGCCCTGGGCAACAAGAGCGGAACACAGCAGGTTGGCCAGACCGATAGCGGCCGAACCGGCGCCCAGGAACAGATACTTCTCGTCCTTCAGTTGCGTGCCCTTGATCCTGGTTGCGTTGATCATGCCGGCAAGTGTTATGCCGGCCGTACCCTGCACATCGTCGTTGTAGACACTGTACTTGTTGCGGTAGCGTTCGAGCAGATGGACAGCATCGACGCCGGTCCAGTCCTCGAAGTGAATGCAGCACTTCGGAAACACCTTCTGCACTGCCTCGACAAACTCGTCAACGAAGGAATAGAGATCGTCGGTGGAGGGACGAGTCCGGCGCAGACCCAGATACAGCGGATCGTTCAGATACTGTTCGTTATTGGTCCCTGCGTCCAGGTACATAGGCAGTAGTCCTTCGGGGGGTACTCCCGCCGCAGCGGTGTAGAGTTGAAGCTTGCCGATGGGAATTCCAATGCCGTTGGCGCCGAGGTCCCCCAAGCCAAGAATGCGTCCGCCATCCGTTACGCAGATGAATCTCACATCTTTGACGGGCCAGTTACGGAGCACTTCCTTCACATGTCCCCGGCGAGTGATAGGCAAATACATGCCCCTTGGACCGCGGAAGATGTGCCCGAACTTGAGACAGGCTTCCCCAATCGTCGGGTCATAGACGATGGGAAGAAATCGCGCCGGGTCGGACATGATCGTACGGTAGAAAAGGGTTTCATCGTGGTCGAGCAAATTTACGAGGTAAATGTAGCGATCGAGATCGGTGTTTTTGTGGCCGAGTTGCTGCATAACCCGGCGGAGCTGGAGATCCTCCGGCTCCGTCACATCCGGAACCAGCCCAACCAGCCCCAGCGCCTGACGCTCAGCTTCGGTGAAGCCTGTGGACTTATTAAGCGCCGGATCGTGCAGAAGGTCGATCCCGCGTTTGCTGACGTCAGTACAGAAATCCGGCATTGAATTTTTCTGTGCTGCTTTAGTGTTGGACATGCTTTTCTCCTTTCTTAATTCGTGGCAACGTAAGGCTTGACCATCTTCGCTGGATCGACGACGCGGTCGAACTCGTCTTCCGTCACGAAACCCAGCTTCAGCGCCGCAGCCTTTAGCGTGAGGTCGTTATCCATTGCGTAGTGTGCGATCTTTGATGCCTTGTCATAGCCGATGACGGGCGCGAGCGCCGTCACCAGCATGAGCGAACGCTCAACGTATTCGTTGATCTTCTTCAAATTGGGTTTCGTTCCCTCGATTAGGAATTTACGGAAATTCGTACAGCCGTCGGTCATGATCGTGATGGAATGGGTGACGTTGAAGATCATCAGCGGCTTGTACACATTCATCTCGAGATAACCGCCGGCGCCGCCGAAGCCCACGGCCACGTCGTTTGCCATCACCTGCACGGCGATCATCGTCAGGGCCTCGGCCTGGGTGGGGTTCACCTTGCCCGGCATGATCGAGGAGCCCGGCTCATTCGCCGGGATCACCAGTTCGGCGAACCCGGCCCGCGGGCCGCAGGACATCAGCCGGATGTCGTTGCCGATTTTGTAGAGTGACACGGCCAGCGTGCGTAGTGTGCCGGAAAGCTGAACCAGCGCGTCGTGTGCACCCTGCACCGTGAACTTGTTCGGCGCGCTGACAAACGGCAAGCCCGTGAGCCTGGCAATCTCAGCCACAGCCGCCTCCGCGAAACCGGGCGCCGAGTTAATGCCCGTGCCCACCGCCGTACCGCCCAGCGCCAGACGGTAAACCCCATCCAACGCGGCATCGATCCGCTCGATATCGTCTGCAAGCATCCCTGCATAGCCGGACCATTCCTGGCCGAGCGTCAGCGGCGTTGCATCCTGCATGTGAGTCCGGCCGATCTTGATAATATCTTTCCACTCCCCGGCCTTCGCCGCTATCGCATCTTGCAGCGACTGCACTGCCGGGATCAACCGCTGCTTCGCGTTGACCGCCGCTGCGATGCACATGGCTGAGGGAAACGAGTCGTTGGACGACTGTGCCATATTGACGTGATCGTTCGGGTGGACAGGCGTCTTGCTTCCAAGCGGCGTGCCGGCAAGCTGGCAGCAGCGATTGGAAATCACTTCGTTTACGTTCATGTTGAACTGCGTGCCGCTGCCGGTCATCCACACGTGCAGCGGAAACATATCATAATGTTGGCCCGCAAGGATCTCGTCGCAGACTTGAACGATCAGCTCGTATGGCGGGCCGGCGAGCCGCTTGCCATCATGGTTGGCGAAGGCGGCGGCTTTCTTCAAAATCGCGTAGGCGGTGATCATTTCGCGGGGAATCAAATCTCTGCCGATACTAAAATGTTCAAGCGAGCGCTGTGTTTGTGCACCCCAAAGCCTGTCGGCGGGAACATGAACTTCGCCGAGGCTATCAGTTTCTATTCGAGTGCCTGCCATTATGGTTTCCTCCAAATGTGCTGACAGCCGCTGGAAGATGCGCTTCGACGAAGTCCGCGTGAAGCAATGCATGGATCGGTGATTGCAGAAACGTAGGCATTTTTCGTTGCAACCGTTCTTTCGAATGCGCCGGGGGAATCCGAGGGTCCTTTTGAGTCGAAAAGATTGCAGCTCATATAAAAACCTTAACTACTGGAAAATACGAGAGCAAGTGGCTTCGTCGGACACAACTTACGGATTCTGGAGGACCGTAGGCGTGATTGTCCATCTATGACGCAAGGCAATTCAAGTTTTCAGCAGAAGAGAAGGTATTGGAACGGCCGGCCGGGCCAGGCCGACACAGCGGTCTCACAAGTCGCTGGTGCGGGCATGCGCAACGTAGGGTGGGCATGCTATTAGGGGCTGTTGCTCAAAGCATGCACACCAGAAAACAGGGTCTTCCGGTAAACGCGTTCCTGGACACTTTGCACGCGAAGACGCGAAGACGCGAAGAAAAAGCCTAAATGCCTCACCGGAAGTTGCGCAGGCAGTAGCGGGAGGTCGCCTCGCTCCAAATGCGGAGGGTGAGCTTGGAAGGGTGAGATTTTCACCCTTCGCTCTTCGCACTTCAAACTTCATTACCGTCTCCTGCTTGCTGCCGCTTTTTTCCTCCTTCTTTTTCTTCGCGTCTTCGCGTCTTCGCGTGAAAAATATTGGAGGTCCGTGTCTGCCGGATGGACCAGAAAACACCCTGGCGGTGAGAAAAACTCTCATTTCGTCATTCCGGCAGGGCTTTTGAGCCCGAATGACGGTTATGGAAATCTCTCGGTAAGTCAAAAATTATCGCGTATGGCGCTCATGGTCAGAAAGTGCATTCAGGCAACAGCCCCTATTATCATGCCCACCAAGCACATCCGGTGCATGAATGTCTGGTGGGCACGGAAAAACTGTGCCCACCCTGCACGGCTGCCCGTTTTGCCTCCATACCTTGTAGCGGCACTTTGGTTCTTAAACTACTTGGTGGGCGTTACGCTGTTGGATGAAGTTGAGGCCGGACCGTTCCCAACCTTGTTTCTGGCCGTTACGGTGAATGTATAGGAATCGCCGTTGGTCAGATGCTTGACGGTTATCGGGCTTTTCGCACCGTTGCCTCTTTGTCCTGCACTGGATGTCACGGTGTACGAGGTAATGCGGCTTCCACCGTTCGAGGCTGGAGCCGAGAAGCTGACCTTTGCATCGCCGTCGCCGGCTTCTGCAGTTCCGATTGTTGGCGCGTCGGGGACCGTAGCGGGAGTCACCTTGTTGGAGGGCTCTGACGCCTTGCCGGTCCAGGCCGCGTTGGTCGCCGTTACCCTGAATGTATAGGCAGTGCCGTTGGTCAGGCCCGACACGTTTATGGGGCTTCCCGCACCTGTGCCTGTGAGACCGCCGGGTTTCGATGTCACGGTGCAAACCGTTATCGGCCCCCCGCCATTTCGAGGCAGCTTAAAGCTCACCGTTGCCTGTGCGTTGCCGGCTTTTGCCGTTACGTCTGCCGGCTGCCCGGGAGCCGTTCGCGCTTGCGGACTAAAACTGGCCGTAACGGTGCAGGGCGCAATAATTTCCCCAGTCGTGTAGGTACTTCCCGAAAGACTTCCTCCGCATGTCCCGCCAACCGCAGCAGAGTACCCGGCATTGGGGGTAACTGTAAAAGTGGTTGTATTGCCGGGATTAACCGTCACCGCAGACGATGGACTGATGCTGCCGTTTGCGCCCGCGCTGGGACTAACCTGGTATATAGGAGTGG
>Ga0326727_10001601_pt1 | contig 82355 bp, 65 predicted proteins | sample MB2enrmetagenome_FD_207643 | JGI IMG/M metagenome (GOLD analysis project Ga0326727, IMG submission 207643) | Lab enriched peat soil microbial communities from McLean, Ithaca, NY, United States - MB29MY | ecosystem: Environmental > Terrestrial > Soil > Wetlands > Peat | place: USA: New York... | reverse complement strand
CCCCACCCATACTTTGGGCGCAAAATCCTTGTTTTCTTGAGGTTACAAGGAGGGTTGCGCTGCAAAATATTGAAAACAATGAAGTTCCCTGCAAAATATTCCTGGCAAAGGAGTTACGGGACGTTTTGGCCTCTGTTGGCCGCTTCCGAATGGAAGATAAGGCGAAGAGGACCTGCCGGACGATGATTTGAAGGAAGACTTCTGGGAACATTGTGCGACGGGAGAAGGAAATAATCTGCAACCACCTGCGGTGGGGCAGCCGCTCGCTATTCGCTCGCATGGGGTTCGTGGTCTCCCAGGTAACAAAATAAAACCCAGAAGATCCGGCCGTGCAGGACACTTGACACTTGTATATATTGATGTCATGATTTGTATATACAGAAGGAGAGAGCATGGCAGCGACACTCACATCGATCCGGCTGGACACAAAATTGGCGGATGAGGCCGTGCGCGCCTTGGGCGCAAAGTCCCGCACCGAGGCCGTGCACCTGGCTCTCAGGGAGATCGTTCGGCTGAAGGACTTTAAGAAGTTGATGAAGAAGTACGAGGGCAAGGCCACCTTTGCCGGATTCGATGAGTGAAATCTTCGTTTTTGACTCCTCGATTCTCGTCGACGATCTGCGCACCGGATGTCATAGGCAGCGCATTTCCGGCCTCAGGGGATTAGTGCGCCTTTCTTCGGTGGTCCTTGCCGAGCTATGGCGCGGCGTGACATCGGCGGTAGACCACGAAATCCTTCAGGCACTCGAACGAAGCCGTCCCATCCTGACGCCGACAGAGAAGGACTGGCTGGAATCGGGCAAGATTCTGGCCAGAATTCAGGAGGATCGGGGCTTCGAGCCGCGCAAGCTGCGCGAGCTTCACTTTGATGTACTGATTGCGCTGACCGCGCGAAGCAACGGGGCCAAAGTGATTACATCGAATCGCGCGGACTTTGAGCTGATTCGCAAGTATCGGGATTTCGAGATGGAGGTCTGGTAGGCCTTCTCTCCCAACTCTCCAAATGCAAGGGACCTGGGGCACCCTGATTTGATTAATTAACCTCAATGCGGACCTGCACCACCCGCCATCTTATATGCCTTTCCTGCTTCCTCAATGATCTTTTGAGTAAACGGCTCCGTGCGGATATTGTCGCTGTTAAATTGGCTACCGGCAACCTTCTCAACTAACTTTGCTGCATCTGCAACCAATTTGTCAGCCAAGAACGGATCTTGCAGTCGCGTGATTATTGGCTCGCAATAGTTCTGCATCTTATTTGCGGTGAATGCCGGCATGTCATAACCAGCAACAAGGATGCGGATCGCCAATAAGATTTGAAAGCGCGCTGCTTTAAATTTTGTTTCTAAACTCTTTGCGCTAAATGCCGATTCAAGACGATACAATCCGAGGGCAGCTGAATAATACGGGTCTTTGACGTAGTTCTTTGCAAAAATGTCTTTACCAAGGCGCGCCTTGAGGCTCTTGTAATTCCGTGTCGTCCTGTGCGGCTCGTTCAGAAACATTCCGGCAAATGCTTTAATCATCCCATCAAACGTAATGATGCGAAGTTTCTCTATTGGGGCAGACTCATACTGCCTTGACCGCCTCTCGAAATACACACGGTGATTAAGTGGAAATGAATCAAAATAAAGTTCCAGCGCCTTCGGAAATTCATCGAGCGCAAACAACTGCTCTTCCGTGATCGATGTCTGCCAATTTGTCGCTTTGATAATAGCCTTAGTTACGTCCTCGTTCTTCGTGCTAATTAGGCGAATCGGGATGCTAACAGAGTCATCCAAAACATCCCTCTGATCAAACAGGACATGGCTAGTCTGGCAACCATTAACGATTTGATAGTCTTCAATAGTAAACTTATTGCCAACTGTTCGGAGCGTCTTAGCGATAATCGTCACGCCGTTATTCATCAACACGAATCGCTTTTTGTCATCTGATGCTAAAGTACTCTTGATGCCAGAATTGACATCGTTATACCCTTGCCAATCCCTTACATTGTCAAAAAATAACCGCTTGATCAGAACTCCCGTATCGTCAATGATCAGTTTCTTGAATTCCGACCACGGCAAAAATCCAAAATAAGCCTCAGTGACAGCGGAAACATCCGGCATGGTCGTTTTTCCTACAAAAACGAATTCAGCAGTTCTTCCATGCCTACTTTGTTGGTATCTTTTTTGCACCCCATCCGCCCCAACTGGAAGAAATTCAACTGAACGGAACCTTCCTGTGGTGCGCAGATCATCCTGAATTACATCAAGTCTAGCCTTTAGAGTACTGTCTCCTAACCATTGGCCAGTCGTTACATAGAACAGTTTGCAGGCTGGATTTCCTTTGCGAAATTTACTGCTCTTCTCATAGATTGTTCGCATAATGGTAGCAGCCTGCTCGACTTTATTGTTGCGAGTGAATTTAGGAGTGTCTCGAAAGAAATCGACGACACCCGCACCAAAGGTACCAATCTTTCCACCTTCGAAATGAGAACTGGTTTCTGATTGGACGAAAATAAACGTAACGTCGAGATACCCAGCGCGCTCAATCAGTTCATCCAGCTCATCCAAGTCTGTAACCAATACGCCATTTGCGATGATAGCGATAGCATCAATACCAGTGTCACCACCACCGTAGGTCGTATCATCATCGCCAACAACGACATCGTGAGTATCAAACGATTCCGAGTGCTCCCCGCGAATCATCACGAAAGCAGCAAAATGCTCAAATCTCTTGCTCTCATTTAAGCCCTCAATGCTGTGCTCTTTAGAGAATTCCGCCAAGAGCGATTCCGTTACTTTATCCATCGCAGTTCTTCCTCAGATCATATCCAGCCGCCCACAAACCATCGACCAGATACTGAAAAGCTAGCTGCAGCCGTTGGTGGTGCCGCAGCTCATGCAGCGATGGCAGGAGCCGTTGCGGACCATGATGGCTCCGCAGGTGGGGCAACTGGGGGCATCGCCCATCTCGTACATCTCGCGCATGGCGTCGGCGGCGTGGTAGATGCCGCGGTCGTGGAGATGAGGAGGCTGGGCAGCATTTGCGGAGGCGTAAGCCGGGTCAGCCTGCGCCTCGGGAGCAATGCCGCCGCCTGACGGGCCTATTCCGGAGCCAGCAAAGCTGCCTGCCGAACTGCTGACCTGATTCAGCCGCTTGGCGACCTCCTCGGCCAACTGGGCCAGGTGGCTTTGCGCGTACGTGTCCTGATAGGGCTCGGTCTCGGGCGCCATGCTGGGCGAGGCGGGCAGTTGCGAAGCCTGGGAAGCAAGCCCGGAGAAGAGCGTCATCTGCGTGCCGGAGAGAAAGCGCAGATCGAGCCAGCGGAAGATGTAGTCCATGAGGCTGGTGGCCAGTCCGATCTGCGGATTGCCGGTCCAGCCGGAGGGCTCGAAGCGGGTGTGGGCGAATTTGGCGCAGAGCACCTTGAGGGGAACGCCGTGCTGCAATGCCAGCGAGATGGAGGTGGCGAAGGAATCCATCATGCCGGAGACGGTGGAACCCTCTTTGGCCATCTTGATGAAGATTTCGCCGGGTTGCCCGGTGGGATAGAGGCCGACGGTGATGTAGCCCTCGTGGCCGTTGAGAGCGAATTTATGGGTGATGGAGGCGCGCTCGCCGGGCAGGCGATGGCGGACTGCGCGGGGCGGGCCGTTCAGGTCCTGCACGTCGGGGATGATAGCGTCCTGCGCGGCCGAGGGCTGCAACGTGGGCACCAAGGCGGCAGCCTTATCGATTTCGGCAATCTGAACAAGCACGCGCTGGAAGGCGGTGCCGGCAAGGAGAAGCTGCTCAACGGGAACCTCGATCTTTTCGCCGCTCTTGCTCTCAAGAATTTTGAGGTCAGCTTCAGAGGCGGGTTGGCCGGCGGCCAACTGGGCCAAGGCACGGCTGGCGACTGTGTCCAGAGCCGAGGAGTCATGCCGCGAATCCATGCTGGTGTTCAGCGGCTGGGTTCCCTTGGAGCCGTCGCGGTAGATGGCTACCGCCTTGATTCCCTGACGCCAGCTCTCGGCGTAGGCCTCAGCGATCTCCTCGGCGGTGGCCTCGTGAGGCAGGTTGACGGTTTTGGAGATGGCTCCGGAGAGGAAGGGCTGCGCGGCGGCCATCATCTTGATGTGGCCCATGTAGTGGATGGAGCGAGTGCCCTTGGTGGGCTTGAAGCTGCAATCGAAGACGGCCAGGTGCTCGGGGCGGATGCCGGGCGCGCCTTCGATGGTTCCGGTGGCGTCGATGTAGCTGACGATGGCGTGGACCTCGTCGCTGGAATAGCCGAGCTTGAAGAGGGCTTCAGGAACGGTGTTGTTGACGATCTTGATCATGCCGCCGCCCACCAGCTTCTTGTACTTGACCAGGGCCAGGTCGGGCTCGACGCCGGTGGTGTCGCAGTCCATCATGAAGCCGATGGTGCCGGTGGGGGCCAGGACCGTGGTCTGGGAGTTGCGATAGCCGTACTTTTCTCCGTAAACCAGGGCCGTATCCCAGCTTTCACGGCTGGCGTCGATGAGGTCGTCGAGCTGAGGCACGGTGAAGGGATCTCCGCTCTGGCGCGAGCGTCCGATGTTGTTGACCTCGGCGCGGTGCATGCGGATCACGTCGAGGAAGGGCTCGCGGTTGACGTAGAAGCCGGGGCAAGCGCCACCCTGGCGGCCGACATTAGCGGTCAGCGGCGTGGCCGAGGCGATTGGCGGGCAGTTGGCCGCCATAATGGCTGATTGCAGGTAGGCCTGGCCGGTGAGGATGGCGGTGAGCACGGCGGCCATGTCGCGGCCGGCGTCGGAGTCATAGGGCAGGCCCATGGACATCAGCAGCGCCCCCAGGTTGGCATAGCCCAGCCCCAGCGGGCGGTAGTCGTGGGAGTTGCGCGCAATCGACTCCGTCGGGTAGCCCGAGTTGTCCACCAGGATATCCATGGCGGTGATGATCACCGAAATGGCGTGGCGGTAAGCGGGAATGTCGAAGCCGCCTGACGGCGTAACGAACTTCATCAGATTGAAACTGGCCAGGTTGCAGGCCGAGTTGTCCAGGAACATGTACTCCGAGCAGGGGTTCGAGGCGTTGATGCGCGCCGTGTTCTTTGAGGTGTGCCAGCGGTTGATGGTGGTGTCGAATTGCATGCCCGGATCGCCGCACAGCCAGGTGGACTCGGCGATCTTGCGCATGATCTCGCGCGCCTTGTAGGTGGCAACCGGCTTGTGGTCCTTCACCGTATAGGTGGCATAGTCGCCGTCGTTTTCGTAGGCGCGCATGAACTCATCGCTCACGCGGACGGAGTTGTTGGCGTTCTGAAAAAATATGGAGGAATAGGCCTCGGAATCCGGCCCCGAACCGTCATAGCCGGCCTCGATCAGCGAGTAAGCCTTGGCCTCTTCCTTGGCCTTGCACTCGATGAAGTCGATGATGTCAGGGTGATCCGCGTTGAGAATCGCCATCTTGGCCGCGCGGCGGGTTTTGCCGCCGGATTTGATGACCCCGGCAAAGGCGTCGAGGCCGCGCATGAAGCTCAAGGGTCCGCTGGCTACGCCGCCGCCCGAGACAAATTCCTTGCTGGAGCGCAGGGAGCTGAAGTTGGTGCCCGTCCCCGAGCCGAATTTGAAGAGCATGGCCTCGGTGCGGGCCAGCTCCATGATGCCGCTCATCGAATCCTCGACCGAGTTGATGAAGCAGGCCGAGCACTGCGGATTGTGGTAGCCGGTGGCCGAGTAACGCACGCCGCCGGTTGCCGGGTCCCAGTGCCAGTTCTGCCCCTCCGCATCCGGCTCCAGGCGGTCGCAACCCACGTTGAACCACACCGGGGAGTTGAAAGCCGCCTTTTGCGTCAGCAGCATGTTGGCCAGCTCGTCGTGGAAGATGGCCGCATCTTCGGGGGTGGCAAAGTAGTTGCCCGCCATGCCCCAGTCACGGATGGTCTCCGCCACCCGGGCCACCAGCTGGCGGACGCCGGTCTCCCGCTCAGGCGTGCCCAGACGCCCGTGAAGGTACTTCGAGGCCACGATGTTGGTCGCGGTCATCGACCAGTCCGCAGGCACCTCGACATCCTTCTGCTCGAAGATGATGTTGCCCTTCTGATCGGAGATCGACGCTGTGCGCCGCTCCCACTGATGCTCGTCATAGGGGGAGACGCCCTCGGTGGTGAAGCGGCGGGTGAAGATCAGGCCCCTCTGGGTTTGGGGAGTCTGCTGGGAGGCGGCGGGAGACTGAAACTGGACCTCATTCATGGAATCCTCACAATCGGCAAATACAGCTAAAACTTCGTCCCGTCTCCAGCACAAGGCTGCCCGGAGGGGGTCAGGGAAATTTGGTCGAAGAACGGGAAACGGGGATGAAAAGTACCGCGAATTCTCTGTTCTCAGCAGCCCCCAAGTGGAACTATCACACCGGAGATCGTAACAAGCCGTTTAAGGCCGCAGATGAAAAAGTACCTCTGTCGGTTGTGCTTGTCAACAAAAAACCACAACATCTTGTGTTTTCTGCACATTTCCGGCATCAACTTTGCAAACAAAGGGATTTGCCTGTGGAAAGCTCCAAAGACCCTTGCGGGACGCGGGTTTCCGATTGTTAAAAATTGCCCAAATTTCGGTGCAGCCTGGGGATTGCGGCTACACCACCACAAACCCCAAGCGTAGTCCTTGCCGGGGCCGGGGACAAGACGAAGAAACGGTGCAGATTGAGGGGAAATCGGTGCATATATGGACACAAGGCCAAACGGCCCCACGCAAACTCGCGCGAGGCCGTTGGGCATTGCGGTTGTCCGCCAGCCATGGCGGGGGTATGGGCGCTAGAGGAACAAGGGCGCCATGACGAAGGTGACCGTGCAGAGCAGCTTGATGAGCACGTGAATCGAGGGGCCGGCGGTGTCCTTGAAGGGATCGCCAACCGTGTCGCCGACTACGGCTGCCTTGTGGGCGTCGGAGCGCTTGCCGCCGTACTCGCCGGTTTCGATCAGCTTCTTGGCGTTATCCCATGCGCCGCCGCCGTTGTTCATGAAGATGGCGAAGAGGATGCCGCTGATGGTGCCCACCATGAGCAGGCCGGCCACTGACTCGGCCGCCAGGGTGGGGTCAAGCGGGGTGTTGAAGAATTTGAAGATGAAACCGACACCGATAGGCACGCCCACGGCCAAGAGGCCTGGAACGACCATCTGCCGCAGAGCGGCCTTGGTAACCATATCTACGCACGCGCCGTAGTTGGGCTTGGAGGTACCGGCCATAATTCCCGGATCTGCCTTGAACTGGCGCCGGACCTCTTCAATGACCGCGTAGGCGCTCTTGCCGACGGCCTGAATGGCAAAGGAGCTGAAGAGAATGACCAGCGCGGCGCCGATCAGCGAAGCCACAAAGACCGGAGGCTTGGCGATGTTAACCGAGTCGAATACGAAGGCCGCATTGTGGGTTGATCTGCGAACCAGTTCCTCAACCTCATCGAGGTAAGCCGAGAAGAGCAGGAATGCCGCCAAGGCCGCGGAGCCGATGGCATAGCCCTTGGTGAGCGCCTTGGTGGTGTTGCCCACGGCATCCAAACGGTCAGTGCGCTTGCGCACATCTTCCGGCTGGTTACTCATTTCGGCGATGCCGCCGGCGTTGTCGGTGATGGGGCCGAAGGTGTCCATGGCCAAAATGTAGGCGCAGGTGGAGAGCATGCCCATGGTGGCGATGGCGGTGCCGAAGAGGCCGGCGCTGGTGCCGTCGATCATGGGCAGCGCAAACTTGCCGCAGTAGAAGCTGCCCAGAATGGCGAGAGAGATGACAACCACCGGCGCGGCGGTGGACTCCATGCCCACGGCCAGTCCGGTGATGATGTCAGTGGCCGCGCCGGTGGTGCAGCTCTTGGCAATCGACTGCACCGGGCGATACTGGCACTCGGTGTAGTACTGGGTGATCCAGACAAAGAGGAAGGACATGACCATGCCGATCAGGCCGGCATAGAAGAACCATTGCCAGTTTGCCCCGGGGATGTCTCCCAACAGGTACTTTACAGCGACCCAGAAGCCGCCTGCAGCCAGGATGGTGGTCACCAGGTAGCCGCGATTGAGGGCCACCATGGCGTCCTCATTCTCGTTCTTCAGTTTGACGCTGAAGACGCCGAAGATAGAGGCGATGAGGCCGAAGGCGCGGGCCACAAAGGGGAAGAAGATAGCCAGCAGAGGCGCTTCCGCCGGGACGCCCGGCATACTTTTCAGCTTGAGGAAGAGAGCGACGGCCAGAATCATGGCGCCAATGTTTTCCGCTGCGGTGGACTCGAAGAGATCGGCTCCACGACCAGCGCAGTCGCCCACGTTGTCGCCGACCAGGTCAGCGATGACGGCGGGGTTGCGGGGATCATCCTCGGGAATGCCTACTTCGACCTTGCCGACCAGGTCGGCGCCCACGTCAGCCGCCTTGGTGTAGATGCCGCCGCCAAGCTGGGCAAAGAGGGCCACAAAGCTGGCGCCAAAGCCGAAGCCGACGATCTCATAGGGTACTTCGTTGGGATTTGCCATGCCGCCGAAGAGCAGGAAGATGCCGCCCACACCCAACAATGAAAGCGCCACCACAGAGAGGCCGGTGACAGCGCCGCCGCGCAGGGCAATCTGCAGCGCCTTGTTAAGGTTGGTGCGCGCCGCCGAGGCTGCCCGCAGGTTGGCGCGGATGGAAACGAACATCCCGCTGAAGCCCGCCAGGCCGGAACAGACAGCGCCGGCCAGGAAGCTGATGACCGTCTTGATGGCCAGAGGCTGCCCTTTGTCAAGAAAGATGTAGAGGGCGTAAATCAGGACCGCCGCCACAACGGAAAGCAGATAGATGGTTTTGTACTGACGCTTCAAGAAGGCCTCGGCGCCTTCCTTGATAGCCGCGGCAATCTTCTTCATCTCAGGAGTTCCCTGGTCCGAGCCGATGACCTGGCGCGCAAAGAAGAAAGCCACGACGAGCGACAGCGCGCTCACGGTCAGAAAGAAATACACCCAATACTGTGCAGTCACAAGTCCTCCCAAGCAGAAATGTTGATGGTTTACCACGAGTGAATCCGGGAAACTCTACAGAATACCCCGGAAACAGGGTCATCCGAAGGCTAACATCCGTATTGAGCACTGTCGAGTGATTGCAGTCACAGAAGCCGCAGAGGCTTCCGGGAACGAAAACAGGGGTCCAAAACGGAAGCAAGGGGCATCGGACGGCCAATGGGCAGTGCCCAGCTTGCCCACTCCTCCGTTCAACAGAATGGGAGTAAGATGAGTTTTAAGGGGGGAGCCATGGCAGCCGCGACAGCCTTCGTCACCGTGGAAGAGTACCTGCGCAGCTCCTTCGAGCCGGACGCTGAATACGTCGATGGCGAAATCGTGGAGCGCGCCATGGGAGAATACGATCATTCTGCTTGGCAAAGAGCTATCGTTGTCTGGTTTCAGCAGCAGGCAAAGGCCGGCCAGATTCGCGTCTGCCCGGAGTTGCGGGTGCAGGTTGCGCCCACCTGCTTTCTCGTCCCCGATGTAACGCTTCTGGACCGCAATCGGCCCATCGAGCAGATCGTCACCCATCCGCCGGTCACCGTTTTTGAGATTCTCTCTCCCGCCGATACACTCAAGCGCATGATGGCCAAGTGCGTAAGGTATGAGGCCATGGGCATCCGTACCATCCTGGTCATCGACCCGGACGGACCGAAGTACCGCTATGTGGACGGACGGCTTGCGCCGCTGGAAGCGCGCGCGTTCGACATTCCCGGCAGCAAGTGCCGCTTCGACCTGGACGAAATCGAGAAGCTGCTGGATTAGAACATTTCCGCATTACTCGGCGTGAAAGACCACGTCGAAAAGCAGCAAGCTCACCGTGGTGAAGATGATGTCGTAGCCGACGAGCATCTTGATCCACAGCGCGGGGTCGCTTTCGCCGGTGAGAATGGCGGTGGTGGCCTGCACCATGGCCAGCAGAGCCGGAATGAAGATGGGAAAGAGAATCAGCGAGAGAAGCAACTCGCGGTTGCGACTGCGGATGGAGAGCGCGGCAAAAAAGACGCCGTTGGCCACCAGCGCCCATGTGCCCAGCGGCAGCACCAACGCCAGCAGCCAGGCCTGGCCGGCGATGTGAAGGTTATAAAAAATAAAAAATACCGGCGCCAGTATCACCTGGACGATGGTGACAAAGAGAAAATTTGCAATTACTTTGGCGAGGTAGAGTTCCGCGCCGGGAGCGGGCGTCATGCGCTGCGCATCCAGAACCTGGTGGCGGATTTCGCGCGCCCATGCCTGGTTGAGCGCGCTGACCGAGGCAAACATGGTGGCTACCGAGAGAACGCCGCCTGCGATCTGCTGGGAAAAGGCCCCGCGCGGTTCAAATGCCATCGAAAACAGCACCACCACCAGCAGGGAGAAAAAAAGCATGGAGACGAGGGCGTCCAGCGAGCGCCACTCGATGCGCAGCTCTTTAACCAGATGGGTCCACAGGGCGCGGGTCATTGGTTGTGGCCCTCCGATTCTGGAGCGGTGGATTTGGTCAGATCGGCTGTTTGGGCCTGCGCGGCACGGAGATAGTCGGCGGGCGTGAGAATAAGCTGGGTCCCGCACGTACCGGCCGAGACGCTGATTTTGTCAAAGAGAATCGCCGTTTCATCGACGAAGACAGGAAAAGGCTTTTTTGCGCCGAAGACGGTGACGCCGCCGCGAATGTAGCCGGTGAGCGGCTGTACGTCTTTAAGCGGAACCATCTCCGCCTTGCGCAGGCCTGCCGCGCGAGCCAGCTTCTTGAAGTCCAGTGCCGCGTCGCCGGGAATAACGGCGAAGACGTAGGAGTTGGGACCGCCTGTGGTGAGGAGCGTTTTGAAGACCTGCTCCGGCGGCATTCCGATCTTCTTGGCGACCGAAATTGCGGAGAGATCATCCGGATCGACCTCGTACTCCTGGAGTGCGAAGGGAATGCCGAGAGATTCGAGCAAACGAGCGCCGTTGGTCTTCATCGCGTGGGCCTCCCAGGTTCGAGAGAAGCCAGGCGGCCGGCGTGCAGCGTCAGCACCCAGTCGGCAATGGGCGCGGCCAGCTCGCGCTGGTGGGTTGTCAGGACAATCGTCCGGTTGCTGTGGCGAAAACCTGCGAGCAGCTCGACCATCTGATGGGCAGAATCGACGTCCATGTTGGAGAACGGCTCGTCTAGCAGCAGCAGCTCGGGGACGGAGAGCAGCACGCGGGCCAGAGAGGTGCGCTGGCGCATCCCCTGCGAATACTGGGCAAGAATGCGGTTGAGCGCGGGGTCCAGGCCCACCTGGCGCAGAGCCTCAGACGGCGCAAGGCAAGCGCGGCCGGGATAGAGGCTGGCAAAGTAGCGCAGGTTTTCTTCGGCAGTCAGCTCGTCGTAGAGCATGGCAGCGTGGCTCATGTAGCCGATGCGCTCGCGGGCCTCATGGGGTTCGAGGTCGCCAAAAACTGTGACTTTGCCGAAGCTGGGCCGGAGCAGGCCGGCCAGAATACGCAACAGGGTGGATTTGCCCGCGCCGTTTTCACCAAGGAGAACGTAGCAGAGCCCCGGCTCGAAGTCCACCGAGACCTGGCGCAGCGCGGCAAAGGCGCCGAAGAGCTTGGAGACATTGTCGAATTGTGCGCAGTGTGTCGAAGTGGCGGTTTCGATTGCTGGAGCAGTCATTGCGATCAGTTTGCCGTAACAGGATGCGTAGCGTCAGTGGTGGTGACGCGCGAGTTTGCAGCGGGCTGCGCGGCTCCAGGCTGTGCGCCCGGCTGGGCCGGAGCGTACTTGCTGGCGCACTTGGCCTGCAAGACGGTGGCGTGGAAGACGCCGTCGCGGCCATAGGTGCCTTCGGCCAAAGCCTGGGCGTCGTCCTTGAAGGTGTCGGGCGGCGGCTCGGAGCCCTTGTAGTTGACCGTGAGCACGCGGCCCGATGCGGCCTTGGGCGTGTGGCTCTCAAACTCGTTCAAAACAAAGGTGACATGGGGGCCGTTGTGCTCGATAGAGCCGGGCACAACGAAGCCCTCCACGCGCAATTGGCTGTGATAAGCCTTGTCGCCCATCGCGCCCAGTTCGGGGATGGTGACGTAGTAGCTCTTGCTGGCGCCTATGCCGGACAAGGCCAGCCAGGTAATGGTGCCCACGACAATGGCCACCGCGATTCCGATGCGAAGCGTGTTAGGGGAAGTTTTCATCATCACCCCCTAACGATACGAGCCGGACAGGGCGCGGGTCAACCGCCGGAAGAGGTCAGACAGCTTATCGCGCCCCCTCCAGCGTTTGCGCCGCCCGCGTCAGCGCCTGGGTCAGCACTGTCAACTGCTGTGCGGCGCGCTGCTGATCCTTGCTGTCGATGGCCTCGTTGACTCCGGGTATGACCACCGCCGCGTAGCCGGTGTACTCGCCGGGGGCGAAGATGGTGTGGCGGAACCAGGGGCGGTGGGGCAGGCCGGCCTCGGAGGTGAGATCGGTCTCGGCCTGGCGAAGAGCTACATTGAGTTTGCCAAGATCTCCGGAGAGGGCGAGTTGCAGCCCGTGAACGTGCTCTGCTGCGGCGGAGAAGCGCGTGGCGGCAGCCTGCGCCGGGCCAAAATCCAGCGCGAGTCCCTGGTCTGAGGCTTTGCGTTTTGCCGCTTCAATATACGAAGTGATCTCGCGAGCGTAGGCCACGTAGTCGTAAGGCAGCACGTCGGCGTCGGCCATGCGCAGGGCCTCCAGGCCGAAGACACGGGCCATCTCCTGCAAATAAACGAACTCCGGGTCGGCGTTCTGCGTGTACCAGGCGTAGTTGTCGAAGACCGAATGATAAACGCCATACGGTCCGCCGGAGCTGATGTCGGTGGAAGGCACGCCAACGTGCTGGAAGAAGGGCGTGAAATCGGAGCCGGAGCCGAGGTCGCCCACGCGCACCTCTTCGCCGGCCACCGGCGGCGCGTTGGAGTGGCGATGCTCATTCCCGCTCGCGGAATGGGTCTTCCATTGCTGATAGACCGTTCCGCCCCGCGGACTGGGAACCGAGCGCGTCAGCTCGCGGAGAAACTCCTTGAGCGAGGGGACGGCGGCGGCGGAGAAATCCGGCCCGGCAACACCCACGTCGGTGTTGAAGTATGCTACGGCGCGCTCCAGCGCCTTGGCGTTCTGCTCCACCCATTCCGTCGAGCCGACCAGGCCTTCTTCCTCTGCGTCCCAACTCGCAAAGACAATCGTCCGCTTGGGCCGCCAGCCTTGCCTGGCCAGCTCGCCAAAGCCGTGAACCGCTTCGAGCATGGCCGCGGTGCCGCTGTTGGGATCGACGGCGCCATAGACCCAGGCATCGCGGTGATTGCCGATGACCACCCAATCGTCAGGGAACTCGGAGCCTTTGATCCTGCCGATCACGTCCCAGATGATGCGGCGCTGATAGTCCTGCACGGAGACCAGGTGAGCCTTGACACTTCCCTGCCCTTCAGTCAACCCCAGGTGATAGCGGAAGCCGAGGCCGCCCTGCCAGCCCTTCGGCACTCCGGGCCCTTGCAATGCCTGCAGGATGGGCGCGGCGTCGTGGTAACTGATGGGAATGGAGATGATGCGGGGCTGGCTGCCGTAGGGCGAAACGCGTGCCGAGTCGGGCAGGTCCAGCGTCGAGGCTACGCCCGGTGTCTCCGGGTCGCCCGGATACTCGAACATGTATTGCACTGAGCCGCGCTGCACGCCCGTCTCCGGCCGCCACGGCCCCGCGGGGTAAGCGTCGCCCTTGGAGAAGCCGTCGTCCTGCGGGTCGGAGTAGATCAGCACCCCGGCTGCTCCGCGCTGCTCGGCGATGAAGACCTTCACGCCGCGAAAGTTGCTGCCATAGCGCGCCAGCACGATTTTGCCTTTCAGGTCAATGTGCTGCGCCGCGAGCTGGTCAAAGTCCTCCAGCCGGCCGTAGTTGGCGTAGACCACCTCGGCGGTCACGTCGCCCGAACCCGACGAGCCGTTGAAGGGCATCACCACCCGCGGATCGTCCTGGTACGGATCGCCCTCGACGTGCTCCCGCGTAGGCCCGCTCATCAGCAGCTTTCCGCTAGAGTCCCAGGCTTCGACGCGCACCGACTGAGGCTGGTTTTTCAGGGGCTGGTTCAGCAGAACGCGGTAAGGGACGATCTCCGTCTCCAAGCCGGCGGCGCGAAACATCCGCGCCACGTATTCAGCGGTCTTGCGGTCCTCGGGGGTCGAGGCCAGATGCGGCTCACTGGTAAGCGTCTTCAGGTGCTGGCCGGCCAGTTTGGCGTCGGGAACGGCCAGGAACTTCTCCTCGATCTTCGCCTGGGCGGTAAAGTCCGCGTAGCCGAAGACGGCGGGAGCGGGCGGAGCGGAATTCTGCGCCGTAAGAAAGCCTGAAGCCAGCGCCAGAAAAACCAGCGATACATGCGGCTTGGACAACATCATGTACTGAACCTCTTTCAGAATGAAGGGTAAGGGCTTCAGAGCGAAGAGTGCGGGCTTTATTGGTTCCTGTATAAATAATGTCCTTGCGCCGTCCCTATGGGACTCCGTAACAAACTTATGGAATCCCTTTTCCCCACGCTAAAGCGCGGGGCTAATCAACTCTGCGCCTCCGGCGCGTTTGTGCGGACATTACTTATGCAATCCTCAATAGCCCTTGAAACTTTTTGCCCATCTTGCTTGATTTCCGCTTTTATCCCGCAGCCGTTCAGCCGCGCCCGGGGCGCAATATATCCAGATGGCTGGTATCGATTGGCTCAGGATTCTCGAATTCAGGAAACACCGGCAGCCCGGCCCGCAGGCCGCTCCACTCCTCACTCACCACGATGCTGTTTTGTGGATGACCCGGCTGATAGCGCGCCGAGCAGGGAAAACCTGCCCGCACCTGGGCTGCATCCACCACGCTGAGCAGTTCGGTCACGTCCTGAGAGGACTCGTAGTCCACGCCGCCGATGCGATAGTTGTAGAGCAGCATGGTCAGGGTGCGAGCCGGCGCGTTCTTTGATTTGGCTGCGGCCTCGACCTCGCAGATGTCCAGCAACATGCCGTCCACCACGCGCCCGGAGTGGGACAGGAACTGGCGGCGCGCGTGTTCCCGCTCTTCCGGCGTGGGGCCTTTGCGCAGCAGCAGCCAGAGGCCCGCCACAAGAAACGCGACGACCACGGCCGCGGCGGCGATAATCTCCCACGTGCTGGCGCTCAGGTGAGTCATAGAGACGGGGCACAACCCCTGCGGCCCCAACTAGAGAATACCTCAGCGCGGCCGGGTGAAGCCGGATGGGCTGCGCGAGCGGCTGCGGTTTCACGCCGATACAACGATAACCCTCGCGCTGCGCTATACTTTTGACTGCATCTTGACGGAGTTCTGGAGCGCAAGATGCCCTGTTTTCAGAGGTTTTGTCATGGCTTATCGCAAATATCCCGTTGTGGCGCCTGATTCCCAAAAGCGTGACAGGTCTGGTGATCAGTCTCCAGATCAATCACGCAACTCGATTCGTTCCACCACCGTGATTTGCGTCCGCCGCAACGGACAGGTGGTGATGGCCGCAGATGGCCAGGTCACGCTCGGCGACCATGTGCTGAAACATTCGGCCAATAAGATTCGCCGCCTCTACCAGGACAAGATTCTGGCCGGATTTGCCGGCTCCACGGCCGATGCTTTCTCGCTCTTTGCGCGCTTCGAGTCCAAGCTGGAGCAGTATGCCGGCAACCTAAACCGCTCCGCCGTCGAATTGGCCAAGGACTGGCGCACAGACAAGATGCTGCGCAATTTAGAGGCATTATTAGTGGTGGCCGATGCCGCGCAGACTTTTCTCATCTCCGGCTCGGGTGACGTGATTGATCCCGACGAGCCATTGGCCGCCATCGGCTCCGGCGGACCCTATGCCACCGCCGCCGCCCGCGCGCTGATGGAAAACACCGGCCTCGGCGCCCGCGAGATCGCCGAAAAGGCCATGCAGATTGCCGGCGAAATCTGCATCTACACCAACCACCACGTCACGATTGAGGAGTTGAAGAGCTAGCGGAGGGGAATTTCCGGCACTGTATCAGGGCACGACTTCAGTCGTGCCGATAATAGCAAGCTAAGATCACGGGCTTTAGCCCCTGAAGGAATACCATGTTAACGGATTCTGTAACAGTCGGTCAGCAGTTGGCGCAACAAATTGCCAGTCTTTTAACGGATATTCGAGCGACTCTTTCCCGTGGAACAGTTGAGGACTGGGGACAGATTGCCAAATACTCGCCCCAAACATGCCCTAAGAATGTCGCCAACTCGTTTTTGCTTTGTTGTCTCCTTGATTATCAAATACCGACAAAATTGGCATGGAATAATGGCTGGCGGCTTGTTCAACATTTTAGCGATCCAGATGACATTTGGAGGGAAATAACTTCCTGTACAGAGGAAAAGTGGCATGCTCAATTCAAACAGCTTCACCTACATCGATTTCCAGCAGCGCACGACCGATTGTGGAAGATTGGAAAGAAGATGTGCCGGTATTACGAGGGAGACGCGAGAAATATCTGGAATAATAGAGACGCAAATGAAGTTCAAACCCGACTTTTTGATATTGGCGCAGGTGAACAAATCTCTCGGATGATCGCAGGGGCATTGCGTGATATGCACTATGTCGAGGGCTCTGGTGATGTCAAGGCGGATGTTCATGTTTGCCGTGTTCTTGGGAGATTAGTTAACGGAAAGACCATTGAACCCGTCGCTGCGACTGAACTTGCACGCAAGATCAATCCCTCCGATCCCTGGCAACTGGATTGGCCGCTGTGGAATATCGGTAATTCATTGTGCCATCCGAATAATCCTCTATGCAGTCAATGCAAAGCAAAAGCAGATAAACTCTGTTTTTATGCGCAAGAACATTCCCTCGGGGGCTAAAGCCCTTGATTCTTTAGGGTGACATTTTCGGCACGACTGAAGTCGTGCCCTGTTACAAAGCTTGTTCATGAATTATTTCGAACGAGCCAGGATTTAGAATCAAACGAAGAACAACATGGCTATTTACCTGCCCGCATCCGCCGAAGAACAAGAGCTCTCGCTCGACGAGCTGACGCCGCGCGAAATTGTCACCGAGCTCGACAAGCACGTCGTCGGCCAGAAGGCCGCCAAGCGCGCCGTAGCCATCGCGCTACGCAATCGCCAACGCCGCCAGAAGCTGCCGCCCGACATCGCCGACGACATCATGCCCAAGAACATCATCATGATCGGGCCGACGGGCGTGGGCAAGACAGAGATTGCGCGCCGCCTGGCCAAGCTGACCGGTTCGCCGTTTTTGAAAGTGGAGGCCTCAAAGTTTACCGAGGTGGGCTACGTGGGCCGCGATGTGGAATCCATGATTCGCGACCTGGTGGAGATCGCCATCGACATGGTGCGCGAGGAGCGCCTCGAAGAGGTGGAAGACCGCGCGGAGATGAACGCCGAGGAGCGTCTGCTGGACGTGCTGCTGCCGCCTCCGCCGCCCACCCCGCCCGCGCAGGAAGGCCAGCTCACGCTGCCCGGCACGGAGAGTTATCAGCGCTCCCGCGAAAAGATGCGCCAGCAGTTCCGCGAGGGCAAGCTTGACGAGCGCATGGTGGAACTGGACGTGCGCGAGCGTGGAATGCCGCAGTTCGGCATCATCAGCAACCAGAACCTTGAAGACATGGAGATGAACCTCAAGGACATGTTGCCCAACATCTTCGGCGGCGGCACGAAAAAGCGCAGGATGAAGGTGGCCGATGCGTTTGATTACCTGGTCGACGAGGAAGAGGGCCGGCTGATCGACATGGATTCGGTGAACCGCGCGGCGGTGGAGCGCGTCGAATCCAACGGCATCGTCTTTCTCGATGAGATCGACAAGATAGCCGGGCGCGAGAGCGGCCACGGTCCCGATGTTTCGCGCGAGGGCGTGCAGCGCGACATTCTGCCCATCGTTGAAGGAACCACGGTCAACACGCGCTACGGCATGGTGCGCACCGACCACATTTTGTTCATCGCCGCAGGCGCATTCCATGTCTCCAAGCCCAGCGATCTTATCCCCGAGTTGCAAGGACGCTTTCCCATCCGCGTGGAGCTGAAGTCGCTCACCGTCGATGACTTTTTGCGCATTCTAACCGAGCCCAAGGCTTCGCTGACCAAGCAATACTCGGCGCTGCTGGAGACTGAGGGAGTGAAGCTGGAATATTCTCCCGATGCCTTGCGCGAGATGGCTGAGTTTGCCTTTAAGGTCAACGAGCAAACAGAAAACATCGGCGCGCGAAGGCTGCACACCATCATGGAGCGCGTGCTGGAGGATGTGAGCTTCCTGGCGCCCGACGTGGTTCGCCGCGTACCGGACGAAGCGGCTGCCGCGGCGCTCAAGGAGGCTATCAAGAATGAATCTTCCACGCCTTTGCCCTACGAGGAACGAGTTACACCCTCCGGCCCGGAAAAGGTTTTCCTCATCGACGCCGAGTACGTCAAGCAAATGGTTGCGTCCATTGTGAAGGATCAGGATTTGTCGCGCTACATTCTATAACTCAGTTGCAAGCAGCTCTAATAGATCACCACTTACACTTCCCCATACTATGAATGACAATAATTTCTATGTAACGTTTACAGATTGGCAGGCAGCGCAGGCTGTGGTGCTTTTAGACAAGAGCGGAGGGACGTATGAGCCGGAAGTTGCGGATGGGGATGGTGGGCGGCGGTCCGGGCGCGTTCATCGGGCCGGTGCACAGGATGGCGGCCGAACTGGACGGGAGGATTGAGCTGGTGGCCGGGGCTTTTTCGCAGTCGGCGGAGAAATCAAAAGCGGCGGGTGAGAGTTTCGGCATCGATGCAGGCCGGGCGTATGCGGACTACAAGGAGATGCTCGCGGCCGAGAGCAAGCGGGATGATGGCATTGATTTTGTGGCGATTGCCACTCCCAATTATCTGCACTTGCCGGTTGCCGTGGCCGCATTGCAGGCGGGAATTGCGGTGATGAGCGATAAGCCGGCCACAGCCACCTATGAAGAGGCTCTGAAGCTGGAATCGGTTGTGGCGAAAACCGGGCTGCCGTACGGGCTGACCCATACCTACGCCGGCTATGGAATGGTGCGGGAGGCGCGTGCCATCTGCGCCAGCGGAAAGCTGGGAAAGATTCGCAAGGTGGCCGTCGAGTATATGCAAGGCTGGTTGAGCGAGCCACTGGAAAAGACCGGGCAGAAACAGGCGGCATGGCGCAGCGATCCGGCGCTGAACGGGCCGGGAGGCTGCATCGGAGACATCGGGACGCACGCTTTTCACATGCTGGAGTATGTGACCGGACTGGACGTCGTGGGAATCAACGCCGCGCTGCGCTCGGTGGTGCAAGGGCGGCAACTGGATGACGATTGCAATGCGTTGGTGCGGCTGGAGAACGGCGCAACGGGTACGCTGATGGCGTCCCAGGTGGCGGCGGGAGAGTTGAACGACCTGCGCCTGCGCGTGTATGGCGAAAAGGCTTCTATCGACTGGCGGCAGCAAGATCCCAATCGGCTGATTGTGAAATTGCTCGATGGGCCGGAAGAGATTCATCACGCGGCCACAGGTTACCTATGGCAGGATGCGAAGGCCGTTGTGCGCTTGCCCGCGGGGCATCCCGAGGGTTTTATTGAGGCCTTCGCGGTGTTATACAGGGAATTTGCCGATGGCCTGGCGGCGTGGCGCGCGGGCAAGCCAAACCCGTTGCCCGCGACTTTGCCGGGGATTCGGGCCGGAGTGCGCGGAATGAGGTTCATTGAGCGGACCATTGAAAGCAATAAGCGGCAAGCCTGGGTTGAATTCTAGAATTAAGTGGTTTGAGGCGAGAAACGATGAAGACCATCAAGGGGCCGGGAATTTTTCTGGCGCAATTCGCAGGCGATAAAGCGCCCTTAAATTCGCTGGGCGGAATGGTGGATTGGGCTGCAGGGCTGGGATTTAACGGCGTGCAGATTCCAACCTGGGACCGGCGGCTCTTCAACTTGAAGCTGGCAGCCGAAAGCCAGAGCTACTGCGACGAAGTACTCGGTGTGGTGGGACTGGCAGGACTTTGCGTCACCGAACTCGCCACACACAAGCAGGGTCAACTGGTGGCGACGCACCCGGCCTATGATGTGCTGTTCGCGGAGTTTGCGCCGCGCGAGCTGGCGCACGACCCCGCCGGCCGGCAGGCGTGGGCGGTACAACAAATGTTATGGGCGGCAAAAGCCAGCCAGAGGCTTGGTCTGAAGGCGCACGCCACTTTTTCCGGAGCGCTCGCCTGGCCGTTCGTCTATCCGTGGCCCCAGCGACCGGCAGGCCTGATCGCCGAAGCTTTCGCGGAGCTGGGACGGCGCTGGCTGCCGATCCTGGAGGCTTTCGATGAGGCGGGCGTGGATCTGTGCTATGAGTTGCATCCCAACGAGGATTTGCACGATGGCGCGACTTTCGATAGGTTTCTCGGAGCCGTGGGCGAACACCGGCGGGCAAATATTCTCTATGACCCAAGCCACATGATTCTCCAGCAGATGGATTACCTGGGATTCCTGGACCTGTATCACGAGCGCGTTCGCGCCTTTCATGTGAAGGACGCGGAGTTCCGGCCGAGCGGGCGGAGCGGCGTATACGGCGGCTACCAGGATTGGATCGACAGGCCGGGGCGCTTTCGTTCGATGGGAGACGGCCAGATCGATTTCCATTCCATCTTCAGCAAGATGGCGCAATACGATTATCCCGGCTGGGCGGTGCTGGAGTGGGAGTGCTGCATGAAGCATCCGGAAGCTGGGGCGGCGGAAGGGGCAAAGTTCATCCGCGAGCACATTATCCGCGTAACCGATCGCGCCTTTGACGATTTTACCGGCGGAAGCACGTATGAACAGAAGAATCGCCGGATTCTCGGCTTGAGCTAAGGAGACGCGTAAAAACCAGGAGCCTCCACACACAGCCATGATGTAAACTCAAACAACGAGTTCGGCTTTTTCCGCTGTGAACCCGGCTGCAAGCTGCTCTGCCGGTGCATGACTCAATCTTCCCCATGATGCCTGAGAACAAATATGTGAGAACACTGTGCTCCGCGGCCTGCCTCCTTTTGGCAGCCTGCGCAACCGCGGCCTACGCGCAAACGCCGGCTGCTCCGCCCGCACAGCTACCCCATCCCACCGAGACTATGGTGGTTCTTGGTTCGGCAGTGCCCGTGCCCCTGGCGGAGTCCTCCGCTTCGGTCGTAGTGCTGCCCGTAGAAGGCAAAACTCTCACGCTGGAGTCGCCGCAGGAGTTACTGCGCCAGGATTCGTCGGTCTTTCTGGAAGAGCGCGGCGCGGGCGGCGGACAAGCCGATCTGGTGTTGCGCGGAGGCACCTTCGAGCAGGCCCTGGTGCTGCTGAACGGCTTTCGCATCGATGACAGCCAGACCGCACATCACAATCTCGACCTGCCCATTCCTCTCGACGCCATGGACTCGATTGAAGTGCTGCACGGCGCGGGTTCCACGTTGCATGGCGCGGATGCGTTGAGCGGTGTCGTCGACTTTCTCACTGCCGCGCCCTCCGCGAACTCACTGCGCCTGCGCTCGGGATACGGCAGCTTCGAGACAAACGAAGAGTCGCTCCTGGCTGCACTGGCGCGCAAGCAGTGGAGCAGCCGGCTGACCGCAAACCGCAACTTCTCCACCGGTTTCATGCCTGACCGCGATTACAGCAACGAAGATGCTTCTTCGGAGAGCTGGGCTAGTACGCGGCTCGGCATCTCCGATCTGCTGTTTGCCGCGAGCGACCGCTCCTTCGGCGCAAACCAGTTTTACGGTCCTTATAACTCCTGGGAGCGAACCAAAGGATGGTTTGCCAGCGGACGCCAGGAGTTAGGCAGCCGCACTCAAGCGGCCTTCGGCTATCGTCGCCACACCGATGAGTTTGTATTGCTGCGTGACAATCCCTCTGTCTACGAAAACAACCACATCGACGGCTCCTGGCAGGCTTCCTTGCGTCACACCTTTCCAGTTACTAACTCATCCGTGCTTTTATTCGGGCTGGAATCGGACGGCGACAGCATCCACAGCAACAATCTTGGCATTCACGCGCGCAATCGCGGCGCGGGCTATGTAGATTTAGACCTTCGACCTACTAAGTCGCGCTGGAACTTATCCGCCGGCCTGCGCGAAGAGTTATTCTCCGGCGGACTGCAATCCGCACTTGCGCCTCACTTAGCAGGCAGTTATCGCCTGACCGATAAGTTAAAGCTGCGCGTCGGGGAAGGCTACGGTTTCCGTCTGCCGACTTATACCGACCTTTATTACTCCGATCCGGTTACCATCGGCAATCCGAATCTGAAGCCCGAGTCGGCCTGGAGCGGCGAGGCAGGTGCGGATTGGACGCCAACTAACAGGCTTTCGCTCACGGCCACGGGATTCTATAGCCGCCAGCACAACACGATTGATTATCTTCGCTATCTCACGACCACTCCTCCGGCTAACTCTGTACTTCCAGCAACGTGCCCAACCGATACATGGTGCGCGATAAATCTCAGTGGGCTGCATTTTGCGGGAGTAGAATCTTCCGCAAAATGGATACCGGCGAAAGGTCATACCGTCCAGTTTGCGTGGACCGAAGTTATAGGAACGCAGCCGCCTTTGAACGGCCTGCAATCCGAGTATGCTCTCAACTACCCAGTTGAGAATCTTCGCGCCACGTGGACGGCCGCGTTGAAACACTCTCTGACTGTCACTAACTCGGTCGCATTGACTAAGCCCTATCAGCAGCCCGGCAACCCGCCCTGGAACGCGAGTCCCTATCCCGTATGGAACGCCGCTGTGACGCGCGATGCGGGGAAGCTGCGCCCCTATCTCCGCCTCGCGAATTTGAGTAACACCGGCTATCAGGAGATCAATGGCGTCGCCATGCCCGGCCGCTCCATCACCGGCGGCGTTTCCCTCTGGCTGGGACGCTGATTTATTCACAAAGATTCTATGCAGCAGATGCGAAATTCTGATAGCCTGTTCTCGTACCTCGCGAGTCCGCGACTGGAAATCAACATGCGGGCTCTACCTGCACTCTCCAGCTCTTGAGGGAATGTGGATGGGGGCGTTTCAAGAGCACACCGGGAAGGGTGTGCCTGCGCCTCGCATCTGCACATTTGGGCCGCCTTCCCTCGACTCCACTCAATACAACGCAAAGGAGAGATTATGAGCAATCCAGCACTGCACCACAAAATCACCTACATCGAGTTCACCACCACCAACATCGAGCGGACCAAGAAGTTTTACTCCACTGTCTTCGGCTGGAGCTTCAAGGATTGGGGCCCGGATTACATCGACAGCAACGTAGCCGATGCAGGGATCGCTATCGGCTTCGCCAAGGGCGCGCCGCAACAGGAACAGCCTAAATATGCGCCGTTCGTGGTGCTTTACTCCACGGACCTGAAGGTCACCGAAGCGGCAATTGTCGCGGCAGGCGGCAGAGTCGTTGTGCCCACCTTCGAGTTTCCCGGCGGGCGGCGCTTCCACTTCTCTGATGGCGCGGGCAACCTGCTGGGCGTTTGGTCGGAGTAAGCGCTTCCTCAGGCGGGATTCTTGTTTTCCAACTCGGCCAGGCGCTGGGCAAGCAGTGTTTCCAGCTTGACCAGCGCGGCCGAGAAGCCTTCTATGCCTTCCTTCAGCTTGTCGGTGGCCATGCGGTCGGCGGCGTGCATGGCGTCAAATGTAGCCTTGTCCACGGTTATCTTTTCGATGGGCAACGTGCGGGCCGCTTCAGGCGATAGCTTGCGCGGCAACTCGCCCACAGTGGCTTCAAGCTCGGCCAGCAGTTGCGGCGAGATCGTCAGCAGATCGCATCCGGCTAACTCCGTTATCTCGCCGATGTTACGAAAGCTCGCGCCCATTACTTGCGTCTTATAGCCGAACTTTTTGTAGTAGTTATAGATTGTAGTTACCGACTTCACGCCGGGATCGTCCGCTCCGTGGAAATCTTTGCCGGTGTCTTTCTTGTACCAATCGAGGATGCGGCCCACAAAGGGCGAGATCAGCGTGACGCCGGCCTCCGTCGCCGCAATAGCCTGGTGCAGCCCGAAGAGCAAGGTCAGGTTGCAGTGGATTCCCTCGCTCTCCAGCACTTCGGCGGCGCGGATTCCCTCCCATGTGGATGCGATCTTGACCAGCACGCGCTCGCGCCCGATGCCCTCGGCGTCGTACTCCGCGATAATGCTGCGCGCCTGCGCGATGGTGGCCGCGGTGTCATAGGAGAGGCGCGCGTCCACTTCGGTGGATACGCGCCCCGGAACAATGGCCAGAATCTTTTTGCCGAAGGCGATGGCCAGCCGCTGAAAGGCGAGGTTGGCAATGGCCGCATCGGTTGCGCTCGCGCCCAGTTCCTTGCGCGCGGCCAGCAACACGCCGTCCACGATGGGCCGGTACTGCGGCAACTGCGCCGCGGCGGTAATCAGCGAGGGATTAGTGGTCGAGTCCTGGGGGCGAAACTTTCCAATCGCTTCAATGTCGCCCGTGTCGGCGACAACCACCGTGTAACAGCGCAATTGTTCCAGCAAATTCTGTGGCATGATTCCTCCAGGGGACGCAGGCGTCATATTTCAGGCGCGTTCGGATTCAGTCTACCGCTGTTTGATTCATCCGTGCGGTCAAGGTTGCACATGAGGCGGCAATCAGGTTAGCAGACTACTTTGTCAAGACGAAAGGCACGACGCTAGCCAGCACATATCCTTCATGCGCGTGCGCCAAAGGCACTATCAGCCTTATTTCTGCCGTAACGCCAGGCTTCGGAATCCAATCATCCGCATGATCTAAATTTCCAACATATGGAAGCCAATCGACCGCAAATTTAGCAATCCACCCATCTTCTATAGGACAGGCAATCGCCTCACCGGACAGCTCATGGAAGTCTTCCTCGGCAGTCGTCCGCCCAAAAAACATGGATTTCATTGGTCTTGCTTTCGGCGAACGCACATGAATGTGCATTTCTGTAGTCCACCTCTGCCATGACGCTGCTCCAACTTCAACTATCATGCTGCTAAAGAACATGTTGGCTGAGGCAGCCTCAGCAGGCGAGCGTCTAAACGTCTCTTCAGGGATTTTGGGATGTCCCGAATCCACATGCTGTTCTTTGATTTCGACGTATCCGTAGAGCCTCTTCTCGTCCCATTGAAACGCGTATTGCTCATGGAAAGAGTCGAGCTTGCTCTCGACGGTGGAGGGAAGGCTCGTAGCCGGTTTACTCGGATTACTCATAAGAACTATAGCTGCAATCGGTCGATTAGCGTCGAGCACAGGTGACATTTTAGCATCAGCTGGCAAATCCGCTACGGCATGTTTAGAAAGTGCCACGCGAGGCACGTTCTCCCAAATGGCTCTGGTGTTACTGCAATCAGTCGTCACGGGCACAGTTGTGTATGGTATGCGCAGAGCGACACTCTTGTCATTCTTGTCCTGTGCCTCTAGTGCCGAGATAGATAATGCCAGTGCAGCTACAGCCAGTGCTACACGCAGGAAGATTCTTGATCGATGCAATGCCATTCTTACCTCCGAATCGAAATAGCGACTCGAACTCAGCCCTCCTCCGGCAGGAAGGTGTTGGCCAGCACGCCCAATCCGGGGATGGTGATCTCCACACAATCCCCGGCTTTGAGCGGGCCTACTCCGGCAGGCGTTCCGGTCAGCACCAGGTCGCCGGGCTCCAGAGTCATAACAGCGCTGATGTAGCTGAGCAGTTTGGGAATCGGGAAGATGAAGTCCTGGGTCGAGCCATGCTGGCGCAATTCGCGATTCACGAGCGTCTCCAGAATGAGTCCGGTTTCGGGATCCAGTTCGTCGCTCACCACAGGACCCACGGGGCAAAAACTGTCGAAGCCCTTGGCGCGGGTCCACTGGCCGTCCTTCTCTTGCAAATCACGGGCGGTCACGTCGTTGGCCAGCGTGTAGCCGCGCACTGCCTGTCGCCAAGCTTCTTCTTTGAGATTGCGCGTGCGGCGTCCCATCACCAGCGCCAGTTCGCCTTCATAGTCCACGCGAGCCGAAGCGGCGGGCATGCGCACCACGCCTCCGGGATTATTCAGCGCCGACACCGGCTTGAGAAAGATCAGCGGCTCGGCAGGCATCTCGTGCCCCAACTCCTTCACGTGGTCGCGATAGTTGCGCCCCACGCAAACGATCTTCGACGGCGTAACCGGCGCCAGCAGCTCGGCGGCGTTCAGAGGCATGGGCTCAAAGTTAAAGCTCCAGGATGTTTCACGTCCATACACCAGCCGGAAGCCGCGGTCCTCCTCGGGAGCTTCGATCAGGCGCATGATCCACGGCTCGCCCTCGCGATCTTCCACCGCGCCATAGTGAATTTGATTCTCGAAGAGAAAGCGGCAATATTTCATGGCAACTCCTACCTGCGCGGCAAAAGCCGTCAGGGATTGGGAACGGACTCCTCGGTCTCCGCCGAGCGGGCGCTTTCGTTTCCGCCCTGGGAGATGGCACTGACGGCGTAGCGGTAGCTGTGGCCGGGTTGGACCTGCGCATCGTGGAAGGCCGGAGGAACCAGCGGCCCGGCAGGCGAGATGCGCTGCCACTCTCCATCACCTTCACGGCGATAGACAACGTATCCGGCAAGGTCGGCGTCGGTGACTGGCTGCCAGCTTAAATCGATCGCGTTCCCCTTGCCGTTATCGCCCGTGGTGGCGACGGCGGCCAAACCGGTGGGCACGGCGGGAGGAAAGATGTCCCGAACCTCGACGCGCACCGGCGCTGAAAACTCGCCGGCAAGTTCCAGCGTGTTGTCCTCCACCGTGACCCGCGCCACGCGCTGAGCGCGGTATTCATAGACCTGGCCGAAGCGGATGCTGCTATCCAGGGCGCGACAGCTTCCCTTGCCTGCTTCCCGCGCGCAGGAGTCCACCAGCAGGTTCTGCTCTACCGGCTCTGGCTGGGGCGTCAGTAGTCCCTGTTGACCTTGTTGATGTTTGGCAGGCGGAGGATTCAGCAGATTGCGGCGCAACCGTATTTCCTGAGTAGCGGCCTCCAAATGCGTCCAGCGCAATTCAACTCCGGTCTTGCGAATCTCGGCGCTGAGACCAGCCACTGGCGCGGGCGCTTCCCCGGCCAGCACCACGGCAGCGTTCGACAGCCCCGCCGAACGGCCGTTGTGGTTTCTCAATTCGACGAAGTAACTGAGCGGGCGCGGCTCTCCGGCGGCCAGATCAGCAGGCAGCATCTCAGTAAATGAGCCTGCTGCTCCAGGAGCGACCGATAGTCCGCCACCAGCCGCAATGCAGTTGCCTGCGTTCTCCTTGCGGCAGATGAATCCAGCGACGTTGCCCTTCAGCAGCAGCTTGTCCGTGCTCTTTTTGGGCATGGTCCAGGTAAGCGTCACCTGGTTGCCCATACGGCTGGCGGCCAGGTCTGCCACCGGGACCGGCAGCTTCAGCGAGGGTGGTTGCGGCGCGGCCGGCGTTCCGCAACCGGCCAGCATCAGCCCTGCGGCCAGCGCGGCGGCCAGGCCCGCGGCAGCCAGCCCGGCTACAGCCAGCCTGGCCGCAGAAGTTTTCGGTAACGCGGCGCTTTTCATTCTGTCGTTCATACTCATCGCCCTCTCAGTCTAGAGCATTGCCCGGGATCCTGCGTTTTATTCTAGTTCCGAGCAGGTCGCTGCTCCCTGTTGGTCGCATCGACTTAAATGTCGTGCCTTGGGAATAGACCAACCCCGGCAATGCTGTAACGGAGCAGCGCGGCGGTGGCTACGAAAGATGTTGGCGAAAGCATCCCCGGCGGGAGAGAAGCGCCAAAGCGTAAAATCCATCTTGAATGCATGAACTTTCCATCGTGTCCAGCATTGTGGAGACAGTGACCGAAACGCTGGCGGCTTTGCCAGATGCGCAGAAGGGCGCGCGGGTGCTCGAGGTTAGGCTGCGCGTGGGAGCGCTGGCCTCGGTGATTACCGAGTCGCTGGAGTTCTGCTGGGGCATTGCCAGCGAGGGAACGCCGCTGGAGGGTTCGCGGCTGGTGATCAACCTGCTGCCGGTGGTGGTGCATTGCGCGCTCTGCGGCCAGGATGTCGAGCTGGAGGGTGTGCAAAGCTTTCGCTGCCCGCGTTGTGGCGAGCCGTGCAGCGATATGCGCCAGGGCCGCGAGCTGGAAATTGATTCGATAGAGATTGAGGACGGCGAGGTGAAGCAATGACATTACAGATTTTGGTGTCGCTATGACGACACGTATTGTCGAGTTGCGACGGGGAATTCTGAAAAAAAACGATGAGCTGGCTGCCGGGCTGCGGGCCAGCTACACGGCCGCCGGCGTGTTGGTGCTGAACCTGGTCTCCAGTCCCGGCACGGGCAAAACCGCCTTCCTGGAGCGGACGCTGAAGGCGTTGAAAGCGCGAGGTTTACGGGTGGCAGCGCTGGTCGGCGATCTGGAAACCGACAACGACGCCCGGCGGCTGGCCGCAAGCGGCGCTCCGGTCCGCCAGATCAATACCCACGGCATCTGCCACCTTGACGCGGAGATGATTAGCAAGAACATCAACGATTGGAAGAGCGTGACGCTAGGTGGGTTGGACTATCTATTTATCGAGAATGTGGGTAATTTGGTGTGCCCCTCCAGCTACGATCTGGGCGAGAAGATTCGCGTGGTTCTGCTCAGCGTGACCGAGGGCGAGGATAAGCCGTTGAAGTACCCCACGCTCTTCAACTCTGCCGACGCCGCTGTGATTACCAAGATGGACATCGCCGAGGCGTGCGGCTTCGACCGGGAGCTGGCGCTCAAGAATATCAATGAGATACGGCCGGGAATACGGATTTTTGAGACTTCGGCCAAGTCCGGCGCGGGGATGGAAGAGTGGCTGGGGTACCTGACGGAGGCGCGGGGTGTGCGGAATTGAGCACCTACTTTTACGTGATTTAAATCACCCCAAACGCACCCCAAACCCGGCATAATAGAGGAACCATGTGTCTAGCGATTCCGGGAAAAGTTGAGGAAATCATTACCGAGGGCGATCTGCGCATTGGGCGGGTGAACTTTGGCGGCATCGTCAAGCGCGTCTGCCTGGACTACGTGCCGGAGGTTCAGGTGGGTGACTATACCATTGTCCACGTTGGCTTTGCGCTCTCCAAGATCGACGAAGAGACTGCCCTTCAGACGCTGGAGGACTTCCGCGCGATGGGCATGCTGGACCAGGAACTGGCCAGCGAGGAAGAGGCATTTGCGCGGGCGGCAGCGGCGCCGCAGTCGGCTTGCCCGAATGGAAGCTGCACCAGCAAATGAAGTACCTCACCGAATTCCGCAACGGCGAGATCGCGCAGAGGATGGCGCGGGAGATCACCACTGTCACGACGCGGCCGTGGAAGATCATGGAGGTCTGCGGCGGGCAGACGCACTCGATCATAAAAAATGGAATTGACCAGATGCTGCCGGCCGGAATCGAGATGATTCATGGGCCGGGCTGCCCGGTGTGCGTGACGCCACTGGAGTTGATTGACAAGGCGCTGGCCATCGCCGCGCAGCCCGGCGTCATTTTCTGCTCCTTCGGCGATATGCTGAGAGTCCCCGGCACCGAGGGCGATTTATTTCAAGTGAAGGGCGCGGGCGGCGACGTGCGCGTGGTTTACTCGCCGCTGGATGCCGTCGAGCTGGCCGTTAAAAATCCTGACAAGCAAGTGGTTTTTTTCGGAGTGGGTTTCGAAACTACGGCTCCGGCCAACGCGATGAGCGTGCACTTGGCCAAGCGGCGCGGGTTGAAGAATTATTCTCTGCTGGTTTCTCATGTTTTAGTACCGCCAGCGATTGAAGCCATCCTGAGCGCGCCCGACCGCAGGATCGACGGCTTTCTTCTGGCGGGACATGTCTGCAGCGTGATGGGCTACTGGGAGTATCCGCCACTGGCAGCCAAATACAAGGTTCCGATGGTGGTGACGGGCTTTGAGCCGCTCGATTTGCTCGATGGGATTCGACGCTGTGTGATTCAACTGGAGGCCGGGCGGCACGAGGTCGAAAACGCATACGAGCGCATCGTCACCTTTGATGGCAACAAGGCCGCGCAGAAGCTGCTGACTGAGGTCTTCGAGGTAACCGACCGTGCCTGGCGCGGCATCGGCGTAATTCCGAAGAGCGGTTGGCGGTTGAGCGAGCCTTATCGCGAGTTCGATGCCGAGCTGCGCTTTCAGATTTCCGGCATTCGTACACAGGAGTCGCCGCTTTGCCGCTCCGGAGACGTGCTGCGCGGGGTCATCAAGCCCTCCGAGTGCGCCGCCTTCGGCAAGCAATGCACACCACGCCATCCGCTGGGCGCGACGATGGTTTCGAGCGAAGGCGCTTGCGCAGCCTACTACAACTACGGGCGGTTCTTGTCAGCGGAGGAGTTGGCTGGCGCGGGAAGCGGCATGACGGGAGTTGCAAATGGGTAAACAAAACCGGAGAAAATTTTTTGATTTGAAGGAGTACGACTTTCACCGTGCCGTAAAAATACCAGAGAAGATTTTATTCTTATTGATTTTTTCAATTGTTGCCTACGCGAGCATTTCACTTGCCGCGTCTCCAAATCCGTATCCGAACGAGCTAATAGGGTACCGATTCTACTCAAAATATATGGCCCCACTGCGGCCTAACATTTCTGATCTGAAAACAGTCGTTCGCGTTATGGGGTCTGATGAGGGCCTGCAACTGAAAGACTGGCGAATCCTTCCGTTATACTCTTGCCCAGACCCTACAACAACTTGCTCCACTCCAAACAGGTTAGCCAGTATTGATGTATCACCGAAGCACAGAGTTTCGATGCTGGGCGTGAAATTTTCTCCAGAGTTCATACATAGCTATGGCGGCGTATCCGAGATCAATATTACTTGTGACGTGTACAAGGATAATTTTGGATTGGAGTACTGGATTTACTCAGCAGACTTTGCTTCTGGGAAGAAAGGAGATCTATTGAGAATTGTGTACGGTCCAAATAAGCAAATAGAGCAAAAAACAGACAGCTCGCAATGACCAGATCAAAGTTCAAGAAAATGTTGATGATCAGAAGTATAAATCTTTGTTTTTGCACGAAACCGTTGTCAAATGTATAAGAGGAGCAAAATGTCTTACACCACCGCTGCACCCGATTTCTCCAACTGGTCCTGTCCCCTTCCCCTGGCGGACTACCCCACGATCGTGATGGGCCACGGCGGAGGCGGCAAGCTGGGCAACGAACTGGTGGAGCATCTGTTTCTGCCTGCCTTTCGTAATCCGGAGCTGGAAAACCTCGGCGACGCGGCGGTGCTTGAATTAGGCGGCAGCAAAGTTGCCATAAGCACTGATTCTTATGTCGTGCAACCATTGTTTTTTCCCGGCGGCTCCATCGGTGAGCTGGCGGTCAACGGAACGATCAACGATCTGGCTGTCTCCGGCGCTGAGCCGAAGTTTCTGAGCGCCAGCTTCATCATGGAAGAAGGTTTTCCACTGGCGCAGTTGGCGGCCATTGTGGAGGCGATGGCCAAGGCCGCGGCCACGGCGGGCGTAAAAATCGTCACCGGCGACACCAAGGTCGTGGAGCGCGGACACGGCGACGGCTGTTATATCAACACGGCGGGCATTGGTCTCGTTCGGCCAGGAATCACGGTCGGCCCGCATCGCGCCCAGCCAGGCGACGCGATCCTCATCTCCGGAACCATCGGCGACCACGGCATGGCCATCATGAGCGTGCGCGAAGGGCTGGAGTTTGAGAGCCAGATTCGCTCCGATTGCGCCGCGCTCAACGGGATGATCGCCGAGGTGCTGGCGGCCGAAGGCGCGGCCATTCACGCCATGCGCGACCCCACGCGCGGCGGCCTCGCCTCCACATTGAATGAAATTGCCCATTCCTCCGGCGTCGGCGTGGAGATCGACGAGCCCAGCCTGCCGGTGCGCCCTGAAGTGCAATCCGCCTGCGAACTGCTCGGACTCGACCCGGTCTACGTGGCCAACGAGGGCAAAGCCGTGTTTTTTGTCGCGCCCCAGGCCGCCGAGACAATTCTCAAAGTCCTGCGCGCTCATGCGCTGGGACGCGATGCCGCCCGCATCGGCCGCGTAACCGCCGATCATCCTCGAATGTTAATAGCCCGCACCGGCCTGGGCGCCAACCGCGTGATTCCTATACAGATTGGCGAGCAGTTGCCGCGTATTTGCTAGGTTTTCTTGATTACAGCTTCCCACCCCCGCGCCGGAATCATGGGACTATGCCAACCCGGTGCCCCTTCTATTGTTGAATTATTGCAATAACTTAAAGCAAACCCGGTGTTGCGGGAGTAGAAGCGGGGAAGAGGCTGAATGCAGAACGGAGACAGACGAAGAGTTGTGCTATTCGACGATTTTGCACAGGTTTTTCACAAAATTAAAAGTATTTTCGATTTATTGAATACTATCAGGAGATATGTGAGCAAAAGTGAACAGACCCACCTGCTAAATCCGGCGAGATTATAGAAAACTTGTGTCATTGTGCTCGAACCTGGGGTAAGAAAGGCGGTGCGCTTCGGTATCTCAACGGAAATACCCCGGGCCAAATCGTGGAAGGGGACAGATCGATCGGATGGCGGATGTAACTCAGATAAAGTTTGATCCGGCAGCTTTCCTGGCAGAAGCCGGGCTGGGGCGAAGAATTGTGCGATTGAAGCCCAAAGAGGCTTTTTTCACGCAGGGCGATGCGGCCGATTGCGTCTTTTATATACAGAGCGGTCGAGCGAAACTCACGGTAATCTCCAAAGAGGGTAAAGAGGCGACCATCGCGCTACTTTCGGCAGGCAACTTTATAGGCGAGGAGTCGATGGCGGGAACGCCGGGGTTGCGCATGGCCACGGCCACGGCCGTTACACAGTGCTCCGCTCTTAAAATTGAGCGGTCAGAGATGATTCGCGTGATGCACGAGGAGCACGCCTTCAGTGATCTGTTTCTGAAGTTTCTGCTGGAGCGCAGCATGAGAACCCAGGCGGACCTGGTGGATCAGCTCTTTAATTCCAGCGAGAAACGGCTGGCGCGTATTCTGCTCTTAATGGCGGATTTCGGGCAACCCGGCGAACCGGAGTCTCTGATTCCGAAGATTTCGCAGGAGACTCTGGCTGAGATGATCGGGACAACGCGGTCGCGAGTCAGCTTCTTCATGAATCGCTTTCGCAAGCTTGGCTTTATCGACTACAATGGCGGCATAAAAGTACACAAATCCCTATTAAATGTGGTTCTACACGACTAAACAGCCTTCCCTCGCCGGCAAGCATTCACAGACACCGAAAACAAATCCTGCGGCCCTCACCGAGAGCCTCAGGATTGCGGAGAGAAACATAAACACAGACTGGGAATGATCTATATGTACATCAACCAACTTGCCAGGAGCATCCGCCCATGCATCGTGCGAACCCCGGCGAGTGAAGTAAAGAAGCCCCGTTGCACAGAGTGGCAAACTATCCGCCCTTTGTGGCAAACTATCCGCCCTTTCATACCCTGCGCTTTACTTGCTCAAATCTGCGAAACCCCACACACTGTGGAGCGTAGACTCTTATACCAAGTGCGTCTGAGCAATTTTGCACACTTTCTATAAAATATTTGCTGACCCTGCGTGGACGGCTCTCCCCCTGTTGTGGCGAGAAATCTGCCTTGCCGTGCTACCCTTCCGGGTGGAGCAATAACGGGAGGTACTCATGCGTATTTCTTGGCCGCAACTAGCCGCCCACGGATTCAGCGCCATCGTATTCAGTATTGGGTTGACCGCGCAGACAACGGCGCCTGCGGGTCAGGCCGCGAAACCCGCCGCGGCAGCAGTAGTTTCCCGGCCGGCGATGCCTGCACAGGCTGCCGGGGAAGTCAATAACCCGGTAGCCGACCCAAGGGCCGTAGTCACCATGGGCAATGCGCGCTTTACCGTGCTGACGCCGGAACTAATCCGCATGGAGTGGGCGGCGGACGGCAAGTTTGAGGACCACGCCTCGTTTGTGTTTCTGAATCGAAGGCTGCCGGTGCCGAAGTTTGAGGCCAACCGGTCTGTAAGCGGTAGCGCCGTTTCCATTGATACCTATCTACAATCACCACTCAGAGAAGCGCTCACGCTTACCTATGTACCCACAGGCGACGGGCGGTTTACGCCGGAGAACCTTTCCATCGAAATGACCGTTGATGGCAAGCCCGTGATCTGGCATCCGGGCCTCGCCGACCCGCAAAATCTGCTGGGAACCACGCGCACGCTGGATGGCGCGTTGGGTAGCCAGACCAAGGAGCCCATTGAGCCGGGCCTGGTTTCGCGCTCCGGTTGGGCGCTGGTGGACGACTCCACAAGGCTGCTCTTTGATTCGGCGGACTTCAGCTTCCGGCAGGGCGAAAAAAGTCCCTGGCCGTGGGTCGTCGAGCGGCCCACAGGCGAGCGCCCCGGAGCCTATCAGGACTGGTACTTCTTCGGCTACGGCCACGATTACAAGAAGGCGCTGGGCGACTTTGTGCGCGTGGCTGGGCGCATTCCGCTGCCGCCGCGCTTTGCCTTTGGGGCGTGGTGGTCGCGCTACTGGGATTACAGCGATCAGGAACTCGATGAGTTGGTGCGCGGCTTCCACGAGAACGATGTGCCGCTGGACGTTCTGGTGATCGACATGGGCTGGCACATCAGCAAAGAGCAGCTTCTGGCCGCGGGCGAGGTGGATCAATCGGGCCATGATCTGGGCTGGACCGGCTACACCTGGAACAAGGTGCTCTTCCCTGACCCCGATGATTTTCTGGCAAGACTGCACGCCGAGGGGCTGAAGACAACGCTCAATCTGCATCCGGCTTCGGGCGTGCAGCCCTGGGAGGCAGCCTACCCCGCCATGGCCAAAGCGATGGGCATCGATCCGGCGACCAGGAAATACGTGCCCTTCGACATCACCGATAAGAAGTACGCGACGAATTACATGAATCTGCTGCATCATCCGCTGGAGCGGCAGGGCATCGACTTCTGGTGGCTGGACTGGCAGCAGGAGCAGCGCACAAAGATTCCCGGCGTGATGCCTACCTGGTGGCTGAACTACGTTCACTTTACCGACCAGCAGCGCGAGGGCAAGAGGCCGCTGCTCTTCCATCGCTGGGGCGGGCTGGGCAATCACCGCTACCAGATCGGTTTCTCCGGCGACACCATCTCGGTGTGGGATTCGCTGGCCTTCCAGCCGTGGTTCACGGCCACGGCGGCCAACGTGGGCTATGCCTATTGGAGCCACGACATCGGCGGCCACATGCCCGGAGCCGTGGAGCCGGAACTCTTTACCCGCTGGGTACAGTTTGGCGCCTTCAGTCCTATTCTGCGCACCCACACCACCAAAAACCCGGAAACCGAGCGCCGCGTCTGGGCCTATCCAGAGCCTTACTCGTCCATCCTGCGCTCCACCTTCCAGCTTCGCTACGCGCTGGAGCCTTATCTCTACACCGAGGCGCGCCGCACCTACGACACTGGCGTAGCCTTCTTCCGACCGCTCTACTACGACTGGCCTCAGGAAGCTGCCGCTTACACGAGCAAGGGCGAGTACATCTTTGGCGACCAGATGCTGGTGGCCCCGGTCACCGCTCCCGCCGACAAAGTGAGCAACCTTGCAACGGAAACCGTCTGGCTGCCCCAGGGTGAGTGGATCGAGTGGCCGACGGGCAAGCACCTGACCGGCCCGGCCACGTTCGAGCGCAGCTTCTCCATTGAGCAGACGCCCGTCTACATGCGCACCGGAGCGATTGTCCCCATGCAGCCACCGATGCGCTATACCGGCGAAAAGCCCGTGGACCCGCTGATCGTGAATGTGTGGCCGCTCGCGCCGGGGACGAATTCGAGCTACTCGGTGTACGAGGACTCCGGCGTCTCGGTCGACTACCAGCGCGGCGTCTTTGCCCGCACGCCAATCAAAGCTACACAAACACCCGGACCGAATTCTGACACGCTACGCGTGGAGATCGGCCCGGTTCAGGGCGGCTATCCCGGAATGTTGAAGACCCGCGCCTACGAGCTGCGCCTGCCCGCCGACTGGCCGCCCACCGCGGTCACAGTCAACGGCGTTGCGGTGAAGCGCGCCGGCCCAACGGGCAAGGGAGGATGGTCCTTCGAGGGCAACACGCTGACCACCGTGATTCCCGTGCCCAGCCAGAGCCTCGCATCCGAAGTGACGGTCGTGGTGCGCCGTGCCCCCGGCCTCACTGCCCGCCGCAATGAGTTGGACGGCTTTGCCGGAGCCATGACCCGTCTGCGCGGCGCTTACGACGCCATGCACCAGACCTGGCCCGTCTCCGATCCGCCCGATGTGCTCGTAGACGCCATGCAGACCGGCGACCGGCTCAGTTACCACCCTGAAAATGCGCAGCAGGAGATAGCCCGCTTCCACGATCTGCTGCCCAAAGCGCAGGAAGCAATCGCCGGAATCCACGCAACCTTCGCGCAGCGCATGGAAGAGTACGCCAAATGGCTGATGGCCAGCAATTGGCGGCCTGCGATCGCGGACATGGAGGCCCAGAAGCAGCGCCACCTCGATGCCGTCGACCGGGCCGAACGTCTGGCGGCGGAGGCGTGCAAGTAAGCTGGCCTAGGGGCGCGGAGTTTGCGATTGCTCTCCGCGCGCCGCGTTTTCCTGACCCGCGCTGAGCATGTTGGCCAGCAACCGGTATGCGCCCTGCACTAACTCCGGAAGCTGGCGATAGAGCGCATAGGCGACGTAGATATACGTTCCCTTGCCGGGATGCGCCACCAACAGGCCGCCGCGTTGCGCATCCTGGCCGAGATCGGCGGTCTCGGTCAGCGCTGTGTAATGCGCGTCCCAGCTATCCAGAAATGAGTGGCCGCGCTCCTCGACCCAGCCGTCGAAGTCCGCATTGCCGATGACATTGGGCCAGTTAAGCAAGGGATGCGCCGGCTCCAGCAGCTTCACCGGAGCAGTCTCGTCCACCACGCGCTCCATTCGTCTCAGCGCCAGCGGAAACGGCGCGGGGAAGTTTCCGCTCTGGTACTGCACAATCAGCGTCCCGCCGCGGCGGACAAACTCGTCGAGCCTCGGCTGTGCCGCGGCCAGCTCCGGGCGCGCCGAGTAGGTGCGAATGCCGATGACGATCACGTTCCATGCGGAGAGATCTCCCGAGGCCAGATCCGCAGCGGTAAGCAGATGCACCACGCCGCCCAGCCCCTCGATAGCTTCGGGAACCAAATCGCCGGTGCCCATCACGTAGCCGATGCGCAGCCCGGCGGCGAGCTTCACGTCCACCTTGCGCGTTTTTAACTGCGCAAGTTTGTACTGGTTGTAGGGCCGCAACCCGCTGTAGCCCACGCTCCGCCAACCGGTCTTGTACTCGTGACCGCCCGAGCGGGCAACGGCTTCAATGCTGTAGGTCCCTGGCCCCACTCCAACCCGCGTAACAGTGCGAACTACGCCTTCGAGGCTGTATGTGCCCAACTCCTGCGTCGTCGGAGTAATGGAGAAAACAAGAGGCTCCGTATCTCCGGCGCTAGCCAGAAAAAAGTTCGCCTTCGCAGGTTCAGAGTGCAATCCAGCGGGAAGTTTCAACTCGACAGTGCCTTCGGCTGCGGCTTGGGCGTGCACGGTTACACGCACGGGTAGCGCTGAGCCGTCCAGCGGCAGGATGCGCGCTTCCGGCTCCGTGCGCACGCCGATGGCCGGCGTCACCACCAGCGGCTCATAGACGCCGCCGACGCCGGGAACACGGGCCATCGTTTGCACCACTTTACCGATGCGAATCGGCAGTCCGTCAAAGGTGAACTCCGCCCATGCCGCCAGCGGATACGGCGCAAAGGAGCGCAAGCGCCACTCCGGATGAGTAAGGTCGTAGTAGGGCTGCTCGATGGAGGGGCGGGTGAAGTAGGGCTGCGTGGGCTCGGCGTTTGCGGCGGCATGAACGCGAAAGATCGAATCGGCAACCAGCGCTGAAGGGTAATTTTCAAGGGGCAGCTTCTCAGCCTTCCACGGATCGCCGCTGCGGCTCTCCATCCAGACACGGCTCAGCTTCGCCTCATTCCACCAAGTTTGCGCGGTATGAATGCGTACGCTGAACTCTTCGCCGGGGGTGACGCTGCGTGGAGTTTCGTCAACGCCAGCGCCTCGCGGGCCTGAATCCTCTACCTTTTCGGACTTCGTGGTGAAGGCGATCAGATCGAGATTGAGAAGCTCCTTGAAAGCGTCTTGAAATTCGTCGATCTTGGTATCGAGTTCAAAGAGAATGGATGCTTTTGAACGTGCGTCGAAATTGCTAGAGGCCACCCGTAAGCGGAGGTTGATGGTTTGCTTGTAGACTAAGGCCATCTTATGCGCAACAACAAGGCGATGAGCGAAATCGCTTTGATTCATTCCCAGCTCTTTAGCACGATCAATGCCAGCCGCAATCTGTTGCAGTTGCTCGGTGAGCCACTTGGGAGGTGCTCCCGATGCGAGTTGTGCCAAATCCTCGATTCGGGTGTGTATGAGTACAAAACGGTTAGCGAATAGGCTGCTGCGCTCTGAATAGACTCTTGGAGGAATTTTCGCGTTGGGCGCAACCGCCCACAGGTGATAGCTGGTCGACGCCGGACCGCTCAGTGTGGGATTGGCCCCGCCGTTCTGCGACTTCTGTTGACCCCAGCCCTCACGCGCAATCTGCACCGGGCTGCGTCCCAGCACCGGGTCCAGAGAGCCCACCTGAATCGTTACGTCAGTCGAAGGCGCGCCCTCGATCCATTCGCCGGTCACGTAATTCTTAAAGCGCGCAGGAGCCCACTTGCCAGTGGCGTAGTCGAACATCTTGCCGTCTTCGATGCGCGCAAAGGGCGTCCTGGAGTAGACGGCCAGCGGCTGCCAGGGCTGCAAGCCGTCTTTGAGTTGCTCAGGAAAGACAGACGGGTTGCCGGCCGCCTTGAAAACCTCCTGCGCAATCTCGCCGGAGACCTGGTGGTGTCCGTGTCCGTCGGTGATGCCGCCGACGAAGGTGGAGACTATCACCTGCGGCCGCTCGCGCCTTACCGCCAGCACCGCATCATATAAAACACGGTCGTGGCCCCATTTGGCGAAGGACTCCTCTTGCGTTTTGGAGAAGCCGAAGTCCGCCTCCGTGCCCCAGAGCTGTTTTGCGCCGTAGTATTCGCTGGCCTTGAGCAGTTCGCTGGTGCGGATGAGGCCGAGCGCGTCGTATGCGTCGGCCGACAGGGCGTTTTGCCCTCCCTCGCCTCGGGTCAGCGTCAGCAGCGACGCACGCACGCCCAGACCGCGCGAAAGGTAGGTCAGCAGCGCGCCGTCTTCGTCGTCCGGATGCGCCACGATCATCATCACGCTGGCGGTGGTGAAGAGGCGCTTTAGCGATTGCTCCAGAGCCGCTGCGCCGCGATCCTCCGGTAAGGGCAGCGCAATCTCGCTGGGCTCGGGAAGCGGAACCAGCGCCATCTCGTCGGTCTGAGACGCGGGTTGTTGCGCTATCTGTTGCGCCGCCAGGCGAATCACACATGCCAGCATTACCCCGGCAAAAACCGCACCCGTTACTGCTCGTTGAACTCGATTAGCAAAAATCATACTTCCCGTCAGTGTACAATCCGGGGAGCGAAACTGCCTCATGCCCCTCGCCTCCTCCATCCCCGTCGCCACCCTCCAGCGCCGCATCGGCCTGCGCTCCGCCGTGGCCTTCAACATGCTGGAGATGATCGGGGTCGGCCCCTTCATCACGCTGCCGTTGGTCATCGCCGCGGCGGGCTACCGGCTTTCGGTATGGGCCTGGGTGCTGGGCGCGGTCATCGCCGTGGCCGACGGTCTGGTCTGGGCCGAGCTGGGCGCGGCGTTTCCCCGTGCCGGCGGCTCTTATGCTTTTTTGCGCGAGATCTACGGCCCCCAGCGCGCCGGCAACTGGCTCAGCTTTCTCTACGTCTGGCAGATGAGCTTCACCGCGCCGCTGGCCATCGCCTCCGGTTGCATCGGCCTCTCCAGCTTTCTGGCCTGGTTCTGGCCGGGGCTGGACAAAGATGTATTTCCTGCTTTCCACTATCATCTAATCGTTTTCAATTTCCATGGACTACAACTGCCTCTTTCTCTTTCAATCTATTTCCATTACTCCAACCTCGCCGCAGCCGCCGCTTGCCTGCTGGTCACTGCGCTGCTCTATCGCAATCTCAGTTCCATTACGCGGCTGGCCTGGCTGCTTTTTGCCGGGGTGCTGGCGGCCATCGCCGGGGTCATCGTCTCCGGCTTTGCGCACGGCTGGCAGATGCCCGCCTCACCCGCGCTCACACTTCCCACCGCGCTTGGCGGTTTGGCCCAGGCCACTCTGCTGACCACTTACTGCTACTGGGGCTACTACAACATCTGCTTCCTTGGCGGAGAGGTGCGCAGGCCGGAGCGGACGATTCCGCGCGCGATTCTGCTGTCGGTCCTGTTCGTCGCGGCCTTTTACGTCGCCATGAACCAAGCCTCGCTGCCTGCGATGCACGATTTTGGACGCGATGCCGCCGCGCACGTCACCGCAGGCGAAGCCGTCCGCCTGCAACTGGTGGCCGACATCGCACGGTCCGCCTTTGGCGGCGTCGCCGGCCGCCTGATGGCCGCACTCATCATCTGGACCGCATTCGCTTCGGTCTTCTCATTGCTGCTAGGCTACTCGCGCGTGCCCTACGCCGCCGCCCGCGACGGCAATTACTTCCGCTTTCTCGCCGCCCTTCACCCGCGCTACAACATTCCCCACCGCTCGCTGGTAGCCCTCGGAGTGGTCGCCACATTCTTTTGTTTTTTCTCGCTGGCGCAGGTCATCACTATGCTGGTCATCACCCGCATCCTGCTGCAATTTTTCCCGCAACACATGGGCGTGATTTTGCTCCGCATCCAGCGGCCTGAGTTGGCGCGGCCCTTCAAGATGCCGCTCTATCCCCTGCCTCCTCTGGTAGCCATCGCCGGATTCGTCTTCATGCTGGTCAATCGCAGCCACGCCCTCGAAGGCCTGGAAATTGCCGCCGCTATCGCAGTTTCCGGCACATTGATCTACTTCATTCGCGCACGCCTTCTTGGCCAATGGCCTTTCGCATTGAGACGGTAAGCGCATGGCATGAGAGGCTTGTGTTACTCGAATTGCAACGAAATCTGCACTACCGGGCGATAACTCTTGCGATGCAGCGGCGTCGGCCCCAGCCGGGCCAGAGCAGCTATATGCTCCAGCGAGCCATAGCCCTTGTGCCGCGCAAGACCGTAGCCGGGATACTGTGCGTCCATCTCAACCAGCAACCGGTCACGATAAACCTTGGCCAGCACGCTGGCCGCAGCTATCGAAAAACTGATCCCATCGCCCCGGATGACGGCCCTCTGCGGGCAATCCCAATCAATCGTGTCGCGGCCGTCAATGAGCAGAAAATCCGGGTTGAGCACCAGTTGCTCCACGGCACGGCGCATGGCCAGTAGCGACGCCCGGCGAATATTGATGCGGTCGATGGTCTCCGCGTTCACTTCGGCAATAGCAAAAGCAACGGAGTTCATACGAATCGCCGCGTCCAACTCGATGCGCTTTTTCTCCGAGAGCTTCTTGGAATCGGTCAGGCCTAGCAGACGGCAACCCTTGGGAAGAATGACAGCGGCAGCGACCACCGGTCCGAAGAGCGGCCCGCGACCTACTTCGTCCACTCCGGCGATGCGCCGCGCTCCGCGCCTGCGCGCGGCCTCTTCCAGCGTCCATCCGCAAACCGGAGCCTTGGCCATGCTTTCAGTATAGAAAGGTGCTGGCAGTTCCGCGAAGGCTTCAAATGTGCGGCCCACCTCGAAACCTCCCACCCTGCTGGAGTAATCTGGTTGCTCAGGAGATATTGTCGAAGATGCTCAAGCTGTGCCGCTTTTCCTTCATCGTTCTGGCCGTTTTTGCGCTTCCTGCCGCGCTGCTCCGCGCCCAGCCCGCGGCCCCCGCCGCGCCCCAGGAAGATTACGTCCGCGCTCACTACACCAAGTACGAGTTCCGCATTCCCATGCGCGACGGCAAGCGGCTGTTTACCGCAGTCTATGTGCCCAAGGATGCCGCCGCCGGCCCCTATCCCTTCCTCATGGACCGCACCCCCTATAGCGTCGCTCCCTACGGCGAAGACCAGTATCCCCGCCTTTTGGGCCCGTCCGAGGAGTTTGAGAAAAGCGGCTACATCTTCGTCTACCAGGACGTGCGCGGACGCTGGATGAGCGAGGGGGAGTATCAGGAGATGCGTCCGCACATCGACGACAAAAAGTCGCCCGCTGACGTGGACGATTCTTCCGACACCTACGACACCATCGAGTTTCTGCTTAAACACGTCGCCAACAACAACAGCAAGGTGGGCATCTGGGGAATCTCTTATCCTGGCTTCTACACCTCAGCATCCATCATCGACTCGCACCCCGCGCTGGCAGCCGCCAGCCCGCAGGCGCCCATGACCGACCTCTTCCTGGGCGACGACGCCTATCACGGCGGTGCCTTCATGCTAAGCGCCAACTTCAGCTTCTACGCCTTTTTTAAGCCGCAGGAGAAGCCGCAGACCCCCAAACCATCCATTCCCTTCGACTACGGCACGCCCGACAGTTACAAGTTCTATCTCAACGCCGGAAATATCGCTAATCTGTATCTCAAAGGCTCCAACTGGCTCTTCAACGACCAGGCCCGGCACGACACCTACGACCGTTACTGGCAGGCCCGCGACCTCTCGCGCCACATGAAGAACGTGCGCTGCGCGGTGCTGGTGGTGGGCGGATGGTATGACGCCGAGGATTTGAGCGGACCTTACAAGACCTTCTATGCCATCAACAACTTCAACCCCAAGACGCCCGCCACGCTGGTCGAAGGCCCCTGGGTGCATGGCGGCTGGGCACGCGGCGACGGCTCCCACCTGGGCGATGTGCAATTCAATGCAAAAACCGCCGAGTACTTCCGCCTCAACGTGCAGTTTCCTTTCTTTGAGTACTATCTGAAAGGCAAAGGAAAAGAACTGCCGCACGCTGTGGTCTTCGAGACGGGCGCGAACGTGTGGCGCAGTTTTGATTCCTGGCCTCCCAAGGCAGCCCAGCCCAAAACGCTTTACTTTCATGCCGGCGGCAGGCTGAGCTTCGATCCGCCTACCGAGCAGAGCGGCGTGGATGAATATGTCAGCGATCCCAGCCATCCCGTCCCGTTTGTGGGCTACACCACAGACACTGTTCCGCAGCGCTACATGGTGGATGACCAGCGTTTCGCCAGTTACCGGCCCGATGTGCTGATCTACCAGACCGAGCCATTGGAAGAAGATGTGACCATCGCCGGGCCCATCTCGCCGCGGCTCAAGATCGCCAGCTCCGGCACGGACTCCGACTTCGATGTGAAGCTCATTGACGTCTACCCGGAGGACTACCCCGACCCAGATAACTCGCTTACCAGCAACAAGCGCATTCTCGACGCGCCGCCGCTGCACATGGGCGGCTATCAACAACTGGTGCGCGGGGAACCCTTCCGCGCGAAGTTCCGTAACAGTTGGGAGAAGCCTGAGCCGTTAACGCCCGGCAAAGAAACCGAAATCGACTTCACCATGCCCGATCTCTTCCACACCTTTCGCCGCGGCCACCGTATTATGGTCCAGGTGCAGAGTTCCTGGTTCCCGCTGACCGATCGCAATCCGCAAACCTTCACCGACATTCCCAACGCGAAGCCGGAGGAGTTCCAGAAAGCCACCGAGCAAATCTACCGTCAGAAGGACGCCGCGTCAGGCGTAGAGGTGCTGGTAATGCCGAAGAACTAGCTTTTAGCTGCCAGCCTCTAGCTTTCTCTTTGCGAATGTCAGGCTAGTAGCTGGAAGCTGCATTTCATCGAATAAGGAGTTATATGTTCGCTCGCAAACTTCGTGCTGATGTGCTGCTGGTCGCCTTGTTCGTGGCCGCCGCTCCCGCGATCCACGCCGAAGAAGGCATGTGGACCTTTGACAACCCGCCGCTCAAGCAGTTGGCGGCCAAATACAACTTCCATCCCAGCCAGGCCTGGCTGGACCATCTACGCCTCTCCAGCGTGCGGCTTAACGACGGCGGGTCAGGCTCGTTCGTCAGCCCCAATGGCCTGCTGCTCACCAACCACCACGTGGCGCGCTTCCAGTTGCAGAAGAACACCACAGCCGAGCATGACTATCTGCGCGACGGCTTCTATGCGGCCACGCCGGAGGCTGAGATGAAGTCGCCCGATCTGGAAATTAACGTGCTGGCCGGCATGGAAGACGTGACCGCGCGGGTGCAGGGCGCGGCCAGGGGCATCCGTGACGAGGCCAAGGCGCTCAAGGCTCGCGAGGCCGAGATTGCAGCCATCGAAAAGGAAAGTAAAGACAAGACCGGCCTGCGCTCCGACGTCGTCTCCTTCTACCAGGGCGGCGAGTACTGGCTCTACACTTACAAGGCCTACACCGATGTGCGGCTGGTCTTTGCGCCAGAGCAGCAAGCCGCCTTCTTCGGCGGCGACCCGGATAACTTCACTTATCCGCGCTACGACCTGGACATGGCCCTCTACCGGGTTTATGAGAACGGAAAGCCGCTGCACACCGATAACTTTCTCAAGTGGAGCGCCAAAGGCGCCGCGCCGGGCGAGCTGGTCTTCGTCTCCGGCCATCCTGGCGCTACCGAGCGCGACGACACCGTGGCCCAGTTACTGTTGGAACGCGATGTGCGCGGACCGGCGGTCACCGAGTACTTGCAGCGCCGCATCACAGCAGCCCAAGCCTTCACCGCGCAAGGGCCAGAACAGGCGCGGGAGGTAGGGAGCACTCTCTTTTACCTGCAAAACAGCCTGAAGGTCTACCTGGGTCGACGCGACGCGCTCGCCGATCCCGCCATTCTGGCCAAGAAACAGGCCGAGGAAGACGACTTCCGCGCCAAGGTGAACGCCAATAAAGAATGGAAAAAAGATTATGGCAAGGCATGGGACGAGATTACCGGCGCGGAAGAGAAGATGAAGCCGGAGATCAAGGGACTGATGTTCCGCCGCACCGGCGGCCAGTACCTCAGCCTGGCGATTGAAATCGTGGAATACGTGACCGAGGTCAAGAAGCCGGACGGTGAGCGTCTTCCGGAGTTCCACGAGGCGGGCCTGGAGTCGCTCAAGTATCAGTTGCTCTCGCCCGCGCCGATTTATCCGGCGACGGAGAAGCTGTTCATGATTACCGCGCTCAAGTTGTGCCAGGAGAAGATGGGCAAAGACGACGCATTTTTGCAGGCCATCCTTGCAGGCGGCGAGGTGGACGCGACCGTGAACAAGCTGGTGGATGGCACCAAGATGGCCGACCCGGCCTTCCGCAAATCGCTGCTGGATGGCGGCGAGGCCGCTGTGGCCGCTTCCACTGATCCGATGATCGTGGCCGCGCGCCGCGTTGAACCTATCTTACGCGAGACCAACCGCCGCATTCGCGACACTATCAGCAGCGTGCTCACTCCCGCCGGAGAAAAGCTCGGCAAGGCGCGCTTCCTGGTTTACGGCAAGGACGCTTATCCCGATGCCACATTCACTCTTCGGCTGAGTTATGGCTCCGTCGATGGCTATCCCTACAACGGCACCATCGCTCCGCCCTTCACTACCTTCTACGGGCTCTACGACCGCGCCGCCAGCTTCAGCAACCAGCCGCCCTTCGACCTGACGCCCAAGGAAGCCGCCAACCGCGACAAGCTCGACCTTTCTACCCCGCTCGACTTCGTCACTACCAACGACATCATCGGCGGCAACTCCGGCTCGCCCATCATCAATCGCAATGGCGAACTGGTGGGCCTGGTCTTCGACGGCAACATCGAGTCCATGGCCGGCGATTTCGTTTACGACGGCACAAAGAACCGCACCGTCGCTGTCCACTCGGCCGGCATGATCGAGGGGCTGCGCAAGATCTACGGCGCCGATGCCCTGGCCGATGAACTGCAAGGCAAAAAGTAACTCACTCATCGCCACCAACAAAACGGGGAGCCGCACGGGCTCCCCTTTTGCCTGCTTTGCCACCCATCGCCCGCAATTCCTGCCGGGAAAAACACTTTCGACGTACAATCGAAGATAGCCCCACATTCCGCGGAGGGATGGGTGAGCGGTTGAAACCGGCGGTCTTGAAAACCGTTGTGCCTGCAAGGGCACCGGGGGTTCGAATCCCTCTCCCTCCGCCATAGAGTCTTTATAATCAACAATATAGATAGAGAATTCGAACTACACGTACCTTTCCGGGCAAACTCGTGGGGATTCAGCTCTGAAAGGGACCAGAGAGCATTCTCTGCCGAAGATTATAGTTTGGAAAATCGATAGTTTCTCTGTTAGGGAATCCGGCAGTCCCTTTTCGATCTGTTCCAAGACAGACCACGGAACATCGGGATCCGGTCTAGGCCATCCCACCGAGCACTCTTCAGAGAATTAGTATTGTGGAGTTATCTGGTTACCGAGCAGAACGGCGTTTGCCGTTACCAATCGACGATCGCTATTTGCCTTACCGACTACTGTTGGATGCATGAGCTCCGCGATGTAGTGCGCTAAGGTACCCGCACTCATTCGGAGCGCAGGGTGCGCGCGTTCCGAATCGACTGAATGCGGACATTGTCCCAGAGTACAACGCGGTTGCCTGTCTGAGTGATCGCACGCACGTCACCATCTTGCGAAACAACAAATCCCACGCTATTGGGATTTGCAGCACAGTACCGGAGCATCGACCGGTGCCTCGTTCCATATTGGTTTAGGTTCAGCTCCTTTGCCTGAGTGCCCGTTGAATTCTGGGCCATGACGGCCATTTTCGGTTCGTCGCGAACTGTTATTTCTACCCCAAAAGCTCTGAGGCTCAGTTTGAAATCGAGCCAAATCAGGCCGTCCACACGAGATAAAGACGCCAGGAATCGCACACACCCCGTGAGCTCGTCATTCGTATCGTTTAGCTCAGTACCATCAACCAACTCGCTCAGATAGAGGTCAGTCGGAATCTCATCGATGTCCTCGTCCAAGTACTTTTCGTGAATGATGTCTGAGTAAGATGTGTGCTTGATTGAAAGTACACTGGAACGGAACAGAGCATCCGCAAGCCGGTCGTAGCGAAGAATGTATTTTGGATTGAGCCCTGCATCATTGTTGGAAAGCAGCACTGCGCCGCCATGTTGATACTTGTGAATTCCAATAAGAATCCTGCAAAGAGCTGAGATCCAGTTCTGTTCGAGCGTGTTGTCCCAATGTTCCCTCTCGCGATAGAGCTTAACGCCTACCTCTTTTCTCACCTGTTTCTGGAATTCTTGAATTGACTTCACCAGCTTTGAATGTACAGGACCCGACTGGAATACCCGCTGTTGGCGCTTAACCAGAGTATCTTGCTTTAGGCTGCCCAATAGAACATAGGATTTGTAAACGGCGATTTCCCCGGTTCCTTGGATTACTGCTTGAAATATTCCGGGCATTTCCGGTGCGCTAGAGTTCTCCTTGAATACGAACGTGCTGTAATGAACGCTCTGATCAATTAGCCCCCAGATTCTCAGCCTACCCTCGGAGTCCGTATCCACAGCAAGTGTAGAACCCCAGGGATCGACGGCAGTCGACAATTTCACAAGATTCCGCACGGTCAGCGGCAGAGGTTCGGCCAAAGGGAAAGACTGCCAGCGATCGGGGACAATACGCTCCGGCGGATGCGGGTCCGGGCGCGTGCTATTGATAAAGGCAATGCGGCAAGATATGGGCTGTGATTCCTCGCGTTTTAGGCTCGCAAAATAGAGCGTTTCAAAAAGTAGTTTCAAGACTTCAACAGACGGCAGATTTTCTATGCGACCGGTCAGTTGCGCGCGCACGTGGTTGGCGAGATCTGCGGGAAAGTTTGCTGACATAGATCCACCCATTGTGTGATCAAATTCGGCTACGTCTTCAACGAACAGCTTGGAACGTAGCCGGGATCTTGGTACTCAAATAGCTGAACTTCTCCAATGGAAGTCAGCTGCTGTCCAAGGAAGACTGCAAGGGCAAACGGTCCGTAAAAGAAGATGCGGGTCTTGCGCAGACGGTACTTTTTCAATAGCTGTCCAAGAGTTTCTCGGACAGCCTGTGCAAACGCTACGGCATCCCCTGCCCCTCCGATTGATTGCGCACCCTGCGATGGCGGGGAAACGAATACAAATTTCCGGGGCAGATCACCGGTGATCTCTACAAACTTCACGATGTCCTGGCGACCGTCGCCCCTGATATTCAAGCCGAGAACAATGTCTGCGCCGTCTTCAGCACCCTCAAGCTCCTCCACGGTCATGTCGTATGGATTCGTCGGCGAGGCGTCTGACCTCCAATACTCTCTCGCGGGGGGTTGGGGTATTTCAAAGGTCCAACCGCCGACGGCGGGAAAAATGGCGCCGAGTGCGACGCCGGAAGATAGGGCGCACTTTCCACGAAACTGGAGCAGGCGCTCCGTCTTTTCTGCCAGTATTCTCTTCTTGAGAGCGGTCAACTGCGGGACCAGATCCGTGTTCCAGACGGACTCCGACGGGACGTGGCGCAAGGATCGATCAAAATGTGAAGACCAGTCCAAGACGTAATCGGCAGGCGGTTCAAACGTTTCCTGCGTCCAATTCTGAACCAATAACGTGATTCCCGTTTCAGGAGCCAAGGTTATCAATATGGCAGCTCGTAAAATGCCGTCGATTGTCGCCCGCTCCAACGTCACGCCCCTATTCGAAGCAATCGCCTTGGTGATTGCTGCGAAGGCCGGCTGAACCATCGCGCGAAGTTTTCCAGCATAGTCCGGATGATTCAATAAGCGCGCGACAAAAAGCTCTACTGCGCGGTCGTCATGGCACAAATCTCCATGGCCTATTTCGATGAAAACCTTGTCGTGGATGAAATCTATAAAATCGCCGAGGCTATTTTCCCGAAGCCTATTATCAACCTCATGTTTCGTGGGTTTTAACGCGCTAGGTACATCGTCATAGTAAGCCAGTGCTCCTCTAAGGCGTGCGAGACCGGTCTCAATAGGGCGAATTTTAACTGCCAGCGATGGGCAGGCAACAGTGAACTTCTTGTACGTTCCGGGTGGAAGGCTCTTGTCTAAGTCCCGAAAGTGCTTGATAATCTTCTTGAGATCTCCCAGCGAAACTTCGCGATCCTTTACCTGTATGTGTATGCGTGTAGACGCCCCGCCCTTTAGAAACCGGACATCTATATCGCCTGTTCCTTCAAAGAGAAGCTGATGCAGGCCGTCGAGGAGCCATATCGGCAGGTGACATGCAGCGTAGCGTGTTTGAAAATCGAGCCCTTCGCCCGCAACGATGCCGCCCATCGATTTGGGTGAAAGCAAAGAGGCCGCATTCGTGTTTGTTTTTTTTGCGTTTGTCATGACACTCTTCACTAACCGAATTGCGATCCGAACAACTGCCGCCACAATTTTCTGCTTGAAGTTTCGTCGCTATTGTCGAATGCGCGCCGTGCAGTTTCTGCGGCGGATTTCACCTGAATCATGAAGTCATCGAATTCTTTAGCCAGTAAGCGCTTAGTCACGTTCGCCGATGGGTATCCGGGATCGGCAATCGCAGGCACGACGTTGGTGCCACGATAGCCACCGTAATTCGACTCGATTCCCTCAAGCACCCTCACAATCGCGCCCGCATGCGACAAAGGCGTCCCAATAGTTTTATGGATTAAGGATTCCAATATGTAGGATTTGAGCTGGCAAGATTTTGTCGGAAGCCTGTCGCGCCAAGCCTTCAGAAGTTTCACAGCCTGTACAAAATAACCGTTTGTCAGCTTATTCCGGTCGTTGCAGGCGGCTATCTGCCCCTTGGGATGCGTCTGTACCCATTGCTTCGCATCTCGGTCCGGTATCCAAAGCGGTCCATCTGCAGCATTGACGGGTGTAGCGGGAACGATGTCCAACCATACACCGCTCTTGCCTGCTGCTCCTATCGACCTGCCTTGCTGGCGAACCTCCTTATAGTACTTGGAGACAATCCCCTCGACCCAGCTCAACAACACTTCCGGCGGGGTGATCGTATGGTCTATGTCCAGAATGCAGATCACGTCGACGTCGTTAATGTCATTGATTGCCGTGCGGCGGGCGTACGATCCAGAAAGGAACGTATCCTCGTGTGCGTCTTTCGATTCGCTATCTGTTTTGAGCTCGTCGCGGATCTGTTCATGCGCGGCCTTCGCCGCGGTAACTTCGTTGTCACCCGGCTGAATCGACGAGAGAAAATCTTTGAAATCGCTGACTAACTCCATGATAATCAATCCTCCGTCGGCACAGACATGGGGTCAGCGCCGAGCGCACTGGAAGGTACGGCGAGATTGTCGAGGTTCAACCCGTAATTGGCAGCGATACTGGAAAGGAAGTCACCGCACGTTGGGCACTCCGAATCTCGGTCGAAGTAGATGCCGTACCAACGGTTAATAGTCATCTCGTCGCTACTCTCGCTTAGTGGAGGCCAATCGAAATACGGCGTGGCGGGTTCGGGCCGATTGAGCCAGAGATACCAAGGCGCATCGTAGTCTCTTTCCAAGGCTCGAAGGGTTGTGGGCTTGTCCTTCAGGAGTTCGGTCAACGCCAGCTTGGCTACCATGTTTGCTATCGGCAAAACGTCAAGAGATAGGCCTGGCTCGACAGCGACTGGTCGATCACTATATGCAATATCGGCGGCATCCGAGGCCGACGAGATCTCGACATCCGACGCTTCCTCCGGCATAGCTGCGACAAAGCACTGATAGCACGGAGAAACTTTCGGTCGCACACGTAGAACCTGGCCGCCGAAAGCTCTTCGGAAAGCACCTCCGTAAATGGCGGGCACGTTCGCTTCGACACAGAGCTGGTTAACTAGGAGCTTGCTCGGCCGATTGTCGGTGCTGCACACGACCAAGTTCGATTCTACGATGAGCTTCATTAGCACTTCCTCGCTCGCGGAGTTCAGATCCAATGCATGGATTGCGACCGTAACATCCGGATTCTTTTCGAGAATCAGGTCCCGAACCACGTTGACTTTGAACCGGCCTACCTGCGAGATGCCCCCGGGATGACGGACTAGGTTTCCCACTGAAAGCCGATCGCGATCGACGAGCGCGAAACGTCCTACCCCACACTTAGCCAGTTCGAGTGCGACGTGTGCACCACCTGTGCCAAGACCAATAAACAGAACTGATTTGTCCGCAAGAATAGTGGTTTCCAGTATGCCCGAACGACGGGTGGAGAGTTCTGGCTGAACGTCGGCAAACACGGCAGAAATCGATTGTTCCGAACGGTTCCCCAAAGCGTGATACGAGGAACCGTCGGGTGCAACGAAATCGGAGAGGCCGGCCTCCGATTTCTCAATCGGACTTAGGTAGATGCGGAACGTTGTACTGTCGGCGGTAACACTACGGCCCACAAGCGCAATAACCCCTTGCACGATCGTGGCGGACGGTAGCGGGCCGAGCTCGCACTGCGTCAACGCGTCCCCGTCGTCCCATGAGCTGAATCGACACTGCATGCTGCCATCGGTGACGAGCCGATGCCAATTATGCCGCAGCCACACGCTTGAAACGGTGGCTACAGCGAACATATCGGCGTCGTCGGCCGTGATGTTAAGTGCGCGAGGGGCCTGCGTCCCTTCAGCAACTGCCACAATCGTCCGTTTTGTCTTGTCGTAGACGAGCTTTGTCTTTCCCTGCTTTCGTTGGGCAATCGCCTGCATCGCGTCGCGAATCATCTGTTGTTGAGGATCATTTGTATTCATACTGTCTCCGCCATAGTGCCGACGAATTCCGAGAGATTTCGGCCAGTCGCCAGATGCTGTTCGTAGGCCTCAAGCCAAATCAGACCTTTCAAGAAGACCTTGAAAAGCAGGATGCCTGAATGCCATCGTGAATCTCGCCAGTGACAAATCTGCACCATCCCGTTCGAAGACGGCTCCAAAGTATGCATGTAGTGCGAGACTCCCAGCGACACCAATGTCCTGCCGTCTCGCATAAGGAGCGGCAAAGGGTCCGTAACGTACATCAAGGGACGCTGACGAGGAAACCCGCCGGGGATCGTGATGTAGAGCCCATACCGGCGCCCGGAATTCGATGTAGCATAGCCCGAAGCGTAGTATGTATCGCTCGTCTGGTTGTAGTACACGCCGAACTGCGTGAATCCTTCCCTGAGCAGTGCCTCGTGTTCGAGGGAAAGTCGATGGCGTTGTTCAGTCGTCCACATAATCGTTACCCTCCTTACTCGCCTTGGCGGATTGGAAAACCTTGGCAATTCCAGCGATGTCTGCGGCGACGAGGTCCACGGATTTTTTCAGGGGCTCCGTCGTGCCGGACGTCCGGTTCATGCGATGAACATCCAGGACCGTCATCGGCCACGCCGCACCTAAAGCAAAGGCCAAATATTCTGTGCCCCTCAGTCGTGCTACGAGGATCGAACCGAACCCCGTGATGTGGTGCTCCACCTCATCTCCACTTTCACATTGGAGAGCCCCCGCAAGCTGCAAAAGAGTTTTCTCGCGAGTGACCGAATCAACGTCCGACGACGCCTCCAAAGTCGGCGGCGCAACTTCCGATCCAATGCGGATTCGCTGCACGGGGACCTTTTCCCACGCGGCCAGGTCTTGTTCGGGCAGTACCTTCCGGCTGATTAGCGCTTGGCGGATCGGGCTCAGGCCGGGGAGCACCTTCAGACGCAGCGGCAGTGGATCGTTGTTTCGCATGGAGAGGTCGTAGAGCCAGGGATGAAGTCTGACTAACGGCTCGCCACGTGTACCTTCCAGCGTCACAATAATCTCTGCCATAGCCGTGAACTGGTTTCGCGCGGCTAAACTGACGATGCGCTTTTTATCACCCCCGCTGGGAGAAGAGAGTCCTAATCGGTGATGCGAGTGCCAATCGCCGAAATAGCGCAGCGCCCAATCGTCTGCGAGGACTCCACTGAGCTGCCGCAAATAGTCGACATCCAGGCGAAAGTGTGCGTTGTTGCGCTCAGCGTTCGGGCCGGCCTTCGTCGCAAGAAGAATCGTCGGTGCTTCGTTCCATCGTCCAAATAGATCGCCCCCGGTCTCTATCGACCAGGCCGACGCCTCTGCGGCGATGGCTCGCAGTTCCGATTCCCAGATCAGCAGCAAGCCAGTCGGAACCTTGGGTGGCGTGCGGCGGCTCGTGAGGCGAGCGAGGCGTTGAATCAACATGTCGGACTCCGGCGATGAACGCAGAGAACGCAGAAGAGAGATCAGATGCGGCCTTTCCTCGATCCACTCTCGAAGATCAGGAGTTATCCTGACGTCAGTTGCGTCGAGCTCTTCGGAGGGAATCCCCAGAGCCGACGCGATCTTGGCCTTGAGTTCCACACTCGGAATGCGACGAGAGGCTTCAATGTCCGCGACATACGCCGGCGTTACTCCGATTCGCGAGCCGAGTTCCCTGAGTGACCATTTTCGAGCGAGACGACGATTCTTGATGATTTCTGCGAACTCTGCCACAGTTCAATCGTGACAGCATATGCATACATTGTCAATTATGGGATCATACTATTTATTATCTACACTTTACCATTCCATTGGCCCGGACCTACGAACATTTCGCGAACCGTGAATAAGCTGACGGAATTATCTCGGCGTGTTTGACCTGGCTGGTTTCGATACCTATGAGCCATCGCGGCCACCTTCACAGCTCATAACTAAATGCTGAGGTGGTACGGTTCTGCACGCTTCAAAGCACGCATATCTGTCACATTCTTTCAAATAAGGTCCCTTTCGCGGGGATTTGTACCGAGAAGTCGGCATCTGTCCAGAGATCGTGAAGTTATTTATTTGCGAACCTTATGGAGCCCTTTTCGAATGCATTAACGGAGCTGCCGTTCGAGAAACGGGTCTAAATTATTGATACACCTCGGAGCATAGAATTCTGCCTATCCCACTCAATCGGAATGTTGTTGGCTAGGTCTTGCAGCGTCAGTTCGGTGCTGCATTTATTGTTAAGGATTGCTTCGACTACGCTGGGACTGAGCGATGCGCATCGGAGAATATTCTTCACATAGCGCCGGCTCACACCATGAAGCCTGGCCAAGTCTGGGATGCCGGTTGCCTCACCAGAGATGATTTGGTTGTACCAGAGCCGCGCGCGTGCGATGGCACGAATGATCGCTATTGTGCTTCTCGTGGGGTCGGACTGATGGTTTCCAAGGATAAGGCGTAGTTCGTTGCCATGGCGTGATTGTTGGAAGGGACACAAGAGTGTGTAGATGTGGGTCTCGCGGTTGCCGCTTATTCCTTGATTTGCTTGAAGCGAATTTGCCGGCTTTTCTGGCAGGGCCTGGAACAGGGCCCACACATTCACTCGGATTTCAATTGAGTCGTAATGAACGATGACACGCTGGATGACCGCCTTCAGGAAGCATTCTCGATCTTTCAACGAAAGCGCCTCCCAGTCCAAAGCCTTCCGCCGTGTCTGCTTCAGCAAGAGGTCGATACTACGCACCTTTATGCCGAACCCTTTTACAGCACCTAGTACCTCCTCCGGCGATCGCAAGAAATCTAGAACCCGCGCTATCACGGCACGCTCAAGTTCGTGTGCGGGGATGCGGGCAACCTCTGTGCGGTTGTCTGCTTTTCGAATGACCGCTTGAGAAGTGTAGTAACGATAGCGCTTGCCAGCCTTGTTGGAATGGGTGGGCGTAAAACGGTTGTCGTTCTGATCAAAGACGATGCCAGTCAGCAAGCTCACCTTAGTCGCCCGCGCTTTTCGGCAGTTGCCTTGACGATTTTCGACAAGCATTTGCTGGACCTTATCCCACTGCTCTCGTTCTATGATCGCCTTGTGATCGCCGGCGTAAACGGCGCCCTTGTGAAATATTTCGCCGGCGTAAAGGTGGTTCTTAAGAATCTTGTAGAGAGCGCCGCGCGAGAAGAGCCCTCCCCCGCTCTGCTTGCATTTTGAGATCCGGTTCTTGCTGCGCACTGGTCCCTGGTCCAAATGCTCTTTCAGTGCGGAGACGCAGCCAAGTCGCAGATACTGACTGTAGATCTCACGAACTCTTTCTGCCTCCTCGGAGTTGATGTAAAGCTTGCGATCGCGCAGGTCATAGCCGAGAGGTACAGACCCGCCCATCCACATGCCCTTTTGCTTTGAGGCAGCGATCTTGTCCCGAATGCGCTCCCCGGTGACCTCCCGCTCGAACTGGGCGAACGACAAAAGGACATTCAACGTGAGCCTGCCCATCGAGGTCGTCGTGTTGAACTGCTGAGTGACGGAGACGAAGCTGACCTGTCTGGAGTCGAAGAGTTCAATAATCTTGGCAAAGTCGGCGAGGGAACGAGTCAGGCGGTCCACTTTGTAAACAACGACAGTGTTGATCTTGCCGGAGGCAATATCGCTCATCAGCCGCTTCAACGCAGGACGGTCCATAGTGCCGCCCGAGAATCCACCATCGTCGTACTTGGTGGTGAGCGCCTGCCAGCCCTCGTGGCGTTGAGAAAGAATGAAAGACTCACAGGCCTCGCGCTGAGCATCGAGCGAGTTGAAGGACTGCTCCAACCCCTCCTCAGAAGACTTCCTCGTATAGATTGCACATCGAATGCGTCCGCTCATGCCGCCCTCCGCGAATCGCGTTTCCTGAGCCCAAAAAAGGCTGGGCCTGACCAGCGGGTACCGGTAATCTCACGCGCGATCTCTGAGAGGCTACGGTAGTTGTGGCCCTTGTATTCAAGGCCTTGATCGAGAACGGCAACTTCATGTAACTGCCCCTGCCACTCGCGCACGAACCGTGTACCTGCCTTGGGATGCGCCACAGGGTTGCTGACAGGCCTCTTGCCGTTCATGAACTCTTCGGCCAGGGTCTTGAGCCGTTTTGCGGTCGATTGCTTCAGACCGCCTAACACCTTCTCCTGCAGGCGATAGGCAAGTATCGGAACCAAAAGCTCCCGGCGAAGCCGGGGATGGGGGAGCTTGCCAAAAAGCTCTCGCCATAGTTCGCGCAGAGCGGCTCGCTCCATTTTTGGGAACTGGTCAAGTTGATGTTTTAGGTCAAGTTTCATCTTTCCCTCCCGGTGGTTGTCGGGAGAGAGTCCCGGCAGCACTCTATTTCCGCTTGCCGGGGGCAAAGAGTCAAGCAAAATCTGCGCCTTAGGGGAACTCTGAGACTTCCGTAACATCATGTAAACACGATGTTTATGACCAGCCGATATACGCCTGAAAAGACATTGACTTCCGTAGAAGTCCCCGGATACTCAATATTCCAAGCGGCGCAAATAAATTGGATTACGCGCAAATGGATTGCCGAACTGCATCGGCTTGTATGGGGTTCTGGTATGTGGATAGGCGTAATTGGTCAAATAATCCAGTGCCTGCGAGGTTGAATCGACTTGATCATCATGCTTAGTTCCGGGAAAGCCCGTAATCTCCTGCACGTATTCATCGAGCCACGGCGCCTGTTTAGGCAAGTATACTCTGCCATTTTCGAACTTGATCGACTGCGCCGCTAGGCGCATCAGTTTGTCGCTGCCTTGCTTGGGGTTGTATGCCTCCAGGCACCAGATGTCTCCATATTTGAGTTCCTGAAGCATGGATGTGCCCGATCCCCTGTCCTCTATCAGAAGCTTCTCCGGATTATAATTCTCGAAAAGATCGAGAATTGCACGTTTCAGATCAGGGAAATTCAACCGCTTGCGGAAGACATCGAGCAGATAGAAATTTCCGTCGTGAGTTCCCCAGGTCGTGCAGACACTGTAATCGTTGCATTCTCCACCCTTATTCGCCGTGTCCCAGCTTTGCAGAGTGTAATCCATTTTTTCCGGCGCAGTTTCGTAGCGAATCCACTCCCGCTTGATCACGCCACCCTCACGCGATGCCGGGCTTTGTTGGTACTGGCTTTGAAAGTTGTATTCGCCAACAGCCTCACGGATATTTCGGTAGATTTCGATAGAGTCGCGCTCCGGATGCAAGGCCTCTCCTGCCTTGCGTTTGTAGAGATGGTTTCCCAGTGGGCCTTCGATAAGATAGCTCTCGTCCTGCTCGGCGATGGCAGGGAGCGATAGCATATCCCAGTGTTCGCGATCCGTTACCTCGCCAATGAGGTCCCCCTGGTGCAATCGTTGCATCACAATGATGATCACACCGTTCTCTTTGCTGTTCAGACGGCTTAAGAGCGTATTGAAGTACCATTCGTTTGCAGCTTTGCGGCGTGTCTCTGAGAGGGCGTCCTCAGGCTTAAGAATGTCGTCGATGATGATCACATCTGCGCCGCGGCCGGTAAGTACTCCGCCGACCGACGTTGACATGCGAAATCCCTGAGATGTCGTCAAGAATTCATTGACCGATTGTTTGTCTGGTGATAGGACCGTCCCAGGGAAGAGACGGCGATAGAATGAGCTGCTCATCAGGGTTCGGCAATCTCTAGCGTGTTTGTCTGCCAGGTCCTGTCCGTAGCTTACACAGATGATTTGCTTTGCAGGATCGTGCCCGAGCAGCCAGGCTGGAAAGGCGACGCTGGCGGCGTGGGATTTTAACGTGCGTGGAGGCAGATTGATGATCTGTCGTTTCGTTTTGCCGGTGCGGCATTTTTCCAGGGTTGAGGCGAGCAGTTCAATGTATATGCTGGCCATGAAGGTGGTTTGAGGGTTGAGCTCTAAGAAGGAGCGTTCGATGAAGCTCGTCAGGTCATTCCGGAGGATGACCTGATATTCGTCTGCAGAAAATCCGCTTGAAGCACTCATTACGATTCCTCTCACTCTGTTTCTGCGTTGGTGGATATGGTGTCGGCGCTGATACGTTCCATGCGCCGAAGAATGTTTTGCATAACCTGATGGTCCATCTCGTACTGGTTGAGTGGTGACACTCCCGCGTTTGTAACCTCTTCTGATCGTTGGACCAGAGAAAACAGTTCGCGTGCGACACGCAGTTCACCCTGCGCTACCTGGTTCCCAATTTGCATCATGGCTGCTTCGAGTTTGGTGACTGTGTGGGTTCAAAGTCCAACTCGTTCCTGATCGTGATGGGTCATATAATTCTCTAGCCGCTGCGGACGGCGCACATCGATCAGATAACGTCAAAGAGCGTGAGCCTGCAGGCTTTGGAACTCATGAAGTCCAGGGCCTGAGTCGTCGAGTCGACCTGATCGTCGAATTTGGTGCCCGGAAACCCCGTGAGTTCTCGAATGTAATCGTCGAGCCAAGGGGCGTTTGTCGGGAGCAAGACTTGGCCCGATTCAAATTTCATCGACTGCCCAGCCGTGCGCATGTACTTATCGCTGCCCGGTGAGGGCTGATATGGCTCGACGCCGTACAGTCCCTCCCTTTTGAGCTCCTGGATCAACGACGTACCGGATGCCTTGTCTTCGATGACAACCTTGCGCGGTTTGAACCGCTCGTACAACTCCTTTGCTTCCCGCTTCAGAGCCGGAAAGTCCATTCGCATTCGGTAGACATGGAGAAGGTAGAAATTGATATCATAGAGCCCCCACGTGGTACAGACGCTGTAGTCGTTCAACTCGCCGGCCTTGTTGGCTGTATCCCAACTCTGAATAATCATGCGAAAGTGCTGCGGCTGTTCGTCGGGCGAATAGAATCTGAGCCAATCTCGCTTGATGAGCCCGCCCTCCCGAGGTATCGGGCTCTGCTGGTACTGGCTCTCAAAGTTGTACTCGCCAATCGATTCGCGGATCTTGCGGTAGGTCTCGACCGAATCCCTTTCCGGGTGAAGCGCGTCACCTGTCTTGCGTATGAAGCTGTGTCGCCCGAAGAGGCATCCATATGGATAGCATTCGTCCTCAGTTGCAATCGCCGGCAGTGAAAGCACCTCCCAGGGTTCTCGTTCCGTTACTTCCCCGACCAGGTCCTCTTGATGAAGCCGTTGCATCACGATAATGATCACCCCGTGCTCTTTAGAGTTCAGGCGGCTCAGGAGGGTATTGAAGTACCAGTCGTTGGCGGCGCGGCGACGGGTCTCGGACAGAGCATCTTCGGGTTTCAGAATGTCGTCGAGGATGATCACGTCGGCACCGCGACCGGTCAGTACACCGCCAACTGAGGTTGCCATCCTGAAGCCCTGCTGTGTGGTCATGAAGTCGTTCACCGACTGTTTGGCTTCGGAAAGCACGGTCCGCGGGAAAAGCATGCGATAGAAGTCGCTACCGATGATCGTGCGACAGTCACGGGCGTGCTTGTCGGCCAGATCCTGACCGTAACTGGCACAGATGATCTGAATTGTTGGATCGTGGCCAAGCAGCCAAGCCGGAAATGCGACTGTAGCGGCATGTGATTTCAAAGTCCGCGGAGGGAGATTGGTGATCAGCCGCTTGGTCTTGCCTGTGCGGCACTTTTCAAGCGTCGCCGCCAACAGCTCAACGTACGGGCTGGGCTGGAAGTTGGCCTGTGGGTTAAGTTCATAGAACGAGCGCTCAATGAAGCTGGCGAAATCGTTCCGCAAGACCGCTCGATACTCCTCCAATGTAAGCTGGATCGCACTGCTCACTCTGACACCTCCTGATTGGGTTTCATGCTCGCCGACTGGAGACCCGTCATCCGGCGGTGGAGATTCTCCATGACCTGGCGGTCCAGATCGTTGATCTGGAGCGAACCGGTACCGGAATTGACACTCTCTTCCGAGCGTTCGATGAGATTGATAAATTCGCAGCCGGCACGCAGATCGCCCTGGATCGATTTGTTCGCAAACTGCATCACCGTGGCTTCGGCCTTCGTTACCGTGCGCGTGCCGCGAGAGCTATTGATGCGCACTCTCTGCCGGGATTCCTTGAGAACGATCGTGGCCAGGTTCTTCGAGCCCTTGGGCCGCCCTTTGGGGTTGCCAGAGGCGCCTTTCTGGAAGCGATCCTTGCGCGGCGGCTTGGCGTAGCCAACTTCATACAAGGCGTCATGCTCAGGCATACTGCACCTCCTTCTGGGTTGCGACATCATTGAATCGTTTGCCTGTTTGTGCGTGGACAGTCGCTTCGCCGGTGGAGTTCTGCCAGCGACGGATTGCAACGTCCACGTAGACCGGATCAATCTCGATTCCATAACAAATCCGCCCGGTGCGCTGCGCTGCCATCAATGTAGAGCCTGATCCTAAGAACGAGTCCAGAACCAGATTCCCTGGTGCCGAGCAGTCCAGGATAGCGTCGGCTACAAGTGCCACAGGCTTCACAGTTGGGTGTAGGGCGAGGAGGTTTCCTTCATCGCTTTGCTGTTGGGAGAGACCGCGCACTGCTGGGTACTCCCAAACATTCGTTCGGTAGCGGCCGTACTTGCCGAGCTGAATATTGTTGCGGTTACGGGACTTGCCATTTCGAAAGACATACACCAGTTCATGGCGAGAGCGGTAGAAGGAGCCCTGACCTCCATTGTTTTTCACCCAAACGCAGAGATTGAGGAGGGTGTCATAGGCCTGTTCGCCGGCGGCGAGCAACTCCCGCTGATGCCTCCAATCCATGCACACAAAGTGGACAGATCCGGGAGTGGTGTTTCGGGCTAGCAGGCCGAGACTATCGGTTAAAAACTTGGTAAACTGCGCTTCATCCATTTCGCCTGACGCCATCTTGAAGTCTTCGTGCTTTACGGCTCCCTTCCCACTCACATTTCCTTCAATGACGACGTTGTAGGGCGGGTCGACAAAAGCCATATGAGCTTTCTGGTTTCTCATCAGAGCTGAAAAGGAAGCCTCTTCAAGCGCGTTACCACAATAGATTCTGTGTTTGCCTAGCAACCACAGGTCGCCTGGTTTCGTGGCCGGCTTCTGGTCGAATGCAGGCTCAGGCACTTCGTCCTCCTTGGATGTGGTGCCTCTCACCTCCTCAAGGATCACGTCGATCTCAGGTACCTCGAAGCCCGTAATGGTCTCGTCGAAGTCGACATTTTCGAGCATCGACAAGTACTCGAATTCGATCACCAGAATTTCCTTATCCCAGCCGGCGTTTTCGGCGAGCTTGTTGTCGGCAATGATGTATGCCCGAATCTGCTCTTTGGTGAGCCGATCGAGCCGGATCGTCGGCACCTCCGTGATGCCGAGAAGCTTTGCAGCCTCCGCCCGGCCGTGGCCGGCTACGATCGTGTTGTTGCAGTCGACCAAAACCGGATTGGTGAAGCCGAACTCTCTCATACTCGCTTTGATCTGCCGGATCTGGCGCTTCGAGTGGGTTCGGGCGTTGTTGGGATTGAAATGAAGTTGGTCGAGCTTCTGATAGACAATGAAGAGTTTTGATTCTTCTAGGGATCTCAAGTGAAACTCCTTGTGAAGACATGGGTTGTCCAGCGACTTTGAGTCGCGGGGGTGTTGACCTGTATTTCGTTCAACAGGTGTGGTTGAATTCAAGAAAAGGGAGCCGATTGCGGTTGGGAACCCCGTCGGTCGAACAGAAATGGTCCGATTCAGCGGGGGAAGACGGTCACGGCGTGACGCGTCGAAATCTCTGCCTGTTGTATAGAAGGTGAGTTGTCACTTGACCTTAGAGGTCAGTGAATTTGAATGGAGTTGCAATTCGGAATGGAGAGTCCGCGAGGATTTCTCAGACTTCCCCACAAATAAAAAAGAACCGCCGAAGCAGTTCCTGAGTTTAGAGACAAATATAACTTAGTTACAGACCCGAAGGTCACGCGGTACAATGCCCCGGCTTTATGGTCCCGGGTGACCTTGCGAGCGCCTGCTTAGACCGGTCATCAGGCGAGTCGGCTATTGTGATCAAGCTCAGATTGCGCAGGCAATCCGAAGAACAATTAGATTATATACCCGCTTTCAAACAATGGCAATTGAAACGACCGGGTTGGCAGACAATTCCCCCCAATGTTCCCATCACAATCCCCTATTCGCGATTGGCCTGTTTTGGTCGATTCCTAGTTTCAGAGGCAAGTGATTGAAGCGTTCCGAGAAGCCCGCCATGATTGCGCTCCAAATAGCGGACTACCATTCTGCCCATCTACATACCCTTTTGCTTCGATGCGGCAATCTTGTCGCAGATGCGCTCTCCCGCCACCTCCCGCTCGAACTGAGCAAAGGAGAGCGAGACATTGAGGGTCAGTCGGCCCATCGAAGTGGTGGTGTTAAACTGCTGGGTCACGGAGACGAAGCTCACGCCGCGAGTATCGAAGGCCTCGACCATCTTGGCAAAATCAGCTAGCGAGCGTGTGAACCGGTCCACCTTATAGACGACGACCGTGTCGACCTTCCTGGCTTCAATGTCGGTCAACAGACGCTTGAGACCGGGCTGCTCCATAGAGCCACCGGAATAGCCTCCATCATCGTAATGTACGTCGATGGCGCGCCAATCGCCTCGATAGCGGCGCACTTCTTCTTACCGCCAAGATTCCTATGTTGCCAGTCGGTGGCGGATGGATTGAAGCGGTCTCAATCGCCTCGATAGCGGCGCACTTCTTCTTACCCCAACCCCGACATTGCCCAAGCCCGCGGTTTCCTGTCTCAATCGCCTCGATAGCGGCGCACTTCTTCTTACACACATATATCACAATCTAGCTACCTATCGGCGGCCAGGTTCGTCTCAATCGCCTCGATAGCGGCGCACTTCTTCTTACTTCCTTCGCGGCTACGCGCACCCGCTGCCCGCTGGCCTCGTCTCAATCGCCTCGATAGCGGCGCACTTCTTCTTACGGCTGGAACGCCGGAATACGCCGAATGGCGCACTACTGGCAAGTCTCAATCGCCTCGATAGCGGCGCACTTCTTCTTACAAAATCTGCGCAACCACAGTCCCGGTACCGTGCAGCACGGTCTCAATCGCCTCGATAGCGGCGCACTTCTTCTTACGAACCTAGCCCCTCACTATAACGGCACAGCAGGAGAAGTCTCAATCGCCTCGATAGCGGCGCACTTCTTCTTACGAATCACGGCTCGAATAACATCACCGTTCTGAACCCTGAAACGTCTCAATCGCCTCGATAGCGGCGCACTTCTTCTTACCCGCCAGTGCGACAACCGGGACGCCAATCCCGTTGACGTCTCAATCGCCTCGATAGCGGCGCACTTCTTCCTATGGAAATTAAGTATCACGCGAAAACGAAGTCAGGTCAAGTCTCAATCGTCGAGAGACCGGCACACTTCTTCTTACACAAATCTCGCGGGCTTAAGCCCGCTGACCCGTATTCGTCTCAATCGCCTCGATAGCGGCGCACTTCTTCTTACCCGATGGCTACCAAGTGTCAATCGCCGGCGATGGCAGTGTCTCAATCGCCTCGATAGCGGCGCACTTCTTCTTACGACGCACTGGAGGGAGCATGACCGACAAGCCAATGACGTCTCAATCGCCTCGATAGCGGCGCACTTCTTCTTACACTTTTCTTGACAAAGTGCTCTCCGTTGGGATGAGCGGTCTCAATCGCCTCGATAGCGGCGCACTTCTTCTTACGATGTGTGCGGCGTTTGGCTACAAAGGAACGCCGATGCCTGGGGGTCTCAATCGCCTCGATAGCGGCGCACTTCTTCTTACAGCATCTTCTCTTGTGACGTCGACAGCGACAGCACACTAAGTCTCAATCGCCTCGATAGCGGCGCACTTCTTCTTACCGGAAAGCCGGTGTAGTGGAAGCAGGGAACGAGGTGTCTCAATCGCCTCGATAGCGGCGCACTTCTTCTTACATTATAAGCCGCCGCTACCGGGCCTGAAGGCCACAGGATGTCTCAATCGCCTCGATAGCGGCGCACTTCTTCTTACTTGGCAGCAGCCCAATTGCAGCATGTAGTTAAGTCGTCTCAATCGCCTCGATAGCGGCGCACTTCTTCTTACGCGCGCGTCGGCCTTCTCTTCGATCTCGGCTCCAAGGCGTCTCAATCGCCTCGATAGCGGCGCACTTCTTCTTATCTCAAACATCCCATGGACGGCACCAGTTCAACCGGGTCTCAATCGCCTCGATAGCGGCGCACTTCTTCTTACACTGGTCCTGCTACAAGGTTTCAGAGTTCACAGACGGGTCTCAATCGCCTCGATAGCGGCGCACTTCTTCTTACGAAATACGACCATGCAGAAACGAATCTTGATGATGTCTCAATCGCCTCGATAGCGGCGCACTTCTTCTTACCTTATATAATAGTCGCTTCCTTAGTTGGTTGCTAAGGTCTCAATCGCCTCGATAGCGGCGCACTTCTTCTTACCCGGCAACGCTCTACTTTGCCCGGACTTGCGGCCTCGTCTCAATCGTCTCGATAGCGGCGCACTTCTTCTGACTCCGCCAATCGGGCTCGTTCCGAACGGTACAACCGGAGTCTCAATCGCCTCGATAGCGGCGCACTTCTTCTTACGGAGTCCTTTGATCCAGCTAAGTTTATCGGTAAGGACTGGAACAGTCTCAATCGCCTCGATAGCGGCGCACTTCTTCTTATCGGCTTTGGCCTCAATACTGATCGGGGTGGCAATAGTCTCAATCGCCTCGATAGCGGCGCACTTCTTCTTACTGTTTGTCCTGCTGGCGGTGTTCGTGTTTCTGATTCAGAAAATGGAGGGAGGTCTCAATCGCCTCGATAGCGGCGCACTTCTTCTTACGGTTCTGGTATGATCAGATTCTACCCCGGAAACTGCACTGTCTCAATCGCCTCGATAGCGGCGCACTTCTTCTTACGATGATGCTGAATCAACTTATGTCAGGCGGCGGCGGAGTCTCAATCGCCTCGATAGCGGCGCACTTCTTCTTACCCATCGACGTTCCCGCGCATCCTGCCGACTTCATTGAGTCTCAATCGCCTCGATAGCGGCGCACTTCTTCTTACTCGCAAACGTGCCGGACGCTGTACTTTCTCCTGCGTCGTCTCAATCGCCTCGATAGCGGCGCACTTCTTCTTACGGCGCATCCAGCAACGCAACAGCGGGAAGAAGGAGGAGTCTCAATCGCCTCGATAGCGGCGCACTTCTTCGTACGGAACTGATTCGGAAAGCGTGACATTCACGCCGACGTCTCAATCGCCTCGATAGCGGCACACTTCTCCTACGCCAGCCATTTTTACCCCTTTCTTTTCAATTGTCAACAGACAGTTTTCACAGACTCTGTTTCCAGTTCTGCATATCAATCACATAGCGGTGCTTGCGCACATCGCATACACTCAGTCTGTGGCACAATGCTCTTGCCATGGAAAGTCTCTATTCCATTCCGTCTCTGCGCATGGCCCGGGTGCAGTGCGAGCTTCGTCCCGAGGGCGTGGTCAGCATCGCAGTGGAGCAGCGCGGCAATCTGCTGCGAGGGTCGTTTGGCGATTGCTTTCGCCGCCTGGTCTGCGATCCGGAGTGCAGAGGCTACGCGGAGTGCCCGCGCAAGGGAAGCTGTCCGCACGAGCTGCTGTTTGCGCCGAAGTGGCCGGCAGGCGCCCCGCTTGGGCTGGGAACGCCTCCCCGCGGCTATCTGTTTAGGCCACTACTTGACGCCGACCCCTGCTTTACTGCCACTCGACCGCTGATCTTTGAGCTGCGCCTGTTTGGCGAGGCGATCAAAACGGTGGGGATGTTCCTGCATGCCTTTCAGCTTCTTGCCAGGAACGGGATTGCGGACCGGCGGATGCACCTGGTGACGGCCTATTCATTGGACTGGGATGGCAACCTGTGTGCTGAACTGGTACGAGACGGGCAAGTGACTCGGGAGCAACCAAGGGCACTGGAGTTTGCGAGCTTCTTCCGCGACGAAGGTGGCCCGGATGAGGCGACAATCGAGTTTCTCACCCCGACCTGGCTTCGGGAGAATGGGCGCGATGTGCGTGTGCCAACATTTTCCGCGCTGATGTGCCGCTTACGCGACCGCATCTCTATGCTCTGCCAACTTTATGAGAGGCAGGAGTGGCTGGCCGAGTTTGCAGCTATCGGACACGCCGCCAGTCATGCGACGGTTACAGACTGGGAGGGCCACTGGGTGGAGCATTCCCGGGATTCAACGCGGACTGGGGAAGAAATGCCGTTGGGGGGTTTTCTTGGGAGTATTACATGCCGTGGCATCGATCCTGGGCTGTGGGCGATGCTGCGTATCGGAGAAGAGATCCACGTTGGCCGGGAGGTTGTCTGGGGGCATGGGCGGTACGGGATTCGGGGTGGCGGGGCAAGCGGAAGCGGAGGGGTTTCGTCTGATGCGCCAGGGAATAACGGTTGAGTTTTGTTAGTTGAAATCCCGCATATAAAGATTTCTTCAAGTGCTTCATAAATACATGCATTCAAGAGAGCTTACGGCGAGATAGTGAAGCATTTTCACAGGTATTGGAATTTAGACCTTGACATGTAAAATGCCTATGCTAAAGTGGCTCCCAGTCAGAGACACGCTCACTAAGTCCACCCTAATTGCTGCCGTGTCAGGCGGCAAAACATGGAATTTCCTGTTCCGGTCATCGTAAGGAGAGTCAGATGACTTTACCTGCCGCCAGTTTCAACAACCCACCAACTGGAGCTATCGGGTCTTTTACCCGATTCGTCCTCCCATTCGCTTACCAGCCCAAGGCTTGGACGAGGTCAGAGAAGCCCACTGAGGTCTATCGGGTGAACTTTGGGGTCACAGAGGATCGAATGCTCGCTCGAAGGGAGTATTTCACCTCAGACACGGGAACGGTTCTCTTTGAGCGGGCTAAATGGTGTGTTCTTTCTGTACCGCCGGAACGACACGAAGTCAAAGGACAATCTGGGAAGACTTTGTCTATTGTGATGATGCCTCCTCGAATCGTCCTGTTTGAATGGCCCGAATCAGAGGAACCCACGCGTCTTCGGAAAGCACGCGAAATCATGCGCACGGGCTTTCTGCTGATAGATGTGCAGTTCCTCGATGGTGACACAAAGTGGGATTTCGAGGATGTACTGGCATTCAATGAGGCCTTCAGATATTGGCGGCGACCATGGCCTAATCACGAGACGGATAATCGTGCGGGCTATGTTTATAAGGAATTGATCCCTAACTTCGACGAGCAAGCACCGTACTTTAATCGATGGGCCAATATGCTCAGGCATCCGATTGAAACAGAGGGCAAATTGTATTCCTTGTTTCCGGGAGCTGATAATGGCGACGCCTGGTTTGCCGAAGCCATGGCGTGGCAGCAAAGCTCTCAAGGTCCACCGGGATGGATACCATATGCCGACAACCGTACCTTTGTTTGGAGTTGCGTTTTGGCTCAAGAACGCGATGCGCCGATTCAGAGCCCTGACGATGCTGATTACGGACGTTGGATCAAATTTCTGAATGTGGATCCTCCATATACCCCGCTTAAAGAGTTCACCCGTTTTGAGCGGAAATGGGCTGACAAACGAACCTATTATCGCTGGTCCGAATTTGGCAGCCTATATGGGTTCAGCTATCACTCAGGCGCACTTCTTGTTCCAAGTCATCCAAAGTTGGACCTTGTCTGCCATTTCAGCGACATATATTTCGATATGGTGCTGCTCCTCTTTTACCTCCGAGTAACCTGCTTTCGATTTTCCCGCGAACTATGTAACGTCTCCGAGCACTTGCCAAAGACAGAATCAAAGGAGAGGGATAAATACTATAAAGAGCTCAGGCAGCTTCGATTGTCGTTTGCGCTCTTCACGAACCTGTATCAATTCCCCCTACTTTCGAATCAACAACAGGGACTAGAGATGTATGAGATCGCAAAGAGCAGCCTCGACGTCGTTGAACTGTTCAACGAAGTACGCGACAAAATCCGGTCTGTGCATGAATACATTGAGCTGCAGGTGGCCCATCATCAGGACCGTGCCGTCCTTGATTTGACCCTGGTGGCGCAGATGGGCCTGCCGCCTCTATTGACCATGGCCTTCTTAACCACAACCCCTTTCGTTGACTGGATTCGTCCATGGGGAATCCGAACCTTTTCGTGGATATTTTCGTGCCTGGGGTTTGGCCCACAATACGCTCCGGCGTTCTTTGATGTTGTTACGTTCCTACTAGTGATGGCGGTTCTTTATTGCGCTTTTTTCAGTATCGTACCGAAGTTTTCACCTAAAATCTCCGAGAAGTTTCAGCGCTGGGAGGATGAAAACGACACCCGATAAGGCGCCGGAAAAAGGGCACGTTGGCGCCATGGTTCAATCATGAGGTTTCGTCAACTGACTGCTTACCCATAATAATGGTGTCTGCGAGTCATTCTCATTTATGAAGAATAAGGACAAATCATGATTCTGATCAAGGTGGAATCTCTCAATATCTACGACTTTGTTTACGCAGCGCAGGATTTAAGCGCGATTCGTGGAGCTAGTCTCTCTTTGCTCGAGATGCCGAAACGGCTCAAAGCATGGCTGAAGGAGAAGTATCCTTCAGTGCAAGAGATTACTTCTGGGGCATCCAATGCCACGTTCAGTATTGAAGACAATTGCGTTGATCCGGAGGAGATCGAGAGGCAAGTACAGAAATGGCTGAATTCTGATTGCCCTTATGCAACAGTTGGGGCAGCATGCGCAAAGTTAGGCGCAAAGTACTTTGATACGGAAGAGGCATTGCTCGCGAAGATCCGCAACAAGCAGATGAAGTCGTTTAGTTTTGCAGGACTCGTGTGTGAGGAGGCAGCTAGTGTCTGCTCTTTCGACCGAGTCCGGCCTGCAACGACGCATAAGATCAATCGCGGTACAGAAAGCTATGTCGTGAGCAAGGAGGTGTACGACCTCCATAAGTATGGCCTTGACCGCAAACAAAAGTTCCTTCACGAGCATGCAGGACTGGGCGGTGTCCCGTACACCTATACTTGGGATCTCGACAAGTTGGCTACGAACGAAAACGCCGGTACGTTGAACCGGAAGATGGCGATCTTTTATGCAGATGGAAACAACTTTGGATCGCTGCTGCGCGAGGCCCTGTCGACTCAAGACTCGACAGCACAGCAGCAGGGAATCAAAACATTTGATGACGTACTGCAGGGAAAGCGCAAGGAGTTTTTAAAGCAACTTCTGGAAAGCGCAACCAGCTCGCGCTGGCAAACAACGACGGGCGAGCGCCGCATTGAATTGCTGCTATGGGGCGGCGATGAATTGATGATTGTTGTTCCTGCGTGGTGTGGCTGGGAGGTCGCGGAGTTGTTTGCATCTGTGATGAATGGGGTATCGGTGCGCATCGGCAATCGGATGATTCCTTTAAAACATGCCATGAGTCTTGTTTTCTCCCATTACAAGGCTCCCATCCACGCGTTGGCAAAGCTAGCCTCGCAACTGGCAAACGATGAGGCGAAAAATGGGAAGACCACGGATGCCCAACCCGGCCGTGCAACTAATCGCCTCAGTTACCTGGTTCTAGAGTCCTTCGACCACATCGGCGAAGACCTAAAGCGGTTCCGTATGCTCCTGTGTCCGGATGAAGACGCACGCAAAGGGCTGGTGTTGTCCGCGGAGGACGGGAACCTCAAGACGATACGGGAAACGATGGCTACTTTCAAGGGCACCGAGTTCCCGCGCCGCAAGGTGTACGAAGCTGTGCTTGGACTGTCTCACGGAACAAAGTGGGATGAGTTGAAAAAGACAATAGAGCCCTTTGTGCAGAAGAAGAATGAATGGAAGAGGGGACTGAAAAGGTGGCAGGACTCGACCGGAGGCATGCTTTCGTCCTGGTACCATTTGGCCGAATTGTGGGACTATCTGGAGCCCGACGTGAAATAAGACAGAGTAAAGATGGAGGATACATGGCACAACTAGTGGGTTGGGATGTGACACTTACAATCCGCGGTCCGGTCCTTACAACATCCAGCGCGCCTCTGGAATTCGGAATCGATGCTCCGTTTGCGCGCAACGCTGCTGGCGAGTATTACCTTGCTGGAACCCTTGTGAAAGGGCGGCTCAAAGAGGCTTGGCGCGAACTGGAAAACGCAGGGTTTGGCCAATGGGATTGGAAGACGTGGTCCGGCCCCGAGCCCAAGGAAGAGCAGGATTGGACCAGCAGCCGCGGTCTGCTGCAGTTTACAGACTTCATCTACTCAGGCGAGGATGTGACGCAGACCGCCGACGAGGTGAAGATCACCTATCGCATTGCACACGATGACGCAACCGGCACCGTTTTTCACGGGCAAAACCAGATGATCCGGACACCATTTCAGGCAGCCGGTGATTATCCATTCAAGGGACGAATCTGGGCGATCACTTCTGCCGAAACGGCTAAGGTTCTGGATCGCTGCCTTATTCAGGGGTTCTGCTGGGTGCCAGGAGTCGGCGCGGACACGAACGTAGGCTTCGGGGTCATTTCGAACATTGCCATAGAGCGAATCTCAGAGTACGCCCACGGCAGCGGATGGACGCAAGCTAGGAATGCAGAATCTTGGAGTGTGGCGCTCACACCGGAAGGGTTCCTGTGTATTGGTGGCAAGCGCGTCGCGGAGAATATCTTTGAGTCTGAGACCGAGATCCCCGGTGGCGTCTTAAAAGGCGCGATTGCAGACGCCATCGTGCGCCTTCATGACAGCACAGCAAAAGATGTATCTTTCCTGGCAAAGATCGACACATGCACGATGAAGGAACTGTGCCAGGAGTTTAGCAAGATTCGTGTGCTCCACGCAAAGGCGGTGAAGAGGGGGGACTTGAAGCGTCCAAACGAGATTCCAGCTAGTGCGGTTCAGGTGGGCACACCTTCGGCACTCAAGGACACTGCACTCACACAGTCACTATCGGAACATTCGGCCCCAGCCTTCAGAATCGATTGGAAGTCGAGTAAAGAAGCGGAATTCGGTGTAACTCATGTACCACATGAGTTACGCGTTCGTACACAGATCAACAGCACGATGAGGCGTGCTGCCGATAAACAACTGTTTGCATACAGGATGGCTGTGCCGCGGGCGCATGGCGATCAGGGCGGCATCGACGAATTCGAATGGCTGACCGGTTTTTCGTTCGCGCAAATCCGCGACGCTCAAACGAGGCAAACCGTAAGCAAGCAGCTTGCGAATCTGCTGGCTGAAATCGGGATTCCCGGTGTTGGCAAGCTCAAAACGCGCTGCGTCGCTTCTTTTGTGTCGTTGACTCCATCCAGTAGCTCTACCACGAAAGATAAAATACGCGAGATGAACAGCTGGGTCGTCATGCTGCAAACGCCCGCTTTGCTCTGCGATGTAAGCGCTGTCGCCCCCGGACTGAGTGACGCTACTACGGCATATAAAGCCTACTGGGAGGAGGCATCGGGACAGACACTCACATTAGAGCGACATTTTGCGCGTCAAACGCTCATGGGTGGCGATTTCCTCTGGAATCGGTTCTCAAGGCAGTCCCTCTACAGCCCCTATGTTCTGACCAATGCAGGTGCCGTGTTTGTGCTTCGTGTAATGAATGGCGGAGATGCCGGAGCCGCGGCTATGAAGGTGGAGGAGTGGGTGCGCAATGGGCTGCCACTTGCCACAACTGTCCGCAAGAGGTTCGGCTTGGCTGGAAATGCTGGCGACTGGAAGAAGTGCCCGTATGTTCCGGAGAACGGCTATGGAGAGATTGCTGTGGACCAGGAATGGCACTGGAAGGAGGTGTGCAGGTGAAGCTCGACGCATATTGGCAGCTTGAAGGAACCCTTGAATGCACTGCACCAATGCACATTGGCGACGGAGCATCGGAAGTCCTTGATTTCGATGAAGGTGGTGAGACGGTCCCCACCGAAGTGCAGACCGTTGCGCGGACAGTTCACGGAAATGCAAGAATCCCAGGCACTGCGCTGAAGGGAGTGTTGCGTCGCGCCTGCTCGGGGGATATCGAACTCAATGAGAAGCTTTTCGGCAAGATGGAGTCGGGCGAAATGGGCGGATTGGTGCAGTTTCTCGATGCCTGTTCCGAAACCAGGGTCGAATTGGATGAAAAAAACATCCATCGACGGACAGCCATAGACGACATCGCCGGAACAGCCGAGAATCACAAGCTTTTTGCCAAGCAGCTTGTCCCATGCGGAACAAAGTTCATCGTCCGCATCCGAGGCAAGTCTTACGATCCAGATGCGTGGAAGAGTCATGTCGGTTTTCTCAATGCTGCCCTCAACCTTTCCTCTGAAGGAGGCCTTCAATTCGGGGCATCGGATGCGAACGACAAGGGCAAATGCAAGTGGACACTAAGTGCGGTTCGGGTGATGGATGCCAAGGAGGTACAGAATTGGCTGGAAGATCCTAAGCCCATCGATACTGCGCTAGGCGGTTTACCTAATCGTCTCGCGGAGATTGATATTCCGGCGCATGTGGTAGAGTCCCCAGCCCGCAAATCGGTGGAGATCAAACTGCACTTTGACGAGCATTTTTTCTTGGTGAACGATCCGAGCAAGACACGCAAAAGAGGTGACCCGAAAGGCGAGGGTCATTCTCACGTGGCCAGGAGAGACGGCAACAGGCTGCTTCTGCCAGCCGAGAGCTTCCGTGGAGTCCTGGCGCATCAGGCATCAAAGGTCGCTTGTACGCGTGACAAGACCGGCAAGCGAGAAGAGGTAAAGCGTGGCGCGGATAACAAACTCCCAGGCGACATCGGATGTGTGACGCGCCTTTTTGGCGGCCCGGGTTGGAGGAGCGTTCTCGACATCAGTGATTTTAAGGAGGTACCCAGCGTAGCTAGAAATGGAGCACCCGCTATCGCTGAGACTCTGGAACCCAATACGAAAGTGCAGCAGTTTGTGGCGGTGGATCGTTTCACGGCGGCTGGCGGATCAGACAAGATGAAATTCGATGCCGAAGGTGGATGGCAGCCTTGTTTGCAGGGAAGTGTCACCATTAACCTACAGCGCCTGCGACTGCTTGGAGAAGACGTTCGACCAAGCCTAGGTCTGCTGGCTCTGGTGTTACGTGACTTGGCCGAGGGCGATCTGACCTTTGGCTGGGGCGCGGGCAAGGGCTATGGCTGGGCAGGGATTGATACTAAGACACAGACACCCGTGCAATGGGTCGAGAACGCGCTTAAAGGATTTGGGCCTGGAAGCGCAAAGGAGTGGATCAAAGCCTGGGAAGAGGGAGGCATTTAGTGATGACTGAATTCTATTCACCCTACTATTTCATCCCGGCAACACACGGTGGCCGGAGAGGCGATTTGAATATAGCTAGCCTTCGGAATGGCTCCGATCCTGCTGCCCTACTGCTAGATGGAATGCGCCACGACCGTTATGAGGGGGATAAACACTCTGGCGTAATTTTCTGCACGGTAGAAGCCAAGAGTCCGATCTTTATTGGCGATGAGAAACCCGAAGGTTCCGAAGAGGTGCTCGGTTTCAAGTTGGAAGGGATTCCGGCACTACCGGCTTCTTCGCTGCGAGGCATGGTCTCGTCGATTGCTGAAGCTGCCAGTAATTCGGCGCTGCGAATACTCACCCGCGAGGTCTTAGGCGAAGAGTGTTACTCATATCGTAAGCCAATGAACAAAGCTTTCACCGCAATCGGAAAACTTATAAAGAATCCTGACGGATGGGTACTGGAGCCAATCTGCCTTCCTGCCTTGCGATATAACATGGCCGGCAACTTGCGGCCTGAGATGAATAAATGGAGGACCGTGTTTGCTTCTCAGCCGGTTTTTCGGATCTACCTCGGAAGGACTGCAGATGAGATCCGCGGACGAGCATCGCACGGACCTTGGGCATTCCGGACAAATCAGGTTGGAAAAGTGGGGTTGCAATCCTTGAGCTGGAGCGATGTCAGCACTTTGGTTCCGGGTTCGGTTGCATACAACGCCTTGAGAGTCAAAGACACGGACCAGCATGGCCACCCTATTGCTGCGACAGTAGTTGCGCAAAAGAATGATTCCACAAAGCCTAAACAAACTGCAGTCATTCGAGTCTTGGGATGCTATGAGAGAGACATAGCCGGTAACGAAATAAGGCAGATTCCCGATACAAAAAGGCACGAGCTTGTATTGCCCTACAAGGTTAACCGGTTTCCTGTACTCCGTGTGCCTGACCAGGTTGTCCAACGGTTCCAGCAGTTGGCCAATCAGATGACAGAAGACTCCAAGACCGAGGCCTCGCCACGCCCTTACGAACCGAAAGACACTCGACCCGGACGGAGAAGTGAAGAGAATCTGGAACCACAAACCGGCGATTTGGTATATTTTGACGTTAACAATGCTGCAACGGAAGTAACTGAGTTTTCTTATTCTTCGATCTGGCGCGGCCGCGTAGAAGCATCTGGTCAAGAACCGGCAAATGCGTGGACCTTTTTTGAGGGGATTGATGAAAATCTAGCCCCTTTCAATCGTAGGCGAAGTACTATAACGTTAGCCGAAAGAATCTTCGGGTTTATTGAGCAGGATGACGGCAAGGAATCGACCAACGGGCTGCACTGGAAAGGCCGCGTCCGCTTTTCGCATGGAATCGCCGTCACACCAATCGACGAATTGGATCTTGTGCCCTTAAAGGAGTTGAGCGGTCCAAAACCACCTTCTCCAGTGATGTATTTCCGCTACCCGCACGGACCGAATCGGCATATTGCCAAGACCGAGCTTGCCCCGCGAACCCATTGGCCACAGGGACGGAAGTTCTACCTCCATCATCCCGGCGCAATTACAGGCAATATGCGTCCTTGGGAGGGGCAACAAGAATTCGAGGCAAGCCGCCATGTGCGCATCAGGCCGTGGGGCAAAGGAGGTAAATGGAGATTTGAGATTCGCTTCGACAACCTGAACGATTTAGAGTTAGGGCTCTTGCTTTATGCCCTCAAACCAACGGATACTTTTCTGCACAAGTTGGGCATGGGTAAGCCGATTGGACTGGGCAGTGTCGCCGTTACCATTGACTGTGTGCGCACCGTGGATCGCATCGCACGATACTCGGCAGAAGGCTGGGGCAGGCCGCGCTTTAAGGAAGGCAGCTTGGATTGGTCAGTTCAGCGGGATGAGTTTATAAATGGCATGAACGCCGAGATTCGAGCGGCTCTGGAAACGCTGGGCGATCCAAATGCACTGCGCGCCAATATCCCAATCGGTTACCCATCCTGCGATGGTGCGCAGACCGAAAACAATCACTACGAGTGGTTCGTATCCAATGAAGAACGAGCGCGTGGCACCGGACGTGGAGGCCCGCCTCCTGAAGCCTTGCAACCGGTAACGGTTGCCGTACCTGGAAATCAAGCCCAAGGGCAGGTTAAGCCTTTGCGCAAGCTACCTGCACCTCACCCACATTAACCGCGATCAGCCAGTTTGTCTGTTTCACTTTTCAACGAGAATTAAGATGAACTGCTGCGAGCAAACACTAGGCTGTTGCACGCCATAGTAGCCGCTTTTTGGCGACCACCTGACCAGTGCTTTTCTTCAAGGTGCAGTGCGATTATCTGGGTGTGGCGCGGGCCAGCGTAAGACCACACCCTCGGTCCGCATATCAACCATTCGGTGGCTCTCTTTTCAAGGAAAAAGATGTCGGCATGTGCTGTTGGCGTGTCAAACGCTGATTTAACAAGGTAGCGTCCGCCTAGTACGCTGGCACTATCAATCTCTATCTTCGCTAACGCTCTCATCCGACTGCGGATTTGTAACGGTAAGTCGGTATTGCGACAGGAATCTCGTGACTTAGCCGCAGCGGGGAAATGCCCGTCGCCATGGGCGTTTACCGGTACCGATTTGACGGCTGGGCTAATCATTGACCGATCTTGGCGTCGCGGAACGCTGGCGCATATCCACTTGCCGGCGCATTGCAGGCCGCCGGTTCTCCTTATCTGTTTATCGAAAAGTAACTTCCGGTTTGGCGACAAACCGCCCAGAACCCGCGATGAGGCCGATCCATCGGTTTCAGAGACGGCCAAGTCGCATACCCATGGTTTGCGAGAGTTGAATTTGGCCTGCGCATCCAATCAGGGCTTGGCTGAAGGGATATATTTGCTGTTTGCGTTGGTAGATGTAATCGCAGTTGGGGATTGGGGCTCTCGTGACAACTGCTATCGCACGGAAACAAAATTTTCTTGACAAGCAGGAGTTAGTCCAGGAAAATGATTCCGGTTGTATTAGGTGCCATTATCCTTTCGCATATTTCCTTTGCTCATTTTTTACGTTTGGCTTCTCTGGGACTAGAACTCTTGGGTTCGATAGAGGAACGCACATGGCCCAGCCGTTAGGCAGAAGTCCGTTTTCCGGGTGGATGAAACTGTCTGCGCGGATAACCCGGACGCAGAAATCTCAAAGATGCGCCGCCACGCCGGCGTGGGGAGTGGCTCTGGCACTGGTGTTTGTTCCATACTGCGGCGCGCCGCAGGAACTTCCGGTGTGCCAGGGTGCCTCCGATGCGCCGTCGATCTCCGCACCCGGTGCGCTGTCGGCCGTGGATGCGATCTCCGTGGAGCGTGTGGCAGGAAGCGCACAGGACGTTGAGGCAACCGTGCATCTGTTCCTGCGGAACGAGAGCACGAAGGGACTAAATACGCTGTGCGCCGAGGCAGTTTTTGCCGATGAAGGGGAAAAGCCGCAGAAAGTGCGCGTGAGCCTTGCACATGCAGGGCAGCAGACCGGGGCGCGCACCTTCGAGGACAGTTCCACGTGTCTCCCAATACAGCCAGCATGGAAGGCTTTTGAGGCCAGATCATTCGAGGTGACTTTGCGCGCCAGGTCTGAGCTGATTCCTCTCAACGGATTCGTAAGTTTGAGCACGAGTGCGCAGTATGAGGAAGCGTCGCCTGATCCGGCTCCCAAGACCGGGATGAAGCGCGGGAGAGAAACAGGCACGCACAACAACAAGGTAGCGCGGGGAACGACTCAGCCCAGCGCGTGCACAGCATCGTCGAAGCCTGTTACGCGGGCGGTTCTGCTGCTACCGATGCTCGATTCGGGTTGGTTTCTGGGGCCGATGGCTGCTGCGCTTGTGGTGGGGATTGGTTTTTTTGTGATCGCGTGGATTGCGCTTTACAAGCCGCCCGGCAAGACTGTCGGGGGGCCGCAGTGGAATTTCAGCACGAGCTTTGCAACGAACTTTACGGTCGGGACTGGCCTCGCGAGTTTGTTGCTTGGAAGCAATTTCATTACAGACGCGCTACATTACATGACGAAGCTGCAGTATGGGATTCTTGGCGCGCTGTTTGCGGCGGTTCTTTTGCTGGGGCCCGCGCTGTTCTGGTTCTTCGGGACGCCGAAGGAGATTACAACTCCGGCGGGGGCGATAACGACGGTCTCTTTTGCCCAGAGCTGGCTGTTGCTGGTGGTTGTCGCGCTGATGACAGGCGCGGTGATGGGGCAGTTGTTTACGGTGGGGCTAGCTGTTGCCGAACTGTGGTTTCGGGGCGCCGTGGGGGATGTTGTCACGTGGGGCGTGGAGGGGTTGCTTGCGCTGGCCGCGGTTGGGACTGTGGTTTGCGCGGCACGGACTGTACGCGCGTGCCTGGCAGAGGAGCCGGAGGAAGATGATACCGCTCGGCATGTTCGATCGCTTAGGTTTAAGTTTGCGTCTCCACACCGGTTTCTGGTTGGCGAGGGGATAGCCCACGAGGCGGTCACACGGGACGAGTTGGATGCGCTAGATGGTATGGCGCGAGAGCGCAAGCCAGCGGCGGTGTGGAGGATGTTTTGAAATCCGTGGCACGGTAGCTTGACGCGATGGAAGAAAGGAAGACAGTCATGCTGATGCGGATGGGATGTGTTGTGTTGCTGGCGGGGATGGCGGCTGCCGCGTGGGGGCAGCAGGTGCCGGTTTTGCTGAAGGCGCCTTCTGTGACGGATACGACGATCAGCGGAACGGCGCAGGGGATGACGAGCGATTACAGCGCGGTTCTGATTTATGTCTGCACGTCGAACACGCAACCTACGTCGGATGCGGAGTGCTCAGGCGCGGATGTGAATGCCAACGGGCCGGTGAGGAAGCAAGCGCTAATGAATCTCATCGGCGCGCCGTTTGTGGTTACGGCGCAGGATGGGAAGTTTGCGGTGACGATGGTGAACCCTCTGGCGAGGGGAGCGTATGTGTGGGTGACGCAGATTACGCTTGAGAGCTCAACGAAACGACCGGTGATAAAGACGAGCGATGTTGTGCGGGTGCCTGTACCGCCAACTCCGCGAGTACCGGTGATTCAAAAAGCCATTCTGAGTGTAAGCGGTACGGATTCGGCCTCGAGAGACATTGGGGCGACGGCTACGCTGGACCTCCAACATGGAGCGGTTGATGAAGGAATTGGCCGGACGCGATTGCTGATGAACGGTAGCTATGACGACAAGTGGAAGAGCAAACCGCTCAGTTCGAATCTTTCGCAAATGTACTCGGGGGAACTGGGGCAGTTCCGGCAGTTTCGTCCCAACTCTTATCTCGGGCCGTATGCAACGGCGTATCACAACAATACGCAAGGCGTGCGCGTGGAGCAGACCTATGGATTCGGGATGGAAAAGGATAGCAGCCTGAAAGGTGGATATGTCCTCGTGGTGAGTGCGGCTCCGCAGGCGATGTTGGAGAACCTTTACGCACCTGGGCAATCAGTGAATCTTTTCGGAGTGAGGCTGCTTGTTGACCTGAATCATTCCTTTGGGCGCCAAGGAAAAGGAGACATTGAGACCAGATTGACATATGCGCCTACGCTGAACCAGACGCATGATTGGAACGCGACGGGACTGTGGAACCTGGATATCCCTTTAAGCCAGCGCTGGTCTGTGAACTTCATGGTGATCGATAACTACTACGAGATCGCTCCGCTGACTTTCAACAAGAACTATTTGCGACCGTCGATTGGATTGAAATTCAACAATGGGAAATAGGGAGGGAATATGGCTAAGAAAGCTGCTCCACGTGCTTTAGCCGCGGCCGATAATGTTCTGGGCGCATGCGTAGTTACCGACCCACGAAACGGAGCGCAAACAACTCGCTGCGGCACGAAGGACCAGTGCGATAACTGGGGCGGAGTCTTTTTGGGACCACCGTGCGGCCTGGGCGCCGCGCCTGAGAAAGCTGCTGTGAAGAAGGCGAAGAAGAAGTCGGCGACAAAGAAGGGAGGGGGGAAGAAATAGCTGGAGTGGCGTGATTCCCACGTCTCCAAAGAGGCGTGGGGCCTCCATTCACGCTGCTACCGTGACACAAGGGGCGAGTTAAGGGCCGAGTGTGCCGTTTGACCACAGTTCGAGCTCTATCTGCGCCCTAGAACTAATCGGTGTCGGCGACCACACTCACAACACACAGGTCACGTTGCCTTCTTAACGCAATGTGACAAGGCTCGACGGCTACACGTTTACCTGCCCTGGCCCGTCCTCGCTGTTAACGGTATTGCGCTGCATATTTCTCTCGGCCATAGGCTTGTATCGTTCGCTTGGCGATTTCCAGGAGCGGAAGCAATCGAGTGGATCCTGTGTGCCAATAAACTCCCGAGCGAGCTGAAGTCGTTCAAGTGCCTGCCCCCGTTCCGCCTCGGACAATATGCTCGCCCGTTCCTCGACGCCTATGAAGAACTGCTTAATGTTCACAATTGCTGCCCAGGATTGAATTACCTGCTCCAACTGCTCACGGCTTTCCTTGATGGAGCGTGCAATTTGCCGTTGATCCTCTTCGCGTGCCCATCGCGCATGCAGTTCTTTCTGTTCTTGCCGCCACGCCTCCGCTCTTTGTTCTGCCTCGACGATTTCCTTGCGCATCTGCTCCGTAGAGTTCTCGATCGACCTTACAATCATTGCTATGTCCTGAGTCAGCGCCCGCCCCGCCTTTTCTTGAAACGATATTGACCATGAAATGTCTCTATAGGGTGAATAGACAACGAGCCGCAGGCGGCCGCAAGGAATGTTTTCCGTTATTGTCCAGGTGTGATCCGCATTGCCTCGCAACATTTTGGGCGGTCTGTAATCGGATTCGCGGATACGCTAACCTTAAGACATCAAGTCAATCTCTGATTTCACCATTTTCCACATTCGGAAATCTGTTCGTTAGCGGAATGTTCAACTCGACTCAACGGACAGTAAACGGCTTGTTAGCCATTAATCTTCCATCGTAGAAAAATTGAATGTGCCAGATACCTTTGGCAAAATGGTTCTTATCTTTGTTCCCCCAGCTGGATTCAGCTTCCCAGGTCTTCTCATCCGCTCCAATTCGTACCGGAAGAGAAAAGGTAAAGCCCGGGGGACTGTTGTGCCCACGATCAATCGTTCCATTGGGGGAGATAAACTTTATGTCGATTTGTCCCTCGAAGTCTTCACCGCCCCAAAATGGGTTGGTGCCGGTAAGACGATATGTGATATATCGTATGCTGTCTGCATCAAACTCATCAGTTGGTCCGTTTCCCAAATCGCGGGCACCATCCGCTGTGTTGGTCAGATCGATCCTGCTTATGAGCCCTGCTGCGAGTGATTTCGAAAACTTGTGCTGCAAATAGCGAAGCTCAGTGGAGCTTGCCGCGAAATCTTCTGCGCTTTTGATCCAACCGATACCGCAAATGACACTAGCCACCGCCAAGAAGGCAGCAACCTTTTTCCATATGCTCGGCAGGGGCGGCGGAGCCGGTGCAGCGTTTTCTGGCGTATCGGACGTGGCAGCAATGCCGGGCTCCGACGGACCCAGCGGGGTGTTTGAGGCGTCGAAATCAAGAGGATCGATGGGCATGACAGGTCAACCGTACGACTGAGAAAGATTCGATCAGAAATAGCCTGACACGGCTCCCACAATTAGGCTGCTAAAACGGCCACTAATGAGCCGATGAGAAACGGGCAAAAGCTGTTCGTTTCTGGATTCGGACAGAGCGGTAGCCGCAGCGTCGGCATTGGTTGTGCAAAACATTGCCGCTTCGCCTGCATCGCGCGCCTTCGCCAACGTGGCGGTGTATGACGTGGGATCAGTCCTCATTGCCAGAAATACCGCGTGCTTGAACGGCATAAAAGCCGGCGTCCTGGCCAAGTTTGTGGCCCGCAAGCAAACCGATGAACCCTGCAATCCAACGCAGAATTGGATAACGCTCGCGAATCACCACCTGCGAGCCCGTTTGATGCGGCACGGTCATAAGAACTTCTCGAGGAAGAATCGCGAAACTTCCCAAATTCAGCGTCGAATTTGAAATCGATCCTACCAACTGCGTGCCATGCGGTCAAGACTGCTGCGAACAGCCCACAGAGTCGCCTTTGCGGATTCCCCCGCCACGCGATAACATAGACATCACTCAGTATAAGTCCCATGCCGGTCTCGCCGGACCAATACGATCAGCAAGGCAAGGCGCTCAAATGCGTCGACTGCGGCGCGCCCCTCTCATTCGACCTCCAGTGCGAGCGCTGCGTCCCGCCGTCGTCGTCGTCCCCGCAGCTCTCCGAAAGCGCTCTTCCCGTCGTCCGGCGCAATTGGCGTGCCACCTTGATATGGGGCGCCCTTTTCCTGGCGGCGGCTTTCGGCAGCATCTCCGCCCTTCCCGGCGATGCGAGTGGAGACTATACCAAAACCTTTTGGCTCGCTATCCTCGCCCTCGTGTTCCTGGTTATCTCTGTAGGGTTTCGCCACAGCTACTGCCCTCACTGCTCCGCCAAGCTCGACATGGTAACCTCCGTCCAGCAGTGTCGGGCCTGCAAAAACTTCTTTGTGGTCCGTGGTGATCGTCTGCATCCCATCGGCAAGGGCTTCATCGCCGGATATACCTGCTTCAACGTCCAGCTCAACACACTCCGCCCGCCCACAAAATGGACCTTTCCCTGGCGCGGCCAGTGCGCCGTATGCCGTGCTCCCGCCACGCGCGAAGAAATAGTGCGCGTATTCGTCCCGGCTGACCTCTCCAAACCCGTCCACGTCACCCGCACTACATCCGTGTGGGACATCCCCGTCGACCACTGCGACAGGCATATTAAGGGCATCAAATTCGATGGCGATCACTGCTCCGGCCCCCAATTGAAGTTCCGCGCATTGGATCATTGGCGCGACTTTTCAGCAGCCAATCACGCATGATCGATTTCTTTTGAAAGGGCGAGACCGGGGGAACTTGGTCCAAAGGACTGGGTCGCGTGCTGCAAACCGCCCCAGATATGTGATTGGGCTTTAGCCCCTGAGGTTCTTCGCTAGCGAATTGGTCCTCGGTACGGATTCATCTGCATGCTCTTTAGTCACACCGATACTCCCAATAAAATAGCCACTAGCATAAGCGCCTGCAGTCATTTATCTTTGAAACGGACATTCATCCGGCCTCACCCACAATTATCCCCATGCCCGTTTCTATCGACCAATTCGATCAGCAAGGCAAGGCGCTTAAATGCGCCGACTGCGGCGCGCCCCTGCACAACAACTTCGTGTGCGAACGCTGTGCCCCGCCGCCGTCGTCGTCCCCGCAGCTCACCGAAAGCGCTCTTCCCGCCGTCCGGCGCAATTGGCCTGCCACCTTGATATGGGGTGCCCTTTTCCTGGCGGCGGCTTTCGGCAGCATCTCCGCCCTTCCCGACGATTCGAGCGGAGACTATACCATAACCTTTTGGCTCGCTATCCTCGCCCTCGTGTTCCTGTTTTTCTCCGTAGGGTTACGCTCCAGCCACTGCCCTCACTGCGTCCAGCTCAACACACTCCGCCCGCCCACAGAATGGACCTTTCCCTGGCGCGGCCAGTGCGCTGTCTGCCGTGCTCCCGCCACTCGCAAAGAAATAGTGCGCGTATTCGTCCCGGCTGACCTCTCCAAACCCGTCCACGTCTCCAGTACTACAGCCGTGTGGGACATCCCCGTCGATTACTGCGACAGGCATATTAAGGGCATCAAATTCGACGGCGATCACTACTCCGGCCCCCGGTTGAAGTTCCGCGCCTGGAATCACTGGCGCGACTTTTCCGCAGCCAATCGTGCATGATCGATTTCTTTTGAAAGGGCGCGACCGGGAGAACTCGGTCCGAAGGACTGGGTCGCGTGCTGCAAACCGCCCCAGATATGTGATTGGGCTTTAGCCCCTGAGGTTCTTCGCTAGCGAATTGGTCCTCGGTACGGATTCATCTGCATGCTCTTTAGTCACACCGATACTC